>Ga0233425_10001136_pt1 | contig 62050 bp, 56 predicted proteins | sample Watercolumn_Towu_2_FD_181712 | JGI IMG/M metagenome (GOLD analysis project Ga0233425, IMG submission 181712) | Freshwater microbial communities from Lake Towuti, South Sulawesi, Indonesia - Watercolumn_Towuti2014_140_MG | ecosystem: Environmental > Aquatic > Freshwater > Lake | place...
AAAATCTGTACCACGTATTATGAACATTTTGGAGAGTTTAAAAAAGCAATCACTGATTTTCTTGACAACATAGGTACATACAAAGACGATCTAATATCCTTGTTGTCTCCCAATTTTAACATCATGGATACCCTAAATTTCTAGGAGAATGGGTATACCTCAACTGTTCCAAGAGGAGTTCTGTAATATTTCACTTCTGGAATACTGAATTTGTTTGGCATGTAAGCGTAATGCGATGGTCACAATATAATAATTCTGGAATACTTCTTGCCTGATAACTCTTTTATTCCGTAAGCAGCCGTTTGTCCCGAATACGCGTATCCTGCGTAAGGTTTTTCATGGTTGAGCGTTTGGTCGCTTTAAGAGTAATGAAGTTATTTTCTTATTTATTAAATGAAATGCTATAATGATGATAATTAGAGCTGCTGCTATCAGATATATCCCAGTCCTTACGTTTTTAATATAGTGCTCCAAAAGAGGCAGGTTTTGACCAAAAATCATTCCAACATATACCCAGACTGGAACGGAGATAAGCGCTGCTAGTCCATCTATAATGAAAAATATGTAGAATGGTTTTCTGAAAGATCCCATGGAAAAATATACCGGTGTTCTCAGGCCTGGCATAAAACGAGCAAAGAAAATAAGATAATTTCCGTATTTTTTTGAAGCCAGTTTAACTAAAGCGATATGTCTGACTTTAACCATTTTGGACAGAAATTTTGATTTCAATATTTTGCTTCCGAAGTAACGGCCCATAATGAAAACAAAAATATCACCTGTTAAAACTCCAGTCATACATACAGCTATTGTTTTCCAAAAGTTTGTAACCTCACATGAAACTAAAATACCGCCCGCTGCAATAGTGATGTCTTCAGGAATAGGAACTCCCAATCCACAAGCTATTAATATAGCAAAAATTATGTAATAACTGTGAGCTTCATAAGGTAATAATAGCTGAAAAAGTTTAGTTACCATGATTCCTTTTGTTTATTGGAAATCCGATATGATTAATTCGTTTTTTGCTGCTTAATAAATAACCAGCTTTGTAAGTTTTCAAGCTCAAGTTTATACTAACACTAATTGAATTTCGAATTTTGTATAAAAATGAATTGAAAGCATTAGGAGATTTTAGATTTGACTGCAAATATTTTTTCTTTTTTTCAAACGCAATGTTTCAGATGGTTATTCCTTACGCTTTTTGCAATAGTTATTTTTTTTAGCGGTGCTTTTAATGAAGGGATTCCAAAAGATCAGGAAGGACGGGCTGCTATAATAGTGAAAAATATACTTGCAACTGGTGACTGGCTTAATATAAATGCTCCTGGAGAAATTGAATCGGAAAAGCCTATCATGAGTTATTGGCTTTGTGCAGCAAGCTGTTGGATATTTGGTATTAACGAATTTGGGTTGCGCATTCCTGCTATTCTTGCCGGAATATTTACTGTTTTAATGACATGCTATTTGGGCAGCAGAATATACGGCACAAAAACAGGTTTTTTGTCCGGATATTTAATAGGAACCATGATCTTCTTTGTTTTCAGCTGCCATATAGTTTTTATTGATGCCGTGCTTTGCTCGTTTTATTTAGCCTCAATGATATTTCTATATAAAGGGTATTTTGAACATTATAAAGCAGCCTGGTATCTATATTTGTTTTACATCATACTCGGCTTTGCCGTTATGTTAAAAGGGCCAGTATCTGTACTCCTGGCAGGATTAACGATTCTTTTTCTTATCGTAAAAAAAAGGAATTTAAAGATAATATGGGAACTTAAACCAATCTCGGGCTTAATAATCCTTTTTTTAATCACAGTTCCATGGTATGCTTATGAGTGTATCCACAAAGGAAGCGGCTTTGGCTGGGATTTTTTTATAAACCAGAATATCAGTCGTTTTACCGGACTTAATATGACTTATAAAGAGGGGAAAAGGGGATCTTATTTCTTTTATTTTGCAAACCTTTTATATGGGGCACTTCCATGGTCTATTTTAATCCCATTTGCACTAATTGCATTTTGGAAAAAACTTCTTAAGTTGTCGGACAAAACCTATTTTTTAATCTTCTGGATTGCAGCAGTTTTAATTTTCTTTTCACTCGCAGCTATAAAAAGAGGCGACTATATACTTCCTTTATACCCGGCTCTAGCTATTCTTATAGCACATTACATGCAAACAACTTTTTTTGCCCAAAAATTCAAGTATCCAAAGATATGGAATAGCATTTGTATTGCACTTTTAGTTGTTGGACTGATAGCAGGGATACTTATAAAAACAGGGTTGCTTAAACATATTGGAAAATTAGCAAAAGAGGACAAGCTTGCATTCATTTCAAAATGGGATGGAACCAATATGATCGCAGTCAGTGATTGGATTAATGCATATTTTTTATTAACTTTAATATTTTTATTTGCTGCCGTAGCATTAATCTATTATTTTGGAAAACTACTTCAGCAAGGCAAAAATGCTAAAGTTGTAAATATAGCCATAGTTTTGAGTACAATATTCTCATTGTTTTATTTTATGTATCTTGTTCCTTTCTTATATCACAACGAGTCAGTAAAAAACTTTTGCAAACAAGCACGCCTTATTATCCCTCAGAATGAAGTTGTGTGCTATTTTAGCGACTGGAATACCGAAGCTGTGTTTTTTAATGATCGTAAATATGAAAGAACTAGTGATTTTTATAATGAAAAAACAGAGAAGTTAAAATTTCGATTTATATTCACATCCCCAGATGGATATAAAGGACTTTCTGAAAATATAAAGAAGAAACTGTTTATTGTATTAGAAACGGTTCAAGGTCATCGTAATCCACTGGTTCTATTAGAAGTTAAATCTGAGGAGTTTTGTCCTAAGACTGTTAGATAGCAGAATGTCAGGACGAGATTAGATGGGCGAATAGAAAAGTATATAAAATATATTCACATAGAATATGATGCAAAGACTTTTTTATAAATTTTGGGCATGCGGACCGAAATAAAAACAGATTCGTTTTCGTATTTTATTCCTATTACTTTACCGACTCTGTAAATTTTTGAGATTAGGTCAGATTTTTCTGCCGGTATTTTCAAATGCATTGTTTGGGAATTTCTATTAGCCATTCCCCCAAGCTTTTGTAGTAACAAGTCAATTCCTTCGCCAGTTTTTACCGATATGAAAATCGAATTAGGATATAGGGCTTTGAGTCTGGCTCTTACAACAGGATTTTCAAGTTTATCAATTTTATTGAATACAGTTATTGTGGGTTTATCCAATGATTCGAGTTCCTTTAGTAGTGAAATTGTAGTTTTGAAATGTTGTTCTACGCCGGGATTTGATATGTCCAGGATATGAATTATAAGATCGGAAACCACAACCTCTTCGAGGGTGGACTTGAATGCTTCGACTAAATTATGAGGCAGTTTCCGAATAAATCCTACCGTGTCCGTAATAAGCATGGACTGTTTCTCGGAAACGCTTATTGCTTTTGTTGTGGCATCTAAAGTAGCAAAGAGTTTATCTTCTACAAATACACTCGCGCCGGAAAGAGCATTAAGCAGAGATGATTTTCCTACGTTTGTATACCCGACAATCGCGGCCAGAGGGATAATACTTTTTTCTCGTTTTGACCGTTGAACTGTTCTATGTTTAGAAACTTCAATAAGTTCTTTTTTTAAGTGGTTTATGCGGTTTTGTATCATTCGTCTGTCGGCTTCGAGTTGGGTTTCTCCTTCGCCTCTTGTTCCGGCGGCACCGCCACGCTGTCTTGAGAGGTGCGTCCATGCGCGAGTTAGTCTTGGCAGAGAGTACTCCATTCTTGCCAGGGCAACCTGTAAAACAGCCTCCTTGGTTTTTGCCCTTGAAGCAAAGATTTCCAGAATTACTTCCTGTCTGTCAATTACGCATAAACCGCTAGTTGTTTCCCAGTTTCTCTGTTGTGATGGGGTAAGTTCAAAGTCTACTACAATACATTCCATGCCGTTTTCTCTGGCTTCTCTTGCTATTTCTTCTACCTTTCCTGAACCAATGTAGAATTTTGCGTTAGGCTTTCTTAGATAAACTACTTCGGATTTAACAGTGTGAATCCCCATCGTATCGACGAGCTCTTCCAGTTCCAAAAGGTGTTCTTCTGCCAGGTGTGATTCCGGGCCAGGAGTACTTACCCCTATAAGATAAGCTTTCTTAACTGTTTTTTTGTTATCAATCTGAAAACGTGTTTTGGACATTATATAAAAGTTTGGGGTTAAGTAAAACTGCCAATAAAAAAAGGGTGCAAATGGCCTTCATGTCCATTTCGATACAGCATTCACTCCTCGATATGATTCGGAGGCCGAATCACGAGGGCATTCATGCCACTTAATGAACACAGCTGATAAAATATAGAATTTTAAAAAGAAAACAAGTTTGTTAGTGATATATTTATCTGTACAAACTATATAGATACATTTTAACAGGAGTTTATATGATCAGGTTAAATTCTTATTATTACGGTTATAAACTGCTTTCACCATTAACAATTTCTTTTCATACATGGGACTTCATGGAAAACTTAATAATTGAGTTAAAGTACCAGAATTTTACCGGGTTAGGAGAAGCAGCTCCGTTTAAGTTGATTACTAATGATTCAAGAGAGGAAGCGGTTAATGACCTAAAAAAAATCCAAGGACTGGATTTAAATCCTGAAAAAAATAGTCCAGCAGAATTACATCAATTACTGGATAATAAACTTATACAGTCTCCATCATTGCGAGCAGCTATTGATTTTGCCTACCACGATCTTATCGGGCAGGCAAAAGGAATTCCTTGTTATCAACTTTATTCTGAACATGCTTATCTGGTACTTAATAGTGTAACGGTTTTTATTAAGGAAAATATAGAAGGAACTATTAATGAAGTAAAACGAATAATTTCACTCTATCCTGAACTCAAAGTTATGAAGATTAAATTATCAGGGGAGGATGATATTGAGCGTTGTTTAGCAATAAAGCATACAACTAATAATAAGAATATCGCATATACGCTCGATGCAAATCAGGGATTTGACGATCCAGAAAAAGCAGTAAATACTTTAAATAAAATCATTGAAATATTGGGCAAAGTTATATTGATAGAACAACCTTGTCCCAAAGATGACCTCCAAAAAATGAAACATGTAAAAAGTAATATAAAAAGATCAATGATTTTCGCGGATGAATCAGCTACAGATATTAGAAGTGTAGAAAGAATAGCTTATGAACAGGCTGCTGATGGAGTAAATATAAAACTTCAGAAATGTGGAGGAATATATCCGGCAAAGAAAATAGCTGAATTGTGCTGCAAAGCAGGATTAAAAATTATGACAGGACAAATGATAGAAGGCCCAATAGCTACAATAGCAAGTGTTCATTTTGCTGTTTCAACGCAAAACATGATTATAACCGATCTTGATATGGACCTTGATCTTGAGAAACATATTAACAATTCTGTTGATTTTAAGAATGGATCAAGAGTTCCTAAAAATATTCCAGGCTTTGGTTTAAGTTTCAATGATACGAAAATTAAGCATCTTAAGGAAAAAGGACTATTGAAACTCAATAGGTTGTATTGAAGAAACTTTTTACAAAAAGATAAAGGTTCTTGCAAAACTCCTTTTTCATTGTATCCGCACTTCCTGAGCTTTAAAAAAGTTATGAAGTCTATTGTTTCTCCAATACCAGCATATCTTTTTAAATCGGCTTAACAACACAGCAATGCCTTTTTGGGTGTAGAAATTCCATTAACAAGAGGTTTAAAAATCCTTAGCTGAATTCCCCGTAGCTTGCCACGCGGGATGAAAGGTAACCTAACTTCCTGAAGAAAATAGTTATTTTGAGCGTAAAGAGAGGGAAAATGTAGGCAGTACTTTTTTGAATTATTTTTACTTTTGGTATTGACTGATGAAAGGATTGAAGTTTTCCCTTCTGAAAAAATCGATCAGCTTTGAATTTAACTGCATCTAAAATTCGTATTTTCGTTCAATTCGATGACACTCTTTTTGTGGTAGAATATCCGTGTTTCTGCCTGCCGCACTATAGCCGCGGGACGAAGGCGGGTGCCTCTATAATTTTAATTGATAATTGACAATTAATAATTGATAATTATATTGTGTAATATTATTATTAAAAAGTGAAAATACACAAATTTGAGGATTTATGAAAAAATACATACACAGGCAAATAGAGAGTTCTTTATTACAAGCATCAAAAGAATTTCCTTCGTTAGTATTAACAGGGGCCAGGCAAACGGGAAAGACAACATTATTGAAAAAGATATTTCCCGAGTACAGATATGTTACTTTTGACGATCCGATACAGAGGAAAATAGCTATTGACGATCCGCTCTTTTTCCTGGAACAGCTAGGAAGGAAGGCTATTATAGACGAGGTTCAGTATGTTCCTCAAATTCTTTCATATATAAAAATGGATATTGATAAGAATCGTTCTCAAAATGGGAAATTTATCTTAACAGGCTCACAAGTTTTTCCTTTAATGTCAGGATTAACAGAATCTTTAGCAGGAAGAGTAGCTTTATTTGAACTATTTGGGATATCATTTCCCGAATTTCATAATCTTGAAAAAATTTCTCGAGAAGAAACATACAAATATATTTTAAAAGGATTTTACCCGGACTCTCTTATTCACAAGGTTAATCATATACACTATTACAGGTCATATTTGCAAACTTATCTGGAAAGGGATATTCGTCAGGTAACTTCTGTACATGATTTAAAGTTATTTCAGGATTTTCTTGAACTATTAGCTGCAAGAGTTGGTTCTTTACTCAATTTAAATGAAGTAAGTAAAGAGTGTGGAGTAAGTTTTACAACAGCAAAGAGATGGTTGTCTTTATTGGAAACAACTAATATTGTATATTTGCTTAGACCTTATCATAAAAATATATCAAAGCGCATAGTAAAGAGTCCTAAATTATATTTTACTGACACCGGATTACTGTCCTATTTACTGCATTGTCAAAGTGAAAAAAATCTAATTTATAACCCGTTAGCGGGAAGTTTTTTTGAGAACTTAGTTGTAATTGAACTGCTCAAATACAAATATAATAATAATGGAATATTTGAGTTATATTTTTACAGAGATTCGCACAATAATGAAATTGATATTGTAATTGAATATGGCAATGTGGTACAGTTATTTGAGGTTAAATCTGCAACCACAATCCGTTTAGAACATATAAAAACTATACAAAATTATATTGATATATTTCATAATGCCAGAGGGTTTCTTTTAACTTTTTATGAGGAAGAGCAAAAAATCACAAAATCCATAACAGCTATTCCTTGGTATAAAATTTATGAAAAATTAAAATGATTGAAAAAATCAGCAATTATTTTTAGCTCAAATACTCTATCATAGTAATAAAAAATCTGTGAAGGTTCACTGTATGAAAAAAATAGGCTTTGACTGTTGGAGCGATATGTATCTTCTATTCCCGTCATGTTGCTTATTTTAATGTGTCAGAGCTAAAGTATACCCCCCAAACGATCCAGTTTTCGAAAATAAGAACAAGGGAAAAGAGCTGAGCACCAAGTTTTCAACATGGAAATTTCTTTGAGGCAGTTTGGGGTATAAATAACTGCAGTCTATAATCTATTAGTTTGTAGCCTTGTTTATGTTGTTATAAATAGAGATGAATTCATTGAAAGATTTTTTATATCTTATAAGCTCATCCTGATTAAACCCTTTTAAGATTCTGTCTCTGTATCTATTGATAGCAGGAGTAGCTTTTTGTATAAGCTCAGTAGTACTTTGACATATACTCAGTTCACTGTTGGTAAATATTTCGTCGGCAGATTGAAGTTGAGAAGAAATTTCATTACCTATAAACTTACTAAGTTGTTTTTCTTCTTGAAATATGATCATTTCATGAGTAATGAGCGCATAAGCAGCCTGAATAGTATCTTTCAGAAGTAAAAGATATTGTGTCATAGGGTCTTGCTTGCCTCCATAATGCGATGGGAAAAAGGAGAGAGAATGTCTTGCTTCCAGCGCAATATTTAATAGTTTTAACGTGGTTTTATATATATATTTTCTTTCTTCCTGATTTTTAGAAAATACATTATTGCTAAAGACACTTACGGCTTGCTCATAAGCGGCATCAATTCGACCAGTAAGCGCCGGGACATTCAAATGAGACAGCGTACCGATTTTTTCCTGAGATGTTGGTTTTTTATTGCCTAACGAAAAAATCATATAATTTTATTGTGAGTTTTGTTATCATTGTTATGTCTTAATAATAATAATTTTCTCCTGAGATGATTCAAGAGGTATTTTTGAACATATATCAATTTACTAATTGAAGTTTTCTGTTTTTAAGCTTATTCTATTTGAATTTATTTTATACTTGAATTTTGACAAAAACTAATATAAAAGGAGATTATTTAATGCAAGTACCTCTTTTGGACCTCAAAGCCCAATTTAATCCCATGAAACAAGAAATAATGAAAGCTGTTGAGGAGGTGTGTGATTCTCAGTATTTCATTCTCGGGAAAAGAGTGGAAGATTTTGAAAAAAAAGTGGCCCAATATTGCGGCTGTAAATATGCTGTTGGAGTTACATCAGGTTCTGATGCTCTCCTGATAGCATTGATGGTTGAGAAGATTGAAGCAGGAGATGAAGTTATTACGACTCCCTTTACTTTTTTTGCAACAGCCGGAGCTATTGCAAGAGTTGGAGCAAAACCGGTATTTGTCGATATTAATGAAAATGATTTTAACATTAATCCTGACCTGATAGAGGCAAAGATTACAAAAAAAACAAAAGCTATTATTCCTGTACACCTTTTTGGACAAATGGCTGCTATGGACAAAATAATGGCAATAGCAAAAAAACACAATTTGATAGTTATAGAAGATGGTGCACAGGCTATAGGTTCCGAATTCCAGAACAAAAGAGCAGGAAGTTTTGGAGATTATGGCTGTTTTTCGTTCTTTCCAAGTAAAAATCTGGGTGGTTTTGGCGACGGTGGAATTGTTACTACAGACAGCCGGGAAAAGTATGAATTATTAAAAATCTTCAGGACTCATGGTTCAAATCCAAACAATAAATATTTGTATAAATACATAGGCGGGAATTTCAGACTTGATGCGCTGCAGGCTGCTATACTTGATATTAAACTCAAATATCTTGACGGATGGAGCAAAGCAAGACAAAATAATGCCGAAGATTACCGCAAGTTATTTGCAGCTTCAAAAGTTAAGGACAAGGTAGTTTTACCAGTGAATGTAAAAAATGCCACAAGACATATTTATAACCAATTCTGCGTTTTGTTTGAAAATGGACAGAGAGATATTGTTAAAGCTGACTTAGCTAAAGCAGAAATAGGTACTGATATTTATTATCCGCTTCCGCTACACTTGCAGGAATGTTTCAGCTATCTTGGCGGTAAAAAAGGTAATTTTCCTGTAAGCGAAAGAGTGGCTAATCAAATCCTTGCATTGCCAGTTTATCCTGAAACTATGCACGAACAAAGGGCCTATGTGGTTTCAACCATAGAAAAGATTCTTTTAGGTCAAGGTTAAGGGATGCGAATAGATAATATCAAGAGACAATCTTATTATAGATTGCTTGGTTACGCAAGACCTTATTCTTTAATTCTGGCAATAGGAATATTTGCAGGGATAATGACTGGAGGATTTTTCGGGGCCAGTTTTTTCTGGATAAAGGGTTTTATACAGCCTTTTGAAAAATCCCAAACTGCACTTGTTCAGCAGAGCCAGGTTATTACTGAAAAGCATTTTGACAGCAAAGAGCTCATAAATAAAGCTGGTAATATGAAGGCATCTGATCAATTGGATTCCATACTTTCTTTCGCGGACAGTATTGGGATAAAAACACAGGATATTCATGGAAGAATGACTTTATTAGGATTGCTAATCTTTGTTGGTTCGTTTGTTATTGTTTGGCTTTTAAAGAACGTTGCCGACTATATAAACAACTATTGCATGAGGTGGGTCGGAACCAAAGTAATAACAGATATGCGGAGTGAGGTTTTTGGGAAACTTCTTGATCAGTCTCTTGTTTTTTATGGCAAAGCCGATGTAGGGCAGCTTATAAGCCGGTGTATTGAAGATACCGGGCAGATACAATCCGCAGTGTCTAATAGTATAGCAGATCTGACCAGCTGTCCATTTCAAGTGTTGAGCTGTGCTGGATTTATAATCCTTGTCAGTATTCAAACCAACAACTTTTTTTTGTTGATTGTAATGATTATTGCCGGTCTGACGGTATTGCTGCCAATTGTAATTGTAGGGAAAAAGGTTAGAACTGTTTACAAGAAAGCGTATCAAAGAGTAGCTGAGGTTATGTCAAGAATGCATGAAGTATTTACAGGCATAATATTGGTGAAGGCTTACCATACTGAAACGTTTGAATACAATAACTTTCAGAAGGTTAATACTTCTTATTTCCGTTCGTTGATAAAGGCGATGCGGGCTGAACTTTTGATGAGTCCGTTTACAGAATTTCTCGGTGTTACTGCTGTTGCTATTTTCTTTGTATATAGTTATATCACATGCATTAAATTGAGTGATATAGTTGTTTTGGTTGTTCCTGCGATGCTTGCCTATCAGCCGTTAAGGAGTTTGGCAAAGGTTAATTCTAACATACAAAAATGTATGGCTGCGGCCGACAGGTATTTTGATCTAATAGATACGAATACTAAAATAATAGAAGTTGAGAATCCGAAGAGGATTAAAGAATTTAACGAAGCTATAAAATTTAATAATGTTAGTTTTGCGTACGAAGAGGGGAGAAGTATTCTCAATAATATAAATTTTACTCTTGAAAAGGGTAGGGTGGTAGCAGTTGTGGGAGAGACAGGTTCGGGGAAAACTACCATAGCCAATCTTATTGCCAGATTTTATGATGTTTCTTCCGGTTTTGTGACTATTGACGGGGTAGATATCAAAGAGTTGAAAATAAGCGACATAAGAGACCTTATTGGCATAGTAACTCAAAATACAATTTTATTTAATGATACTATCGCTAATAACATAGCATACGGAAATTCTGATACTCCAAGGGGAAAGATTATAGAAGCAGCAAGACAGGCTAACGCGCATGACTTTATAATCGGAGGGAATCACGCGGAAGGATATGACACTGTAGTTGGAGAAAAAGGCTTTAAGCTTAGTGGAGGAGAAAAACAGAGAATAGCCATAGCAAGGGCCATACTTAAAAATCCTCCTATTTTAATTTTAGATGAAGCTACAAGTGCTCTTGACACAGTAACCGAAAAACTTGTCCAGGACGCTCTAAATACACTTATGGAGAGCAGAACAGTATTTGCAATCGCGCACAGACTCAGTACTATCAGACACGCCGATAGTATCCTCGTCATAGATAAAGGCATGATAGTTGAATCAGGGACTCATGAAGAACTTCTGGCTAAGCCTAATGGAAAATATAAACATCTCTACGATATCCAGTTTTCAAAAAATGTATAGTTCTCTGATTTTTTAATTGAGCAATAGTTAAGATTTTTCAGATGTGGTATTTTATAAGCTTGAACTTTAAAAAAAGTGAATTATTATAAAGTAGTATCTTATAAAAATCTAAATTTTGTAAAGTCTTATGTATTATCGATGGCTGGAGAAAAAACTCAAAAATAATTTCTTTTGAAGTTCCGAACAATATTAAGCCGCTACACAAATTCCCTTCCACTTGTTTTTAGAATTCCTGCATACTCTGGTAGTTCGAGAAAAAAATTATTGTCAACAGAAAAGATGTATTTTTTCGATATTGGTGTAAGAAATGTTTCTGCCGGACTAAGAGCTTCTATGGAAACAGTACTTGCAAATCCCGGGCATTTATTCGAACAATGGGTTGGAATAGAATTGTGGAAGAGAATAAAGTATTCAGGAGAAGGCAAACTTTTATACTTGCGGGCCAGTTCAGGTAGCATGGAAATAGATTTTATTTTTGAATATGCAGATAAACTTATTCCGCTTGAAGTGAAATGGACAGATCATCCAATTGCAGGAGATGCTAAAAATATTGAGCGATTTATTAGTGAACACAAAAAAGCTGTAGATAAAGGATTTGTTGTTTGTTGTTGCAATATGCCTGTGGAATTAAGTAAAAACGTAATTGCCATTCCGTGGCACTGTTTATGATGCAAAAATGAAATATAGAGATACTCAAGGGAAAATAGAATTGATTTTACCAATTGCAATTATTCGGGCTCAAAAATCTCAAGTCTAGTGAGTATCAGACTTTGCCTTCTCTCATTACGGACGAATCACAAATTATCAACCATAATTCTGTTGACTTTACTGGCGAACTGTATAACTTTACGAGAAGTTCGAAAATTCAGTTATTTTAGATAAAGGACAGAAAATATGAAACGAGTTACAGGTTATTTTATTATTCTGTTGTCTATAATAGGTTCAGCTGTTAGTACGGCGGAACAAAAAATTTGCGTTGTAGATATGGAGAAGGTATTTACTAACTATTACAAGACCAAGCTTGAAGATGCGAAGATAAAAAAACAGACGGAAATTTTCAAGGACTACCTTAAAACCATGGGCGAAGCGCGTGGAAAAATTGAAGCAAGCTATGTGGAGCTTAGAGATGCGTCTCAAAATATAGGACTGAGCGATGTGGAACGCGAAAATAAGAGGATTGAAGCTCAAGATAAATATAGAGAACTGCAAGCCAAGGATGTTGAGATTCAGCAGTATAATCAACAGAAAAGGCAGTTTCTTGTCAATGAATATGAGCGAATCAGAAAGGAATTGATAAAAGAGATTACAACAGTTATACAAAGCAGAGCAAAGAGAGAAGGATATAGCCTTGTATTTGATTATTCTGGGAACACTATGAATAATATTTCAGCTATTATTTATTATGATAAGACTATGGATATTACTGATGCTATACTAAAAGAAGTAAATTTGGGACACGGTTCCTGAAAAGTGAAAAACGAAAAGTAATTTTAAAAATAATTAGACCAGACTTCCAGAAAACATTCTAAAAAATGATAAGTAGAGACGCAATATTTTGCGTCTCTACAAAAATTACCTTTTCGTGGAGGATCGAATTAGAAAAAAAGCAATCATAGATCAAAAATCATAAATAAGTATAGAGGCAAAGATGAATCCAAACGACAAAAACAAATATTCTATCCGAAAGGCGAATATACAAACTTTAGTATCGCATCACTGTATGATGTTTAGAGAGATCAGGGAATTACAAGGCAAGAAGATAGATGACACCAGCTACAAAGAAATGGAAGAGGCCGATACAAAAAAACTAAGTGAAGGTTTCCTAAAAGAGTTGTGTCATGCCTGGATAGTGGAAGACGAGAATAGAAAAATAGTTGCTAATGGAGCCATTTCCATTTGTAATTGGGTTCCAATTCCAGAGAATCCTAATTACATTATGGCATATTTGCATAGCATGTACACAGAAAAGGAACATAGGGAAAATGGTTTGGCTACTAAAATAATAGAAGAGGCTAGAGATTTTTGCTGTCAAAATAATATTTCAGCCATTATGTTAGGAGCAAGTGATGCAGGGCGCCATGTTTATGAAAAAGTAGGGTTCAAGCCAGTTCCTTCTTTTATGCATTTGCTGATCTAAAATAAGTGAAAAGTGAAAATTCGTAATTTTTAATTTGTAATTGTTAATTTATTTTGTATTAAAGGGTTTTTTTATGAATGCCTCAGGAAAAACAATAAGCGCTGGCGAGCTTGCCAAAATATTAGGGTCAGAGGTTATTGGCAATAAGGATGTTATTATAGATGGGGTTAATACACTTTCAGAAGCTAAAGCAACGGATGTTTCTTTTTTGGGAAACTTAAAGTATAAGAGCCAGCTGGAAACTACTAAAGCTTCAGTAATCATAGTTTCTAAAGAGCTAGGAACGAATGTGCCAGAAGGCAAAGCGTGGATTCTTAGCGATTCGCCTAACATAGCTTTTTCAAGAGCGATTAACTTTTTTGCTCCTCCTACGCCAGCATATTTACCGGGTATACATTCTACTGCGGTTGTTTCAAAAAGTGCGAAAATCCCGGAAAACTGTCACATTGGTCCATGCGTGGTTATAGAAGACGGAGTTGAGCTCGGAGAAAATACAAAAGTGCTTGCCGGGACTTTTATAGGTGAATATACCAAAATAGGTAAAGAGTGCTTATTATATCAGAATATAGTTATTCGCGAAAGATCGGAGATCGGTAATAGGGTAATAATTCATCCTAATGTCTGCATAGGCGCAGATGGATACGGTTACGAACCGGGTCCTTTGGGAATAGTAAAAATCCCGCAAGTAGGGATAGTCAAAATAGATGATGACGTGGAAATAGGGGCGAATAGTACAATAGATAGGGCCAGGTTCGGAAAAACATGGATAAAAACTGGTGTAAAAATAGATAACCTGGTTCATGTCGCCCATAACGTTACTGTTGGCGAGTTTTCTATGTTGATTGGACAGTGCGGAATTGCGGGCAGTGCGAAAATTGGACAGGGAGTTATCATCGCGGGACAAGCGGGAGTAACTCACCATGTTACAGTTGGAGACGGTGCAAAAATTGCCGGAACAGCCGGGATTACTAAAGATGTTCCTCCTGGTGGTGTATATGCTGGTACTCCGGCTGAACCTGTTAGAGAGTTTATGGAAAGAATGACACTCCCAAAATCCGTAAAAAAGCTTAAAGAAAGAATCAAGGTTCTTGAAGAACTCTGTAAAGGTTTTGGAAAAGAATAGTAAATCCTAGTTCGTGGTTAGACGAAACTCTAAAAATTCTTATTTTCTTTGAAAAATTTAAAAAATAGTTAGACACTCTCTCCATAAAACATTGCAAAAATGATTATTCTGAGTATAAAATCTAGATTTTGGATAGCAGACACCTTTTCTTGGGGGGTCTAATTATGGGACAGATAAATATACTTTCAGAAAATGTTTTTAACACGATAGCAGCTGGTGAGGTTATAGAGCGGCCGGCTTCTGTGATCAAAGAGGTTGTTGAAAACTCCATAGACGCAAAGGCTAATTCCATAAAGATTGGGATAGAAAAGTCCGGGATAAAGACAATTTCCGTGCTTGATAATGGTTCGGGAATGGATAACGAAGATGCTCTGCTTTGTTTTGAACCTCATGCTACTAGTAAAATAAGGAATGAAGAGGACATTTTTAACATCAGAACAATGGGCTTCAGAGGGGAAGCATTGCCAAGTATTGCGGCAGTTTCAAAGGTTAGGCTTCGTACAAGGTTGCAGGGAGCTGTGGAAGGCAGAGAGATTGTGATTAATGGAGGAAAGTTTATAGCAGAACGGCCTGCCGGCTGCGCCACGGGAACTGAGATAATAATTTCAGATCTATTTTACAACGTTCCTGCCCGTAAGAAATTTTTAAAGGGTGAAATTACAGAAGAGAAACATATCCATGAAGTAGTTACTCTTCTTGCATTATCTCACCATGAAATATCGTTTGAATTCAAGTCGGATGGTAAAGTAATATTTTCTTCGCCCGGGGCAAATAATTTAGCGCCAAGACTGGCTATGCTGCTGGGGAAAGAGGTCGCGGATAATTCAGTTTTTATTGATGGTAAAAATCTTGATATTGCTGTTTCGGGTTATATTTCAAAGCCAGGCATGGTAAGAAATACCCGGCGGGATCAGAGATTTTTCGTAAACCATCGCCCGGTGAGGTCTCAGTTTTTGTATTCAATAATAAAGGAGGCATATAACACTTTGATAATGGGAAATGTTTTTCCAATAATCACTTTGTTTATTGATGTTAATCCTCTCGATATAGATGTGAATGTACACCCGGCAAAACACGAGATCAGGTTCAGAAAAGAAAAAATAGTTGCAGAAGTAGTTGTTGAAGCTATTAAAAAGGCTCTCTGTGAATCTATAAAACCGCTTCCATCTGTAAATACTGCAAAAGTACCTTTTAATGCTTTTGTATCGTCGGCAAAAGTCCAATATGATGTAAGAGCTAATAATCTGGTCGACACTGAAATTTTCTCTGAGACGGTTACTAGCGAACAAAAGAGCTGTTTCCAGACTTCATTTGTAAAAGATTTAGAATACGAGAAATCTGTTCCTGAAAAAGTTTCTGTTACTGACAATGAAATTGCTATTAAAGATTTGGATAAGCTTTCCTTGCCTGGATGCGGATATATTGAAGTTGTTGGAATACTCGACAAAACTTATATAATCGGATTGTCTGATGTTGGGCTAATATTGATTGACCAGCATGCCGCGCATGAGAGAATAATTTTTGAAAAGTTGCTAAAAGATTATTCAAAGTTGAACTTGTCTCAGGAGCTCTTGATTCCGATTACTGTGGAACTTTCAAAAAGTGAACTTAGTTTCCTTAAAAAACATATTGAACTGTTTAGAAAAATCGGATTCGGGCTGGAGTTTTTTGGCGATGGAACTTTGCTTGTAACTTCTATTCCGAAAGCAATTGAGATGAGTAATGTATCAGGCATGATTTCTGACTTGCTAAATGCTTTGATAGAAGACAAAGAATCTCTAAAAAAAGTTGATGAAGAAACTATTGCCAGATGCTCATGTAAAATTGCAGTAAAAGCTAATGACCAGCTTACCCTTCTTGAATCAAGGAAACTAATCCAGGACCTTTCTAAATGTGATTTGCCGTTTTCTTGCCCTCACGGCCGGCCCACTGTAATAAACATTTCAAGAACAGAGCTTGAAAAACGCTTTGGCAGAATGCTATAGTTTAGCTAGGAATTAACTGTTAAGAACTTATGAATATATTTTGCAAGAATATCTATTTCTATATTAACCATACTGCCTGTTTTTAAGGATTTTATATTTGTATGTTCAGCGGTAAATGGAATAATGGTAACAGAAAAATCTTTTCTGCCAAGCTCCTGGATAGTTAAGCTAATTCCATTTACAGCAATAGAGCTTTTGACTACTAAATATGAAGTTAAAACTGGCTGAGGTTCTATTTTTATTGTTAGTGTTTTATTTGTTTTTAAAATACTAACTATTTTTCCTGTTCCGTCAACATGTCCCTGAACAAAATGTCCTCCCAGTCGAGAAGTTGTTTTCAAGCTTCGTTCAAGATTGACGCTTTCATTTATTTGCAGTTGATTGAGATTTGTGACTTGAGCAGTCATGATAGATACATTTGCTGAAAAAGAATAAGCATCAAAATCTATGACTGTAAGACAGACGCCATTGACAGATATACTTTCGCCAAGAATTAAGTCATCCCAATTATTACCTGTTATCTGAAAGGACATTTCGAGGATACCATTTTGTATACTTTTTTTTGTTAGTTTTCCGGTTTTTTCAATTATTCCTGTGAACATAATTATTTCCTTTGAAAAAAATAACTTGGACTTCCTTCTATTAGAAAATTATTTTTAATTTTTCGAAAGGTGATATTTTCCAGGTTTACGGCTTCTGATATTAAAGAAGTTCCTTGTCCTGCAAATGAATTTACAGCATTGTTCCCGCCTATAATTATTGGAGCATAAAAAAGTATTACTCTATCTATCAGAGAGTGCTCCAACAAATTTCCAGCTATTTGACCTCCGCCTTCTATGAGTAAGGAGCCTATTTCATATTTCAAGAGTTTTTGCAACATTTTTTCTGGATTACTTTTATCGAGGCATGCCAACGGAATAATTCCTTTATTTTTATATTGTAAAAGCTTTTCTTTTTTTATTGTTTTTGACACAACTATAAAAATTCTTTCATTAGCAACTTTTGAAAATACATTTTTGTTTAATGGAATTTCACCATATGAGTCTAAAATAATTCTATCAGGTTGTCGTTTTGCTTTAATCGTTCTTACTATTAACCGGGGATTATCAATTAGCACAGTATTCTTTCCTATTAATATTGCATCGTTTTCATGTCTCAATTTATGGACAATTACTCTTGCTGTCTCATTGGTTATCCATTTCGAATCATTTAGACATGTAGCTATTTTACCGTCAAGACTCATTGCTAATTTCAATGTTATGAATGGACGTTTTTTTTCTATAAGCGTATGAAAAAAATCGTTAAATCCTTTCGCTTCTTTTTCAAGAATATTTGTAGTAACAAGAATACCATTTTCTCTTAAAACCTGGACTCCCTTTTTGTTGTTTATGGGATTAGGGTCATATTCGGCTATTATTACTCTTCTTATTCCAGCCTTAATAATAGCATTTGTACATGCTGGAGTTTTTATTGTAGTGTTGCAGGGCTCAAGTGTAATATACAAATCAGCACCCCTTGCTTTTTCTCCTACCTGTTTTAATGCTTCTATTTCTGCGTGAGGTCCTCCGTAATATTTATGATATCCTTTTGATATTATTTTATTGTTCTTTACAATTACAGCTCCGACAATAGGGTTGATTTTTGTAAATCCTTTACCTTTTACTGCCTCACGCAATGCTGTTTTCATAAAGGATATGTCTTTTTCAATACTGTTCATAGTTAGAAACTGGTTAGTAAATTTGCCATTTCAATTGCTGCTTCAGAGGCAGAAGCACCTTTATTGCCGGTCTTTGCTCCAGCTCGTTCCATAGCTTGGTCAATTGTATCGCATGCGATAATGCCGAAAATTATCGGGATATTGGTATCCAAAGAAACTTTTGCTATTCCTTTTGCAGTTTCGTTAGCTACCAGCTCATAATGGTAAGTTCCTCCTCTTATGACGGCTCCGAGCGCAATTATAGAATCATATTTTTTTGTGTTTGCCATTTTTTGACATACTAATGGAAGTTCAAAAGCTCCGGGAACCCATGCTACTTCGATATTTTCTTCTGAACCGCCGGAACGAAGTATTTTGTCAATTGCTCCGCTAAGAAGTTCTTTTGTGATAAGATCATTAAACCTTGAAACAGCTATTCCGAATTTTTTCCCTTTTGCATCTAATTTTGCGTTGTGAATTTTGTACATATTTTTCTCCTCTCTGGTGTTTATTTTAAACTATGATTTTGTGCCCGAATTTATCTCTTTTTGTTTGTAAGTATGCTTTGTTAAAACTATTAATTTGGGATAGTTGATTGATATTATTGACAACTTTTATTCCAGATTTTTCGAGTCCTAATATTTTTTGGGGATTATTTGTTATTAGTCTTACTGAATTTACATTTAAAAGCTTAAGGATTTCTGCAGCGATGGAATATTCACGCATATCAGGGTGAAATCCAAGTATTTTATTAGCTTCTATTGTGTCAAGTCCTTTTTCCTCCTGTAGGTTATATGCTTTTATTTTATTTCCTAATCCAATACCGCGTCCTTCTTGTCGGAGGTATATGATTATTCCGGTTTTTTCAGAATCGATAAGATGCATAGATGAAAAAAGTTGATTTTGACAATCGCATTTCATAGATCCTAGTAAGTCTCCGGTGAAACATTCTGAGTGTATTCTCGTTAGAACATTTTCCGTTGCAATGTTCCCCTTAATGAGAGCTATGTGTTCCTTATTATCTATATTTGAGAAAAAAATATGTATTTCCCAGTTCCCAAACTTTTGAGTAGGCAGATTTGCTTTTGATATAAGTTTGACTATATGATTACATTTTCGTCTATATTGAACTAATTCTTCTATGGTTCCGATTTTTATGTTATGCTGTTTGGAAAATTTTAACAGATTATTCATTCTTGCCATAGTACCATCATTATTCATTATTTCACATATTACTCCAACCTGAGGTATTATTCCGGCAAGCTGTACTATATCAACTGCTGCTTCTGTATGCCCAGGTCTTGCTAATACACCGCCTGATTTTGCTATAAGAGGGAATATATGACCTGGTTTGTTAAGATCGGATTCACTGCAATTTTTATTTGCGAGGAGTTTTATAGTTTGGGCTCTGTCATATGCAGATATTCCAGTTGTTATATTATTTTTTGCATCCACAGATACGGTGAAAGCGGTATTGAACCTGTCTGAATTATTTTCAGTCATTCTTCTTAGGTTTAATAGTTTTGCTCTTTCTTCCGTCAAAGGAACACAAATAAGTCCGCGTCCAAATTTGGCCATAAAATTGACTTTCTCTTTATCCGCGAAGTTTGCAGCGAATATTAAATCTCCTTCATTTTCTCTTGAGATGCTATCAGTAAGAATAATCATTTTTCCGATAGCAATATCGGATATTAATTCTTTAATCGTGTTTAGTTTCATGTAATAGTCTCCTGTAAATATTTTTGAGGAGCAGGGGGGAGAGATTCGGTAGATGATCTGTAATAAAAAAAGCGCCACCTGCTTTTTGGGGGCGCCTTTAAGAAGACTTAATAACATCTACAATCTTTTTCCATTCAGACTTTACTGCCGGCTTCAGAATTTCACTGAATCATAACACTTTACTGTGTCTCGCGGGCTTTACCGCCGATCGGGAATAGCCTTAATAATTTTAAATTTTAATGTTATGAAAACAATTTAAATTTACTACTTAAAACTTATTAAGGCATCACCCTGCCCCAAAGATTATTTAGATAATAATATTTCTAAAAAATTAAAAATCAAGTCGAGATAAATCGCATATTGCCGAATTAACTCGATAATTTGTTCTTTCCAGAGAGGAGCTTATTATTGATTTAGGATGAGGTAGAAAAGGGATGTTTTTAATAGTTACACACTTACAGTCCATGCAGTATATTCTGTGGGCAATTACTTCAATATAAAATAATTTTCTGCCTATTTTATCGCACTGTATGCGACGAGTACGATAAGGGAAAATTGAAACTTTAGAAAAAAAGTATTTTGGACAGGAAAATGTTTTACGATTATCTAAGATCGAATATTGAGCCGCAGAAGTTAAAGTTATAATCTTAAATTTTTGTTGTTAAGAAAGTCTTTGTATATTATTTTCAGGCCGTCCTTGAGTTCTGTTTTGTAACTCCACCCAAATGAAGTCATTCTGGAAACGTCAAGCAGCTTTCTGGGAGTTCCGTCAGGCTTTGTCGGGTCCAATCGGATTTCTCCTGAAAATTCTACAATCTCTTTAATAAGGTGAGCTAATTCGAGAATTGTACACTCTTTTCCTGAACCGATATTGATTATTTCTCCTATATCCGATGCGTTAAGTTTTTCCATTATGAATACACATGCGTCTGCAAGGTCATCGGCAAACAGAAACTCACGCTTTGCCATTCCAGTGCCCCATATTTTTACATGATCATAATTATTGAGCTTTGCTTCATGAAACCGTCTTATAAGCATTGGAATAACATGTGCATTTTCATTATGATAGTTGTCATTTATGCCATACAGGTTTGTTGGCATAACACTTATAAAATTTGTTCCATATTGCCTGTTCATTGCAGAGCATAATTTTATGCCTGTTATCTTTGCTATCGCGTATGATTCGTTAGTCGGTTCAAGTTTAGAACTTAACAAGCATTCTTCTTTTATTGGCTGAATAGCCAGTCTTGGATAAATACAGCTTGAACCGAGAAAGAGCAGTTTTTTTGAACCGTATTTATGTGAAGCTTCAATTATATTGTTCTGAATTTTAAGGTTGTCCAGGAGAAATTCAACAGGATATGCGCTGTTTGCATATATTCCTCCTACCTTTGCAGCGGCAAGAAAAATCCAATCAGGTTTCTCTTTGGAAAAGAACTCAAATACTTCAGAAGTGTTTCTTAAATCCAGTTGGGAAAAATTTTTAAAAACAATGTTAACATATCCTTTAGAAGTAAGATTCCTATAAATTGCATTTCCTACCATTCCTTTATGCCCAGCTATATATATTTTTATGGTTTTATCTATCATAAGGGATTTGAATTACATCTCCTCTACAAGTTTTTTATGCAGAGCAAGTTGAGCTTCTTTAAATTTATCGCGTTTTATAATAAACTGCATATTAACCTGTCTTAGACATTGATCAGCAGCAAGAATATTAATTCCAACTTCAGCCAAGGCTGAGGCGGCATTTGCCATATATCCAGGGAATGCCATGTTTGTTCCCAAAACGGACACTATTGCTAGTTTATGTACAGAAACATCTGCTTTCGGGAAAGTAGTTTTTATTTCATACATAACTTTGTCAATATTTTTCTCTTTCTCTTCAATGTAATGAGTAATAGTATTTGCGTTGGTATTTTTCGCTATATAACTTATGCCATTATCAGCCAAAGCCTTTACTAGCCTATAGTCATATCCGACCTCTCCAACCATATTTGAGTCAAAAACTTCAATAGCCAGAATGTCATTTCTTCCACAAATCATGTCTACTTTCGGTGAAGGAGAGACATAATCTCTGCTTATAAGAGTTCCGGGATGTATTGGTTCAAAAGCATTTTTTATTCTTATTGGGATATCCTGAAGCTCCATTTCTTTTGACGCAGAGGAATGAATTGCTTCCATTCCCATATCTGCGAGCTGATCAGCTATGTCAAAGTTCGTATTGCCTATTATTCTAACTTTATCTGTGCCTATAAGAATCGGGTCACCTGTACAAAGGTGGAATTCTTTATGTATAATACCTTCCTTTGCGCCGGTTATAACGGCAATTTTACTGAAAGTAATTTCACTGTATCCTCTGTTAAAATGAGTCATCATCCCTTCAGAGCACTTCGTGTAACCGGTTACTATTGGTAATTCAATTTCCAGGTCAATTCTTGAAAAGGCTTGTTTAATTACTTCATTTATTGGATAAGTTTTAGTTTCTTTCCATCCTGTTAAATCGACAAATACTGCATTGACTCCGTGGGTTTGAAGTATGAGGGTTGAGTTGAATGTACTATGAGCTTCTCCCAGGGCACTTAAAAATTCTCTGCTTGGGGGCAGATAATTATCTGGAATAAGATGTCCATACGATTTGATTTTTATTAAATCTTTAAGACAATTTTTTATTCCATCTACTCGTTCATTGATGAAGTCATCAGCCCGTTTGATGTCAAGCCCGAGATTTTCAAGAGAATGATTTATCGATATCATTTTTCCCCTGACTTCATCCATGGCTCTTTCCCATTTTTCATCCCTATCAGCAAAATATGAATAAACTCCATGAGTTCCGGATTTTTTGTGCTCAAGAAGCATGTTTGTAATTCCGCCATAAGCAGAAAGTACGAATATTCTATTATAGTACTCGTCAGGTTTTAGTTTTCCTATGATTAAATTATCCATGATTTCTTTAAATCTGGATATGGATGTCCCTCCAATTTTTTCTACTGTGTGTTTCCCTCTCATTACTGCTAGCCAATTTAGAAATTAAAAATTTACTTTTCATTTTTCACTTTTCACTGAAATACTATATCATTAGTCTCTCCTGAATAAACTCGACAATAGACTAATTATTTAATAAATGTAAAATCACAATATGGAAAAATTTAAAAAAATCTGTTAAATTCATGTATATAATTGTTGTCATTTTGCAGGCAGCGGTTAACAGTATTAGACATTCTATTCTTGAAATAATCAACTGGAGAAAGAAGAGTTATGTTGTATCAGAAACTGGCTAAATTTTTTGCGACAGATATTGGTATTGATCTTGGTACCGCAAATAGTCTTGTTTATGTAAGAGACCATGGAATATTGTTAAATGAACCTTCAGTTGTTGCTGTTGCTGACGGAACTAAAGAGGTTATTGCAGTAGGAGAAGAAGCTAAACGCATGCTGGGCAGGACTCCAGGACATATCAAGGCTGTAAGGCCAATGAAAGACGGTGTTATTGCTGACTTTGATATAACGGAGGACATGATTAGATATTTCATACAGAAAGCGATGCGAAAAATTCATCCGAGAAAAAGGATACTTCATCCTAGAGTCCTTATAGCGGTTCCATCTTGTATTACCGAAGTAGAAACCAGAGCTGTGAAGGATTGCGCGCTAAGGTCAGGAGCTGGTGAGATTTATCTTATAGAAGAACCTATGGCTGCAGCAATTGGTGTTGGTTTGCCGGTTATGGAGCCGTCAGGCAGTATGATAGTTGATATTGGCGGGGGAACTACAGAGGTTGCCGTTATATCTCTTTCCGGGATTGTTGAATCCAGAAGCCTTCGCGTGGCTGGAGACGAATTGGACACCTGTATTGTTCAGCATATGAAAAGGACTCATAATCTCTTAATTGGTGAGAGAACTGCAGAACAAATTAAAATAAGAATAGGCTCGGCTAGTCCGCAAAACGATGAAATTACACTTGAAGTAAAAGGTCGTGACTTGATTTCCGGTCTTCCAAAGACGATCCAGATAACTGGAGAAGAGATAAGAGTATCTCTGCAAGAACCTCTGACAAGTGTAATTGAGGCTATACGTTCGACTCTTGAACATTGTCCTCCTGAACTTGCTTCAGATCTTATTGACAGAGGTATAATGTTGGCTGGAGGTGGAGCTCTTCTTCGTGATATTGATAAACTTATTTCAGAAGAAACGGGACTGCCTGTATTTATATCCGATAATCCTTTGCTGGCTGTAGCAAACGGAACAGGTGTAGTGCTCCAGGAAATGGATGCTATGGCCAAAGCTTTAGCTTCTTCCTCAAAAAATCAGAGAAGAAAAAGATAACTATAGTTTTTTCTGGCGTTATTTTATAGCTGTTACTCCAGTATAAGTCCAGATAACATCATTTTCTGTATTATTAATTACTACTTCAGTTTTAGCTTGGGTTACGCCGTTTACATCTGTTACAAGTACCAAACATCTAACTTTCACAAGCTCGCCTGCCTGTATTACAACTTGTTTATTTTTAGTTATAACCATTTCGGGAGAACTGAAGATCGGGTCGCTATCATAACTTCCTCCTTTAGTAAGAAGCCAGCTCATGTAATATTGGTCAGGTTGCGGTGCAGGTTTAATATCAACTTTACTGTTGTAGGTAATTTCAGTAGTGCTGCAACCTGCGATAGAAAATAAAGACACGAGAGAAACAACTTTAAAAATTTTTTTCATATATTTAATCTCCTACTTTTAGCCTCTAGCTGATTCATTTGGATTCCATGGGAATGGTGGATTTGCTGTTTCGTTTACTCCGGTTTCGTATGATTCTGATTTCCAATTATCGTAAAAACTTAATTCTAAATATTCTCTATTTATTTTTTTGCGCAATTTTTCTTTGTTTTCTGTGTCATCTTTCCTATTATAAAGCGTCCATTCTAATCCATCGGTTTTTCCATTCTCATAGAATAGTGTGTACGGCCAATCGGGATTGGGCCCCCTAACAATATTTCCTGTCTCCCCGCTAGCTGTATTATAGTCAAGAGGATTACTATCATTGGGTTTTCCCGTGTATTGCTGAGTATTATTTTGTCGTAATTGAACTGCTGCTTGATTACCTGTTTCTTTTTGATCAGGAGTAACCGAAACAGCATCTCCCTCTGTTATTATCGTATAACTTAATAACAGGCCGCTAATAAATGTTAAAACCATCTTTTTCATAATTGCTCCTTCTATGTTAGAAATCTTAAATTTGCTTTTGATTATACCGTATAGTCAAATAAAATCAATAAAAACTCATCAAATTTTAAAAGTCTGACTCCTATTAGGGCCAACAGAAATTATTCCAATATCAGCTCCTACCAGCTCTGCAATTTCCTTGAGATATTTTTTTGCGGCATCAGGAAGCTCTTTAAAACAGGTTGCGGAAGTTGTTGATGATTTCCAACCGGGATAAATTTCATAAACAGGAAGAGCTTTTGCCATATCTTCAGTATCAGACGGCATATCAGTAACTGTTTTACCGTTTATTTCGTACGCGACGCAAACTTTTAAAGAATCATACTGATCAAGTACATCGAGTTTTGTTATTGCCAGTTTATCAACGCCATTTAACATACACGAATATCTTGCTGATACAGCATCAAACCAGCCGCACCTTCGTGGTCTTCCTGTAGTAGCTCCATATTCTCGACCAAGCTGCCTTAATTGTTCACCCTCTTTTCCTATAAGTTCAGTTGGGAACGGCCCCGCTCCTACACGTGTACAATATGCCTTCATTACGCCGATAATACTGTCAATATATTTTGGAGAGAGCCCCGATCCTGTACATGCTCCGCCAGAAGTTGTATTACTGCTGGTAACAAATGGATATGTGCCGTAATCCACGTCAAGCAGCATGCCTTGAGCTCCTTCAAACAATATTTCTTTACCTTCTCTAGCAACCCTGTTTATTGTCAGTACTGTATCCTTTATATAAGGAGTTAAAAACTTTGCCGTTTCTGAAAGCTTGTACCACTCTTCTTCAACATTTACAAGTTCACAGTTATAACTAGCAAAAATAGTGTTATAAAACGCAGCTTCTTCTCTGAATCGTTTTTCAAACCTGGCAATGTCCAGCATTTCTAATGCCCTTATCCCTCGCCTTGATGCTTTATCTGCATACGCAGGACCTATGCCTCGTTTTGTAGTACCTATTTTACGTTCTGGATTGCTTTGCTGTTCCTTCAAACCATCCATCAACCTATGATATTTAAAAATAAGATGGCACCTTGTGCTTATTTCAAGCCTGTCTTTAAATTCAATATTTTTTATCTGGAGATTCTTTATCTCATCCATTAAAACAATTGGATCAACAACAACCCCATTGCCTACTATACACTTTGCTTTAGGCCTGAATATTCCAGACGGAACTATATGAAGCACAAATTTATCATTCCCGATTTCTACTGTGTGCCCGGCATTATTCCCACCCTGAAATCTGACAACAAAATCTGACTTCTCTGTTAGTACGTCTATAATTTTCCCTTTACCTTCATCTCCCCACTGAATGCCTACTAATACCGTCGAGCTCATATATAATCCTTATTTTTTACTGGTATAAAACTTGAATATCAAACATTTATCCACGCACCAGATTTTATTTTGATAAAACGCCGGGAAACGAAAATCAGTGCTAAATGTATAGGAAGTATATAAAATTTTCAAAAAAATTGAATATTTAATTCATTTAAAAAATTGGAAATACTCCTATTGTTAAGTTAAAAAGATACTCTTCCAATAGGGTTAAAATATTAGCAAAATTGGAGGGAAACAATCCTAGCGGCTCTATTAAAATAATTGGAATCGAGCCGAACCCCTTTACAACTATTCAAGGGTTACGTAATATGAAAGTTTATACTCCATCAATTTATGACGAAAATAAACTTGATCATAAGGTGCTTATTCCGAATGATGATTTTGCTTTTGAGCTAGCACGGGATTTATTTAAAAAAGAAGGGATTTCCGCAGGAATTTCTTCGCAAGCTCCAGCTCTACTTCTTATTCTACAAAAAAAGACTCCGGGGTAACTATTGCTGTTCCTGAGAGAAGCTGCTGCTATCCTTAAAGCAATGCTGGCTCTATTACATACTTTTCGAGTCCGGTTTTTAAGAGTCTTGCCACTGCTTATTTCCTTATTCACACATAGCCCAAGCCATGACGCAAAATGTTTATCGCTCTTCCACTTGCTCATCTCTATTCCAATTTCTGCAAGAAGAGTTAATACTGTATTTTCCTGAAAACCGGGAACTTCTGTACTCCTAAACTCACCGGTATAAGCTCCAAATTTTCGAACATTTTTCTCTATGCGATCTGCTCCAACGCATACCCAATGAAACTCCGAACCAACATCTACTCCTGCCATATCAGGATTTAACATTGTCATTGCGCTTGTTATTTTTACTCTTGCTTTTCCGTCGTTACGATGGTATTTGTGTTGTTCATTTTGTTCCTCCCGGTTAAATTTTCTCTAGAAAAATTTAACAGTGGAACAAATTTATTCAGTTTCATTTTGATAAAACTCCGAAAACGGGGATCGGCGCTAATTATGGAGAAAAAACCAGATTTGCTTATTTGTAACAGTTCAAAGTTAGTTACTTTAGCTTGTAATGGAAAGCCGAAGGTAGACAAGAGATTGCAGGAATTGTCCATAATTAAAAATGGAGCTGTTGCTGTACATAACGGGTGCGTGTTGGAAACAGGTTTTACTAAGGAGTTGCTGAAAAAATATAAAAGTGCCAAAAGAATAGTTGATGCTGAAAACTGCCTGGTTATGCCGGGGTTTGTTGATTGTCATACTCACACAGTATTTGCCGGCAGCAGAGAATACGAACTTGGAATGAAAATATCCGGAGCAACATATCTTGATATTTTAAAAGCCGGCGGCGGGATTCATTCAACAGTTAATGCCACAAGAAAGGCCAGCAAAAATGAGTTGGTAAAACTTACGTCTGAAAAACTAAACTGTATGCTGCAGCATGGTACTACTACAGTTGAGATAAAATCCGGGTATGGTCTTGATTATAATACTGAAAAGAAAATACTGGAAGTAATTAGTTTATTAAAGAAAAAACATCCGATAGATATTATTGCAACTTATCTGGGAGCGCATACTGTTCCAAAAGATATGAGTAGAAAAGATTATGTCGAAATGATGTTAAAAAAAGCACTGCCGGATTTTAAACATTTAGCAGAGTATTGCGACATATTTACTGAAGAGGGGGCGTTTAATATTGAGGAAACAGAAAAAATTCTGAAAAAGGCAAAGGCCTTAGGGTACAAACTGAAAATACACGCAGGACAGTTCAATGATCTGGGTGCTGCTGGCTTCGCCTCTGAGCTTGGAACTGTTTCCGCGGATCACCTGGAGTTTGTATCGCTCAAAGAGCTCAATATAATGAAAAAGAACGGTACGGCTGCTGTGCTAATGCCCGGGGTCCCGTTTTTTTTAATGAACGGAAAATATCCTAACGCTAGACAGATGATAGAAAATAACAACATAGTGGCTTTGTCTACCGACTTTAACCCTGGGTCTTGTCCGACTTACTCAATGCAGATGGTAATAACGCTAGCGTGTTATCAAATGAAAATGACTCCTGAAGAAGCAATAACAGCTTCAACAGTAAATGCGGCCTATGCTGTAGACAGATTAGACATCGTCGGGTCTCTCGAGAAAGGCAAGAAGGCTGACATATTAATTATGAAAGTATCGGAACCTGCTCATATTCCCTATTATTTCGGTGCAAATTTGGTAAGCAAAGTATTTAAATCTGGAAAACTTGTTGCCAAAATTTAAATTTATCAATCCAGAGATTCTTTTCCTATAAGAATGGATTTTGCTCTAAGACGTTCTTCGATATTTCCTATGATTATGAGAATATCGTTGGGTAAAAGTGTTGTGTCCGGGGAAGGATTAGCGATATGTTTGCCCCCGCGATAGATAGCTACAACACTAACCCCTGTACGTTCTCGCAAGTTAATAGATCGGATACTTTTTCTAAGTGCTGGAGAATTGTTAGACAGTGAAACAGGTTCCATTACCCCGGCGAGAAAAGAAAATTTTTCCACCATTGTAGCAGCAGCTCGACGGGTAGGTTCGCTGCTGGCAATACCAACTATTTCATCCAATAATTTTTCCATCCATTCCACAGTTATGGATACTAAACTGCGCATTGAAATCCCAAAAAGAAAGACCAGTCCTATTAATAACCATGAATATTGCCAATGATTCAGTATGTTATTTACCATCAAAAGGTAGATATATCCCATGATTCCAAATAAAATAAAAAATGTAGTATTATAAAAATAATGTATATTAATTATTCTGAGTAGTATTGGAAGTTGTGTTGCCAAAAGAAGAAATATATGATTTGCATATTTTATAATAACTGTGAAAAAGGGTAGAGAAACAAAGCAAGAAATCGTCCATAACAGGAATATGTAAACCTGTAAATTAGTTGTTGAACAAAATGACAGAATGATTTGTGAAGCTACTTGTGTAAGCAGTACTATTCCTATAAGTATCGTAGTGTAAACTATCAGACGGATAAAATATTTTGAAGGTGCAAAAGTTTTCGAGCGTTTGCTTTTTACCTTGAAAAGGAAAGATTGATTGCGGTTTAACATACTCTGAATGGATTTAGGAGTTACTCGCAAAAATAATTCTACAATGCCATCAGCGTTTCTAATCAGGTAAGGTGTACAAAAGGTAGTTAATGATGAAACTGCAACGGCAAGCGGAAAAAAGAACTCGCTGGTTACTTTTAAAGATGCTCCTAGACTGGCTATAACAAAGGAAAACTCTCCGATCTGCCCTAAACTTACACCAATTTTAAAAGAGGTGTTGAGATTTAGCCCGGACAAAAAAGAGCCTGCAGCATTTGTAATTATTTTTCCTAACAGAGTGACTAGAGTAATAATAAGTATAAGCCACTTGTATTCCCACAGAACATGCGGTTGTATTAGCATTCCTGCAGAAACAAAAAATATCGCGCTAAACATATCACGAACTGGGTGTATCCAATCTTCAATTTGTGTAATCTCTTCAGATGTTGCTACAACGGCTCCTATTAAAAAAGCTCCAAGTGCAACAGAAAAACCAGATACAGTAGCTAGAAATGATGCGGCCAAACACAGGCCAAGTACTACAATACCCATCATTTCCTTGACATTGAATTTGGCGACCCAACGTAAAAAACGAGGGACAAGCAAAAATCCAAACACAAGAAAAAGAACTATGAAGAAAAATACTTTTGACATAGAATTAGCCAGAAGAAATGCTTTGTCACTATTACTAGCTGCTATGCCGGAAAGGAGAGAAAGAATTAAAATGGCTACTATGTCTTCCAATATTAAAATCCCAAAAACGACTTGTGCAAAGCTATCTTTGAGAATTTTCAAGTCCATGAATACTTTGACAATAATAGTAGTACTACTCATAGAAAGGATGGCACCAAGAAAGATACTATCGCTATAACTCCAGCCGAAAAGGCGGCCCAGAAAATATCCTAGTAATAGCATACCTAATACTTCAAATGAAGCTCCCAGAACTGCTGGAATCCATACTTTTTTTAATTTTGGTAGACAGAATTCAAGCCCGAGTGCAAACATAAGAAAGACCAAACCGAGTTCTGCCATGGCATGGATACTATCTAAATCGCGAACTAAAGATAAAGGAGGAGTATAGGGCCCTATAATGAGTCCGGCAACCAGATAACCTATAACAACAGGCTGCCGAAAATAATGGCACAAAAGCGTCATAGTTGCTGCTACAACTATAACGACCATTAAATCGCGAAGTAAAAATGTTTCAATCATGAATTTCTTTATGTTTTTATTCTTATTAAATGATACTAAATCTTTAACGGAAGTTATAATGTGATATATATGATTCGTCGATATTGATTCTATAGAAAAAACGTAATTTTTATACTTTGTTTGAACCCGTAAAAAACTGAAAAAAAAGCGGTAATAGTTAACCTTCTGTAAGATATGGTTTTACAGATAAAGTCAAAAAAAACTATAGTAAAAGGTTAATCTCGTTATACTGTTGGGAGTTTAACTATTAGACACGATTGTAGCTATCTCGGTATTTCCTTTCAAAGCTCCGATAAGATTCTTATGGTCGGAAAAATTAAATACAACGACAGGTAAGTTATTGTCTTTGCATAGAGAAAAAGCTGCAGCATCCATAACTTTTAAGTTTTTATAAAGTGCTTCGTTAAAAGATAGTTTTTCATAACGTGTAGCTTTCGGATTTTTTTCTGGATCGTCAGAATAAACACCATTTACTTTAGTAGCTTTAAAAAGTGCTTCTGCTCCAATTTCCAAGGATCTGAGTGCCGCAGCCGTGTCAGTGGTAAAGAAAGGATGCCCTGTTCCCCCGGCAAATATTACTACTCGCCCTTCTTCTATGTATTTTATTGCTTTTGAATGATCAAAGGGTTCTGCTATAGGGTACATGTTAATAGATGTTTGGACCTCACAATTAATTCCGTGCTTCTCGAAAGCATCTTTCATTGCTAGTGCGTTCATAACAGTACCAAGTATTCCCATATAGTCAGCATGTACCGGGTCCATTCCAAGTTTTTTCCCGATAGCGCCGCGCCATAAATTTCCTGCACCTAAAACTATGGCCAATTCTACCCCGCCATCCAAAACTTCAGCTATATTATCAACAAGGTTCTCTATCGCATTAGTGTCAAATCCTAAATCATTATTACCATTTAATGCTTCTCCAGTAATTTTTAAAAGAATCCTTTTGTATACAAAATCAGATGGCATATAAAGCTCCTTGTGAACGTTACTTCTTGTTCTGATATTTTATTAAGTCACTTTACACTTGCTAGTAGTACTATTCCGAAAGCCAGAATAAAAATAGAAATTGTTTCTATGATACCGATAATCATCAGGTTATTGACAAACCCTTTGCCCGTTTCACCGAATGAATCGCAAGCTGAAGCTCCAGCTACTCCCATCTTCCATGATGAAAGGCCCATAGCAATTCCGGCAGTTATTCCAAGCGTCAGGTACAATGACCAATAAATAGGATGAGCAATTGCCTGACCATTTAGAAGTACCATCAAAATCATAGCATAAATAGGTTGTGACAAAGGAGCACCTCCGAATATTACAAGTTGAAACGGTGCCATTTTATTCTGTTGGAAACATTTTTTCCATGCTCCTATTGCCGAACATCCTGCAATTCCTGTTCCCAGACTTGAACCGAGCGCAGTAATTGTCAAAGTAGAAAAAGCTCCAATTTGTCCTAATGCTTTCATTGTTTCAATGTCCATGTTCCTTTTTCCTTTCGTTTTTATAGTATTTTTATTTATGTTTTCTTTAAGTTAAAAAGTCTTTTTTTAAATGGCTTATATTGAATACCTGTCCATTTCAATTCCATATGATTCGAAAACTCCAATGCATTAAGCCTTATTCCGTGTATAAGAACGGCCATCAGACCTAACATTATATTTAGAGAATGTCCTGCTAGAAGTATGATAAAGGCCAGAATTGCAAACCAGTGTGATATGTCTACTACTTGTTTTCCCATCATATTAAAGTTTTCTGCTATGTATACGGCAGCGATACCTACAGCAAACAGACGAATATAAGAAAGAACATCTACAAAACTTTGTATCATAGACAAAGGTGTTTCAAATATTGCTTCTGGTTTATTCCAGTGAACATAGAATACAAATATAAATCCTATTCCAATCCCATAAAGCCAAAAAACAAAAGCAGGAAAAATCATATCAGGGAAGAGTATTAGTTTTACTGCTGTAAAGAAATTTCCCCATATTACTAATGCCCAACCTACTTGTCCTAGAGCTTTAATAGAGCGTATCATTATCAATGCCTTCCACATTCTTGCTAAAGAGAGATGTGTGGCTGCAAGAAGAAAACATATCAGTTGTAAATTACGGTTTTTTGTTTCAGGGTTCGTAAGAAATTCTAATCCATGCATATCTTTTGGTAATGCTTTTTCCGCGACCCCAAAATAAGTACCTGTTAGAGAGCCCCAGATTATTGTAAGTATGCTAAAAAAGATAAAAAGATTTAACGGTAGTTGGGCGTTTTTATTGCTTTTAAGAAATATCTTTAACACAACTCCTACAAGAAGAAATATTACTCCATATCCAGCATCCCCGATTATCAAAGCAAAAAAGATACCGAGAAATATCAAGAAACACCAGCTGATATCCCATTCTTTGTATCCCGGAGATATGCCGAGGAAATCAAAAATAGGTTTAGATATTCTAAATGTTTTGGGGATATTAAGACATGTAGGAACTACATCACCTTCTTTTGGTTTTTCTAACAATACAGCCCACCCGTCTTTTCTTGCAGTTGAAATTAATAGATGCTCTTTCTTCTTAGGAATATAACCTGTTATATAGACAAGATTTTTTTCTTTCCCCAAAGTTTCCTTGTTTATGGAAAACTCAAGAGCCTCCTCAAGTTTTGTTTTATATTCTTTAATTATTCCGAGATTGGCAGATAGATCGTCAATAAGTTTTTTGTTTTCCTGTATCATATCATTGATGGTTTCTATTTCCCATTCCAGATCGTTAAGAGAAGTTTTTGCTGTCAGTAATGAGTCTAAAGGGAGCTCATCTTTTTTATATTTTTCTCTAGATATCAGAGCAAAATAATAACGTCCTTTACCTTCGGATATTATTTCGACTATGCCTTTAGTCGTAAGCTTTTGGATATCTTCTTTTCCTGACGAACAGAGGTATACGTAAATTCCCTTCGACTCAAGCTTCTCTATTGATGCAAAAGAAAAATTCCCCCATGGCAATAGTTTTTCCAAATCCTTTTCTTTTGTTTCAATTTCCTTCTTTAAAGAATTATTTTCATCAATAGTTCTGATTAGAAAATCTGTAAGTATTTTCGGATTAGATTTACTGTAAATTTTTGCCTCTTCTGAAGTTACTGTTTCTGAAAGTATGAATATGGATTGGTCCACCTTTTCCAATCCTTGCCGAACGGCTATAACTTCCGCTGAGCATGGGTTCAGTACTTGATCTATATGCATTATACCCAATTTCCTAATTCCTTTAAGCGTAGCGGTCTGGTCTTCTTTTCTACAGATAACAGTTGTTTTTACCATTCGTTCTATCATAAAGCTGCCTCTGCTAGTTTGCTTTTAGCAATTTTTGATCTGCCAACTGCTGAGGTCAATTGATCGCCAAGATATATCTGTATTTTTCTTATGTTCTCTTTACTTTCAGGTATCTTAACCTTTTCGAAAAGATTTACGCGTTGAGTTGTAATTCGCAGCTCATTATTTATTCTTTTGCACTGCTCAATGAGTATATCTTTTTCAGCTTTGATTTCAATCAGGCTGCAAATAGCCTTTATAGCATCATCTATCCATGGAGATTCATTAAATAAGTCATACTCATCTACTTTGAAACGGGTTCCTATATAAACGTGTATTGAGACACCAGCTATATTGTTCAAAGAAGTATCAATACCAAGAACATGAATGAGTTTTATTATATTTTGTACATCTTCTGGTGTTCCAAACAATGATACCCAAGAAGAAATATTGCGTTTGAATTCTGTTTCTCTCTTTTTATTGTTCTCTACTTTTTCCTGGCTTTTTTGCGCTTCAAGCTGAAGCTGGAGTTTTTTCAGCTGAAGGGTAGGGAGGAAACGTGAGAATTGCTTAAGCGTATCCCGCTGTGTTTTTAATTCACCTTTTGTTAATTTGATTTTAGCCATTATATTAGCCTCTAAACGAAAGGGTATCTGTTGTAGTAATATGTTGCGTCTCTACCTATCATTTACAATGTTTTTGGTTATCGGATCTAATCATTTTTTAAATTTTTCGGCCAGAATTCGTCTAACAAATCAGTTTTTATACCGGTTTCAGCTTTTTCAAAACATTCTGCGAGAGTTTTCCATCCTAAATCAAGTGCTTCTTCTAATGGAATATTTACTGAAAGGTCCATCATTCTGTTTTCAAAAAGCACACCATATTTTAACAGTTTATTATCCCAATTGCTCATTTGAAATCCCATTGACTGTTTTTCACAAGTTTCCTTATAACTGGCGTAGAGTCTTATCATTGTATCCATTATTGTTCTATGATCCTTGCGTGTTTCTCCATTAACTTGTTGTTTTAGTCGGCTAAGAGACCCAAATGGTTCTATTCTTCCATTTTTTAGGTAGTACTGGCCTTCAGTGATGTATCCTGTATTATCGGGGACAGGGTGAGTAATATCATCACCTGGCATAGTTGTTACTGCGAGAATTGTAATTGATCCAGCGCCTTCAAGGTCTACAGCTTTTTCATATCTTGATGCAAGCTGGCTATAAAGGTCTCCGGGATAGCCGCGATTGGATGGAATTTGTTCCATCGTAATGGCTATTTCCTTTAATGCATCAGAAAAGTTTGTCATGTCCGTAAGAAGAACCAGGACATTTTTCCCTTCAATGGCATACGCTTCAGCTACTGAAAGGGATATATCCGGCACAAGCAAACATTCTACTACCGGGTCCGAAGCGGTATGCACAAACATTATTGTTCTGGTCAAGGCTCCATGTTCGTCCAGAGTATTTTTAAAATACAGATAATCATCGTATTTAAGTCCCATTCCGCCAAGAATGATTACATCTACTTCAGCCTGCATGGCAATTCTGGCCATTAATGGGTTATATGGCTCTCCAGCAACAGAAAATATAGGTATTTTCTGCGAAACAACGAGGGAGTTAAAAATATCTATCATTGGGATACCAGTTCTAACCATTCGTTTTGGAATAATTCTTTTTGCAGGATTGGCAGAAGGGCCTCCTATCTCTTTCATTTTTTCTGTGATTGCTGGACGATTGTCTCTGGGCTTACCAGCACCATTGAATACTCTTCCTAATAAATTTTCAGACGATGAAATCTGCATTTGTTTTCCGAGAAATCTGACTTCATTATTGGTGGATATACCACGACTTCCAGCAAAAATCTGAAGATAAACCTTGTTAAAATCCAATCTTATTACTTGAGCCAAAGAAACTCCTCTCTTTGTTGTGATTTCTGCAAGATCATTATAAGCTACACCCTCAGCTTCAACGGTAATAACATTTCCAGAAACTTGTAATATTTTATGATAAACTTTACGCATGGGCAAATTCCTTTAGTTTGCTGTTAATCGAACCTTCATGATATTGAAATCGTTCGGACTTGAATTTCATGTAGTTCCAGTCGATAAACATCTGCCTCAATTCAACAAAGAATTTTCTTGCTTCGTCTTTATTTTTAAAATCAAACCCCATATCAAGTATATTTACCACCCTGGTAAATACATGTTGTTGTCTTTCTTTATCACTAGCTCCATCTATTAGATCAAAAGTATTCTGCTGTAAATAAACAGAATCAAGAAACTCGCTTTTCAAATAAATAACAAAATCGTCAGTACTTGTACCCTCCTCACCTACCACGTTCATCATTTGATTTACTTCATTGCCTTTTCTTAGAATTCTTCTTGCTGCTTCAAGCATTTTGTTATTAACTATACTTTTATAATGACTCCAGCTTTCAAGCGGATGAATAGATGGAAATCTTCTAGCCTCGGCTCTTTGTCTTGAAAGTCCGAGAAAGGCGCCAACCATTTTCAATGTGGCTTGAGTTACTGGTTCTTCAAAGTTTCCTCCCGCCGGGCTTACTGCTCCTCCAATGGTGACAGAACCCAACGAGCCATTATTAAGTTTTACGAGACCGGCTCTTTCATAGAAATTGGCTACCAGGGATTCAAGATAGGCGGGAAATCCTTCTTCACCTGGTATTTCTTCCAGTCTTCCAGACATTTCTCGCATTGCTTGTGCCCATCTTGATGTGGAATCAGCCAAGAGCAAAGTATTAAGTCCCATTTGCCTGTAATATTCAGCCAATGTTATTGCTGTGTAAACAGAAGCTTCTCGGGCAGCTACTGGCATTGAGCTTGTGTTACATATAATAATCGAACGCTCTATAAGAGTCCTGCCTGTTTTGGGGTCTTCAAGATAAGGATATTCTTTCAATATTTCGACAACCTCGCCAGCACGCTCGCCGCATGCACATATTATCACTATATCTGTTTGAGCATGCTGACTTATAGTGTGCTGCAATACTGTTTTTCCTGCACCAAAAGGACCAGGCGTACAAAATGTTCCTCCAACGGCAACAGGAAAGAAAGTATCTATAATTCTCTGTTGCGTGATGAGAGTTTCTTCAGGCGATATTTTTTCTTTGTAACAGGTAATAGGAATCTTAACCGGCCATCTCTGTACCATGGTGACCTCTTTTTTCTCACCAATTTCGCTGGTTATTACAGCTATTTTTTCTCTGATTTTATAGTTGCCTTTGGCAATTATATTTTCAACTTTCCATGTTCCTTTTAGGTCGAAAGGGGTGGAAATATAATGAGTGTAAATTCCTTCCGGAACCTGTCCAAGATAGTCTCCTGCATTTACACTATCTCCTACTTTTACAATAGGTGTGAAATCCCATTTTTTAAATTCATCTAAAGGCGGCATATACAACCCTTTTTCTAGAAAGAAACCTGCTCTTTCAGCTAGTTTATCCAGAGGATTTTGCAAACCATCAAAAACCATTGTCAGAAGACCTGGTCCAAGCTCGATGCTTAAAAGTTCGTCTGTAAATTCTACTACATCATTTACCTTCAGCCCATTAGTCGATTCAAAAACCTGAAGATCGGCGTTTGTTCCCTTTATACGAATAACTTCGCATTTTAGTTTTTTATCTCCAATAACAGCATAAGCTACCTCATTCTGAGTAACGAAAGTATCAAATTTAACGGTAATCATGTTTCCGTTAATTCCAACAATTTTACCTTTATTTATTTCGAGCATATTTGTCATTCTCCTTTAATTGAATATCTTAGCCTGATAAAGAGAATCTAACACGATATCCAAGTTTTTCTGTCCGGTTTCTTTCTTTCTAGCAACCCATTTTTCGCAGATGAGCAGGCGCAGTTTATATGCGCAGAGCTTTTCTAAATCGAAAAAATGTCCAATTTCCAGAAAATCTATTATTTCCCATCTTAATTTATCTAGCGCCATTTCTTTTTCCAAAGGGGTTGCTGAGGAAAAAGAATCTTGTACTTTTCTTTCTATATCGGTATATATTTTGTCTTCTGGTTTAAGATAAGGGAGGGGATCTTTGTTTAATTTTGGGGCTCTGTTTTTTACGGAGCTGTTTCTAAGTATTTTTTCATATTTATACCAATCTCTAGCGAAATTATTATCTGTGTTGGTATCTTCCAAGTTCAGGGTAAGTTTGGAAAGTTTTTCGACATCTGAATTTCTAATCCATATACTGCATAATTTCATAAATTCTTCAGAAGAATAATATGGCTTTTCTCCTAAAATTATCGCAGGCAAAGAACTTATCAGATAGTAATAAGACATTATTTTTTTTCTCCCTTTATCATGGAAGCTAATCGAGTGCCTACATATTCGCAAATTACATCTGTAATTGTGGCATCAGAAAAATCAAAAAATACATCATTCCCGCTAAAACCTATTTTTATACCGGCAGAGAAATCATTACTTCTAAGAATTTCAGGTTTGCTTTTTAGACTACTGGCTAAAAAAGTCTTTATGCTATCATTTAATTTATCAATATCTTTTTGAGAAAGAATAACCTGAAGAGAAATATCTTCATTTCCCTGTTTGATATAGGCGTCAACCATTTTTTTAATTATATCGGAAATTAGTTCTTGCGTCATAACTGACCCTACGGCATCTTTTATACATCTCTTTATTCTGTTAAGCAGTTCTGTTTCCAAGGCAATTGCTATATCTCTGGCAGCTTGTCTTATTGTGGCTTTGGAAGATTCTTCAATTTTTTTAACTTCTTCATTGGCTGTTTTGATTATGACTTCAGCTTCCATTCTGTTACGCTGAATCAGAGCTTCAGCATTTTTTTTAGCTTCGGAAATAATCTCTTCTTTTTGTTGTTCTGCTTGTTCGATACCTTCTCTTTGTATCCTGGCTAACAATCCTTGAAGTTCTTGTGACATTTAATTATCTCCTTAATACTAAATAATTATCAATTACAAACCAGTGAGTACATCATACAAGATGATATATTTAGAGTCTAGTACTAAACAAAAATAATTCAAGTTCCTATTATTTTCCCATAGCTAGTATTTTAAGCAAAGAAAAAATCTCTCTCCGCACTCTTCTCATGGCAAATTTAAAAAGTTAAATTATAAAACAGTATTCTTTCGAGTAACTATAATAAATATTTTGTTCTTTAAACATGCCCGTAACATTATCTGCAAAAAGCCGATTTTGCTTTTTTTTCAGAATGAGTTCGATCCCAATAATACACTTGCAAACACCGCTATTCCTTCGCCTCTCCCGCAGAATCCCATTTTTTCGGTTGTTTTGGGTTTGATTGAAATATTATCTATTTTTGTGTTCAGTGTATTGGCGAGACTCTTCTGAATGTTGGGGATAAACGGTGAAAGTTTGGGCATTTCTGTAATTATTGTAGAGTCAATATTAACTATCTGCCATTCATTAAAATTTTTATTAGAAATAACTGTTTTTAGCAGTTCTATACTGTTTGCATTTTTATATCTTATATCATTATCGGGGAACCATGTTCCGATATTACCAAGTGCCAATGCACCAATAAGTGAGTCCATAATTGCATGTGTTAGTACATCGGCATCGCTGTACCCTTCTAACCCAAGTTCAAAAGGTATTTTTATTCCTCCCAGTATCAGCTGCCTGCCTGGAACAAATTTATGCGCATCAAATCCCTGTCCAATTCTTAGTCTCATAGAGAGAAAACCATTCCTTTTACCTTACCATGCTTCGGTAGTAGCTGAAACAGCATCCATTGCAACCGTATAACAAGCCTGCTGTAATGCACTTTGTTGAGCGGTATATAAATCTGCAGGAACCTGGTATTGAGTAGTATCAGAAACTTGAGTGGTTGATACTAGAGGTTTAGATCTTCCAGGGATTATTACAGTAAATTCAAGAGTTACTGTCATTGAAAAGAGAGAAGTCATATAAGTGATACTACTGTTACTTTTGTTTGAAGAGATATTTGTAGCTGTAATTTTAATGTCTAAAATTCGCGCATACATTATGCAGTCGGCTTCTTCAATACCTTTTATTTTCCAGGAAGCGTCTTTCTGGAAAGATTCAGAGAGTGCCTGTTTCATATATTCTGCCGCATTCGGTATATATGTTTCATTTTTTATCGGCGCAATAGCTATGGTTTTAATTTGAGGGTGTGCTATTGAACCTATATGGTATCCACAGGAATTCAAAATTAATAGTAAAAATATACAAATGACAGAATATATTAAATTTTGTTTAATTTTCATCTCTTATTTGTGCACCCAATTATAATTTATTTTTAAACTTTTCTTTACATAAATTGTCCTGATCTATTCCTACTTCTGTAATTGGCGATATCCATTTTCTTCCGCTGTTTTGAGGAATAACAAGCAGTTTATCTTCTTCCTGAGGAATAGTAGCTACAGTATATTTACTGGACTCTTCTTTTTCCGGTTCCGGAATTTTTGGGTAAAGTGGCATTTCAATTTCATCCAGCAGGACATAAGCTCTGTTTACACTCCTGGTTTCCGGGTAATTAACTAGTATTTCTCTTATATATTTTTTTGCAGCATTACTGTTTTCTATGCTGTTGTAATATTTAGCAATCCCAAACAACCGTGCAGCTTCCAGTTCATATGTTTTTTTAATAGCATTTTTTGCCCATGATATTTCTTTGGCATCGGGATATTTTTCGATAAATTCTTTGAACATAGTCCTTGCTTCCCTTGCTTTACTGCCGTCACCATCGCCGGATATTGCCTGTTGAAGGTATATGTTTGCAAGATCAAGGTATGCAAACCTTGTCAGTTCTGAACTCTTGTATTGAAGTATCATTTTTTTATATATTTCTATAGCCTTGTCAACTTTTCTGGTAGTAATATATCTGGTTCCCATTTTCAGCATCATTTCAGGGACGAAACTAGCAAAAGGGGATTGCTTCATTATCGCCTCGTAAACCTCCAGGCTTTTGTCTTCATCTTTTAACCATGGTAGCCAGCCGAATGGAGTTTCCCTATATCCTTCATAAAAAGAGTTGCCTATCTCATATTCCTTATCTATTGCACTTTTAAAATCAATCTGATCAGGATAGTCTTCCGTTAGTCTCTTGAGAGCTTCGAATTCATGAAACTTCATGTCAGCTTTGCGGTAGGCTTCCGCCTTTTTCTTTAATGCGTTCGACTTTAACATATAGCTGTCGGCAAGTAATTCTGCGGCTGCAAATTTTGTAGCAGCATCCTTATAACCCCCCTTAGAGAATTCAGCCATCCCTTCCTGGTAAGCCTTCTCCGATTCTGTGTCTGTAGCAAAAGTTTCAGAAAAGAATAAAACTTGCAGAGAGAAATAAAAAATATATAAAAGTATTTTCCTTAACACTATATTTAAACTCCACAAAGATATTAGAAAAAATATAATCTAAATTGTTCCCGTATTCAATAAATAAATCAGAGCTAATCTTATAAATAAAATCGCAATCATATTTAATATTGAAAGGAGGTGTTCATTTTCACAATATATATTTATAAATAATTGTTCTAATTTTTACTAAAATGTAATGAATTATAAAGTGAATAGAATTCCCATGTTTTCTAGCAATACTTAATTCTTCTTGGAATTGCTTCTGGTAATAGTTTTCGCTTATTGAATTATTATGCCTTCTAAATTTAGCAAGATATACCCTAACGGGAATTGCTTTTGAACAATTCGACATTTTTACCCAGAGTTCATAATCCCAGGCAGCTTTGTATTTTATACTCATATTTCCATTTATTTTGTGCCATAGATCTATTTTCCAAAAAGTTGCGGGCTGATTTATATAGTTTTCGCAATATAGTACATTTTTTGAATAAAAGAATCCTACACAGTTTTTATAAATAGTAATCGGTTGACGGATTATATTATTATTTTCGTCAATTATTTTACATCTACCGTAAAGCCAGCTTCGAGCAGGGTATTTATTAAATGTATCAATTACTTTTTGTAAAGCATCTGGAAGAAAAATGTCGTCAGCATTGAGCCAGCAGCCAATATCTCCGGTTGCCATTGCCATACCCGCATTGATTGCTTCTTGCGGAGATATATCTTTTTTTGATACAACTATTATTTTATTGCCATATTCTTTTAGAATTTCTAAGGTCTTATCTGTGGAACATCCATCTCTTATTATATATTCAAGTTCAAAATCTCCTTTTTGAGAAAGCACACTTTCAACAGTTTGCCTTATAAATCGTTCTCCATTTTTTACAGGAGTTATAACTGAAACTTTTATGGTTTGTGGTTTACAGTTATTCATTTTTTGATGTGTTTAATAATTTTGTTGACAGTTTTTCTAATTCATTTTTTAATAATGCCATTTCCTGAGCTATTTTTTTTGTTTGCTTAGATCTTACGGTAATAAGGATGGAAAACTGTAAAAGAATTAAAAGAATGCTTACTACAAGGATAAGAAAAAGTGTAGCTGGTGGATACTGGATACCAATTAACGACGAAACAAATTCGAGTAGAGACGGAAAAGCTGCTATTACAATGAGGATAACTCCAGTAAAAATCCAGAGAAGAGAATATGCTTCACTCAATCTCTTTTTTCTTACCTGTTGAAGAACAAAAACTAGAAATATTATACTAACAATAATGGAAATGATAGTAATTTTGTTCATGTAGATGTGTTGAGTGTTGAGTTATGTGTTTTGTATAAAGATGGTTTTAAGTTAATTTGAGATGTTTTGACAATTTTTGTTATAGTATTTACAATATAATTTATTTCATCCATAATAAATTGTTTTTTCGATAAAACATATTCACCATTGTTTTTTAAAAACAGATAAAGCTGAATTATTTTTAAGGCAAAATTGAAAGTTTTTTCTTCAATATCCATTCAAAACTCAAAACTTAAAATTCAACACTTCTTTCTTGAAGCTGTTATTAAAATTGCAAAAATAACTTTGATCATATAATAAATTGACTTTAACATAGTTATTGAAGAAAGGCCATATTCTCTTTCTTGCATATTGACGGAAACCTCTTTTATCCTATAGTTATTCATTCCTAAAAGAGTAATTTCTTCCGGTTCTGGATAATCAAAAGCCGGGTAATTTTCAGCTAGATATTCAATCAATTTTTTATTATATGCGCGGAAGCCAGATGTTGAATCGGTTATGGTTTGTCCGATTATGAGCCTATTTAAGAGCCTGAATGAATATATGCCTATTCTACGAATAGGAGTAGATTTGAAGCATAGTTGGTGGTTCGTAGTTGGCGATTCGTAGTTGGTGGTTGAAAGCACAAAGCGGGAACCTATAGACATATCTGCTTCTCCTGCTATTACCGGTGCCAAAACTTTTTTTATTTCAGAAACAGGATGTTGTCCGTCTCCATCTATCCTTACCAGATAGTCGAAACCTTTTCTTTCAGCATATATAATACCTGTTTGAACAGTTCCGCCAATACCGACATTTATGGGGAGTTGCAAGACTATTGCTTCTCTGGTGTTTTTGACAACTTCAACGCTGTTATCCGTAGAGCAGTCATCTATGACCACAATAGTTGCTTCCGGGAACTCTTTTCTTACGGATAATATCAGAGTTCCTATAATTTTTGCTTCATTGTAGCAGGGGATTATAATGCATAATTTGGTTGACGGTTGATAGCTGGTAGTTGGTAAGGGATTATCAAACCTAGTTAAATTTTGAGTTTTGAGTTTTGAATTTTGAGTGTTCATAAGATTCCAAAAACTATTTGCTCTAACGCCATAAAAAATAGGTGAAGAAATAAATTTTAAAAAAATAGTTGCAGAAGAAAAAATATTTAACAATAACTAAGTTAAGGTTTTTTTGTTTTTTTACAATAGTTGTACTTGAATTTTGAAAACACAATACGAAATTCTTTTTTGTACAATCTTTAATTATAGTAGTAGATTGAAAAAACAAAAATAAGGAGACTAAAAGATGCCAGCTAAAGTTGATCCAGCAAAATGTATAGGTTGTGAAAATTGCGTAAGTGCTTGTCCTGTAGAAGCTATTGCCATGGAAAACAGTAAAGCTTTGGTTTCTGACAAATGCATAGGTTGTGGCGCTTGCGTGAGCGAATGTCCTGTAGAAGCTATTACCATAGAATAAGCAGCGATTTAAAAAGAAATAACGTCTTTTAATGCCCGTTGATTTACGGGCTTTTATTTTCTAAAAAAATCTTCTATGGTAATAAGTAACTGATAACAAATTTTATTAAAGTTAGTATACCCGCGCTATGAAATAAATGTTGGAATTGTTTAATGATTTCGAGTATACAGAAAATTTATATTTATATTTTTTTTATAGGTCTGATAAGTTTGTCTGTCTCGCTTTATGGGTATTTTGACTCCTTGGAACGTGTAAGATTTCATGGGTTTGATGGAGAAGGATCTTTTGTTGAATGGCCATCTTACGCCGGATCATCTACGGGTTATGTTTTTGGAATTCTTCCAGCATTAATAATAACGGAACCCCAGAGAATTTTAAATTATAATCAGGGCAGTGATAGACTTGGGGTTTCTATTTTATCCGGATTTTCTAAAACTTTCTCTATTTTTTGGGGGGGGGTTCCATATTTGCTGAAAAAGGGGCTTTGGGATTTCCCAGAGTGGGTGATTGTTGGTAGTAACAAAAGCAATGAGTATTATGAGTTTAAACCAGTTCAAGTTCCAGAAGTAACAGTTGACCCGAGACTATTGCGAGAAGAAAAACATGCGGATTTAAATATGCAGGAAAATGCAGGTAAACCTGTTTTGGTTGATGTTCCGGAAGCTCACAAAAGAATACCGACAAAGCCTGGTTCTGAACTTAAAATTAAAAAGGAAGCCAAATCAATTTCAAAACAGGACGCTTCTATTAAAAAAGTTCCATTGCCGGAAGATAAAACAGCTTCCGATATGCAGAAAATTACCTTGCAACCCATTTCTTCTTCTACTGTAACTGATACATCAATGGGCGATATTTCTGGCGGGTACTCTATAGATACAGAAAGAATCGAGGATAATTCTCAGAAATGGGAATCTTTTGGATTGCCGGATTGGGTAAAAAAACAAGTGTCCCAATAATTCAGGTTTTTGTGTGAAACTTTTTCGACCAACCAACCATGAACGAAAGTAGAAAAGAAATTATTTTTAAGAAAATCGACAAAGTATTAGGCAAGCGCAATCTAGAGTTTCAGTCCGAAGACTTAAAAAGTATAGTAAAGAAATATTTTGACAAGTCTTCTTATTATTTGGAGTTTCTCAAGAATCACCAACTTCCTATATATTTGTTCGAGACTGAAATTCTTCAAAAAAAGGCAGCTGATTTTAAGAATGCATTCAGTAATGTTCTTCCCGATACTTCTTTTTATTTTGCCATGAAATGCAATAATCATCCTGAAGTTTCCAAAGCTATGGTAGAAAATGGTTACGGAATAGATGTTTCAAGCGGTATAGAACTTGAAACTGCATTATTTATTGGTGCAGAGGATATTGTTTTTAGCGGGCCGGGCAAAACGGAAAGCGAACTGCTTGTGGCTGTATTGAATGCTGACAAGGCCAGGATTCTTGTGGATAGTTTTGGCGAGCTTGAAAGGCTGTCAAAAATAGCTGAAGCTCAAAAGAAAGAGATAAAAATAGGCGTCAGACTGACGACGAATCCCAATGCGTTGTGGCGAAAGTTTGGAATTTTGCCCGAACGGCTGGAAGAATTTTATAACGAAACTGTTAAGTCGAAATATATTAAATTTGAAGGACTTCAGTTTCATACAAGCTGGAATATGAACCCGAATGCACAATGCGAGTTTTTGAAAAAAATAGGTCAGCTTTTGAAAAATGTTTCAAATACCTGCAAACAGAGAATTAGTTTTATAGATATTGGCGGCGGCTATTGGCCGGAGCAGGGTGAGTGGCTTCATTATGAATCTACCGATATTGGTATTCTGGAAAAAAACCTTGACTGTCTTGATCCGGCAAAGAAAAATGTTTATTACAAAATTCCTGCGAAACCGATAATTTTCTTTGCTGAAGAAATAAGCAAGGTCATAAAGGAACATATCTTTCCAAAAACAGAATGCAGAATATGTTTTGAACCCGGCCGCTGGGTATGCAATGATTCAATACAGATTTTCCTGTCTGTAATTGATGTGAAAGAACCAGATATTGCAATTGTCGATGCCGGGATAAATACAATCGGTTGGGACAGATTTGAATATGACTACTTTCCAATTTTAAACCTTACCAAACCGGCAATGAACGAAAAACAGTTTAATATCCTGGGTTCCCTCTGTACGCCGCACGACGTTTGGGGGTACTCCTACTGGGGAAAAGATATAAAACCCGGTGATATCCTGATGATTCCCATGCAGGGAGCGTATACTTACAGTTTGAGACAAAATTTTATCAAGCCAATACCGGAATTTGTAATGGTATAGTTCTTAAAGTGTTTCGTTAAATGGTACCGTTGATTTTTCCCCATATTATTCCGATGTATTCATGGAGCGCCTGTTCAGATTTAAGAAGATTTAATCCATCTGGTGCTGATGTTAAATCTAAACTAATTCCTTTTTGCATATAGGCTGATGGAGCAGGTATGGGATTAGTTCCTTGTTTTTTAAACAGCATCATTGATCGGGGAAGATGCGCTGCGGAAGTAACCAGAATAAAAGGTTCATTATTAACGATTTTAGCAACATTTTTAGCTTCATCTGACGTGTCAAGAATGTTTGTTACTGTTATGATGTCATTTTTATTTACCCCATAATGTACAGCTATTGAAGAAAAAATATTTGCTTCGGAAATGTTGATATTACCATATAAGACTCCTGTTAAAATCAGTTTGCTTCCAGGATTTTCCTTATAAATACTAATTCCCTCAAACAATCTTCCCATAGCACCAAATGGTTTAAGCATACAACCATACGGAACATTTGCACGAAATATTCCTCCGCCGTCCAGAACAACAATGTATTTTACTTTTTCCTTATTGTCAGACAAATAAGGCGGATAAGTATCTTCAAGCGGCTTGATAAGTAAATTCGAACCAGTTTCTGAACTAAAAAATACCAATATAGCCACACCGGCTGAAGCAAGGATTTTTCCCGTTTTCTGTTTTTTGGTGAACCATAAAAATATAAGCCCGAGAATAATAATCCCCATAGAAAAAGGTAGGGGAGTTATAAAGTCAGAAATGACTTTTTTTAAGATAAAACCTACAGGGTATTCGTACATTAATCTCCTTTCCTGAAACATTCAACATTTACTCGCCTACAGCTAGTCGGACATCGAACTTCTAGAATTTTATAATGTTATTTTTCTATTTTTTCCAGTACAATTACAAATAGATATATTTGTCTCCCCCTGAAACTTCGAACGTAAATATTCAGTGAAATGCGTCATTTAGGTGGAATCAGCTTTTATTTTCTCCCCTCGATACAATTCCTCGTATTCCTTACGGAATCACTCGGGGAACGATTTCGTTCATCGAGTATCGCAAGTGATTCGGTTTCCAAATCATAGCGAGCGATGTATCGAGATGAACTGTTTCCAGCGCCTATTTCATTGTTTCATTCTGACAAAACTCCGAGAAACGGAGATCGGCGCTAATTTAGTTATTTTTTAGGCATTTGTTGCGTAATACAATGCATTCCACCTCCGCCTGCATTTATATTTTCTGGATTAATACGAACAATTTTATGTTTTGGAAAGACTTTCTCAAATATTTTTTGGACTTCTTGATCTTTTTGTTTATATACTTTATCTCGTCCTTCTCTCCAATATTCAGGAACAAGTACTACTCCATTAGCAATAAGAAAATTCATGTAACTTGCAGCGATTACAATTTTTACTGGTAATCCATTAATAACCATTCCATCTTCATATTTTAAGTGTTGAAGCTCATTATATATAGGATCTTTTGGAGTAACTACTTCGTAAATAGGTTCTGCTATTGGAATTCTGATAATGTTAAAGTGGTTGCCATCCTGGTCTACAGCATTTTTTAAAATATTGAAGTTTTCTTCCATACGATAATAAGTGATTGCAGCAATTGGATTTGAATCTCGTTCCTTTTCTGAAACCTGTGCAAGAAGGATTGTATTAGGGTTGACAAAACGAGCGTATTCGTCGATATGTCCGCCCGTAGTCATGACTGGCAGTACATTTCCGGGAAGCATACCTTTATAGCTTAAATCATCATCCGCAAGACCCTGTTTGAGCCAAATGATAATAGTAGCATTAAATACTCTTTTTAGTTCAGTTTCAATTTCTTCTTTGGTCATGGATGGATTTCTTTGCATTTCTACTGCTTCAGAAACCATAATTGTACCTTTCCCATTTGATTGATGATTGCCGCCTTCTCCGATAAGACTAGTCCGAATGATTGCAAGGCCTAGTTCGCGAGCTACTATAAGGCTGACAGTACCGTCTATAATTGAGCTAGAATCACTACATTCCGCATAGCTCCATTCATTAAAACCAAAATCAATAATTTTAAGTTTCCCATTGCGATTTGATAAGAATACTGGTCCCATATCCCGCATCCATATGTCTGTATGAGGAATAATATGGAAACGAATTCGATTTTCAGGAACACCAAGAGAGGAAATCCAATTCTGAGCAGATTCTTTATCTTTTGCATCTTGAACTAATAAGTCAATAAATACATGCGGGACTAATGCCTGAATCATTTTTCCTTGAACATCTGTTGAAGGGTATCCTGCTCGATTTTCATAGACTGGATAAGCAAACCATATAGATTCTATCGGTTCAAATTCTCCCGGGGAGATAAATAGTTTAGCTTCTTTAAAATTTGCTGATAATTTTACATAGTCCGAGCTTCTATTTGTCTTTTCTAGAGTTGAAGCTACAGATATATCAACAGGAATAATCAGTAAAACTATTGCTAAATAACTGATAGTTATTCGCATAAGTACCTAAAATATGTTACGCATTATTTTAATAATTTAAAGAATTGTTCAAACATACTGGCCGCTTGAGTTAGGATTTTTTCATCCGGAACGGGAATTTTTAGAAACGGTTTTCCCGTTGAAGAATCCTTTTCAATAAAAGAACGTACTTTATTTTCTATGGTTTTTGCATTCATTTCTTTTTGCAGATTTTGCAGTAATGATATACCGGTTTGGATCAAAGCAGAAAGGGTATTATTGGCTGTAGCATGAGACTGTGTAACTTCAGCATCGCTTTTGTTGGTTTGAATTACTCTTTCTTCTTTATTCAAATCATTTGTTGAGCTTAATTCGTTGTTAACGCTGCTGTTAACTGTTTCTTCTGCTTGTTCCAAAACACTTGACTCGGCATTAACAGGTTCCGTAAATTTTTCTGGTATTTTTTCAATTACATCATCAATAGAATCCATAACCTGTTTTAATCGGCTGTCGTCAAGTAGAACTTGATCTTCCCCGTGATCAAGCACGCCAGAAAATATGGACTTTTTGTACTTTAGAAGGTCAAGTATTTTTTCCTCAATTGTTCCTTTGGAGATAAAATTTGCCACATTAACAAGCTTCGTTTGTCCTAGTCTGTGAACCCTTGCTATTCGTTGTTCTAGTACGGCCGGATTCCACGGGCAGTCAAGATTTACTACAACATAGCGCATTGAAGATTAAGTCCTACGCCTCCGGCATCTGTTGAAAGAAATACTTTAACCTCTGGTTTTTCATGGAAGTTTTTTATAAGAGCTCCTCGTTTGTCTCCGGGAATTCCTCCGTGCAAGTATTCATATCCGATTTTTATCTTTTCCAGCTCTTTGGCTACGAGTCTTGTCATACGTTCATACTGACTGAAGACAACTACTTTATCTTCTGTTTCCAGCGTATCTTTGAGGTATGCTATAAGCTCATCAACTTTTGTATCGTGGCGATCATCCTCGTTGATTATGTAGGTACTGTCGCAAACCATTTTCATGATACCTAATTGCTTAAGAAGCTGAAGCCTGTCTTTATCGGATAGGAAATGAAATTTTCGCCATTTAAATATCAGTTTGGCTACGGCCTCACGGCATTCCTCATGAACACTCATTTGTTCTTCCGTCATGGGCACAAAAAATATTTTTTCAAGCCTTTCTGGCAATTGCATTTTAACCTGTTTTTTATTTCTTCGAATTAGAATGGGAGCCAATGTTTCGTTAATTTTATTTAATCCTTTGTATCCTATTACTCTTGTTTGCCCTGGTTCGACCAACTGGTGAGTGGCCAGGAATTTAAACAATGGCCCGAGTTTAAATCTGTCAATATATTCAACGATTGAATGCAATTCTTCAAGTCTATTTTCAAGTGGAGTTCCGGTAAGAACAATAGCATACTGAGAGTTTACATATTTTATGGCCTTAGCTAATTTTGTTTTCCAGTTTTTAATTCTTTGAGCTTCATCAAGGATTACGAGGTCTGGTGCAAGTAAATTAATATCCACAAGATCCCTGGCTACTGAATTATATGTAACTATTTTTATTGGAACATCTTCCTCATATTGCTGTTTTCTTTTTAAATAACTTCCGTTTATGACTAATGCCTGGCGGCCTGAAAATTTTTCTACTTCAGACTTCCATTGGTATTTGAGAGAAGTTGGACAGATGATTAAAATGCGTTCTATCCGGAAAAGTCTGAACATAACTTCCATTGCTCCAATAGCTTGTATGGTCTTTCCATGTCCCATTTCATCAGCAATGAGAGAACGTCCAGCTGCTGCTGCAAATAGTATTCCCTCTTTTTGGTAAGAGTATAGATTTGTTTTCAAAAGAGTATCGAATAATTTGCTGTTAATACCTTCAGGAAATGCTTCATAAACTAGCTGCTTTCTTTTATGAATATCTCTTACTTCAACAATGTAATCTATGGCGTCCTTGTAGCATTTGAAATCAGGATCGAGACAAACGACTTCTTCAAGGAACATTTCGAAACGATCAAAGGAGTCCTCTTTAAGAATTAGATTTTCATCAAAATATTTTCTTGCTAATTCGGTAATTTTAGCAATTTCGGTTATTCCTATTCGTAAAACAACTTTACGTTCGGCTCCATACTTTAATGTTATTGAAGAGTATTGACGGAGGAATCCATCTTTAAAGATACGCTGATTCTCTGGAGATTGTTTTAGTTTAAATAATACATGTTCAATGTGCTTACATGTACCAAGAGTGTTGATTTTAAAATCCGGGCAGGAACAATAATTAAGCCCCTGTTCTTCGCTTCTGATAGCAACTTTATATGTTCTATTAGATAGGGGATTTGTAAGTTCAAAATCTGAAAACACCGGATGGTAGCCAGTGTTTTTGAAAATATAATTTTGCTCCAGAGCAAATTGTTTTCTTAGTTTAGTCTGCCACGCTTCATGAGACATTCTTTCTGGCTTATGATAATAAGAAACTCTCTCAATATTTTCTTTAACTTTTTTTGAATTATTTTTCATCATATTATTACCCATCCACTCTATTATATTAAAACCGGTTTTAATATAGTCTAGGCTGTTGATTTTACCAACTAACTGTGTAACTTTTAGAAGTGAAAAACTAATAGTGAAAAGAGAAAAACTTGCCCGCTGAAGTTCCGCAAAGCAAGAACGTAGGCAGGGTAAAGAAGTGAAAAGTAGATGCAGAACTTGGAATTTTACGAAGCAATTAACAAAATCATGCTCAAAGATGACCGGTATCATCCCGATTCTTATGAATTCATGAATGACGCTGTTATTTATACTGTAAAGATGTTTGAGTCTGAGCGTGCAAAAGGAGAATCGAGGCATGTTTCGGGACAGGAGCTCCTTATGGGTATAATTGAGTATGGTATAAAGAAGTTCGGACCCCTTGCTTATGAAGTGTTCTGTGAATGGAGGATAAAGGATGGGATGTCAGTGGGTAATATTGTTTTTAACATGTTAGAGTACGGGCTTCTTTCAAAGACTGAAAAAGATTCCATAGAAGATTTTAATGTCCCTATTGATTTTGAAAAGAATTTAACGGCTCCATTTATAGCTCTAACTCTTTCATCAGAAGAAAAAATGCCGATAATCGCCTAGGTTCAAGACAACTTAAATAGTACTTCAAAGTTCGCCACCTTATACAAACAGACCCGTCATATCGCCAAACAGACCCGGAAGAAATGAAACTAATAATTGACGAAGAGCACGTAGATATCACAAGCCCAACCATCTTCTTCAATGGCCCTATTACTAACATATAACACCCAAACACGAACAAGAACATTGCCTACGGGCGGTTGAGAGTCATCTCTTCCGCCAATTTTATTTTATACCGGGATTAATTTCAATGAGCCTGAGGAATTTCTGCAGGTAGCAACCGAGAAACAGCATGTAAAAATAAGAAATGAATCGTTCCAGTGCTAATGCGTTCAAACCGCTTCTGAGATATCTTAGGTAGCGGAAAACGTACAGTGAGACACAATTTGGGATACTGCTATGCATCCTCCAGTTGCTGCAGTTGTTAGCCAAACATAGTCCTGCCTCCTTCCGACTTTGTCTCAAACTGAGAACTACGCCGGACAAGAAAGGTACACTGAAAGTCGTTCACCAAATTTTTGAAAAAAGTCTACCCCTTTCAATTCCGCCAAGTCAACCCTTTTTAGAAAAAATTTCTTTCAAACATCCTCATCTTTTCTAATTCTCTTAGTAACCTGTTTTTCATAAGTGTCCAAATCCTTGATTTGTATTCGGGCAACGCCAGTTTTCATTGCAGCTTCAGCGACATTCCGAGCAACTCTTGGAACAACTCTCAAATCAAAAGGTTTTGGAATTACATATAACGGCTTTAATGGATTTTCTCCCTCAAAAAGGCCATTGGCAGTATCTTCAGGATATGCTTTAGACAATATTGCGTAAACACGATCCGGAACTTTCTCTGATGCCAAATCAGCAAGAGCCTTAGAAGCAGCAAGGCACATTTTTATGTTAATATCTGTCGCGCGTGTATCCAGTGCGCCCCTGAAAATACCTGGGAATCCTAAAACATTATTAACCTGGTTTGGGAAATCACTCCTGCCAGTACCAATAACCGTGGCACCAGCCTTGAGCGCCTCATTGGGATATATCTCTGGAATAGGATTTGCCATAGGAAATACAATTGCCCCTTTTGTCATGCTCCTTATCATATCTTTCGATACACAGTTTCCTACAGAAACACCTATAAAAATATCAGCTCCGACCAGTGCTTCAGTTAAAGTTTTTGCTTGTGTTCTAGCAACATCAGCAAACTTTTGCCTTTCTGGAGACAAGCCAACCCGTGTAGCATTTATCACACCCTTAGAATCACACATAATAAAATTTTCTCTTTTAGCACCTGCTGTGATATATAATTCAGCACATGCAATTCCCGCAGCGCCAGCACCATTTACTACAAACTTGCAGTTTTCAATTTTCTTATTTACTAGTTTTAGAGCATTTAATATAGCGGCAAGAGATATAATTGCGGTCCCATGCTGGTCATCATGGAATATGGGAATTGACATGACTTTTTTCAATCTTTTTTCAATTTCAAAACACGCGGGAGAAGCTATATCTTCCAGATTAATTCCGCCAAAAACAGGTTCAAGCCTCTCTACGGTTTCAATTACTTTTTCGGGATCGGTCTTTCCATTTTCTAAAAAAACATCCTTTAAACATATTGGAAATGCATCTATATCAGCAAAATGCTTAAACAAAACGGCTTTGCCTTCCATAACAGGAATTCCGGCTTTCGGTCCGATATTTCCTAAACCAAGAACAGCAGTTCCATCGGAAATAACCGCGACCAGGTTGCCTTTCGCAGTATACTTCCATATATCTTCAGGATTTTTTTTTATAGATGTGCATGGTTCTGCTACACCCGGAGTATAGGCCAATGCTAAATCCTGCTGCGTTTCACATTTCTTTGTTAATTTCAACGCAATCTTGCCAGGTATCGGCCTTTCATGATAAATCAAACTTGCGTTCATTTCTTTTGCGTCTTGCATGGTTTTTGTTTTCTATTTTTGCTATTATCAATAAATATTTTTCAATTGATCGTTGATGTTTCTATGATAGACCTCTTTCTTAGAAGCATTTTGTCTATTAATGGCATCAGTTTATTCTTCATGTTAGTTTTAATTTTTGTTATTATACCCCAAACTGCCTCAAAGAACCTTCCATGTTGAAAACTTGGGGGTAAGTATTCACTGAAATGCATGGTGGAGGGTTCCGTTTTATCGGAACTGAAAATGAAAGCGGACGAGATAAAGTTCGTTCCTCCACGTTTATGACGCATTTCAGTAAACATTTACGATTATTTGGATTGCGGAAACAAATTGTCGCTCTCCATATTATTATTTAATTTTGCTATTAACAGCAGCAAGAATTTTATCTCTGTACTCAGTAGTAGTTGCCCTCATACTGTTTATTTTTTCCACTACCTCATTTTTAAAACTTTCATCTTTAATGTTCGGCAGGTTTATGCTTACATTAAGTGTGGCGCCTTCAAATCCGGCATAAGCCATCAGAGCTCCTACGCCAACATCACTTGCAGAATTAGGATTTCCGATTTCAGCAACTTCAAGAAGCTGTTCAATAGCCTGTGCACATAAGGTTGCTGTTTCCAGAGGAACAAGCGTAGCTTTTTTATATCCTGATTGAATAGCCTTATCTTTTGCAGCTTTTTCTTCATCGTTGTTTTTCGGCATACGCATAGCTGCAATTACATCATTGAACGCCTCAGTGTCAAGATCGATACTGAGCTTAAGTTTTTCAAGGTATTCGATTAACTTATCACCCCTTACCGACAGACGCTGGAGAGTTTTTTCATAACCTTTTTTAGCTGGAGTAAGTGCTGCTACCATTGAACCTAATCCTGCTCCCAAAGCCCCAGCTAAAGCTGATACGCTACCGCCACCTGGAGCCGGGGAATCTTTGCCTACTTCGTCGATGAAATCGTCAAGCTTCATTGAACAGAGTTTCCCCTTTTTCGCTATTTTGTATTCAATGATTTTTTCATCAACTTTAAATGGAGAAACTTCTTCAAGCCCTAACGATTTTGCCGCAATATGAATCAGTTCCCGCTCTGGAACACCAGTAGAACGTTTTGCTTTTTTGAGAAAATATTTTCCAGTTTCAAGAATAGCTTCTTTCGGAATCAAACCTACAAGTTCACTTCCAGTAACACGTATCCCCAGCTTTTCCGCTTGCTGCACACAGGTTTCAAACAAAACATGAAGCGGTGTAATTTTGTAATTCAGGAGATTAACAGATATCTGAGCTATACCATATTCATCAATGTACCAGCCGATTCCTTTCACAGCTTTCAGTAAACCTGGAACTTTTACAAGTTCTCCTTTTTCGTCACAAATTATTTCACCGTTCTCGTTCTTCTTTGTTCTTCCTGCTTCCCTGATATTAAGCGCAATCTCATTTGCTAATGCACGATCTCTTGTATTGAGATTGATATTGTACGCAATAAGGAAATCTCTCGCACTGATATTTATGGCTCCACCTTTTTTGACATTATTATTAAATTTTGACGGCCCATAATCCGGTTTGAGAGTGTGAAGTTTTTCTTTCAAACTTTCATATTCTCCCTTTCTAACAAATGCGAGGTCTTCGCGTTCCTTAATCGAAGCTGAGTAACCATAAAGATATACGGGCAAACCAAGCTCATATCCGACCCTGTTTCCAATCCGTTTAGCCATCTCAACGCATTCTTCCATAGTGACTCCTGAAACTGGAATGAACGGACAAACATCGGTACAGCCTTGACGCGGATGCGCACCCTTGTGAACGCTCATATCTATCAGTTCATAACTCTTTTTTATGCACTGAAAAGCAGCCTCTTCTACTGCGTCAGGCTCGCCAACAAACGTAATCACTGTACGATTCGTGTCATATCCAGGATCAATATCAAGCAACTGAATTTTGTTAGAACTACTTCTTACTGCCTCAGCAATTGCATTAATAACTTCTTTGTTTCTTCCTTCCGAAATGTTCGGAACACATTCAACTATTCGGTTCATAAGTACAATTCCTAAATTTGTGATTTCTGTTAATTATAGATAAGGACGCAAGATATTGCGTCTCTACAAATCATTTTTTGTTCCAGATTATATTTATCTCTATCCCCATTTCTATATCTTGCTGATTTTATACGATATTTATTTGATATAACTTCAAATATTTCATTAAAGATAATCATAATTCGCCATTAGGTAAAGACACAAAATTTTGTGTCTCTACTCTACAGCGGATTAATTATTTGATTCATAATAATCCTTACAAGATTTTCAAAAATTAAATCTCAAAATCGAATTGCATAATGTTTAACTAATTGGTAAATTTAACCAACTGTTAGGTAAATTATGGACGAAATAAAAATAAAAGATATTCGCTGGAAGCAAAGATTTCACAACTTTAAAAATGCTTTTTCTTTTCTCAGCAAAGCAATAAGCTTAGCCGCTCCCAGCGAAATAGAGGAAGCAGGTATAGTTCAGGCTTATGAATTTACATTTGAGCTTGCATGGAAAACACTGAAGGATTATCTGGAATTTAACAATATTGCAGTAAAGTTTCCACGCGACGTAATCAAAGAATCATTCAGGTATGAACTTATTGACAATGGAGAAATATGGCTGGATATGCTTGATAAACGTAATCGACTTTGGTAAACCCCCAGGTTAACTGGGGGACTCAAAAACGTTTGACATTTGCGGAATCAGAGAAATATCTTCTTTTGTGAATCCCCAAAGGGATAAACAAAAGAGGCCGTATCTTAAGATACGGCCTGATTTTTATATTTATTGTTTGTACAGCTGAAGGTTATAAAAAAATACTGTAACATACTAGAATTTTAACAAAAAAGTTTTTTTTGACTATTTTTGATGTATATTGCTCAGTTTTATTTTTTTATTCAAAAACAATATAGATACACTTATAAGGAGCTATATGGATGCAAGTTCAATAGTAACAGCAGCCGCTGTTGCAGGCAGTACAGCAGTAAAACATTTGGGAGGAGAAGCGTCTTTGTCCGTACCAAATTTTTTCCAGATTGACCAATTTAATTTCTGGGTATTAGTGTCAGGAATAATCATTGCATTTTTTGGAATAGTATTTGGATTAAATGAATATCATAAGGTAAAAAAACTTCCTGTACATAAATCCATGGCCAAAATCAGCAATCTGATTTTTGAAACATGCAAAACCTATTTGATTCAACAGGGAAAGTTTCTTATTATACTTGAAATCCTGATAGGTTTGTGCGTAATATTTTATTTCGGAGTATTACAAGGTCAAGAACTATTTAATGTTGTAATAATTCTTTTATTTTCGATAATAGGTATCCTGGGTTCTTATACTGTAGCCTGGTTTGGAATAAGAATAAACACCTTTGCCAACTCTCGTACGGCCTTTGCGTCTCTTGAAAGAAAACCCGTAAAAATATTGAATATTCCGCTCCAAGCTGGAATGTCCATAGGCGTTCTTCTTGTAAGTATAGAATTGGTTATAATGTTGTTTATACTTATAATTCTTCCCTATCTTGGACTTGGACATCTTGCAGGATTTTGCTTTATAGGTTTTGCCATAGGAGAATCTCTCGGTGCTGCCGCACTGCGCGTAGCCGGCGGAATATTTACCAAAATTGCCGATATTGGCGCGGATTTGATGAAAATAGTATTCAAAATCAAAGAAGATGATCCGCGTAATCCAGGCGTGATAGCAGATTGTACAGGTGATAATGCCGGAGACTCGGTCGGGCCAACAGCTGACGGTTTTGAAACATACGGAGTTACAGGCGTAGCACTGATTACATTTATCCTACTGGGCATACTTGATACAGACAAATTGCCGTCAGGAGTTACCCGTGAACATATTCAGATAGTTCTTCTTACATGGATTTTCACGATGCGCTGTCTAATGATAGTTACTTCAATAATTGCATATTGGGTAAATAAAGTGCTAACTAATATATTAAACCGCAAAAAAGATTATATGGATTTCGAACAACCTCTCACCAATCTTGTCTGGATTACTTCTATCCTTTCCATATGCATGACCTTTGCTGTAAGCTATTGGCAGTTAAATACCGGAATATTCCATGAACATATCTGGTGGATTCTTTCCATAATAATAAGCTGCGGCACTTTAGGCGCAGCGTTGATACCCGAGTTTACAAAGAAATTTACAAGCACAAATTCCGAACATACAAAAGAAGTAGTTACGGCTTCTCAGGAAGGCGGTGCTTCTTTAACAATTCTTTCAGGATTCGTCTCTGGAAATTTCTCATCTTTCTGGATAAGTAGCGTAATTGTAGTACTTATGGCCATTGCGTACTTCGCCAGCTGCATGGGCTTAGCTGACTACATGGTTTATCCTTCAGTTCTTGCATTCGGGCTTGTCGCGTTTGGATTTCTCGGAATGGGCCCTGTTACTATTGCCGTTGATAGCTATGGCCCGGTTACAGATAATGCTCAGTCTGTATACGAACTTTCATTAATAGAAGAACGTGAAGGAGTTTCTAACGAAATAAAAAGAGATTTTGGATTTAAACCTGATTTTGAAAAAGCAAAATTATATCTTGAAGAAAATGATGGAGCCGGAAACACGTTCAAAGCCACAGCCAAACCTGTTCTTATAGCCACAGCCGTAGTTGGCGCAACTACTATGATATTTTCACTTATACTTGTGATACAAGACGTGCTGCATGTAAAGCCTGAACAAATACTTAATATTCTTAACCCTTATACGATTATAGGGTTTATCTGTGGAGGGGCGGTGATTTTCTGGTTTACAGGAGCCTCAACTCAGGCTGTTATAGCAGGTGCTTATAAAACAGTTGCATATATTAAGGACAACATTGATTTGGATTCAAAGGACACTAAAAAAGCTGATGTTGAAAAGTCAAAAGAAGTTGTAAAAATATGTACAACTTACGCTCAGCGCGGAATGTTTAATATTTTTATTGCAGTATTTTCGTTTGCTTTAGCTTTCGCGTTTTTATCATCTCCTGTTAGGTCTAGTGATTCTGCAGCATTATTCGTAAGCTTTTTAATAGCAATAGCTGCGTTCGGATTGTTTCAAGCTATATTTATGGCTAATGCGGGAGGATGCTGGGATAATGCAAAAAAAATAGTCGAAGTCAACCTTAAACAGAAAAACACGGAACTTCATGCTGCTACAATAATTGGAGATACGGTCGGCGACCCGTTCAAGGATACTTCATCAGTCGCAATGAATCCTATTATAAAGTTTACTACACTCTTCGGGTTGCTAGCGATGGAAATGGCTTTGGTTCCGCATTTCCGTCCATATGCCGGATATTTGGGGTTTTTCTTTCTACTAATTGCTCTGATATTTGTATGGCGTACTTTTTATGCCGTAAGGATTGAAGCCGTAAAATCATCGCTTAAAAAAAGTAAAGAAATTCTTTGAATTGACTATCCCGCGTGGTAAGCCACGGGGGATTCAGCAAAGGTTTTCGCTAAAAAGTTTTTAAAATATAATCAAATAAATTTTTACAAAACTGGTGAGCATGAGAAGAGTAATATTATGAAAAAGTTTTTTTTAATCATATTGCTGACATTGACGGCGTCTTTTGTTTACTCTGGTGAATCACCAAAAACAGAAACAATTTATCTTGACAGTGGTCCGATCTGCGGAATAATAGAAGACCCGGAAGGAGAAATAAGAGAATATTTTGGTATTCCATATGCGGCACCGCCAGTCGGAAAATTGCGATGGAAAGACCCGCAGTCAGTTATCCCTTGGACAGATATTCTTACATGTGATACATTCAGGGATGCTTGCCCACAACCAAAAGGTAATCCAATTACTGCAGATAACATGGGCAATAGTGAAGATTGCCTCTATCTCAACATCTGGGCGCCAGAGGTATCAGAAAATGAGTCTTCTCTTCCAGTTATGGTTTGGATCCACGGCGGAGCATGGACCTATGGATCAGGTAGACTGCCTATATATAATGGCTTTAATTTTGCTAAAAAAGGCGTTATTCTCGTAACTATTAACTATCGTCTCGGACCATTTGGTTTCCTAGTACATGAATGGCTAGATGAAGAATGTCCGCCTGGGAGAGTGTCAGGTAACTATGGTTTTCTTGACCAGATTGAAGCCTTGAAGTGGGTACAAAAAAATATTGCGGCCTTCGGCGGTGACCCCAATAATATAACAATCTTCGGAGAATCAGCCGGAGCTTTTTGCATCGCTTATCATTTGCTTAGTCCGCTTTCCGATGGTCTCTTTCAAAAAGCAATCATGGAAAGCGGCGCTCCTTACGGTTACTGGATTACTTTCCCGGATAGTTATGGTCCTAGAAATTTAGCTATAGATATGGGATTTAGTTTTCGGAAAACCTTAATGTCGGTGTCTGGCAGAAATGCGGGAAAAAACAACCGATGATATATTGAAAGCTTTTGGTGATTTCAATATGAGCGTTTTGGAAGATTGCATAAAATTTACTACTGTGTGCGACAGCTACGCCATCCCAGACGATCCTCGCAAGCTACTGGAAAACGGACAATTACAAGATATACCTATAATCGTCGGAAACAACGCCAATGAAGGAGCTCTTTTTTATGTTGACATGACAAGAAAGGAATATATAAATTGGCTGATATCGAGTTTCGGCGAAAATATTATCGAGGTTTATAATATGTTTCCCGCCAAAACAGATACGGAAATTTCTACATCATTCGACAAGCTGATAACAGTAACTTCGTTTGTGGCACCGCAAAGACATTTGTGTACTATGGCCAGCAACATGGGTAATAATAATATTTATTTCTACAGGTTCGGTCGCGTTCCCCCAACAAAATTAGCCGGACAGTTCGGAGCTTATCACAGCATAGAAATAGGTTATGTTTTTGGTAATCTTAATGAACAGGATGGATATACTAAGGATGATTTTAAACTCTCTGAACAAATGATGGATTACTGGGTCAATTTTGCCAAAAATGATGACCCAAATGAGAAAAATGGAACAATGCTCCCGTATTGGCCCCGTTATGACACCAAAACCAAACAAACTTCGTTTTTGCAGTTGTAGAATTACGTGCGATACAGAGGAAAAGAATAGATCATTCCATTTTCGGAATGTAGAAACTATGAAAATAGGACTTCTTGGAGGAACGTTTGATCCCATTCATAACGGGCACATTGGTCTGGCGGAATGTATTATTGAACAGAAATTTTTGGACAAGATAATCTTTATTCCAGCCGCACAACCTCCACATAAACCTGAAATACCGGTAACATCATTTTTTCACAGAGCAAACATGGTAAAATTGGCGATTAAAGGAAAATCTTACTTTGAAATGACAGAGGTAGAAGAAAAAAGGCTTCCCCTTCCTTCGTACACATACGATACAATAAAATATTTTTTTTCAATCTATCCTAATGACAGTTTCTATTTAATAATAGGTGAGGATAGTTTAGCTCAACTTCACACATGGCACAGAGCAAAAGAACTTATAGAAATGTGTGAAATTATTACATATCCGCGGTCAAAGCAAAATATTACCTTGGAAAAGTTGAAAAAATACTGGCGCTCAGAAGCAGCAAAGAAATTGTTCAAAACGATTTTACCTCTACCTATGTATGACATATCGGCTACTGAAATTAGAGAATCAATAAAAAGAAAAAAAGAAGTAAAATTTCTTATACCTCTAACTGTTTACGAATACATAGAAAAATATGGCCTTTATAGGAAAAATTGAAAAATAATCACTGTCGTCCCATAAATTGAAGGAATGGGAAAAATACTAATTTCGATACACTCATAATATCACCTATTTTCAAAGGGTGAAATCTGCAAATATTATTTTTCTTCATTTATTTTAGGATTATGCTATCCCATATCTTTTCCATTGTAATCCTGGTAGG
>Ga0233425_10001137_pt1 | contig 62046 bp, 53 predicted proteins | sample Watercolumn_Towu_2_FD_181712 | JGI IMG/M metagenome (GOLD analysis project Ga0233425, IMG submission 181712) | Freshwater microbial communities from Lake Towuti, South Sulawesi, Indonesia - Watercolumn_Towuti2014_140_MG | ecosystem: Environmental > Aquatic > Freshwater > Lake | place...
CAAGGTAGTCTCAAGGTCAGAAAAAATGATCGATCTGACCATGCGTTTATGGGCCTATTTCGAACAAGGCCTTAATTTCGCCGAATATCAGAAAAAGTTTATGTGTATCTTAGGATAACACTCTCTTAACCTTTTGGCACAAAGACACAGAGGGGCACCAAAAAAATTTTGAATTTGGCGGTAAGCCGCCAAAACTCAAAAACATCTTGGTGTCCCTTTGTGTCTTCGCAGTAAATCTTTTTGGGAGCGCCTCGAAACCTGATAGAATGTTCATAAATTTAATGGATGGTTTCATAGTTTAGGTGATGGATGGCTGATGCCTCTCCCCCCTCACCCCGGCCCTCTCCCCCCGCTGGGGAGAGAAGAGGAACAGGATTTGCCGGGTTTTATCTGGAGAGCGGTTCAGCTTTTCTTCCTCTTCCCTTTAACCGCTTAGGGGCTTGCCATTTCCTGTGAGTTTGTATTTCAGGGATACGCCGGGTATTCCCTCTCCCCCCTGGGGGGGAGAGGGCGGGGTGAGGGGGGGTGGGAGCAGGCGTCACCGATCTTCATGAAATCATCCGCTTAATTTGGAAGATCGATCAATGACGCCAACTGAAGCCAATAATTTCCCGGACCAGGACGAAACCGCCTTTTTCGGTTACCGCCGGGTGCGGGCCGCTGACAAGGGCCGCCTGGTGGAGCAGCATTTCACCGACGTGGCCCGGCGCTACGACCTGATGAACACCCTGCTCAGCTTCGGCCTCCACCACCTGTGGAAGCGCGTCGCGGTGAGGATGTTGGGGCTTAAACCCGGGGACCGGGTCCTGGACGTCTGCGGCGGCACCGGCGACCTGGCCTTGTTGGCCGCCCGCCTGGTGGGCTCCCGGGGCCGGGTGGTGATCTACGACTTCAACCGGGCCATGTTGGAGGCGGGCCGGCCCAAAGCGGCCCGCTCGCCTTGGGGCGGCAGCATCCTCTATCTCCAAGGGGACGCGGAGCGCCTGTCGTGTCCGGATGCCGGCTTTGACGCGGCCATGGTGGGATTCGGCATCCGCAACCTGACCCACCCGGAGTTGGGCTTTCGGGAGATGCACCGGATCTTAAGACCCGGGGGCAGGCTCATGTGCCTGGAATTCTCGCAGCCCACCTGGGGGTGGTTCCGCCGGCTCTACGACCTTTATTCCTTTTATTTCATGCCCCTGGCCGGTAAAATCGTGGCCGGCACCTCCCAGGCCTACACCTACCTCCCCGAGTCCATCCGCCTCTTCGCCAGGCCGGAGGAGTTAAAAGCCCTCCTGGAAGAAATCGGTTTTGCGAACGTGCGCTACCGCCGTCTCACCAACGGCATCGCCGCGGTGCACGCGGGGGTTAAGGGCTGACTCTATCCTCATCTTCTTCCCGTGAATTTCTCCCTTGATGCGAACCACAAGTGCATCAAAATGAAATTGATGCCTGCGTTTCCCTATGGACGGCCCGAGATAACGTTCCTATATTTTAATATTAAACCCAGATCCTGGGGAGCCGGGGCAAGAAAGCCTTATCCATTTTCACTTTAAAATGTAACAAAGTTTATAAGTAATTTGTCGAACCTATAGATTCTTTTAACGAAAAACCAAAAACAGAAAACGGAAAACGATCTTATCAATGGGTAATCAAGACTGCGACCTGGGCCTGGTGGGCCTGGGGACTATGGGCCGGAATCTGGTCTTAAATATCGCGGACCATGGTTTTGCCGTGGCCGTCTATAACCGCACCGGGGAGAAGACCAGGGAATTCATCGATCAGGAGATTGAAGATCGTAACATCCGGGGCTGCTATACCCTGGCGGAATTCGTGGGGCATCTCCGGCAGCCTTGCTCCATCATCATCATGGTACCTGCGGGAGCGCCGGTGGATGCGGTGATTACCGAAATCACCCCCCTGTTGGCTCCCGGGGACCTCCTCATCGACGGCGGCAATTCCCACTTTAAGGACACCGACCGCCGGGGCCGCGACCTGGGGAAGAAGGGGCTGCTTTACCTGGGTCTGGGCGTCTCCGGGGGGGAGGAAGGGGCCCGGTACGGCCCCAGCCTGATGCCCGGCGGGGTTAAGGAGGCCTATGACCGGGTGCGGCCTATTTTGGAAGCCATTGCCGCCCAGGTCCGGGGGGAGCCCTGCGTCGCCTATCTGGGGAACGGCGCTGCCGGCCACTACGTGAAGATGGTCCACAACGGCATCGAATACGCCCTCATGGAGCTGCTGGCCGAGGCCTACGACCTCCTGCGCCGGGGTTTGGGCCTGAGACTGAGGGAAGTGGCCGGGATTTTCGAGGCATGGAACCGGGGGGAGGCGGCCTCCTTCCTGGTGGAAATCACCGGCCCCATTCTCCGGCGGCAGGATTCAAAGACCGGCAAGCCGTTGATTGACCTGATTCTGGATCAGGCCCGGCAGAAGGGCACCGGCAAATGGACTTCTCAGGAGGCCATGGACCTGCAAGTCCCCACCCCCAGTATCGACGTGGCGGTGACGCTCCGGGACCTCTCCGGTTTTAAATCGGAGCGGGAGGCGGCCAACCGGGTGCTTCAGGGTCCTTCTCCGGTCTTCCAGGGGGATCGGCATTATTTGGTGCAGCAGTTGGGCCGCGGCCTTTACGCCGCCATGGTCCTGGCCTTCGCCCAGGGGTTGGCCCTGCTGCTCCGGGCCTCCCGGGTTTATGATTACCGCCTGGATCTGGCGGCCGTGGCCGGTATCTGGAGGGGGGGCTGCATCATCCGAGCCGCCCTTCTGGAGGACATTCGCCATGCCTACCGGGCCAACCCCAGGCTGCCGCACCTGCTGTTGGGACCTCACCTGGGCCGGCAGGTCATCCACCGGGTCCCGGACCTCCGGGCCGTGGTCAAAGCCGCCGCGGACTTAGGCATCCCCGCGCCGGGATTGATGGTCTCCCTGGCCTATTTCGATGCCTTTCGCAGCGCCCGGCTGCCGGCGAACCTGATCCAGGCCCAGAGAGATTACTTCGGCGCCCACGGTTATGAGCGGCTGGATGCTCCCGGCGCCTTTCACACCGACTGGAAGAAGGGGTAAGGAGGCTATATGGCGGCGGAGCCCGCGGTTTTCGTGATTTTCGGAGCCGGCGGCGACCTGGCCTGGCGCAAGCTAATTCCCGCGCTCTACAATTTGTTCCTGGATAAGTGGCTACCGGAGAAGTTTTGGATCCTGGGCCAGGGCCACAGCCGCAGGAGTGAGGCGGAATTCCGCCAGCACCTGCGCCAGGGGGTGGATAAATTCTCCCGCCGAGGCAAGACCGAGGACGCCGCCTGGGACCTCTTTGCCTCCCATCTCTCCTTTATTGTCTCGGAATTGGACGATTCCCAATCTTATGCCCAGCTCGCCAAGGAGTTGGCCGCCAAGGACAAGGAATGGAACGTCCGGGCCAACCGGGTCTTCTATCTGGCGTCCCCGCCGGCCACCACCGGCGTAGTGGTCCGGGAACTGGCCAAGGCCCGTCTCAACCTGGACCGCCGCCGCGCCCGCATCGTCGTGGAAAAGCCCTTCGGCCAGGACCTGGCCTCGGCCCGGGAGCTGAACCGCGCCCTGACCGCCGCGTTTGACGAATCCCAAATCTTTCGCATCGACCACTACCTGGGTAAGGAGACGGTGCAAAACATCCTGGCCTTCCGCTTTGCCAACACCCTCTTTGAGCCGGTGTGGAACCGGCGCTATATCGATCACGTGCAAATCACCGTGGCCGAACAGGTGGGGGTGGAGAACAGGGGTAATTATTACGACGCGGCCGGGGCCCTCCGGGACATGATTCAAAACCATCTCTTGCAGATTCTTTGTCTCATCGCCATGGAGCCGCCCGTTTCCTTCAACGCCGATGAAGTCCGCAATAAAAAGGTGGACGTGCTCAAGGCGGTTCGTCCCATTCTTCCGGAGCAGGTGCACCATTTCGCGGTGCGGGGGCAGTACGGCGCGGGTTGGATCGAGGGGCAGCACATCCCCGGCTACCGGGCGGAAGCCAACGTGGCCCCGGATTCCCCCACCGAGACCTATGCCGCGGTCAAACTCCTGGTGGACAACTGGCGCTGGCAGGGGGTGCCTTTTTACCTGCGCACCGGCAAGCGGCTCCAGGCCCGCATCTCCGAGGTCTCCATCCAGTTTAAGCCGGTGCCCCACCACACCTTTCCGGCCTCCGCGATGCTGGACTGGCGTCCCAACCGGCTGATCATCGCCATCCAGCCGGAGGAGGGCATCCTGCTGCGCTTTGAGGCCAAATACCCGGGTCCCGCCATGCGGCTCTCCCCGGTGATCATGCAGTTCTACTACCGGGAGGCCTTCCGCGTCACCCCGCCCGAGGCCTATGAAACCCTGCTGCTGGACGTGGTGCGGGGGGACGCCACCCTCTTCATGCGGGCCGACCAGGCGGAGGCCGCCTGGGCGGTGCTGGCCCCGGTTCTGGAGGCCTGGGGGGGAATCAGGCCCACGGATTTCCCCAACTATCAGGGCGGCACCTGGGGGCCGGAAGCCGCGGACTCCCTCCTGGCCCAGGACGGCCGGAGCTGGGCCATGCCCACCTTCCTGCAATGCCAGGAGGATATCGCGGTCTGCCGGGTCACCATGGCGCCTTCTTCGTAGTTGCAGCAGGGATTATCTTGTTTTCACCCCGCTGGAATTTTGTTAACATATGGCGAACAACCAAATAAGTTGAGTAGCAGCTTTCTTGGGGATGCAACAGATGGGATGTTGGAAAAAGATTGCCTTGCTGATCCTGGTATTATCAGGACTTAGCGCCCTACCCGTTAACTCCTGGGGTTCCGGGCCCGCGTCGGGAACGCCGGCCCCCAACTTTCTGGTGGAATCGGGGGATGACAAGAAACTCACCCTGGATATGCTCCGGGGGAAAGTGGTGGTTCTCTTCTATGAGGACCGAAAGGTCATCAGAAAGAATATCGAACTGAAAAATGAATTGAAACAATTATACCGGTCGCAGCCCGCCGACGTGCAGAAGGATATTTTCCGGCTGGTGGTGATCGACTGTTCCGAAGCCTACTGGCCCGTCACCCCCATCTGGAAAGACCGGCTGGTGGAGAACTCCCGGAGGGAGGGCTTCACCATTTACGGCGATTGGAACAAGCAGATGTTGGAGGACTATCGCCTGCAACCCGGAGAAAGCAATTTTATCATTATCGATAAGCAGGGCATCATCAGGTATGCGGCTGCCAGCAAGATAGAAAACGGCCAATTCGAGAAAATCAAAGGCATGTTATTCTCCCTGGTGCAGAAGGATAACAGATGTGCGGCGAGATAAACCCGTTCCCCTCCCGGAGAGTGACGGCCACTTGCCGCGCCATCTCCCGCGATTTTGTCCCAGATTGATCAATCCAACCGAAAACCGTAAACCGAAAACCGCAAACCGTCTTAAAAAGCTGGCCGCGTCCTTGCTGGGCGTCGGCCTGCTTTTTTTCTCCTCTCCGGCCCCGGCTCAACCCCGGCCCATGGCCGAGGACGTCTTCACTCCCCTGGCCCAAGGCTATGATTTTCTCCAGGCCGGAAATTACCAGGCCGCGCAGCAGGCCTTCGAAACCGCGCTCAAGCGGGACCGCTACAACCCCTTCGCCCTCAACAACCTGGCCGCGCTCAAAGAACGGCAGGGCAAACAGCAGGAGGCCCTGGCCCTGCTGGTGGACGCCCAACTCAACGCCAGGGACTACCTGGACCAGGTGCAGCAGACCTGCTTCGTGGGGGGGCTTTGCGCCGGGGTCAAGCCGGTGAAGGCACTTGGGGCCACCAGCACCATTGCCGAAGTCGTCGCCGGGAACCTGAAAAGGCTCCAGGACAAGATGGCTAAGTGATCCTCCAAACCTTCCCCGACCTGGAATCCTTGAGCAGGGCCGCAGCCCAGCTTTTTGCCCGCCTGGCGGCGGAGGCGGTTGAATCTCGGGGGCGCTGCAGCGTGGCCCTCTCCGGGGGAAGCACGCCCCGCCGGACTTACGAAATATTGGCCCAACCCCCTTACCGCGATGCAGTGCCATGGGGTTGCGTCCACGTCTTCTGGGGAGACGAGCGCTGCGTGCCTTTATCCGACCCCCGGAGCAACGCCCGCCTGGCCCGGGAGGCCTGGCTCGATCAGGTGCCTCTGCCTCAAACCCAAATCCACCCCATCTCCTGCCATCCCGCGCCCGAGGCCGGGGCCCGGGCATACGAGTCGCTCCTCCGGGATTTCTTCGGGGATGCGTCGCCCCGCCTGGACCTGGTCTTGCTGGGTCTGGGGGCGGACGGCCACACCGCGTCCCTTTTCCCTTATAACTCCGCGCTTAATGAGGCGAAGCATTGGACCGCGGCCGTGCAGGTCCCCGGCGAGGACATCCGCAGGGTCACCCTCACCCCGGCCTTAATCAACCGGGCGGCAGTAGTGGCCTTCCTGGTGGCGGGCGCGACCAAGGCCGGAGCGCTCAAAGAAGTGCTGCAAGGCCCCCGGGATCCCTGGCGCCTGCCCGGGCAGCTGATTAACCCGGACCACGGCGAACTCTATTGGCTGGCGGACCGGGAGGCGGCGATAGAATTAAAGATTCACCACCAAGACACAAAAACACAAAGGTACACCAAGAAATAATTTTTTAGTTATGGCGGCGAGCCGCCATAACTATGAAGAAATATCTTGGTGCCTCTCTGTGTCTTTGTGTCTTGGTGGTGAATCTTTTTTTCCTTCCTTTTCCCCGAAAATCCAACCCGTGGCAAAAGTCAAAAAAGTGCCGATTAACAACAGCCAGGTCCACCCCAGGGGGAAGACCCCCTTCTCGGAGAGGATCAACAGCACCAACATGCCCAGGGCGGAAAGGGCCATGGCCGCGACGTTGATCAGGTTGCCGCGCCTTTTAGTGAGCAGGCCCAGGAGAAAGACACCCAAGAGTGAGCCGTAGGTGACCCCCCCGATTTTAAAAGCGAGCCAGAGGAATTTTTCCAGATGGCTGAAAAAATAGGCGATCGCGGCCAGGATGACGCCGAACGCAACCACGCAGATTCTGGAAATTAAGAGGTAATGGCGTTCGCTGCCTTCTTGGTAAACCACCGGACGGTAAATGTCGGTGACAAAGGAAGAGGTGAGGGAACTTAAAGGCGAGTCGATGGACGCCATGACAATGGCCGCGAGCATCAGCCCCCGTAGTAATGGGGGCATGGTCTGCTCGATGAAATGGGGAAAGATCTGGTCCAATTTCCCCGGCGCCGGCAGGGCCGGATGCTGCACATAGAAGGCATAAAGGCAGGCGCCGATGCAAAGAAAAATGGCCATCACCAAAAAAGAGACGACGGGCGTCAGGAGCATGGTTTTCTGGCTTTCCCGCCGCGTTTCCACGGTGAGCAGCCGCTGCATGGTCTCTTGATCGGTGCCGAACGCCGCCATGGAGCCGAAGAAACCGTTTAAAGCCGCCAGCACCAGAAGGTTGGGGTCCGTGAACAGGGTTTTTAAGAACACCGGCCATCCGGAGGCCCCGGGGGACGGCCCCCAATTGAAGACTTGCAGTTTGCCCGCGGCCCCGGCAAGATGGAGCACGGCCCCGGCGCCGCCGTCGATGCGGCTGAGGAGAAAGGCAATGGCCGCCACTCCGGCGATGGTGAAGGTCAGGGCCTGCACCACGTTGGTCCAGACCACCGCCTTGATGCCCCCCCAGGCGATATAGAGGATGCAGACGACGGAAAAGAGCAGGATGGTGGGCGCCAGCGGCCACCCGATCAACACGCTCACCGCCAGACAGGCCACCAGCAGCCGGACGCCGGAAGCGAGCAGCCGGGTAATGAAGAAGAGGATGGAGCCCGCGATCTGGGTCTCCGGCCCGAAGCGGTATCCCAAAAATTCATAAATGGAGGTGCAGTTGTAGCGGTAAAAGGCCGGGATAAAGAGAAAGGCGATGACCAGGCGGGCTCCAAAAGAGCCGATGAAAAACTGGGCGTATTCCCAGTTCTCCATGTAAGCGACGGCGGGCACCGAGATCAGGGTGACCGCGCTGATTTCCGTGGCCACAAATGAGAGGCAGGCCGCCCACCAGGGGATGCGGCGCTCCCCCAGGAAGAAGTCGGCGGTGGATTTTTCTTCCCGGCCGCAATAGAGGCCGACGCAGACCAGCAGCAGGAGGAGCAGGGCCAGAACGGAGTAATCCTGCCAGGTGAGGCTGCTGGAGCAGAATAAAAGTTTTTTGATATCCATTGGGGCAAGGTTATTGTAGCAAAAAAGAGAATGAAAAGAGGGTTCTGAGGAATTTATTCTCCAAAGTGTATCTTTATCAAAAACTAAAATATACACCATGCAAAAGATTCTTTTCACAATCCTTTCAAAATTAACCATTTCGTGATATCGCCGCATGCTTATTATGCAATATAACTTAATGAATTAATTATTTATAATTTATTTCACATATAATGTAATCAATGTTAGCAAATATAATATCAATGCAAAATTTTTCTTGAAATTTGATTTTATTGGCGCGAAGATTTTTTTCGAGGAGGGTAGGGATATGTCCTACAGGGTAAAAGCTAATGGCTATACAATGGAGGCTGACTCACTTGAAGAATATCGTAGTATTTTAGCTCTGTTAGGGATTATCTCCGAAAGTCATGGCCAGTCAAAAGTTGCTGCATCAGTTAAATTTGCTGATCTATCCGTTAAAGGAAAATTAGAAAAATTCTATGATAGCGTGCTTTCCAATCCTGGCCAGATGTTAAAGGTTCTCAGGGCAATAAGATTAAAACCCGATGGCCTAACCGATCTGGAGCTTAAGGAAATCTTGAAACTGCAAAAAAATGCTGCATTGCCAGGGATTATGGCTGGGATTTCAAAGCGAGCCGAAAAGGTGGGGCTAACCCATCAAGATATTCTTATTAAAGAAGTTCCTGGTGGAGAAGGAGGGGCTTTGTATCGATATAAACTGACTGAAGCTATGAAAGAGCTTATGGAAATTAAAGAACCTATTAGGAGGGCGTATCCTACAACTCCACAACCTTTAAAAACTGATGCCGAGGGTTAATAGCCACCCTCGGCATCAATAAAAAAACATGGCGGCGTGTTGGAACCGGTAGACAAAGTTCACTTCCAATGAACCGGGGGTGCCACCCCGTGCGGGTTCAAATCCCGCCGCCGCCACTCCCTATATGGGGGCGCAAGGAGCCAGCTACGGCTATCCACCCGACCGCTGAGGGGTTCGAATCCCCTGCCCTCCACCCTCCATATAACTAGATGATATAATTATTATATCGGAAATCAAGGAAAATAATATTAATAACATTAATAAAACATAAAAAATAAAGTATTAAATAACATATAACTGACCTAAAAAGCGAAAAAATCAAATCAGCCTTCATATGTGCGTTTAACGCATAAAAGAAAACATCTTGTTCATGAAGCATCCCACCAGGTCTGATGCACTATGATGATTGCTGCTATCCGGCAGGAGCTGGAAAGCCTGGCTGACACGGTTCGGGCCGCCAATCTCCAACGGTTTTTCAAGACCGGGCCGGGGGAATATGCCGAGGGTGATAAGTTTCGAGGCATCCGCGTCCCGGTTTTGCGGGCTTTAGCGAAAAAATATCAGGACCTTTCCCCGACTGCAGCCGAGGGTTTGCTTCAGTCCGAATTCCACGAAGACCGGCTGCTGGCCTTATTTCTCCTGATCCGCCATTATTATCGCGGCGGCCAGGCCGTCAGAGATAAGATCCACCGCCTCTACCTGGAAAACACCCGTTTCGTCAACAACTGGGACCTGGTGGACGCCTCCGCGCCGCACCTCTTGGGCCATTACCTGGCAGGGCAACCCAAGGACCTCCTCACCCGGCTGGCCGCGTCCGGGAATCTGTGGGAGCGGCGCATGGCCGTCCTGGCCACCTTTTACTTCATCAAGCAGCAGGACTTTGAGGAGCCCCTAAGAATCGCCCGCCTCCTGTTGGACGACCCGGAGGATTTGCTCCACAAAGCCGTGGGCTGGATGCTCCGGGAGGTGCAAAAGCGCGACAATGCCGTGGCCGAAGCCTTCTTACAAAAACATTACCGGCAGATGCCCCGGACCATGCTCCGGTATGCCATCGAGAGGCTGCCCGAGGAGCGGCGGCAGGCCTATCTGAAGGGCACGGTGGGGTGAAAAAAGAGATGGACCTCACGCAAAGACGCCAAGGCGCAAAGAGAGACGCAAGATATTTATGACGAATTTAGAAGAACTTGTGGGCCAAAAACTGGTTATCGGCATTCCCGGGACCAGAATCACCCCGGAGATCGTCCGGCATTTTCAGGAGCTGCACGCGGGCGGGCTGATCCTCTACCGCATCAATTTCGAAAATCCCCGGCAATTGAAAAAGCTGATTACCGATCTGGAGGAGGCCCTGGGGCGAAAGCTCCTGGTAATGGCCGACCACGAAGGCGGCCGGGTCATCATGTTCCGGGAGGGCATTACCGTATTTCCGGACAATCTGGCCCTGGGCACCGCCGGCAAAGTGGAATATGCCCGCAGGCAAGGGGAGATCGAGGCCAAGGAACTGCGGCGGCTGGGGCTGGACGTGAACCTGGCCCCGGTGCTGGACGTCCTGACCGATGCTTACAGCCCGAATATCGGGATTCGCTCATATGGCAAAGATTGGCGTTTGGTGGCGGAGATGGGCGCGGCCCGCATTTCTGCCATGCAAGAACATGGGCTTTCCGCCTGCGCCAAGCATTTTCCCGGCAAGGGGCATGCCCCGGTGGACGCCCACCTGGGACTGCCGGTCATCCCCTCCACCTGGCAGGAGATGGAAGCGGTGCATCTCCAACCTTTCGCGGCCGCCATTCGCGCCGGGGTCGACCTGGTGATGTCCTCCCATCCCTACTACCCTGGGCTCGATCCCGCTCCGAAGATGATCGCCACCTTTTCCCGCAGGATCATTTACGATTATCTCCGGAAAGAACTGAACTTTCAGGGAGTCATCGCCAGCGACGATCTGGAGATGGGGGCCATCAAGGCGATCTGCCCCAGCGGCGAGGCGGGGGTGTTGGCGGCCGCCGCAGGGCATGACCTGCTGCTGGTCTGCCATGACCTGGAGACCCAGAGAGAGGTTTTTTATACGCTGCTCGAAGCTTACCGCAGCCGGCGGCTGCCCCAAACGGAACTGGAGGAGAGCGCGGCCCGGATTAAAAAGCTGCAAGCGAAGCGAAAAACCAGGTTTGCCGGGGGGGAACCCGGGGCGGAACCAGAAGGCGCGATCCTGGCCGCGGCCATCTGCCGGGAATCCGTCCGGGTGCTGCAAGATGAGAAAAAATTACTGCCCCTCAAACACGGAGAAAAAAGAATCGGCGTGATTTTTCCCAGATTTTCCTCTTTTGATGCCAAGATCATGATCGAAAAGGAAATCTTGCAGGAAGAGGAGTTCCTCCGCCAGGAGTTTCATAAATTCGGTCTTAATCCCGAAATTCAAATCGTTGCCAGCGAACCGACGGCGGCGGAGATTCGGAAGGCGATAAGCCTGGTAAAAAACTCCGATTTGACCATCCTCTTCTGCTTTGACGCCCACCTCAATCCCGCGGATAAGAGACTGCTGGAGGCCCTCCAGGACGCGGCCCCGGAGCTGGTGGTGGAACTTTTACGCGATCCTTATGACGTAGACTTTATCCGGCCGGGTGTCGCCTGCCTCACCGGCTTCGGCTGGCGGGCCTGCCAGCTCAGGGCGGCCATCGCCAAGATGTGCACCTCCTGATATCTGCGTTTATCGGCGTACATCGGCGGTTAATGCTTTACCGCCGATGCACGCCGATAGACGCGGATAAAAATTTTCTTGAAAATTATACCGTACCCTGGTACGGTACATTTAAGGAACGTCCAATTATCCGAGGCAAATAGGTGAACATGGTTCCGTCAGACGAATTAAGAAAGCAGATGCAGCGGAATATCCAATCCCGCCTGAAGAAGATCGAAGGACAGGTCCGGGGTCTGCAAGGCATGATTGATGCGGACAAGGATTGCGAGCAGATCCTCACCCAGGCCCGGGCCGCGCATTCCGCCTTAAAAGCAGTGTGCAACCTGATTTTAAAGGTCTATCTGGTCAAATGCTACGGCGAAAGCACCAACGATGAGAGCGCCGAGGGCACCTTCATCAGGTTGGACAAGGCGATAGACGTGCTCTCCAGGTTTATTGACTGATCAAAGCCCTCGCTCTTCAAACCCAGGATGCCCCCGCCGCCGGGCCGGGGCCGCTGACAAAAGGAGAAAAATGATGACAACTGCCGATCTCACTAATCTGAAACCCGCAGCGGTGGTGGATTGCCGGGGCAGCGCCTGTCCGGGGCCGCTGATGGAGGCCAAGAAGGCCATCGCCACGGTGAAGGTGGGGGAAGTCCTGGAAGTCCTCTCCAGCGATCCGGGCACCAAGGAGGATATCCCCCTCTGGGCCAAAAAAGTGGGCCATGAATTTGTCGGCTCCCTGCCCGCGGCCGGTTACGACCGCATTTTCGTGATCCGGAAAAAATAAACCGGAGGCCTCATGGAGGCTGCAAAATCCCCGGGGAGGATCCTGATCCTGGCCGAAGACGCCTGCGGCTACCCGGGCGCGGACGCGGTGGGCCAGGGGCACCTCAGCTACCCCGCCAACACCTATATCCTGCGGGTTAAGGCCGGAGCGCTCTTTCCCGACAAATTCTATCTGGACTGCTTCGACAAGGGCATTGCCGGGATCATTATCATGTCCTGCGGAGTGGAGACCCCCTACCACGGCGCCTATGAAGCCCTGGCGAAGCGCATCGACCGGGTTTACGGCCTGATGCAGGAGCGGGGTCTGGATATCCGGCGCCTAAGGCTCACCTCCATCTGCACGGTGTGCACCCGGGCCTTTCTGAAGGAAGTGCAGCAGATGCACGACCTGGTGTCCCAATTGGGCCCGCCGGGAAGCGAGCAGCCAGCTGCGGCCGGAGAACAATGGACATGATTCCCAGGGAAAACCGCCGCTTCGACGCCCTGGTCCTGGGCGGGGGGATCGCCGGCCTGGAGGCGGCCCTCAACCTGGCGGAACAGAATTTCTCCGTGGCCGTGGTGGAGAAGGACGCGACCATCGGCGGCAAGATGATCCGGCTCTCCAAGGTCTTTCCCACCCTGGATTGCTCCAGTTGCATCACCACCCCGAAGATGGCGGCGGCAAGCCATCACCCCAACATCAGCATTTTTACCTATTGCGAGTTGCAGACGCTTACGCGCCGCAACGGCTCCCTGATAGCCGGGATCATCCAAAAACCCCGCTTCGTGAGCGAGGAGAAATGCATCGGCTGCCGCCAGTGCGAATATGAGTGCCCGGTGTTGGCTCCCGATCCCGAGCAAGGGGAGTTTGCCGGGCGCAAAGCGATCTATATTCCCTTCTCCAGCGCCATCCCCCAGAAGGCCCTGATAGATACGGAGAATTGCATCCTCTGCGGCCGTTGCGCCAAGGTCTGCCCCACCCAGGCCGTCAATTACCATGAGGAGCCGGAGGAATTTGCCCTGACCGCGTCCGCGGCGGTGATCGCCACCGGTTACCGGATGCTTTCCCCCCAGGCTATGGTGCAGTTGGGCCAGGGCCGGCTTCCCAATGTCATTTCGGCCTTGCAGATGGAAAGACTGCTCGCGCCCCACGGCCCCTATAACCGCGTCCTCAGGCCTTCAGACGGCATGGAGCCGGAGAATATCGCCTTTATCCAATGCGCCGGTTCCCGGGACCGGAGCCTGGGGGTGGAGTATTGCTCCCGGGTCTGCTGCATGTACGCCATCAAGCAGGCCATGCTCGTGTCCGGAGCCTTGCCCCTGGCGGACCTCACCATTTATTACATAGATATCAGGGCCTTCGGCAAAGGCTATGAGCATTTTTTCCTGACCGCCCAGGCCATGGGGGTCCAGTTCATTAAAGCCCGGCCGGTGATTACGGGCATGGGGGAAGACGGCAGAGTGGCCTTGCGTTACGAAGCCCTGGAAGAGGATGGGCGCATTGTTACCGGGGAACACGATCTGGTGGTCCTCTCCCTGGGGTTGCTGCCGGGCTGGTCGCCCCAGGGTTCCTGCCCCATGTCCACCGGTGAGGATAAGTTCATTAAAACCGTAAAACCCAAACTGGCCCCCACCTTGACCGATATGCCCGGGGTGTTCGTGGCCGGGGCCGCGGCCGGCCCCAAGGACATCGTGGACAGCATCGTGGAGGCCGGGGCCGCGGCCATGGAGGCGTCGCGGTATTTGATGGCAGTGAGCAGTAAGCAGTGAGCAGTAAAAGACAGTGGTCAGTGGTCAGAAAACATAGCCCAATTCTTGGTTAACATGCCAAACACGGAACACGGAAAACGGAAAACGGAAAACGCCAAAGTAGGCGTCTACGTCTGCCATTGCGGCGGCAACATCAGCGACGCCGTGGACGTGGCCCAGGTCTGCGCGCACGCCCGCCGGGTGCCGGGGGTGGTGGCGGCCCGGGACAACATCTTCATGTGCTCCGATCCCGGCCAGGAAATGATCATCGAGGACCTGCAAAGCGGCCTGGTGGATAAGGTGGTGGTGGCCTCCTGCTCCCCCAGTCTGCACGAGACCACCTTCCGCAACGTCATGACCCGGGCCGGGGCCAACCCTTTCGTCTACGAACACGCCAACGTTCGGGAACAGGTGAGTTGGGTGCACCACGGCCCCGCGGCCACGGACAAGGCCTCCCGGCTGGTGGCCGCGGCCGCGGCCAAGGCGGCAAAACTGCAGCCTCTGGATCCTATCCGGGTGGAGGTTAAGCCCCGGGGCCTAGTCGTCGGCGGCGGCGTGGCCGGCCTCAAAGCCGCCCTGGAACTGGCCGCCAGAGGCCTGGAGGTGGCGCTGCTGGAGAAAGGCCCATTCCTGGGGGGACAGGTGGCCCAATTGCAGAGCCTGGCGCCGGGGGGAGAGAGCGCGGCCTACGTCATCAGCGAACTCGCGGCCGCGGTAGAGCGACATCCGGCCATCAAGCTTTACACCTGCGCCCAGGTGGAGGACTTTGAGGGCTACATCGGCAATTTTAAACTCCGGGTGGTGCGGCGGCCCCCCGAAGGCGCAGATTATGCGGATCAATTGGCAAGGTTGAGCCAATCAAGCCCGGGTTTGGGAGAATACCTGCCCTTTGTGGGCATCATGCCCGGGGCCGTCCCGGAAATTCGAGAGGAGATCAATCTCGAGGCCGGGGTCATCATCTTGGCCACCGGCATGCGGTCCTATCAACCCCGGCGGGGGGAATACGGTTATCGACAATTTCCCGAGGTGGTCACCTTGCCGGAATTCATCCGTCTCCTGGCCGGGGCTCCGGATCAGGGAGGGACGATGACCCTGGACGGCCGGATAATACGTAGCGCAGCCTTGATCCATTGCGTGGGCAGCCGCCAGATTCCGGGGGTCCATGAAGGGAATGCCGGCGGTTATCTGAACGAATACTGTTCCCGGACCTGCTGCAGCGCCGCGGTTTATGCCGCCAATCTCATCCGGGAGCGCTATCCCCAGACCCGGGTCTATGATTTCCACCGGGACATCCGCACCTATGGCCGGGGCCAGGAGGAGCTTTACGCGGCCGCGTCCGCCAACCGGGTGCTCTTTTTCCGCTTCCGGCCCGGGGAGGAGCCGCAAGTGCTGAGAAATCCGGATCCCGGGGAGGCCCCGCTGCTGGTCCGGGTGAAAGACGTCCTGACTTTCGGGGAAGAACTGGAGGCCCCGGTGGACCTGGTGGTCCTGGCCGTGGGCCAGGAACCCAACAACATCGCCGACCTGGTGGAAAAGATGAAAATCCCGGTGGGCGCGGACCGCTTCCTCCAGGAAGTGCACCCCAAGCTGCGGCCGGTGGAAACGGCCGTGGCCGGGATCCTTTTGGCCGGCGCCTGCCAGGCCCCCTTGGATGTGGGAGAATCTTTAGCGGCCGCGGGCGCGGCCGCGGTGAAGGCCGCGGCCGTTCTCACCCGGGGCTTTGTGGAACTGGACCCCTTCGTGGCGGAGGTGGACTTAAGCAGATGCACCGGCACCGGCGCCTGTGTCCGGGCCTGCCTGCGGGAGGGGGCCTTGAGCCTGGTGGAGACTACCGTGGACGGCGCCCAGGTCTCCAGGGCCGAAGTTAACCCCGCTCTGTGCCTGGGCTGCGGGGTCTGTGTCGCAGTCTGTCCGGAGAACGCCATCAACGTCAAAGGTTGGACCCTGGGCCAGTTTGAGGCCATGGTGGATATGATCGTTGCCGATGAGCGCCCGGAAGGGGTTTGATATCCATTAACTTAGAGCCATACCCATGAGGTTTGCCGATGCCGGAAACATCCGGGGAACTTGAATCCCCCAAAGAGGCCCTGAAAAAACTCAGGGCGGCCCGGAAGGAACAGATCGCTGCGGCCGCGGCCAGGATGAAGGAGCAGAAAAAAATCATCAAGGCCATCAAAGAGGAATTAGGGCAAGGGCCGAAAACCGTCCCGGAAATTGCCGCGGCCACCGGCATCGCCCCGGATGCGGTCTTGTGGTATCTCGCCACTTTGAAAAAATACGCCCAAGTCACGGAAGGGGCCAAGGACGGGTCTTATTTTCGATACCATTGGGCGGCCGGCGATGCCGCTGCGGAATAATCCTTAAGTTTATTGCCCCAGGAGCGCAACATGGGCGCCAGAATTAATCCCGCCTTGCTGGACGACCTGCAAACCTTCGGGCTCAGGGACGCCGACAAGTGCTTTCATTGCTCCAACTGCACGGTGACCTGCCCCTTATCCACCCCGGATAACCCCTTTCCCAGGAAGATGGTCCGCTATCTGCAACTGGGACTGGGGGACCGGATTCTCCAAGCGCCGGAACCCTGGCTGTGCTACTACTGCGGCGATTGTTCCACCCAATGCCTCCGGGGGGCCGAGCCGGGGGAGACGATGATGGCGGCTCGCCGCTACCTCACCTCGCGCTACGATTGGACCGGGTTTTCCAAAAAATTTTATACCTCCTGGAAGTTCGAAGTGGCCGCGGTGGCCATTGTCGCGGTACTCGTGGGTCTCGCCCTGCTGCTTTTCAATACGGGAACCCCCGACTGGGATCATGCGGATATCAACTCTCTTTGGCCGGCCCACCAGGTGGAGCGGGCGGACCTGGTCATGGCCGCGCTGCTGTCCTTGTTCCTCCTGGGAAACACGTGGCGTTGCCTCAGGGCCGTAATGGGCGGGCTCACTTTCCAGATCCCCCTGGGGGTCTACATGAGCCAGCTTAAAGAGTTGATCATGCACGCCCTGACCCAAAAGAACTTCGACCGATGCCGGGATAAAACGCCCTGGTTGATCCACCTGCTGATCATGACCGGCTATGCCACCATCTTCCTGCTGGTGGTGGTCTTCCTGAACGGCCTCGGCATCGAGGGGCTGAGGTTCCAACGGGGCTGGCCCGAATATTCGTGGTTCCATCCCGTGCGGCTGCTGGGCTACTACGCCACCTGCGCCATCATGTACGGCACCACTTACGCCCTCGTCGGCCGCCTGCGTAAGAGCAAACCCGCATACCGCCATTCCCACTCCACGGATTGGATGTTTTTGATTCTTCTGCAACTGACCGCGGCAACCGGTATCTTTATCAACTTTGCCCGGCTGTTGGATTGGCCGGGGACCACCTACGGCCTTTATCTCCTCCATATGATGGTGGCCGTGCCCATGCTGGTGCTGGAAGTGCCCTTCGCCAAGTGGGCGCACCTGGCGTATCGCCCCTTGGTGCTCTACCTGCTGAAGGTAAAGGAGGCCTACCTGGCGTCGTTGGCAGAGAGGACTGTTGCCTGAGCATAAGAATCTCACGCCAAGGCGCAAAGGCGCGAAGGCGCAATATGTATAAGTTCCTTGCGTCTTCTTTGCGCCTTTGCGTCTTTGCGTGAGATATAACCCCAGAAAAAGGAGGATGAACATGGCGGAGAAGGAAAAAATCGTATTGGTCGCCACCCATGCGGGAGAGGACCCGGAACGGGCCACCTTTCCCTTCCTGCTGGCCAACGCGGCCCAGTCCATGGACGTGGAAGCCGTGGTGGTGCTGCAGGGCACCGGCGCCTATCTGGCCAAACAGGGCTATGCCGAGCACGTCCTGGCTCCCGGCCTCACCCCGCTAAAGACCTTGATCGACAACTACGTCGCCAACGGCGGCAAGGTCCTGGTCTGAATCCCCTGCATCGAGGAGCGCAAGATCAGTCAGGCTGACTTGATCCAGGGAGCGGAATTGATTAAGGCCGGCAGGTTGGTGGTGGAAATGACCAGCGCCAAATCCACCGTGGTTTACTAAGTCCAGCGATTGCCAAAAAGAATTTCAGCCGGTCGGGGCATAGCTTGCTATGCCCCGACGCGCCTCTAAGAAAATTCTCCCAATAAATTCTCCGGTATGTCTCCGGAGCCTGCAGCGGCATCCTCTAATACCGATTCGTTATCACCTGATATTTTTGTAGGTCCGAACCCGGTGTCTTCTCAGCAGCCTTCTGAGAAACACCAAGTTGGGTCCTACGGTCGATACTTCTTTGACCATAATTCGATTCAAGAACATAATGTTTGTGGTGGTAGTTACAATTATATATTACATAAATATAGATAAGAAAAAACCGTCAATATGCAATAGTGCTGCAAAATAAAGGGCAAGCGGGGGAAGCAAAGATACCTTGACCTCCAACCTGCTCAAATAGTGTGGAAAATATTTTTACAATACGAAAAATTTTTTGACACCTGTGCGAAAATACTCCATTATGCGCAATGAGGAGGTGATTTAGGATAACTTAAATAAGAACGTTATGTCGTTTCGTTATCTTTAAACAATATAAATTGAGGGGTAAATATGTCCATTTCTCGCAGAACGTTTCTCAAGGTTTTGGGGAGTGGCCTGGCCGCAACGGGTCTGACCGGGATCGTTTGCAAGCGATCGGGTTGGGCCGCTCACATTCCCCCCGCAAAGATCAAGGACGCCCAGACCACTACTTCCATCTGTCCCTTCTGCGGCGTGGGTTGCGGTCTGGTAGCTTATACCAAGGGAGGGAAGCTGATCAACGTGGCCGGAGACCCGGAGCATCCCATCAACCAGGGGTCCTTGTGCAGCAAGGGCCAGGCGGTGATGGAGATCGTCACCAGCCCCCTGCGCCTGAAAAAGGTGAAGTACCGGGCCCCGGGGAGTGATAAATGGGAAGAAAAGGACCTGGATTGGGCCATGAAGACCCTGGCCCAGCGGGTCAAGGCCACCCGGGACGCCGCTTTCGTCACCAAGTCCCCCGCCGGGGTGACGGTGAACCGCACCGAGGCCCTGGCCTCCATCGGCGGGGCCGCTTTGAACAACGAGGAATGCTATCTGATCTCCAAGCTCATGCGTTCCCTGGGCATCGTCTATTTAGAGCATCAAGCCCGGCTCTGACACTCCTCCACCGTGGCCTCGTTGGGGCCAACCTTCGGCCGGGGCGCCATGACCAATCACTGGAACGATCTGGCCAACAGTGATTGCCTGATGATCATCGGCTGCAATCCCGCGGAAAACCATCCCATCAGTTTTAAATGGATCACCAAGGCCCAGGAAAAAGGGGCCAAACTCATTGTCGCGGACCCCCGTTTCACCCGTTCCGCGGCCAAGGCCGACTTGTTTGTGCGCCTGCGGCCCGGCACCGACGTCGCCCTGATGGGCGGCCTCATCAATTACATCTTGCAAAACAACCTGTTCCATAAAGATTATGTGGTCAATTATACTAATGCCGCCTTTCTAGTGAATAAAGACTTTACCTTCAACGAAGGCCTCTTCTCCGGCTACCAAAAAGACAAACGCGCCTACGACGCCGCCACCTGGGACTATGAAGCCGATAAAGACGGCAAACCCGTCACCGATCCCACGTTGAGCAATCCCCGCTGCGTCTTCCAACTCATGAAGACCCACTACGCCCGCTATACTCCGGAAATGGTGGTCAACACCACCGGGGTGCCCATGGAAACGTTCATGAAGATGGCGGCCCTGTATGGGGCCACCGGCCAACCCGGAAAATCCGGCAGCATCCTCTATGCCATGGGGGGCACCCAGCATTCCACCGGGGTGCAGATCATCCGGGGCTATTCCATCCTGCAGATGCTGTTGGGGAACATGGGGGTGGCGGGCGGCGGCATCAATGCCCTCCGGGGGGAGAACAACGTCCAGGGCTCCACGGACATGGCCCTCTTGTTCCACCTGGTGCCGGGCTACCTGGGTTCCCCCAACGAAGCGGCCCATCCCACCTTGAAGGATTATCTGGATAAGGAGACCCCCAAGGCCAGCTTCTGGATCAACAAACCCAAGTTTTTCGTGAGCCTGCTCAAGGCCTTCTGGGGCGACGCGGCCAAAAAAGAGAATGACTTTGCCTACGACTATCTGCCCAAGGCCGGTAAAGGCTTCCAGGGGGCCGGTTATTCCTGGATTCCCCTATTTGAGGCCATGGGCGCAGGGACCATCAAGGGCATGCTGGTCTGGGGCATGAACCCGGCGGTGGGCTCCTCCAACCTCAACCAGACTTATGCCGCCCTGGATAAGTTGGAGTGGCTGGCGGCCTTCGACCTCTGGGAGACCGACACTTCCGTCACCTGGAAACGCCCCGGCGCGGATCCCAAGAAAAATAAAACCGAGGTCTTCCTCTTCCCCGCGGCCGACTCCCTGGAGAAGGAAGGCAGCGCCTCCAACAGCGGCCGTTGGATTCAGTGGCGCTACCAGGCGGTGAAGCCCCACGGCGACGCCCAGAGCGATCTCTGGTACGCCAACCGCCTGGGCCTGGAACTGCAAAAGCTTTATAAAGAGGACCCCAAGGCGGCCTTTCCGGACCCCATCGCCAATTTGGCCTGGAACTACGGGGCCGACCCCGACGTCCACCTGGTGGCCAAGGAGATCAACGGCTATACCGTGGCGGATAAAAAGCAGGTGGCCAATTTCCTGGGGCTGAAAGACGACGGCTCCACCGCCTGCGGCTGCTGGATCTACTCCGGGTATTACCCCGGCCCGGAGAAAAAAGACAACAAGGCCGCGGCCCGGGACAAAAAGGACCCCAGCGGCCTGGGGCTCTATCCCGGCTGGTCCTTTTCCTGGCCGGTGAACCGGCGGATCATTTACAACCGCTGCTCCACCGACCTCACAGGCCAGCCCTGGAGCAAGGACAAGGCCCTGGTGCGCTGGGATGAGGCCGATAAGAAATGGGTGCGTAACGACGTCCCCGACTTTAAATGGATCGATCCGGCCACCAAGGTGGAAGTCCCGCCGGATGAATCCGCCAAGGCCCCGTATATCATGCTGCCCGAAGGGAAGTGCCGCCTCTTCGTCCCCAAGGGCCTGTGCAAAGACGGCCCCTTCCCTGAGCACTATGAGGCCCTGGAGTGTCCCTTCGTCAACCCCGTCTCCAAGCAGCAGTCCAATCCCGCGGTGAAGATCTGGAAGGGTGATTTTGACAAGCTCGCCGAGGTCTGCGATCCCCGGTTCCCCATCATCGCCACCACCTTCCGGGTCACCGAGCACTGGCAAGCCGGGGCCATGACCCGGAACCTCGTCTGGCAGTCGGAGATGATGCCGGAGATGTTCGTGGAAATCAGCCCCACTCTGGCCAGGGCCAAGGGTTTCAAGGCGGGTGATTGGGTCAAGGTGAGCAGTATCCGGGGCGAGGTGCTGGCCCGGGCCAACGTCACCCACCGGGTCGCGCCCTTTTGCTGCGGCGCCCCGGGCTTCCAGAATACGGTGGAGATGGTGGCCCTGCCCTGGCACTTCGGTTTTGCCGGCTATATCACCGGCGGGCCGGATGCGCGCAAAAACTACGCCTGTAATCAACTGGCCCCCCAGGTGGGGGACGCCAACACCATGATCCCGGAATACAAGGTGTTCCTGGTGAACGTGGAGAAGGCCTAACCTCGCGGGCCTAAAGGGGAACGCTTATGAGCAAAGCTGTCTTGATCGATACCACCAAGTGTATCGGCTGCCGGGCCTGCCAGGTGGCGTGCAAGAGCTGGAACGACCTGAAAGGAGAAAAGACCGTCTTCAGCGAGACCTGGTCCAACCCGAGATTTTTGAGCAGCAACCAATATAACCGCATCATCTTCCGGGAGATTGCCCGTCCCGATGGCCAAATGGAATGGCATTTCATCTCCCGCCGCTGCATGCATTGCAATGACCCCGCCTGCGCCAGCGTCTGTCCGGTGGGGGCATTGGAAAAAATGAAGGAAGGGCCGGTGGTCTATGACGACGGCAAGTGCATCGGCTGCCGTTATTGCATGATGGCCTGCCCCTTCCAGATTCCCAAGTTTGAATGGGGGTCTGCGGTGCCCCTGGTGCGCAAATGCGACTTCTGCGTCGAGCGCCAGGCTATCGGCCTGGCTCCTTCCTGTGTCACCACCTGTCCCACCGGCACGCTGCTATTAGGGGAACGGCCCCAACTTCTGAAAGAGGCCTACCGGCGCATCGGCTCCGAACCCAAAAAGTATTATCCCCAGGTTTACGGCGAAAAGACCGCCGGGGGAACTTCCACCCTCTACCTCACCGCGATCTCCTTGGAAGAACTAGGGCTGACGCAACGGGGCTTCCGCACTGACCTGGGGGAGGTCCCCCACGGCATCTACGGCCGGGATTGGATGTCGAAAGTGCCCTTTGTGGCCGTGGCTGTGGGCGGGCTGGCGGTGGGGCTGCATTATCTCCACAAGCGCCGCGCCGAAATTAAAGCGGACGAGCGGAAGGAGGATTGAGCCATGGCGGAAAAAGTTGAAAAATGGTATCCGGGAGAAGGGAAGTTGACCATCGGCCGGGCCATCCTCTACGTGGTCCTGGTGCTGGGGGGCATCTCTGCGGCTGCCCGTTTGTTTCTGGGGTTGGGGGCCACCACCAATCTGAACGACGCCTATCCCTGGGGCCTGTGGGTCAGCTTCGACATCCTGGCGGGGGTGGCCCTGGCCGGCGGCGGTTTCACCATGGCCGCCACCATCTATATCTTCAACCTGAAAAAATTCGAGCCCCTGCTGAGGCCCGCCAAGCTTTCGGCCTTCATGGGCTACCTGGTCTTCGTCGTCGGGCTGTTCTTCGACCTGGGGCAACCCTGGCGCATCTGGCACCCCATGGTCATGTGGAATCCCCATTCCGTGCTCTTTGAGGTGTCCTGGTGCGTCATGCTCTACACCACCGTGCTGGCCATCGACCTGTTCATCATCGGTTTGGAGAGGTACGGCAAGGAAAGCTGGATCAAGTTTTTCCGGGACATCTACCTGGTGCTGGTGGTGGCGGGCATCATGCTTTCCACCCTGCATCAATCATCCCTGGGGGCCCTGTTTCTGTTGATGCCCCAAAAAATGAGCGATCTTTGGGCCACCAAGGCCCTGGGGCCGCTATTTTTCTGCTCCGCGGTCATCGGCGGCATGAGCGTCATCACCCTGGAGAGCCTCATCAGTTCCAAGATCTACAAACGGAAGCCGGAGCTCGGCATCCTCTCCAGCCTGGCTAAGGGCCTGGCCATCGCCCTGCTGGTCTACTTCGCCATGAAGGTCACGGATCTTTATGCCCGGGGAGCCACGGTCTGGGTCTGGGATAAGACCCACTTCTTCTTCTTTGTGGAGCTCTTCGGCACCGTGGCTTTGCCGGCCTTGCTCCTGAGCTTCCCGGAGGTGCGCAAGAGCCAGAAGGGGCTTTACTGGGCCGCGGGCCTGGCGGCCTTCGGGGTGGTCCTGAACCGCTTCAACGTCAGCCTCACCAGCTACATCGGCTACCGGCAGTTCGGCTACTTCCCTTCGGTCATGGAGATCTTCGTCACCGCGGCCCTGATAGCCATGGGCATCCTCATCTTTGACCTGGGGATGCGCTACCTGCCGATCCACAAATCGTCGGAACTCGGCGGAGGGCATTAATACAAAAAAGATTCACCACCAAGACACAAAGACACAAAGGGACACAGAGAAATTATTTTTAGGTTTGGCGGCTTGCCGCCAAACCTAAAAAATATCTTGGTGTGGTGAATCTTTTCTTTTTGCAGTTTACTGCGCCATCTGCACCGCGCCGTTTTTAATGGTGAGAAGGTACAGGGATAGCTCCGCTTCCCGGTCCGCATTAAACCTCTTAAACCAGGGGAGGTCGGAAGATTCTTTTGAACCCGCCAGCTTCCGGGCGAGATCGGCCCGTTGCCGGCTTGGGTCTCCCGCCAGGGCCTTCAGCAGCAACTTCACCACCCCGTAACCCTGGGCCGCCAGATAATCGGGGTCTTCGCCGTATTGTTGGCGGTAGGCGGCCATAAAATCCCGGAGGGCGGGATCCCCGGCAAAGAAGGCGTCGGGAAAGAGCGCCCCTTCCAGGGCCCGGGCCTCGGCCTGGGGCAGGTCCGGGGTATGAAGCAGGTTGGTGCCCAGGAGTTGCAAACTTTTCAGGCCGGTCCCCTCCAGTTGCCCGGCAATGGCGGCCACCGCGACCGGGTCATCAGGAATAAACAAGGCTTCGAAGGGTGAGCCTTGCTCCGGGCGGGAGACGGCCTTGAGCGCGGCCAGGGCCGGGCCGAAGTCCCGGGTGGCGGGGGCGTAGGCCGTCTGCTCCACCACTTCCACCCCCTGGACCGAGGCCTCCTCCAGGAACTGCTGCATAAAGGTCTGCCCGTACGCGGAATCGGGATAGAGCACGGCAAAGCGTTTCAGGCCCATCTGCTCCTTGGTGCGCCGCAGCAAGGCCCGGACCTGCTGGCGGGCGGTGAGGAAGGCCTGGAACACAAAATCCCCGGCCCGGGTGATGCCTTCCTTTTGGGACAGGACGATGAGGGGCACCCGGGTTTCCTGCGCGGCCTGGGCCGCGCCCTGGGACGCGGCGGCGCCGAGCGGCCCCAGGATGGCCAGGACACTGGGGTCCTTGGCTAATTCCCGCACTTGCTGGGCCGCGGTCTCCTGGTTATTGGGGGTGTCCCGGAAACTCAGCTCCAGGGCCGTGCCCTTGGCCGCCAACTCCATCCCCTGTTTCACGTGGCGGCCGGGAATACTGAAATCCCCGGTCAGCGGCAGCAGGACGCCCGCCAGCGCCCGCTGGCCCCGAAGCAGCCGTTCCAGGCCCGCCGCCTCCGGGCTTCCCGGGAAGCGTTCCTTTAAGGTTTCGGCCCATTTCTCCGCGTCTTCGGCGTTGCCCGCCTTCTGAGCCAGGTTGACCAGGCGCAGGAGGAGCGGCGCGGTGAGCGGCGTATCCCGGTAGAGGGCCACCAGGCTCTCCAACTCCTGGGGCGTGGCCTGCTCCACCAGGCGGGTCTTAAGGTCGTCGAACCACTCCTTATCCCCGGCGGCCAGGTCCTGGGACGCCAGGCGCAGCCGGGCAAAGGCCTGGGGCAGGCGCCCCTGCTTCAGGGACATCTCCGTGAGCAGGGCTTGCGTGGAAAAGCGCAGCTCCGGAGGCAGGTCCCCGGCGGTGAGGCTTTCCAGGACTTGGCTTGCCTGCTGGTACTGCCCCAGCTTGAAATAGGCCCGGCCCACGCCGTAGCGGGCTTTGAGGGCGATGTCCGGCTGGGGTTCACGGGCCAAGAGCGCCTGGTAGCGCTTCAGGGAATCGTGCCAGTCCCCCAGCAATCCCGCCAGTTCCGCGGCCCGGAGCCGGGCCAGGGGGGCGTGGCGCCCCTGGGGATAGCGTTCCAGGTAAGTCCCGTATTGGGTCCGGGCCTGGCGGTAAACCTGGCGGCGATAGCTCTCCTCCGCCTGCTGAAAGAGGTCCTCTTCCGCCTGCCGGGGGCTGACCGCCGGCGTGGTAGGAGGAAAGATATAAGCCGCAGGCCCGCAGCCGGGAAACCACAAACCCAAAAACAGCAGAAAAATTCCGCAGATCAATTCTCGGTGATTTCTTCTCATAAGGCTAGTTATTAACAATTTATTTTACTGGAAACAATAAGAATATGAGGGGTTAGAGGCAAGGAGGGGGAGGGTGGTTAAGCGAAAAAAAGGGGAAGGCGGTGAATCACCTTCCCCATAGATACAGCAGCAAAAGTGAATCTTTATGAACTTTGCCAATCCACCTCATGGGGGGGTCTGTGTATATTTAATGGCAAAGTAGTCAAAACCAGGTTCAGCTCCTTTTTTCGCCGAGGCCCCGGTGACCACGACGTTGCCCCTGGCGTCTACGGCCATTGCGTAGGGTGAATCCCATCCGTACCAGCCAGTATTGTGCCCGGTGTACCGGCTTACCCAGAGGCGCTTGCCGTCGGGGCTGTATTTGATGGTGGCGTAGTCAGAGCCGGTGCCGGCTCCCTCTGAAAATCCGGTGACATAGACATTGCCCTGGGCATCCAGGGCAATGGCCTTGGGCTCATCGCGGCCGTCTCCCGGCCCGTTATAGTGACGTACCCAAAGCCTCAGGCCGTCGGTGCTGTACTTGATAGTCGCATAGTCAGCGCCACGGTAAAGATCATCCTGAAACCTTTCTGAAACACCGGTAACGTAGACGTTGCCCCGGCCGTCGACGGCCAAAGCAGTGCCTCCTGCACTATTTCCCGGCCCATAATAGTGGCGCACCCAGAGCTGTCGGCCATCGGCGCTGTACTTAATGGTGGCGAAGCCAACCCCGATATCCCATCTATCAGAGTATCCGGTAACATAGACATTGCCCTGGGCGTCCAGGGCCATGGCATAGGCGAAAGAACCCCCATTATACGGCCCAAGATAACGACGCTGCCAGAGTCGTTGGCCGTCGGGGTCGTACTTGACGGTGAAATAGCACCAATCAGACTCTAAAGTTCCGGTGACATAGACATTACCCTGGCCGTCCACGGCCAGGGAGGCATTAAAGGAAACCACCTCCTCAATACGGCGCAGCCAGAGCTGCTGACCTTCAGGGTTATACTTAATGGTGACATTGTCCCCCCAAGTGTTATAGAGGGTTTCTGAGTATCCGGTGACCAAGACATTGCCCTGGCCGTCCACGGCGATGGCCCAGGGGAGATCCTCGCCGTTTGCCGGTCCATTGTAACGCTGTACCCACAGCTCCTCACCGTCGGGGCTGTACTTAATGGTGACATAATCGAAATCGGTTCCGGAGTCCTTTGAGAAGCCGGTGACGTAGACATTGCCTTGGTGGTCCATGGCCAGGGCTGTAGCTGCAGCATAGCTGTTCACCGGTCCGTTATAGCGCCGCACCCAAACGGTCTCGCCGTCGGCGCGGTACTTGATGGTGGTGTATGACTCTCCCGTGACATAGACATTGCCCTGACCATCCACGGCCGTAGCCGTGGCCCCAAACCCGCCGGTTTCCGGAACGATGTAGCGCCTGGCCCATTCGGGGGCCACCCAGGCGCCATTGGATACCCGACTCTCAGCAGCCTCCGGCAGGGCCAGGCAGGTGAGGCCCAGAATAAAAAGAAGCAGCACCACTAAAGCTCCGTTATGCCTGTTCTTGCATTTGCCGGTCCCGGCCATGGCTTGCCTCCTGGCAGGTGTTTCCTGGAAAACCAAAGGTCCCTGGCCCCTCACCGAGTCCTTGACCTTATTGCCCCTCGATCAGCGACGTACAAGCACAATAGCACAAAAGTTATATTTTTTAAATTTTTTTTGTAGGAGGTGGAGAATAACTGGTCAGCCGCTCCGGGTCTGGAGGAGAAAATACCTGCCCCCAAAAAGCGGGGGAAAGGGCCTGATCTCCCTTTCCCCTAAAATCATGGCGTAATGGGCCTTTTATCCTGTTGCTTTAAAGGCCCTCCCGCCGGCGGACCGGCGCCGGCAAATTCTCTCCAGCTATTGGTGCGGCAGTTATCCCTGGCCCTCACTTGGTAAATTCAAACACTGTCAAAGAGTGCTTGTCGAACGAACAACTGAAATTCGGGGTCCAGGTGAAGGACTCGGAATGCGACACCACATTGGTTGCCACAGTTTCATTATGGGCGTCCCCTAACGACCCATTATATGCCAGCTTCGTCTTCGTGTGGTTGGTGGTGGAACTCGGGGTAAAGTCCGAGGGGAACTGGATGGTGGCGGAAACGGGGTTATTCAGGTCACGGTTGATAACCGCCAAGGTTAGGCGATCATTAGCAATGTTGCGGCTGGCCAGGATCGCCAGGCGGGGGACTGAGCTCATACTGCTTACATTACCCACCTGTTCAGTGGCAAAGGTGAGAGAAGGATTGAAAGAGGTCTGCAGCCAGACCGCGGTTTCCATTTTTTGCAGCATTTTCAAGGCATAGTATTGGGGGCGCCTGGTGCCGTTCCAAAGGATAAATGAAACTGGCCTTTGGCCGTATAAATCCCAGGCCGTGGCCACTCCGCTCTCCGCGGCCTGCGGCAGGGCCAGGCAGGATAGGCCTAGGATGAGAAGCATCGGCAGAAAAGAACCACCAAGCCTTTGCCGATAAGCACCTGACGTAATCATATCTTACCTCTTGCTTAAACCTCCCGGAGGGGATTCTTCCCCCGGAAAATTAACGGAAGCGAACCGAATCCGACTTCAATCTGTTGGTCTTGAACCGCCTCCCGGAGACTGACCGCGGGAGTGGTGCGCGGAAAGACATACGATGCAGGCCCACACGCCTACAGCCACAACCCCGAAGGGCAAAAACCCTTCCTCTTGGAATTTTATTGTAAGAGCCGTGGGCCTTACCGCCCGGTCCGCGGGCTTTGGATGTACCTGATGGTAAAGTAGTCTTGGCCGGTACCGGGCCTCTCGGCTGTGCCGCTGACATAAACATTGTCCCAGCCGTCTACGGCAATGGCGCCGTATATTCCCCAGGTTCTCATTTTGTCCCTTCGTTCCCAGAGGAGCTGGCCATCAGGGCTGTACTTGACGGTGGCGCAGGTCGGATCTAATCCCCCCCCCCAAGAGCCTCCGGTGACATAGACATTGCCTTGGCCGTCCAGGGTCATGGCTTTGGGATAAGCCATTGATTGTCCCTCGTATTTGCATGACCAGAGTAGCTGGCCGTCGGGGCTGTATTTGATGGTGAGGAAATAAAAGTAGTTACCGGAAAAACCGGGGAAAAAAGATGCATCCGGTCCTGCGACATAGACGTTGCCCTGGCTGTCCACGGCAAGGGCGCGGGGTTTATCCTCGTTTCCCCCTTCGTAGTGCCAGCGCGCCCAGAGCTGCCGGCCTTCAGGGCTGTACTTAATGGTGAGAAACACTCCAAACCACCCTCCGGTGACATAGCAATTGCCTTCGACATCCGCGGCTACGGCCGTAGCAAAATTATTGGGGTCGAAATCAGGAGTATGAAATCTGGCTTCCCATAACAGCTCACCGTCGGGGCTACACTTGAGGGTGGGGAGGAACTCATCGGGAGGGAAAGTCAATTGTCCCAGGACATAGCTATTTCCCTGGGGATCCAGCGCCATGGCCACAGCTTGGCCAGGGACATCGTAGGATCTGACCCACAGTTGCCGACCGTCGGGGCTGTATTTGATGGTGTCCCTCAACCCAGTGACATAGACATTGCCATGGGAGTCAACGGCAATGGCCCGGCCTCCGCTATCCCGTTTATAACGGCGCTCCCAGAGGAGGCGGCCATCGGGGCTATATTTGACAGTGGCACAGTTCCAGGAATCCCTGGCGTCCAAAGACTCTCCGGTGACATAGACATTGCCCTGGGCGTCCACGGCTATGGCCCTGGCATAATCGCTGTTGTTGCCAGGTCCGTTGTAACGCCGCGCCCATAGCCGCTTGCCCTGGGGGCTGTACTTGATGGTGAGGTAGTCCCGGCCGGACCCGGCCCCTTCTGAAGTGCCGGTGACATAGATGTTGCCCCGGCCGTCCAGGGCCATGGCCGCGACATAATCTCTGCCGTTGCCTGTTCCGTTGTAAAACCTGGTCCAGGCTTTGGCAACGCCCCCTTCCGCAGTCGCGGGGAGGGCCAGGCAGGACAGGCCCAAGGCGAAAAGAATAAGCAGAAACAAAGCGCCGGGGCGATGGTTCTTGTCTTTTCCGGTCATGGCCATGGCTTGCCTCCTTAAAGGAATCGCCTGGAAGGAAAACTCCCATTCCTCTTGGTTTGCATCGATAAAAAATAACCTTAAAGGTGTTCCATTCATTCAGGGGATTTGGGTGTATTTGATAGTAAGGTAGTGGCTGTTGTCCCCCCACTCATCAGAAGAGTAGCCGGTGACATAGACGTTGCCCTGGCCGTCAGGCCTTATAGCCAGGGATTCATTGATTGCCTGTCCCGGACTATGGTAGAGGGTGCCCCAGATAAGCTGGCCCTCAGAACTGTATTTGAGGGTGGCATAATCTCTTTCGCCCTCGGAAACGTCTGACGCTCCGGTTGCGTAGACATTGCCCAGCGCATCGACGAAGATGGAGTTGGAGAAATTCCAGCCGGGCCAACGCGCGGAGTAATGGCGGGCCCACAGAAGTCTGCCGCCGGGGCTGTACTTGATGGTGGTACAAAAAGCAGAATCGTAGCCTAGGAGACTCCAGCGCCGGGGTCCCTGAGTAAATCCGGTGACGTAGACGTTACCCTGGGCGTCCGCGGCTATCGCATTGGGTTCATTATAGGCTTCGCCAAAAAAGTCCGTTTCCGGGCCGTGGTAACGCCGCGCCCAGAGCCTCCGGCCCTCGGGACTATATTTGATGGTCAGGAAGTTCTCTATCTTATCCCAATCCCATAACGTTCCGGTGACCACCACATTACCCTGGGCGTCCAAGGTGATGCCGCTGGTCGAGAAAAAACGGTCGTCGTATTCACGCACCCATAGGCGCCTGCAGTTGGTATCGTATTTAATAACATTGCTTTTAAAAAGTATCGATTCTCCGGCGATATAAACGTTGCCTTGGATATCCACGGACATGGCCCGGGCTTCAGCCTTATCGTAATAGCGCCTCCAGAGCCGCTGGCCGTTGGTGTCGTATTTGATGGTAAGGGTTCCGAAATAACCCGAGTAGCCGGTGACATAGACATTATCCTGGCTGTCCACCGCCATGGCCACAAGTTCACCCCCGCTAAGATCAGGCCCCTTGGCGCGGCGAACCCAAAGCTCTTGGCCGTCGGGGCTATACTTGATGGTGAGGAAGTCGTCATCGGTCCAAAACCCCAGCGATGTACCGGCGACATAGATATTGCCCTGGGAGTCGACGGCAATGGCTTTGGGTTCATCATAGCCGCCTGCCGGCCCGTTATAGCGGCGGGTCCAGAGGAGGTCGCCGCCCGGGCTGTATTTGACGGTTAGGCAGTCGAAGTCTGTGGCATAATCCCCTGAACTTCCGGTGATATAGACATTGCCCTGGCCGTCCAAAGCCATGGCTGCGGCTTCATTAACGGGATATCCCGGGTCCTGGTAACTCCGCACCCAGGCCGTGGCCGCGCCGCTCTCCGCGGCCTCCGGCAGGGCCAGGCAGGTGAGGCCCAAGATGAAGTGAAGCAGCAGCAGCAATGCGCCGGTCCGCCTGTTCTTGCCGTTTTCGGTCCCGATCATGGCTTGCCTCCTGAAAAGGATGCCTGGAATACAAGGGCTTATTGGCACCTTGCCGAGTCGCTTCTTCAACGCCTGATCGATATAACGGCACAATAGCACAAAAAACTAATTTTTTTAAAAATTTTTCCGGCCAAGTTGAGGCCGCGGGAAAATCCTTTAAACCGTAATTTTGAGGGGGCGGAGCGGCCGAAGAATTTTGTTTTTGGCGGGAGGGCTTTTCCCGGCGGAGCCGATGATTACAAGCAGCTTGGATATCTTGGTCGTTAAAAAACAGATTCTTCACTTCGCTTCGCTCCGTTCAGAATGACAAAAGAGGGTCTTTCGCAGAGGTCTCAAATTGAAAATAAAACAGGGGAAAGGGCCTTACGTCCCTTTCCCCTTCCGCAACCAGGTTAAACGGCTTTGGATGTGACTCAACGGCCCACCTGGAGCCGTTGATCATCCCAACCTTACTTCACTTCTTCGAACTCCGCTTCCACCACTTCTTCTTCGGGTTTTTTGGGCTTTTCTTCGGCGGCCGCGGCTCCGGCGGCGGCGCCCGCGCCGGCGCCGGCTGCGCCCGCGGCTCCGGCCTTGGAGTACACGGCCTCGGCCAGTTTATGGGAGGCCTTCATCAGGGCCTCGCCGGCGCTCTTGATGGCCTGGGTGTCATTGCCCTCCATGGTGGTTTTCAACCGGGAGATGTGGCTCTCGATATCCGCTTTGACGGCCGGGTCGGCCTTGTCGCCCAGGTCCGCCAGGGTCTTTTCCGTGGTGTAGATCAGGGTGTCGGCCTGGTTCCGGGCTTCCACCAGCTCTTTCTTGCGGTGGTCCTCCTCGGCGTGGAGTTCGGCCTCCTTGATCAGTTTTTTGATCTCCTCTTCGGAGAGCCCGCTGGGCGCGGTGATGCGGATGGACTGCTCCCGGCCGGTGCCTAAGTCCTTGGCGGAGACGTGGACGATGCCGTTGGCGTCGATGTCAAAGGTGACCTCGATCTGGGGCATGCCCCGGGGCGCAGGCGGGATGCCGAAGAGTTCGAAGCGGCCCAGGGTCTTGTTATCCCCGGCCATGTCCCGTTCTCCCTGGAGGACGTGGATGGTCACCGCGGTCTGGTTGTCCGCGGCGGTGGAGAAGACCTGGCTCTTCCGGGTGGGGATGGTGGTGTTGCGCTCGATGATCTTGGTGAAGACCCCGCCCAGGGTTTCGATGCCCAGGGAGAGCGGAGTGACGTCCAGCAGCAGCACGTCTTTCACTTCGCCTTTGAGGACTCCGCCCTGGATGCCCGCGCCCACGGCCACCACTTCATCCGGATTGACGCCCTTGTGGGGCTCTTTGCCGAAGATCTCCTTGACCTTCTCCTGGACCTTGGGCATGCGGGTCATGCCCCCCACCAGGATGACTTCGTCGATCTCCCCGGCGGTGATATTGGCGTCCTTCATGGCCTGGCGGCAGGGGCCTTCCATCTGGCGGATCAAGTCCTCCACCAGGCCCTCCAGTTTGGCCCGGGTGAGCTTGATGAGCAGGTGTTTGGGGCCGCTGGCGTCCGCGGTGATGAAGGGCAGGTTGACCTCGGTCTCCATGGAGGTGGAGAGTTCCATTTTAGCCTTTTCCGCGGCCTCTTTGAGGCGCTGCAGGGCCATTTTGTCCTTGCGCAGGTCAATGCCCTGCTCCCTTAAAAACTCGTCCGCCAGGAAGTCGATGACCCGTTGGTCGAAGTCGTCGCCGCCCAGGTGGGTGTCGCCGTTGGTGGATTTCACCTCGAAGACGCCTTCGCCCAGCTCCAGGATGGAGATGTCGAAGGTGCCGCCGCCCAGGTCGAAGACGGCGATGCGCTCGTCCTTCTTTTTTTCCAGGCCGTAGGCCATGGACGCGGCGGTGGGTTCATTGATGATGCGCAGGACGTTCAAGCCCGCGATCCTGCCCGCGTCCTTGGTGGCCTGGCGCTGGGCGTCGTTGAAGTACGCGGGCACGGTGACCACCGCCTCGGTGACCTTCTCCCCCAGATACTCCTCCGCGGTCTGCTTCATCTTGGTAAGGATCATGGCGGAGATTTCCGCGGGACTGTAGGTGCGGCCCCGAATCTCGATGTGGGCGTCGCCGTTATCCCCGCGCACGATCTTATAAGGCAGAATCTTGAGATCCCGCTGCACTTCCGCATCGTCGAATTTTCTGCCGATGAGGCGCTTGACGGAGAAGATGGTGTTCAAGGGGTTGGTTATGGCTTGGCGTTTGGCGATCTGGCCCACCAGGCGTTCCCCGCTTTCGGTAAAGGCCACCACCGAAGGCGTGGTGCGGCTGCCTTCCACGTTGGGGATGACCTTGGGCTCCCCCGCCTCCATGATGGCGACGCAGGAGTTAGTGGTGCCTAAATCAATGCCTATGGGTTTGGACATTTTTGTCTTTCCTCCTAAACTTTTACATCAATGGGACATGAAGTTTTTTGGGTATTTTTGGCCACCGCCACCATGGCCGGCCTGAGCAGCCGGTTCTGGAGGAGGTAGCCCTTCTGAAGTTCTTTCAGGATGGTGCAATCCGGGACATCCGTGTTCTCTTCCTGCATCACCGCGTTGTGGAAGGCCGGGTTGAAGGGCTGGCCCACGCACTCGATGGGAGTGACTCCGAAGCGGGTCAGGGCCTTGAGAAAACCCTGGTGTACCAGATCCAGCCCTTCCATCAGGGGACCGGGAGCATCCAACTGCCGGCCGTGTTCCAGGGCCCGCTCCAGGTTGTCGACGATGGGCAGGAGCTCTTTGATCAGGTTTTCATTGGCGAACTGGAGCAGATCGGCCTTCTCTCTCTCCAGGCGCTTCTTCAGGTTCTCCATCTCGGCGACGCACCGCAGAAAGCGTTCGTAATTTTCCTGGGCTTCGGTAGGCTTCTCCGCCTGCTCCGGGGCCTCCTGGACCTCCAAGGCCGGAGGCGCTTCGGGTTTTGCGGCCTCTTCGGCGTCGCGGGTTACTTTTTTCTTCTCTCCCTTATCCTTTGATAAGGTCATGCGTCTCTTTCTCCTTTATTCCCAAACCACCTGCCGCCGGCGGCGATTTTCCCGGCGGGAGCAACCAGGGTAGCCTCAAATATGCCACTTCTTGAGCAAACCGGTGACCATGGAGGCGGTATAGCGCACAATGGGAATCACCCGGCTATAGTCCATGCGCATGGGGCCGATGACTCCCAGGCTGCCCACCGGGGTGCGGTCGCCGGAGTAAGACGAGGCCACCACGCTGAGTTGCATCTCCGGGAAGTGCTCGTCCGGGCTGATGATGATCTGCACCCCCTGGGAGGCCAGGGTTTGATCCAGCAGGGTGATCAGGTGGTGTTTTTCTTCAAAAGCCTTGAACAGGGTGCGGATCTTTTCCACGTCCGCGGCGAATTCGGGGTAATCCAGGATCTGGCTGGTCCCCTCGATATACAGCTCCTCCTCCTCTTCATTCTGGAGGGCCTGGCGGCTCAGGCTCAGGGCCTGGGTGATCATTTTATCGAACAGATTTTTGTCTTCTTCCATCCGGGCCAAAATCTGGCGGCGGGTCTCCCCCAGGGTGAGATTCTGGCAGAGTTCGTTCAAAAACTGGCTGAAGCGGTCCAACTGGGTCTGGGTGTACCTGGCCGCGGCGCGCACGAACCGGGTCTGCACCTGGTGGTCCTGGGAGACCAGCACGGTGAGGACGCCGTCGCCTCCCAGAGAGATGAACTGGACGTGTTTCAGGCGCATTCCCTGGGGTCGGGGCGGCAGCACCAGGGCCGGGTGGCCGCTCAAGGCGGAGAGCACCCGGGAGGCCTGGCGAAAGAGTTCCTGGGGCTCGGCCGCGGGCAGGTCCAGGGCATTCTGGATCTGCTTCTGCATCCTCTGCCCCAACTCCACCACGGGCAGGATGTGGTCCACGTAATACCTGAACCCCAAGGCCGTGGGCAGGCGTCCCGCGGAAGTATGGGGCTGGCGCAGGTAGCCGCGCTCCTCCAGGTCCATCATCAGGTTGCGGATACTGGCCGGGCTGAGATTGAGCCCTGAAAGCTTGGCCACCATCCGGGAGCCCACCGGCTCCCCGCTGGCAATATATTGGATCACCACGGTCTTCAAGACCCGGGTGTACCGTTCTCCCAAAAGTTCCACGATCTTGCTCATAACGGCAATTTAATCCAAATTAAATTAATAATGCTTTTGGAATTTGTCAAGGGATATAAGGAACTTTTGCCATGGGCCGGATATTTTGGGTGACAAGCCTGTTCTCTCTTGCCGGGTCATTAACCCTGGCAGCGGTGGCGGACGTTTTCTCCTTCCACCATATAAACCACCTGCTCGGCGATATTGGTGGCATGGTCACCCACCCGCTCCAGGTGGCGGACGATGTTGATCTGGCTCTGGTCCGCGGGGACCACCTCATGGTGGGAGGCCATGTTTTGCAGCAGTTCCTTGGTGATGGACCGGTTCAGGTCGTCCACTTCTTCATCCGCCTGGCACACCCCCCGGCCTAACTTCACATCCCTGGTAACGAAGGCCTCCAGGCTCCGGACCACCATCTCCCGGGCCTTGCCGGCCATGGTGAGGATTTCGGGATGAAGCGGCTCCGGGGAGAACTTGGCCAGCTCCAGGGCCTCCTCCGCCATGTCCACCGCCAGATCGCCGATGCGTTCCAGTTCGGCGATGACATGGTCCACCGCCATGATGGTGCGCAGATCAACGGCCACCGGCTGGTACCGGGCCACCAATTGGATGCAGGCCTCGTCGATGGCCACTTCCAGGTCATTGATGGCCCCGTCGCCGGCAATCACCTGGCGGGCCAGATCCGGGTTCCGGTCCCAAAAGGCGGTGATGCTCCGCTCCAAGGCCGTCTTCGCCAGTTCCGCCAACTCCAGCAGACTGTCTTTCAAGGCCTCTAACTCCCGGTGGAATCTGTCTTTGCGGATTGCCTCGTCGCCCATCCCTCACCTCAATATTTGGCTTGGGCTTATAGTAACCTTTTCAACCCCTTCCGGCAATTGTCCCGGCAATTTTTCTCCAGTAGAATCGGTATCCCTGCGTTCTCTGCGTCTCTGCGGTAAAATAGCTATCAGCAATCAGCTATCAGCAGTCAGCTTAAAAAAAAATACCAGCAGTCCGGAGCTAAAATTCCCTCAAATTAGGTCTCTGGTGTTGTTTTTGACTTTGTTTCTTATAGTTGAAAGCTGACCGCTGAAAGCTGAAAGCTTTCTTCCCCGCAAAGACGCCGAGAGCGCAGAGAAAAGATTTGACTTTTCAATGCCTTTCTTTGTTATGATAATCACAACATGATCCGCCGTTTAGCCTCATTGTTTAAGACCTTCCCGGGCCGCTGGGTGGCCGCCGTGACCCTGGTGGTGGCCGCCCTGTTGATCTGGCGTCCCGCGTTCACGGAATTCCTGGAGCTGAAATTCTACGACCTTAAATTTCGCTACCGGGGTCCGCTGACCCCGGTTCCGGAAATCGCCATTGTGGGCATCGACGACGCCAGCCTCCAGAAGGTGGGGCGCTGGCCCTGGTCCCGGGAAGTCCAGGCCCGGCTGTTCTCCAAGGTGAAGGAGGCAGGCCCCCGGGTGATGGCCCTGGATATCGTCTTTGCCGAGCGGGAGGAAAGCGCGGCGGTCCAGACCATCGCCAATCTGCGCCGGGAGATCACCGGACGGGGCAAAGCCACGCCCGAGCTCCTGAAACTCCTGGAGCAGGAAGAACGCCGGGCGGATGTGGATCGACAACTGGCCCAGGTTATCGGCCAGGATCCCCCCACGGTTTTGGGGTTCTTTTTCCGGGAGGTGGGGGGAACGGTGCGGGGGTTGCAGGCCGCAGAACTCATGGGCGAATCCTACATCCGGGCTTCCACCTATAACGTGGTGCGCCAGTTGGAAGAAATCAAGCCCGGCAGTTCCCCGGTGATGGCGGCAGGAGGTGTGCAGGTCAATCTTCCGGAAATCACCGCGGCCGCGGCCGGGGGCGGTTATTTCAACATGACTCCCGATGATGACGGCATAGTCCGCTGGACTCCCCTGTCTATTCTTTACGGCCCCGACTTCTTTGCCCCCCTGCCCCTGGTCGCGGTGGATCATTATTGGGGCCGGCCTCCCCTGGGTATTACGCTGACCCAGTTGGGAGTGAAAGAGGTGCGCCTGGGTTCCCGGCAGGTGCCGGTGGACCGCTTCGGCCGCCTTCTCGTTAATTACCTGGGAGGCAAGGGGGTCTTTCCCACCTATTCCGCGGCCGCGGTCATGGAAGGCCGCGTTCCCCCGGATGCCTTGAAAGACAAAATCGTCCTCATGGGCGCCACCGCGGTGGGCATCTATGACCTCCGGGTCACCCCCTTCTCCGGGGATCATCCGGGGATAGATATTCACGCGGCGATCATAGATAATCTTCTGAGCGGCAGGTATATGCAGAAGCTTCCCTTTGCGCTGGGCTGGTCCCTGCTGATCATCCTGGCCCTGGGGATCATCCTGGGTTGGGCCCTGCCCCAACTGTCCGCGATCCGGTCTTTTGCCTTCACCCTGGCCCTGGCGGTCATTTTTATCGGCGGTAATTACCTGCTGTTCACCCGGGGCTGGCAACTGGATCTCTTTTACCCCCTGCTGTATATCGGCGTCATTAATGTGGGCTTTACCGTCCATCGTTTCATGCTGGAGGAAAAGGAGAGATTGCGGGTCCGCCGGACCTTCGAGGCTTACGTGGCCCCCGCGGTGGTCCATGAGATTTTGAAGCACCCGGACAACCTGCGTCTGGGAGGCGAACGCCGGGAACTAACCATCCTTTTCACGGACATCCGGGGATTCACCACCCTGTCGGAAAATCTGGCTCCCGAAGACCTGGTGGCCCTGCTCCACGACTTTCTGAACCCCATGAGTAATATCATCATTGAGCATGGGGGCACCATCGACAAATATATCGGCGACGCCATCATGGCCCTGTTCGGCGCGCCTTTGGAACTTCCGGACCATGCTCCCCGGGCCTGCCGCACGGCCCTGCACATGGTGGCCGCCCTGCGGTCTTTAGGGCAGGAATGGGCCGCGGCGGGCCGCCCCCAATTCCGCATCGGCGTGGGCGTCAATTCCGGGGTAGCGGCCGTGGGGAATATGGGCTCGGACCGCCTCTTTGATTACACCGCCATCGGCGACAACGTCAACCTGGCCTCCCGCCTGGAAGGGCTTAACAAATACTTCGGCACCGATATTCTTCTCAGCCAGGCCACCGCCCAGGCCCTGGGGGATTCTTTCATCCTGCGGAAGGTGGACCTGGTGCAGGTTAAGGGCAAGGCCCAGCCCCAGGAAATCTATGAATTGATGGGAGAAGGGACCCCGGACCCGGACCTGGCCCGGTTCCTGGAGGCCTTTGACCAGGCCCTTACTTTCTTTAGGACCAGGCAATGGTCCGAAAGCGTCACCGCCCTGGACGCGGCTTTGCATCTCAGGCCCCACGATTCGCTGGGCCGGCGTTATCGGCTCCTGTGTAAAAAGTTCCTGAAAGAGCCGCCGGGTCCGGACTGGGTCCCGGTGACGGTGATGTCGGAGAAATAATGGTGTTTTTGGTTTTTCGTTTTTCGTTAAGAGAATCTTCAGGGTTTGTCACCTTTAAAAGTGAAAACGAAATAACCCCTGAAATTTTTTTCTTTAACAAATCTGCCGATAAGTTAACTAAACTAACCGGTTTTTAACAGGCGGGAGGCCTATGGAAGAGCGGCGGCGGGTACCGCGCATCGTTGAGTTACTGCCAGTAAAAGAGATCAACGGCCAAACCCGGGACGACTGTTTTGTGCTGGATCACAGTTCTTTGGGGGTCAGACTGGAGACCCCCTTGATCTTTTCCCCGGGAGATAGCGTGGAGTTTATTTACGTCCGCGAAGAACAGGAATTCCACCGTTGGGGCCAGGTGATCTGGACCCTGCCCGCTCCCGATAAACCCGGGCGCTTCCTGATGGGCGTGGAGTTTTTCCTGGACATCGATTAAAAGCGTATTTGATAAAAAAAACAGGGGCACTTACATCAGTGTCCCTATTTTTTTATCTTGCGTCTTACCTTGCGCCTTTGCGACTTTGCATGAGGCCTATCTTTTTGGAGCCGATCACCTTCCGGCCTTCCAGGCATCCACAAACTTACCCAGGCTCTCCCGGTTTTCCACATTAAAGAAACTCTCGGCCGGCTCCTGGGGGAGAATTTTGCGCACCAGGCCCTTAAGCACGTTCTTGGGGCCTACCTCCACCCAGGTGTCGATGCCCGCGTTCTTTAAGTTCAGTATGAGTTCGGCCCAACGCACCGGAGAAGTGAGCTGGCCGCCCATGGCCTGGCGCAGGCGCTCGGGATCGGTCTCCGTTACAGCCGTGGCGTTGAGATAGAGGGGGAGGCCGGGAGCCTGGAACTTCAAAGTCCCTAGAAAGGCCGCAAAGTCCGGCGACGCGTCCGCCATCAAGGGGGAGTGCCAGGCCCCGGAGACTTTTAAGGGCACGGCCCGGGCGCCCGCCGCCTTGCAGACTTCGGCGGCCTTGGCCACCAGATCCGGGCTGCCGGAAAGCACGGTCTGCTCCGGGGTGTTGAAATTGGCCAGGGCCAACGGCCCCTGGCTGACCAGCGGCTCCAGCAGCGCCGCCAGCTTCTCCGGGGTTAAGCCGATGACCGCGGCCATGGCGCCGGGATGCTTTTCCGCCTCCCGTTGCATGAGGCGGCCCCTTTCTTTGACCGCGGCCAGGGTATCGGCCGCGCTCAGGACGCCTGCGGCATACAGGGCGCTGTATTCCCCCAGGCTGTGGCCGCAGACCGCCTGGGGAGTCACTCCCCCGGCCCGCAAGGCCTGGTACAGGCAAAGATTCACCAGGGTGACGGCAGGCTGGAGATTGACCGTTTCCGTGAGCTCCTCCATAGGCCCTTCAAAACAGAGTCGCTGCAAGGGCAGGCCGGTGGCCGCCTCCGCGATCTGAAACAGCTCCCGGGTCTGAGAGTCAGACTCGTACAAGTCCTTACCCATGCCCACGTATTGGGACCCCTGGCCGGGGAAGAGAAAGGCGATGCGGGACATATTTTCACCTCGTTTTGGGTTTTCGATTTTTAATGCAAATAGGAACAAGCCAGGTTCGGCCTGGTGGATGCCAGGCGGCATGAGTAAATATAGGCAATTCGAAGGCTGGCGAAAAGAATATTTTCAGAACCGGCGTCTTATAGCTCCAAAACCTCAATCTCGGTGAATTTCACGAAGTCGTCCCTGTTGACGGTATAGATTTGCTTCACCTGGTTGGAAATCATGGTGGCCACCAGTTGCAAATCGAAAATTTCCATCTGCTTCACCGGGTATCTTTTCAGTAAATCAAGGGTTATGGCCAGAACGTCCTCTTTGGGGTGAATCTGGCAATCCATCTACGGGTGAAATATTTTTCGACCTCTTGGATAGCCTCCCCGGGGGATACCGGATCGGTGACCCGCCTCGGATTGGTGATGGTGGAATAAAACTCCATAAGCACCTGCGGGCAGATGCACAAGGAGACTGCCCCTCGAAGCCCTTGTTCCATAAGTTCCTTGGATTGCAGGTGAAAGGAGGAAAGCTCCTGATGGTAATAACAAGGATGTTGGTGTCCAGGAGGACCAGATTAGAGGTCTTCATAGATTTCTCTGCGCGTCAATTTCCCGATCACATCAGAGCGGTGGGTCGAAAAAACCAATTCCTGCTCCACCTCTTCTTCCTGGACTTTCTTCTTTTCCCCCTTTTCCCTTAACCTCTCCGCCAGGGATTCCAGCAGCCGCACGTCTTTCTCGTCCAGTCCTCGCACATCGATAATTTCTGCCATACCGGCACTCCTTATTATTTCCAAAGCTCGGGGCGTCTCTTTTTAGCCCCTGCCTGTAGGCGAAGCTTCGCGGCTGGTAGATGAAGGCTTCGCAGATTAATTTAACGCATATAACTTCCCGGGCCAAGGGGATTGTTTATCGCCATCCATATCCAATCCATATCTAGTTGCCATGGGAGTATGATCGGGCATTATCCCGGTGGGACGGGCCTCCGTGCCCGCCTAAATCAATGATCCCCCTCCATTCTGTAAGCCTCTCCTTGACTTGCTGCCGATTAGAATATATAGTAACCATAAGCAGAAGTGGGGAGAAAAGGGATGCAAGGACGCAGGGGGATGGCCTGGCCGGCCTTGATTTTAGGGCTTGCACTGATTATCTGCCTTCCGGGAATGGGGACGGCGGCGAACTCGTTCCCCTGGCGCGCCCCGGGGGCGGCCATTCCTGCTTCGTCATCGCTGGACGCCCAGATGTTGGGCGAAAAGCCCCTTCTTTCTTCCCCCAATAAGCTGGGAATTCCGAGCGGCCCCGGGGCCCGGGAAGCCGATCAGTCCAAGGGCGCCACGCTCCAACTGCCCCATAACCTGGAACTGAACGTGTCCTTCCTTTATAATCGGGGGGAGGCCCCTGCCTTGGATCCCCGGCGGCATAACGACTCGCTGCCCCTGTTCAATTATTCCATGGATTACCGCTTTCTCCCCAACTTCAAAGTGGGCCTGAGCGGTTATCTCTACTATCCTTCCCCCGACCAGCCCTACTCTTTGAACCGACCCTTCAGCGAAAAGGTGATGGGCCTGGGGCCGGGCATCAAATACGACCTGGGGCGTTGGAGCTTCGTGGTCAAAAGCCAGTTGGAAACCGGCTCCCGGGATAAGGGCGACGACTTCCAGAACTGGTTCCGGGTGTGGTACGCGTTTTAAGACGGTTTTCGGTTTTCAGTTTTCGGTTTTCGGTAAAATCAAGATAGCCTGGACGCCAACTTTCCTGACATCTGCAACGTGCGCTTTTCCTCTCCACTGATTGCCGGTAGATTTCTACGCCGTGAGAAACGTTTTCTGGCCGAAATTGAACTGGCCGATGGCGGCCGGGTCTGGGCCCATGTGCCCAACACCGGGGCGCTGCGGGGCTGCATGGAGACCGGCCAGGAGGTGTTGCTCACTCAGGACGGCCGTCCCGGGCGCAAAACCGATTATACCTGGCGATTTGTTAAGGGGCCAAAGGGCTGGATCTGCATCGACACCCTGGCCCCCAACCGGCTGGTGGCCGCGGCCCTGGCCGGAGACAGCCTTCCGGGTATTCCCCGGCCTGTGCGGGTGCGGCCGGAAGTGACCCTGCCTCGGGGAGGCCGACTGGACTTTGCCCTGGATTTGGGGGGAACAACCGCTTTCCTGGAAGTAAAAAGCGTCACCTGGGTGGAGGACGGGGTGGCTCTTTTTCCTGATGGGGTCACGGCCCGGGGCCGCCGCCATTTACAGGACCTGGCGGACCTGGTGCGCCGGGGCCATCAGGCCTGGCAGGTTTTTGTGGTGCAGCGGGAAGACGCCCGGGTTTTGAAGGCCGCGGTCGAGCTGGACCCGGATTACGCCCGGGAACTGGCCCGGGCTAATGAACATGGGGTTAAAATTTTGGTTATCCAAGAAAAAGTGGCCCCCCCGGAAATTAATCTTGCCTCCACCCTGCCCTATGATTTATCATAATTTTCCGGTAACCCGCGTCGCTAATAAATTCGTCTGAGCACCAAATCCCCTTAGAGTAGAAACAATGAATGCAGCCGCCATAGAAAACGGAATCCGGATATTTACGGGCAACGCCAACCCGGAATTAGCCACAAAAATTTGCGAACACTTGTCCATGCCCCTGGGGCAAGCCCTGGTCACCACCTTCAGCGACGGGGAGATCCGGGTGGAGATCGGCGAAAACGTCCGGGGCCGGGACGTCTTTCTGATCCAGCCCACCTGCCCCCCGGCCAACCACAACATCATGGAACTGCTGGTGATGATCGACGCGGTGAAGCGGGCCTCCGCCCGGCGCATCACCGCGGTCATCCCTTACTTCGGCTATGCCCGCCAGGACCGGAAGGTGGCCCCCCGGGTGCCCATCACCGCCAAGCTGGTGGCGGACCTCATCTCCACCGCCGGCGCCCACCGGGTCCTCACCATGGACCTGCACGTGGGCCAGATCCAGGGCTTTTTCGACATTCCGGTGGACAACCTTTACGGCTCGCCCATCATGATCCCCTACATCCGGGAAAATTTCCAGGATGACCTGACCATCGTCTCCCCGGACGCGGGCGGAGTGCCCCGGGCCCGGGCCTATGCCAAGAGACTGAACGCCACCCTGGGACTCATCGACAAACGCCGGGACGCGCCGGGCAAGGCCCAGGCCTTAAACCTCATCGGTGAGGTTCTGGGTAAGGAAACGGTCATCATGGACGACATCATCGACACCGGCGGCACCCTGTCCGAAGCCGCCAGGGTGATCATGAGCCGGGGCGCGCTCAGCGTCAACGCCTGCTGCACCCACGCGGTGCTCTCCGGCCCGGCGGTGGACCGGGTCACGGAATCCCCCCTGAAGAGTCTGGTGGTGACGGACACCATCCCTTTAAGCGACCGGGCCAGGGAGTGCCCCAAGATTGTGCCGCTTTCCACGGCCAATATCTTCGCCCGGGCCATCCTCAGCATCCACCGGGAGGATTCCATCAGTTCCCTGTTTGAGATTCACTTTTAAAAGAGGGGGAAAAGGGACGTTTTTCCTTAGGGGCGAACCTGGTGTTCGCCCTTATTCTTCTGGGCGAACACCAGGTTCGCCCACATTTCAAAACCTTTTTGACGACAATTCATACTTATTGAGGTCAACACTGAGTATTGGATCGGTATTGGTGGGGCGGGCCTCCGTGCCCGCCCTAGTCCGAATCATCCCTGGTCATTTTAAGAAGACTGACCGGATATTGTCAAAACTCTGCCCTGAAAAGTTTCGGTTACCTGGTGGCACAGGCGTCTCGCCTGTGCGGGACTGAGGACGGGCGAGACGCCCGTCCTACCTACTTTTCATGCTTTACGGGTGAGCTAAAAAGGGCTCATGTTCAACTGCTTTTAAGGTCAAATTGTCATCAAATAAGAGGCAGAATCCCGCCTCTTTGTTTCTGCTCCCAGGCCCGCCGGATCACTTGGGCGGTGAAGGCGGGCAGGTCGAGTCCATCCAATGCCGACATCGGACAGAAACAGGCTACGGTGATATCCGAGCCGGGCCGCAACTCTCCCGCCTCATAGTCGCAAAGAAAATCCACCAGGACATAATGGTAGGGAATGCCGCCCTCGGGGTCCCGGTAAATCCGGTCCAGGACCGCGGTGACGCCCAGGATTTGCACGGAAATTCCCACCTCTTCCGCTAACTCCCGCTGCAAGGCGTCTTCCAGGGTTTCTCCCAACTCCACCAGACCTCCGGGCAGACTCCAGGAGCCCAGGGCCGGCTCCTGGCCGCGCAATACCAGGAGGACCTCTTCTCCCCGAAAGATGACGGCGCCAACGCCGACTAAGGGCTGTTCTGGATAGTGACGCTTGATGGCCTTTCCCTCGAATGGGATTCGATAAGCAGCAATAGCTGTTAGCTTTCAGCTATCAGCAGTCAGCTTTTTTTTGGCTGAAAGCTGAAAGCTGAAAGCTCTCTCCCCCAAAATCACATCTCTACGCGCAACGACCTCTTCACCCTGATAGCCGCCGCTCCCCCCACCGGGCAGACATGCTCGCAGTGGCCGCAGCCGGTGCAGCGATCCTGGTGGACCACCGGGAGCATTACTTTCACCTTTTCACCCTGGAGATTGCGGACTTCCTCATCAATAAAAGTGATGGCCTTGGGGGAGACCGGACAGTGCTCTTCGCAGACCAGGCAGTCCGTGCCTTCGGTATAGGGGATGCAGCGGCTGCGGTCGATGAACGCGGTCCCCAGAATCAGGGTCTGTTTCTTGTCCAGGGGCAGGTGCGGGATGGCCCCGGTGGGGCAGACCTGGCCGCAGAGGTTGCAGGAATGGGCGCAATAGCCCATGCGGGAGACGAGGCGGGGGGTATAAAGCCCTTCCAGCCCGGCTTCCCAGAGGACCGGTTGCAGGCCGTTGGTGAGGCAGACCTTCATGCACTCCCCGCAGCGGATGCAGCGGCTTAAGAACGCGGCCTCGTTCTGGGCTCCCGGGGGGCGGATTAGAAATTCATCCGGACGCCTGGCCAGGGAACCCAGGCGCAGCAAAGGCACCGCGGCCACGCCCGCGGCCAGGGAGGTGATCACCTGGCGGCGGCCCAGGTCCAGGGGGACCCTGGGGGCCCTGGAGCGCTGGAGGAAGAGCACCCGGTTCTCCTCCCGGCATTGGTCCAGGCAACTGAGGCAGAGCTGGCACTCGGAAGTCAGATGGCGGGCCGGTTTCCCCGGCGCAAAGGCCGCCATTTTACAAGTTTGGGCGCAGTCGCCGCAGTCGGGGCAGAGCGCGGTGGGCCGCCGCCTTAGCCAAGAAAAGCGGGCCACCAGGCCGTACAAGGCCCCCAGGGGGCACAAGGCCCGGCACCAGAAGCGCCGGTCCACTCTCTCCGCGGCCACCACCAGGGCAAAGAGTACCAGGGTGAGAAAAGGCAGCACGTATACCAACGGCTTGAAAGGCAGCACCGTAGCCTTCAAGGCCTGGTAGACCGGTTCGCTGACGTAGGTGAAAGGCTCGCCCAGGCGATATAAGGTAAGCCCAGCCTTTTCCACCCCGTAGCCGAACGCGGGATAAAAGACGATGACCAGGGAGCGGTAGAGGAGGGAAAGGGGGTCGAATAAACCTACCAGGTTCAGGGAAAAGGGCGCGGCCGCCAGCAGGGCGATGAGCAGATAGTATTTGCCCTTCCGCCAGCGTGCGGCGAGGCCCCGATCCTCCCGGGGCCGAAAGAGCAGGCGGCGGCAGCCGTCCAACGCGGTGCCCATGGGGCAGACCCAGCCGCAGAAGAAGCGGCCCAGGACCAAAGTCAGGGCCACGAACAGGAGCGACCACAAGAGCCCGGCCACTATCGGGCTGAAGGTAAGCAGGTGGGCGGCCAGGACCAACGGATCGAAGCGAAAGAAGAGGTCCACCGGCCAATACAAGACCTCCCGGCCCACATATTCGGCCTTGAGAAAGAGAAAGACGAAAAGAGCGAAAAAAAAGATTTGGGAGAAACGCCGCAGGTTAATCCAGCGGCGGAAGAAAGGCGGTTTGGGTTCCATGATTTAAGTTACTCAAAGTATTAGGCGGAAATTTGGTCTATTGAATAATTATCGCAGATTATTTGGGAAAATGCCCAGGAGAAATGGTTTATGGAGGAAGTTTATTAAGTTATTGCGGCGTTCATCGGCGTTCATCCGCGGTTAAATTTTAGCCGCAGATAAACGCAGATGAACGCCGATAAATGCTTGCTCCTTACCCTCCCAAGACCTTGATCTTATTCAGGTCCATCTCCCCCCGGCCCGCCTCGAAGGCCTTGGTGATGTAGCCCAGGTCCCCGGGTTTCAGGCCGAAGATGGTGGTGCCGTAAGCGTCCACGGCCACGGGGTCGGCCCCGGCCAGCACCAGGTTGCGCACCTCCACGTCCTCAATCTTGCCCCCGGAAGGACCGTTTTTCAGCAGAATCCGGGTGGCGTCCAGGACGTGCAGGTCCGGGCGCAGCAGCAGGTTCATGTCGGAGATGTTCTGGTGCAGCCCCACGTGGATGCGGCCCCGCCAGCCGCCGATGGCCCCCATCATGTTCTTCATGGCCATGGTCAGGCGGGACTCGGAATGGTGCTTGGCGATGGGGATATTGATGAAGCGGTCGGCCTCCAGGATGTCTTTGTAAAAATACCATTTCTTCAGGGCCTTGGCCCCTTCCACCTGCATCTCCACGAAGCGGCGTTCGTCCACGAACTCCACCACCGCCCGGGGGTCCTTTAGAGCCTCCACTGCGTCCTGGATACCGCTGTTTTTATAGGCCTTGCGCGCGTCGTGGCAGGTGTGGTCCAGGACCTTCACCTTCTTGGCTCCCGCGTCCAGGCAGAGTTCCACCACCTGGCGCACCACCGCGGGGTGGGCGTTGGCCGCCAGCTCCGGGGCCCGGTCCCAGGCCATGTTGGGCTTGACCACCACCGTTTCCCCGGCGTTGACGAATTTCTTCATCCCGCCCAGGGTCTGAATGGCCTCACCGGTGATCTTGGCGTAATCGGTCCCCTGGACCTTGGACAGGACGGGCTGGGCCTTGTCCTTGGGAGCCATGGCCCATACTTCCCGCGGCAAGATGAAATAGCGCCCGGCCCCGGCCATCAATCCCAGGGCCGCCAGATGCTTAAAAAAATCCCGGCGGTGCATATAGCCTCCGTTCCGTCCTGAAAAGATTTGCCTCACGCAAAGACGCAAAGGCGCAAAGCAAGACGCAATATTTTACGAAAATGAGTAGATATTAACTAGTCTAAACAGGGCCACAGGCCATTGCAAGTTTTTCTTGACATGGCCCGGGAATCATCTTATGACTATAGAGTCAGTTTACTGACCTGAAAGTCATTATGCCCCAATCCCCCAAACCCACCAAGAAGGAAATAGTCACCGCGTTCCGCACCCGGGAGATCCTGGACGCGGCCCGGCAGCTCATGGAGCAGCGGGGTCTGGAGGCCGTCACCATGGAGGAGATCGCCGCCGCCGCGGGGGTGGCCAAGGGGACCATCTACCTCTATTTCCCCAGTAAAGACGAACTGATCCAGGCCATTATCAGCCAGGTGGGAGAGAGCCTGCTCCAGGACATCGAAGCCACCGTCCTGGCCCCCGGCTCCCCGGGGGAAAAGATTCAATGCGTGGCCACCCTGCTGCTGGCATGTCTCATCAAGGAAAGGGCGTTATATCCTATTTACGCCCGGGATTCGCAGCGGCTGGGGCAAGGCTCCCCCCAGGGATACTGGCGCCAGCTCCAGGAACGGGAAGATAAATTTTTCGAGCTGGTGACTCCGGTGTTTAGCCAGGGTATCGCCGCGGGGCAGTTTATTCCGGCCAACCCCCGTCTCCTCACTTTCATGCTCCGGGGTATGGTTCGGGGCATGGGTTACTATCAGATGGTGGAAGCCCAGGAAGGGTCCGTCAAAGAGGCCCTGCCGGTATTTTTTACCTTGCTCTTTTCCGGCCTTACTCCAAGAATCCCTGCCGCAAAAGAGGTGCCCCCCCTATGAGATTGCAAAAATCGCGGTTCTGGTTGCTTTCCGGATTATTGATCTGGTTCCTGGCAGCGCTCCCCGGCAGGGCCGCCGAGCCGCCCGGGGCCTTGACCCTGCAGGAAGCCTTGCGCCTAGCCTGGAAGGCCAACCCCGGGATGCAGATCAGCCGCCTCCAGTCCCTCATCGCCGGGGAGGAGGTGGTGCGTGCCCGGTCCGGCTTCCTGCCCAATTTCAAGGCCCAGGTGAGCCAGACCATCAATGACAATGAGACCCAGACGAAGATTCCGGCCGGCGCCTTACCCCTGCCGACGCCCGGGGGGGTAATTACCTTTCCCACCAACAACCGCAACTACTGGAGCAGCAAGTTTGTCCTGGAGCAGACCATCTTCGATTTCTGGGGCACTCCCTCCCGGTACCAGGCCGCGGTCCTGGGCAAATCGGCCAGCCTGCTGGACACCGCCAAGACCCGGGACGATCTCTTTCTCAACGTCGCTAGGGGCTTCTTCAGCACCCTCCGGGCCCAGAAGCTGGAGATCGTGGCCCAACAGGATGTCGTCAGTCTCAAGGCCCACCTGAAGATCGCCCGGGACCAGCACGAGTTCGGGGTGGTCACCTACAATGACGTGCTCCAGGCCGAGGTCTCCCTGGCGGACGCCGAGCAGCGCCTCATCGTGGCCAAGACCGACGCCGTCGACATCCGTTCGGCCCTCAACAAAGTTATGGCTCTGCCGATTGCCGCGCCTACCGTGTTGAAGGATGAAAAGTTGGAGACCCGGCCCTGGGGCCTGGAAGAAGCCACCGATTCCGCGGTGAAGCAGCGCAGCGACCTCAAGGCCGCGGGCGAGCGCATCTCCCAGCAGGAAAAGGTGGTGACCCAGACCAGGTCCCAGTTTTTTCCCCGGTTTTACGCCCAGGCCGGCATGAATTGGCAGCAGAACGAATTCATGCTGCACGATACCCTGTGGTTCGGCATCTTCGGCATGCAGTGGACCCTGTTCACCGGGCTGGACACCAAGGCCCAGGTGGCCCAGGCCAAACTCAGGGTGAGCCAGCTCAAGGAGCAGCAACGGGACCTGGATGACCAGGTGCGCCTGGACGTGCAGAACGCCTATCTCCGGGTCAAGGAAACCGCGGACCGCATCCGGGCCACGGAAAAGGCCGTGACCCAGGGGGAGGAGAATCTGCGCCTCAACGAGGAGCGGTACAAGGAGCAGGTGGGCACCGCCACCGAGGTCATCGACGCCGAGACCCTGCTCACCCGGACCCGGGTCAACTACTGGACCGCGGTTTACGACCACCAAATGGCCAAGGCCGAACTGCTCTGGGCCATGGGGGCCATCAACGATCTGCTGCCCCAGGAGAAACCCCGGCATGCTCCATAAGACCTCCGTCCGCTTAGGCCTGGCGCTGCTGCTCCTGCTGATGGTCGGCGCCGGCCTGGGTTACTGGTACTATATCCATATCTTCGTCGCCACTGACGACGCCTACGTCACCGGCCACGTGGGGGTGATCTCCCCCAGGGTGCCGGGCCGGGTGCTGGAGGTGCTGGTGGAAAACAATCAACGGGTGGAGCCCGGCCAAATACTTCTGGCCCTGGACCCCGCGGATTACCGGGTGGCGGTGGACCAGGCCGCGGCCGGCCTGGCCCGCCTGCGCCAGGATTTGTCCCAGCGCTACGTCCGGGTTGCCGCCATTAAGGCCAAGGTGGCCCAAACCGAGGCCAACTTCCGCCTGGCCGGGCTCGACCAGAAGCGCTTTGCGGGCCTCTTTGAGCGCCGCACCGTGCCCAAACAGACCCTGGACAAGGTGAATACCAATTTCCAGGTGACCAAGGCGGAGGTGGACCAGGCCCGGCAGGAGCTTAAGGAGGCCCTGGCCGCCATCGGCGGCTCCACCGATATTCCCCTGGAGGACCAGCCCGCGGTCAAAGAGGCCAAGGCTCAACTGGAGCAGGCCCGCCTCAATTTGGATTACACCAAGGTGCGGGCGAAAGGCTCCGGATTCATCACCCGCCGGCAGGTCCAGCCCGGCAACTATGTGCGGCCCGGGCAGCCCTTGATGACCCTGGTGCCGTTGGAGTACCGGGAACTTTGGATCGAAGGCAATTTCAAGGAGACCCAACTGGCCCACGTCTATCTCGGCCAGGACGCGGAAGTCACCATCGACGCCTACCCCGGCACCACTTTTAAAGGCCGGGTGGACTCCATCATGGCCGGGACCGGCGCGGCGTTTTCGCTGCTGCCGCCGGAAAACGCCACCGGCAACTGGGTGAAAGTGGTGCAGCGCATACCGGTGAAGGTGGTCCTGTTGCCTCCTTACCCTGAGGACAAACCGCTGCGCCTGGGCATGTCGTCGTGGGTGAGTATTGATACCCGGAAGCGCGAAGGCGCACGGCTGTTGTCAGCGAGTGGGAAGTAATGTTTGGGGGAGAGCTTTCAGCCTGATAGCTGATAGCTGAAAGCTGACAGCCACTTCCGGCCCTTCTCTCCAAATATCCTTATCATGAATAACAACTTGGCCAACGGTCCCCCAAAGATCAACAAATGGCTCATCACCATTGCGGTGATGGCCGGGACCTTCATGGAGATCATCGACACCACGGTGGTCAACGTGGCCCTGCCCCAGATGGCGGGGAGCCTCTCCGCGGGGGTGGACGAGGCCACCTGGGTCCTCACTTCCTATCTCGTTTCCAACGCCATAGTCCTGCCCATCACCGGCTGGCTCTCGGCCCGGTTCGGCCGCAAACGTTTCCTGTTGATCTGCCTGGCCCTGTTCACCTTCACCTCCATCCTCTGCGGCTCCGCGCCCAGCCTGGGGAGCCTCATCTTCTTCCGCATCTTCCAGGGCATCGGGGGCGGGGCCTTGCAGCCCATCTCCCAGGCCATCCTGCTGGAGACCTTCCCGGTGCGGGAGCGGGGCATGGCCATGGCCATCTGGGGCCTGGGCGTGGTCATCGCCCCCATCATCGGCCCCCTGCTGGGGGGCTGGATCACCGACAACCTGAGCTGGCGCTGGGCTTTTTATATCAACCTGCCCATCGGCCTCATCTCCCTGGTGATGACTGCGCTGTTCATCTTCGATCCCGAATACATTAAGAAGCAGAAGGCCGGCAGCATCGACTACTGGGGCCTGGGCCTGCTGGTGGTGGGCCTGGGCGCGCTGCAGATAGTCCTGGACAAAGGGGAGCGGGAGGACTGGTTTTCCTCGGCGTTCATCGTCCGCCTGGCGGTGATTTCGGCCGTGGCCTTGATCCTGCTGATTTGGCGGGAACTGAAGACGGAGCACCCGGTGGTGGACCTGCGCCTCTTTAAGGAACGGAACTACGCGGCCGGGGTCACCATCATGTTTTTCTTCGGCTTTGTGCTGTACGGCAGCATTATGTTACTGCCTTTATTCTTACAGACCCTGATGGGTTATGACGCCACCCTGGCCGGCACTTCCCTGGCTTGGGGCGGTGTCGGGTCTTTAATAATCATGCCCATTGTCGGCCGCCTGACCATGGTGGTGGATTCCCGCTGGCTGGTGGGGATCGGCCTGGTGATCAACGCGGTGGCGGTTTATCTCATGAGCCTTTTCAACACCCAGGTGGATTTTTATACCGCCACCTGGCCCCGGTTCATCCAGGGCTTCGGGTTGGGAACCACCTTCGTGTCGCTCACCACCCTGACCATGGCCCGGACCTCCCAGGAAAAGATGGGCAACGCCACCGGTATCTTTAACCTCATGCGCAACCTGGGAGGAAGTTTCGGCATTGCCGCGGCCACCACCCTGTTGGCCCGGCGGAGCCAGGTCCACCAGTCCCACCTGGTGGAGCGCCTTAACCCGCTGTCCCTGCCTTTCAATGAGTGGATGGATCGGGCTGGAAATCTTTTGGGACTGGGGCCGGACTGGCAGCTCTGGGACAGTCCCCTGCCCCTGGCCGGGCTTTACCGGGAAGTGCAGCGCCAGGCGCAGATGCTGGCCTTCTGCGACGACTACTGGTTCTTCACCGTCGTCTTCATCCTCCTGCTGCCCCTGGTCCTCTTGATGCGGCGCCTGCCCCGGCATGGGGAGGTAAAAGGCGCGGCAGCCCTTCACTGATTGCCTGCGTTCTGTTATGATTATAAAGCCAAATACCAAGTTACTGTCAAAAAGGTATCAAACGTAGAGGCGAACCTGGTGTTCGCCCAGGTGCGTTCGGGGCGAACACCAGGTTCGCCCCTACGAAAAAAATACCTTTGCTGGCGAATTGGTATCAGGCTCATATCCGCCGGTTCATTATCAAAGGATAATTTTCTTTGCGCCGTCTCAACCTGATACTCCTGGCCATCGCCATCGTTTTTATTTTTTGGCTTTTGAATGAAGTGGGCTGGCACACCATCGGCGACTACCTGCTGCGGGTGGGCTGGTATTGGCCTTTATTGCTGCTCCCCTATGGTTTGGTGAATCTGCTGGAGTCCATCTCCTGGAAGTACCTGCTGTTGACCGAAGACAAAATCCCCTCCCTGCACCGCCTTTTCTGGCTGCGCCTGGGAGGGGAGGCCCTGAATCAACTCACCCCCACCGCCAGCCTGGGGGGCGAGCCCTTTAAAGCCGCGGCCCTCCAGAAAGGCGGCATCCCCTGGGACGAAGCCACCGCCTCGGTGGTGATTCACAAAGGCATCCTGGTCCTGAGCCTGGCCCTTTATATCTTCCTGGGTTTGGCCCTGGCCCCGTTTCTGCTGCCCGGCGCCTCCGCCCACCTGGGGTACCTGGGACTGGGCGCCCTGATCCTGGCCGCGGCCGGGGGGGTCTTTGTCTTTGTGCAGGCCAAGGCCCCCTGCGGCTTCGGCCTCCGCTTCCTCACCAAGCTGGGGGTTTGCCCCCCGGCCTTGAAGGAAAAAGAAGAGACCTTCAACCACCTGGACACCCGCCTGGCCTCTTTTTACCGGGAACATCCCGGCCGCTGCCTGCTCGCCTTTACCCTGTTTTTTCTCAGTTGGGTGCTCCACGGGGTGGAAGTCTACCTGATGTTCTGGCTGCTGGGCCACCCCATCGGCTGGGGCCTGGCCATCTGCCTGGACGCCCTGGCCATGCTCTTCACCGCTTTAGGGTTCTTCATCCCCGCGGCCATGGGGGTGCAGGAGGGGGGCAATATCCTGCTGGCCCTGGGGTTCGATCTGGGCATGGTCCTGGGAGTGGCCTTCAGTATTCTGAGAAGGCTCCGGGAGGCCTTTTGGCTGGGTTTGGGATTGCTGGCGGTGGCGAGGGAAAAGTAAAGCTGTCAGCTTTCAGCGGTCAGCTTTCAGCTTTAAAGAAAAACGACAAAAATGTTTTTCAGAGAAATTTACTTGCCCTTAAAATCAGAAAAAGCGAAGGACTCAGCTTAGTATAAAGCTGACCGCTGATAGCTGAAAGCTGAAAGCTTCTTTTCCTACCCCAAGATCCGGAAAGCAGTCTGTTTTAAGCGGCGGATTTCTTCTTCCGCGCGGTGCAAATTTCTCTGATGGATGGCGTCCCGGATCTTGCGGACGATTTCGTCCAGGCTCAGGGGTTTAAAGACGTAATCCGTATGTTCCAGGTAAACCGTGCGGAGGGACTGGGTGCGCCGCTGCAGCATGACGATGAAACGCATGGCGGGGTCCCGGTTCCGGCAGCTTTCCAACAACTGCTGCTGTTCGGCCAGATGGTGGTCGGTGATCAAGAGATCGAAGGCCGATTCCTCCAAGGCTTGCAGCGCCTCCGCCACGGAGGCCGCCATGGTGAATTCCTGCAAACCGCACAGCCGCATCACCGAAGAAAGGAAGTCCCGGCACCAATCCTCCGGATCCACCACCAGGATCCGCACCCGGCGTTCAACCCGCATGGCCTCCATCCTTACGCCTCCTTGCTACAGGTGTAATTATTAATTTACTAAATAACCGGCTCGCTTTGCAAGGGGCAGGGTTGAGCCGGATGCGGCCAGGGAATCCCCACGGGTAATCGGGCTGATGCGGTTCAGGGGATGATAATTTCCTCCCCGGGGTTGATGGGGCTCAACACGATGCCGTCCTTGACCTTGGGATAAAAGTAGGTGGATTTCCGGGGCATGGTCAGGCCGGCTCCTGCCACCTGCTGTACCTGCTCCACCCGGGTAGGGTTCAGAATAAAGGCCAGCCTGGCTTCCCCCCGTTTCAGGATCTGGATGGCCTCGGGGATCTTACTGGTGAACTTGCAGGTCTGCTGGTCGTCGAGGGCATTGGCGTCCAGCCCCAGAACTTTTTCAAACAACAGATAATTCAACACCACCACGTCCAGTTGGGCCAGGGCCGGGTGCATTTCCCGGGCCAGGACCTTTTGCCGCACGCCGTCCCGCAACTTCAGCCGCCAGGCCTTCAACCCGAAGCCCAGAAGAATGAACACGGTCTCCTGGGGAGAGGACGCGGCCAGGTTTTCCTGGAGAAAGTCCACGGAGGGACCCTCGCCCCCTTTGGGGTAAGCCAACGGGGTCACTTCGAAATATTCCGCCAGGCGCGGTATCAGGGTGTCTTCTTCCACCTTCTTCACCCGGGGACCCGCCAGGAGGCGGTGGGCCATCAGGATGACCAGCTCCGGGTCGAAAATATTGGAGAGATACATCAGGATATAGTTACACGAGGCGTTCGCCGGCGCCTGAGGATACCTGCTCTGCATCCACTTCTGGTAGTTGAGGGCGGTCTCGTAACGATGATGGCCGTCGGCGATATACAGGGTCATCTTCTCAAAGGCCCGGCGGACCGCGGCCAGGCAGACCCGGTCCGTGACCCGGAAAGCCCGTTGGAAATAGCCATCCGAATCTTTAAAGGCCATCATGGGCTCCGACGGCAGGTTCTGGCGCAAGGTTGTCAACACCAGGTCTTCGGGGTCGGGATAAATGGCGAAGATGGGAGAAAAATGGGCCTGGGTGGCTTTGATCAGTTCCAGCCGGTCCGCCTTGGGCGCGGAAAAGGTCTGCTCGTGGGGCCGGATCCCCCCGCTGCTGAAAGGCTCCAGGCGCACCAGGGCCACCACGCCTTTCCGGGTATATTTCCGCCCCTCCACCTCAAACTCGGTTTCCCAATAATAATAAGCCGGCTCCAGGTCCCGCTCCAGCACCATTTCCCGCTGCCATTGCCGGAACGTGGCCGCGGCCCTGGTGTAGCGGTTATATAGGTGATCGTCCCCGGGCCGGGGTTGGGGCAGAATCAGGTCCACCATGTTATAAGGGCTGAGTGCGGCGAATGCTTCCCGTTCCTGGGGATTGATCACATCATAAGGGGGTGTGACCACCTCTTCCGGATGGGTGATGATGGCAGGATTATAATGCAACGCCCGAAACGGGGCGACTAGAGCCACTGCTCGCTCCTCCTGAAAGTAGGGTGCGCTTTGCGCACCATTTAACTCTTCGGCATTAACCGTTTAAATTTAACATTGATGGGCCAGAGGTCAATAGGTAAAAATACCTGGGGCACGGGGACAGCCTCCTGGAGGTTCTCCTTAAAAAAATCTTGACCAGGGGGAACTCACAAGTTATATACATCTGAATAAGCTTTGTGAATAAATCTTGCTGGGTAAAGGTGGGTTATGCGGATAACCCCTGCCCCCGTGGGGGAAGGGGTTAATCAGGTTTCGGGGTAAAAAAAAGTGGGGCTTTGTTCCCTTCCTCGTGCTCTCCGAAACGGCCGGGGCCCAATACCTTATTCCCCGGAGCTCTTTGGCTCCGGGGCGCGTTGGCCAGCGACGCAAGCCGTAGAACTTGCCGGGCGTTCCCGGTGGCGCCTAAACCTGGTGCGAGGAGGATGGGGAATTGAAAAAACCTGCGATTGGCTTCGGATTGCATCTCACTTTGGATGGTTATGGCGGCAGTCCGGAACAATTGGCTAATCTGGATACCGTGTATGAATTTCTGGATCACTGCCCCGACCTGATCCACATGACCAAAATCATGCCCCCTTACGTGTTCAAATACCACGGTAAGGTGCCGGAGGATTGGGGGGTATCGGGATTCGTGCTCATCGCTGAAAGCCACATCAGTATCCACACCTTCCCGGAACGGGGCTATCTCAGTCTGGATATCTTTTCCTGCAAAGACTTTGATTACCAACAAGCAATCGACTATGTCACCGAATTGTTCGGCATCACCCGCCATGAGCACAATCTTTTGGACCGCGGCCTGGAATTCCCCAAAAACCGCAGGGCGGTGGAACTCTTCATGCGGCAGGAACGGGACCAGATGCGAGGCTGAGCATGGATGAGGCCGAGAGTTCCTCTTCCGGCTTCTTTAAGCGGCTCCGGCAGCGCTTCTCCCGCAGGGCCATCACCCAGCCGGAAGATCTCGAACGCGAAATCCAGGAAATCATCGACGTCGGTGAAGAACGGGGCTTGATCAGCCGCCGGGAAGGCGAGCTGATCGAGAGTATCTTTGAATTCAAGGATACCCTGGTGCGGGAAGTCATGGTCCCCCGCCTGGAAATCGTGGGATTGGAACTCCATACCCCCCTGGACCAGATTATCAATCTGGTTCTGGAAAAGGGCCATTCCCGACTCCCGGTCTTTGCAGGGGGCATCGACCATATCAAAGGCATCCTCCTGGTCAAGGACCTCCTGGAGTTCTGGCAGACCCCGGAAGAGACCTGGGACCTGGGCCGGGTGTTGCGCCCCGCTTACTTCATTCCGGAAAGCAAAAAGATCAGCGACCTCCTCCGGGACCTGGTGGAGCGCAAAACCCAAATCGCCATCGTCATCGACGAATACGGCGGCACCGCCGGCCTCATCACCCTGGAAGACATCCTGGAGGAGATCGTCGGGGAAATCTATGACGAATACGATCGCATGGAGCCCCGCCTGGTTCCCGAGGACGACGGCGCGGTCCTGGTGGACGCCCGGCTGGACGTGGAAGAGCTGATGGACCACTTCGGCTTACCTCGACCGGAAGGGAAATTCGAATCCGTGGGGGGGCTATTGATCCATCTTCTAGGCCGGGTCCCTCAGATCGACGACCGGGTGGTCGTGGAGAACCTGGAACTCACCGTGGTGGCGGCAGACGAACGCCGGGCCAAACAGGTCCGGGGCCGGGTCCTGCCACCCACGGCAGAAAGTGAATAAAAAATATTCACCACAAAGACACGAAGACACAAAGGTGCACAAAGATGGATTTTTTATTTTGGCGGCGAGCCGCCAAAAATAAAATAAATACCTTAGTGTATCTTTGTGCCTTTGTGTCTTGGTGGTAAATCTTTTCTTTATTTTATGCGCCTCCGCTTTTCACATTGGGCCGCCGCCGTCCTCTCCGGGCTGCTGCTGGCCGCGGCCTTTCCCAAGTGGGACCAGAATTACCTCCTGGCCGTGGCCCTGGTGCCCCTGTTCTGGGCCTTGCGCGGCCAATCCCTGAAGGCCGCGTTCTGGCTGGGGCTGGTCTCCGGTCTGGCTTTTTACGTCGGCCTCCTCTACTGGATCGTCTACGTCACCTACGTCTTCGGCGGCCTGCCGCTGCCGCTGTGCCTCGGGATCCTGTTGCTGCTGGCCGGTTATTTGTGCCTCTACCGGGCCTTCTGGGCGTTGGGAGTCAACTGGGGCGCGGCCCGGGGCCTCAACCCCCTGTGGTGGGCGCCGACCCTCTGGGTGGCTTTGGAATACGGCCAGACCTATATCATCTCCGGCTTTCCCTGGGAACTCCTGGGCACCGGGCTCTACCGTTTTCCCATTTTTCTGCAAGTGGCCGACCTCTTCGGAGTTTACGGCCTCTCCTTCCTGCTGGTTCTGGTCAACGCCGCCGTTTTTCTAATCCTGTTTCCCCCCCGGGGCCAGGAACGCCGCCGCTTTCATTATGTGACGCTGCTGCTCCTGATTGCGGCCGCCTGGCTGGGATACGGCGTCTATCGCCTGGGGACCCTGGAAAAGCTGGCCGCGTCCAGTCCGCCCATGAAGGTGGCGGTGGTCCAGGGCAATATCAAGCAGGGGGAAAAATGGAAGAAGGAGATGGTCCACGCCACCCTGGACCGCTACGGGGAGCTGACCTCCCGGGTCAAAGGCGCCCGGTTGATCATCTGGCCGGAGACCGCCGCGCCCTTCTTTTTTATCCGCACCCCGGACCTGACCGCCCGGGTCCAGGACATCGCCCGGGCCGGTGGCGGGTATCTTCTCTTCGGCGCGCCCGCGTACGAACTCACCCCCCAGGGGGAGAGTTTTTATAACCGGGCCTATCTCCTCACTCCCGAAGGCACGGTGGCCGGCTCTTACGACAAGGCCCACCTGGTGCCCTACGGGGAATACGTGCCCCTGAAGCGCTTTTTCCCCTTCCTGGGCAAGATGACTCTCATGGTGGGGGATTTCTCCGAAGGCCCGGTGGGCGGGGTGGTGACCCTGCCGGAAGGGGAGGTGGGGCCGCTGATTTGCTTTGAGTCCATCTTTCCCGATCTGAGCCGGGCCCAGGTGCAAAACGGCGCGCGCCTCCTGGTGAACCTGACCAACGACGCCTGGTACGGCACCACCAGCGCGCCCTACCAATCCCTGGCCATGGCCGTGCTCCGGGCCGTGGAAAACCACGTCTGTATGGCCCGGGCCGCCAACACCGGCATCAGCGCCTTCATCGGCCCCGACGGCCGCATCCTCTGGCAATCCGACCTCTTCGTCCCCACCGCCCAGGCCCTGGACCTGCCCTGGCTCCCCGGGGGCAGCCTCTACACCCGCATCGGCGACGTCTTGGCCTGGGCCTGCGTCATTATAGCCGGTCTGGGATTTATTTTCGCCCGCCGCCGGTTGGGCAGGGTACAATAATTCGGTACCTCTCACGAAAATGCAACTTACATTCTGGGCGGAGCAAAGTGAAGAATCTTGCGTTGGGAACGTTAAGATTCTTTATTCCGCGATATCTGAAAATGACCTTGGTGGAGCGGGCCTCCGCGCCCGCTCGATTTGGGCGGCCAGGGACGGCCGCCCCACCGTTGATTGTCACTGGTCGTGGGAACGATATATGTCCATAGTTTTTTTTGACACTATGGGTCTTGGCTGTTCGCTCGATTCAGGATGACAAAATTGGGCCAAAAACTTCTGTAAGCGCCCCCGCTGGCATCTTTATTCTCTCCTGTGGATGATTATCATTTAATCTAAAGCCTTTCCAAAGGATTCCCATCTATGACCGTTGACCTGAATATTTTCATCGGCGGCGCGGCGGGGCAGGGGGTGCATTCCATTACCGGGCCGTTGGCCAAGGCCCTGATGCGCCAGGGGTGTTGGGTCCTGGCCTCCCAGAGCTATGAATCCCGCATCCGGGGCGGGCACCTGTTCAATAAGGTGCGCCTGGCCGACCGTCGGCTCGTCTCCTCCCGGGATGGGGTTGATCTCCTCGTCGCCCTGAACCAGGAGACCGTGACCCTCCACCAGAACGAGCTCTGCTCCCAGGGCCTTCTGATCTACGATGCCTCGGAGGTCAAGGAAGTCCCCGGCGGTATTCCCTCCCTGGGCCTCAAGCATGAAGACCTGCTCCCCGGGGTCAAGGGGAAGGCCGAGATTGCAGTGAACGCCGGGGCCTGCGGCGCCATCTTGGGGCTGTTGCGGACGCCCCTGGCCCCCGTGCTGGCGCTCCTCAAAGAGACCTTCGAAGACAAGGGGCCGGAGGTGGTGGAGTTAAACGTCACCGCCGCCACCCGGGGCTACGAGCAGGCCCAGGGCCTGGACTCCAAATTTTCCCTGGCCCGGATCACCTCCCCGCCTGAGCCCCGGCTGCTCATCAGCGGCCACGAAGCCATGGCCCTGGGGGCATTGGCCGGGGGCTTGCAGTTCATCAGCGGCTACCCCATGACCCCCTGGACCAGCCTGCTTAACGCCGTGGCCCAGCGGGCCGGGCATTATCAAGTGGTGGTGGAACAGGCTGAAGACGAAATCGCGGCCATCAACCTGGCCATCGGCGCGTCCTACACCGGGGCTCGCTCTTTAACCGGCACCTCCGGGGGCGGTTTCTGCCTGATGACCGAAGCCCTGGGTTTGGCGGGCATGACGGAAACCCCTTTGGTGATCGTGCTGGGCATGAGGCCCGGCCCCAGCACGGGGTTGCCCACCCGCACCTCCCAGGGGGACCTGGGTTTCGTGCTCCATGCCGGCCAAGACGATTTTCCCCGGGCGGTCCTGGCCCCGGGCACCCCGGCCCAGGGTTTCGCCTTGACCGCCAGGGCCTTAAACCTGGCCGACCGCTATCAGATGCCGGTGTTTCTGCTCACCGACCAGTATTTCGCGGACACCCAAATCACCCACCTCCCCGGGGAATTCCCGGAGGTGGAGGTGGACCGGGCCTTGGCCGCCGGCCCTGCTTCCGGGACCTACGAGCGCTACGCCTATACCGAGTCCGGCGTCTCCCCCCGGCGGCTGCCGGGGTTCGGCCCGGAACTGGTGGTGGCCGATTCCGACGAACACACCCCGGACGGCCACCTCACCGAGGATTTGCAGGTGCGCATCAAGATGCACGACAAGCGCCTGCGGAAGCTTAAGGCCATGGTGCAGGAAATGGGGGGTATCACCACCGCGGGAGACCCGGACGCGCCCCTGACCCTGCTCTGCTGGGGCTCCAGTCTGGGGCCGGTCCAGGAGACGGTGGCGCGTTTGCAGGCGGAGAAGACCCCGGCCCGCATGGTGCACCTGAGCGAACTCTGGCCGTTCCCGGCGGCAGCCGTGGCCGCGGCCCTGAACGGCACGAAAAAAATGGTGGTGGCGGAGATGAACGCCGCCGGCCAGCTGAACCGCCTGCTGCGCCAGGAGACGGGGCTGCAAGCGGACCACCTGGCCCTGAAATACGACGGCATGCCCTTTACGCCGGAATATCTTCTCGGAAAGTTATCAAATGTTGCTTAAATACTTTTCTTGAGGGAAAATATATGCTATGTTTCATCGCCTCAATGGGCTATGTTTATAAGAGGCCGCCATGTTGCCGATAGAGTTGTATGAGGGGATCGAAGCGGCATGGTGTCCGGGGTGCGGCAATTTTCCGCTGCTCAAAGCCTTTAAGCAGGCGTTGGCGGAATTGGAGCTGAGGCCCCAGGACGTTTTGGTGGTGTCGGGGATCGGCCAGTCCGGGAAGTTCCCCCACTACCTGAGTTGCAACACCTTTAACGGCATTCACGGCCGCACCCTGCCGGTGGGCACCGGGGCCCGGTTGGCCAACCCGGAGCTGAAGGTGGTGTGCGTGGCCGGGGACGGCGACTGCTACAGCGAAGGAGGCAACCACCTCCTGGCGGCCATGCGCCGCAACGTGGACCTGGCCCTGGTGGTGCACAACAACCAGATCTACGCCCTGACCAAGGGACAGGCCACCCCCACCACCGACCAGGGGGTGAAGACCACGCTGCAGCCCCAGGGGGTGTACTATCAGCCCCTGGCGGCGTTGGCCCTGGCCGTGAGCCAGGGGTGCTCCTGGGTGGGGCGGGGTTCGGCCACCGATCCGGAGCATTTGCGGGAACTATATAAGCAAGCCATGGCCCATAAGGGTTTTGCCTTGCTGGAAGTGTTGCAGCCCTGCGTGACCTTCAACCGGGTGAATACCTACCAATGGTACCGGCAGCGGGTCTACCGGGTGGAAGAGACTCCGGATTATGATCCGGAAAACGAACTCTGGGCCTACCGAAAGGCCAAAGAGTGGGGCGAGCGCATCCCCACGGGCGTGATTTTCCGCCATCCCCGGCCCATCTTGGAGGAGGCCCATCCGGCCCTGGCCGCCGGGCCCCTGGTGCGGCAGCAACCGGCCAGGCCCGTGGCCCGGTTGTTGGCGGATTTTTTTTAGAGGAGAGAACTATGACCGCGGACAAACCTCTGACTTCCTGGGATATCGTCCGGGAGCCCAACCGCATCCTGCTGGAAGAAGATTACGGCTCCAAAATGGAACTGTTGATCTATGCCCTCACCTGGGGAGTGGAAAT
>Ga0233425_10001138_pt1 | contig 62033 bp, 63 predicted proteins | sample Watercolumn_Towu_2_FD_181712 | JGI IMG/M metagenome (GOLD analysis project Ga0233425, IMG submission 181712) | Freshwater microbial communities from Lake Towuti, South Sulawesi, Indonesia - Watercolumn_Towuti2014_140_MG | ecosystem: Environmental > Aquatic > Freshwater > Lake | place...
CCTCTTGAAAGATTCTCCGAAATTATGGATGCTACCAGAACAGGAGCCATGACAGTATTGGATTTTTTTACGGAAAGGAACCTGGCCGCTCAGAACTAGGTTACTACATACAACACTGCCGGTTATTACGGGCCGCAGCAATAGAAAATGGCCTTGATCCTGATAACGCTTTGCCGGAAGATATTTTGCTCTTGTCAAAAAATAAGAATGGGGATTTTATTGTTGCGGAAGAGTTAGACACCGCAGCCAAAAAGTTGAATTATATCTACGCTCTTAAGAAGTCTGGAATAACCTATGAATAAAGAGCTTTTTAGTCCAATATCTGCTGAAACTGCTCAAAGGTTAATTGAATCTAAAAAAGACGTTCCAACTCACCTTAAATCCAAAGCCATAGCCGAACTCTGGGATGATGAAGCCAAGTCTCAGGCTTTTTTCTCTGCTACAGTTGCTAAGACTGATTTACTTGAAGCGTTTCATTATCGTGTGGGGCAAATAGTATCAGGCCAAATGGAAGCAGGACAAGCTGCTCAATGGGTAAGAGATTTCCTGAATACCGACGGAGCAAGCTCTCTTACTGAACTTGGATATTTACCCTCGAAGTATTTACTTATTGAAAGAGAAGGAAAAGTAACTGAACTGGGTTCTCAGAGAAGAATTAAACTTATTCTTGAACAGAATACCAGAATGGCTCTATCTACTGGCGAGTATGCTGCAGCACAGGAAAATGGCGTTACTCATTTAAGATACAAGACAAAAGAGGATTCCAGAGTAAGGCCATCTCATGCTTTGCTTGATAATAAAGTCTGGGCAATAGATGATGTAGTATGGCAAGATATATCCACCAATTGATTACGGGTGTCGTTGTTATGTTGAACAAATAAAAAAAGGCGTTACAGATGATGAAGATATTAAAGTTGAACCCAACGGAAAACTTCCCGGAGCTATAGAAGATGGATCAACGCCTCTTGCCCCGACTGGTTATACCTTTGATGTTACTCAAGGGTTAGGACGCCCCAAAGAAGCAAAGTACGAATGGTCAGAAGTTTTACAGGAAAGATATAAAGACGAAGTTATTTCTTTTATAAAATCAGAAAATGATTTCCTGAATAAGCGGAAGGTGTTTTGGACAAAAGAACTTGCTAAATCTACCGGGATAGATGCTCAGGTTGCAAAGGATACTATAAAGAAAATTAATAAAAGAATTGCTTCGAATTCCGCTGTTCTTGCTAAACAAACTATATGTTTTTTTAGCTTTGGAATATTTGGGGACTAGAAAACTCCTCAAGTTATCGCTAATTTTGAACGTTCTTTTCAAGAAAATAAACCGTTGACTGAACCCTATCCTGAAATAAAATAATTTTGCAAACTGATAGAAGAGGGTAAAATTACTATATTTTGATACTAACCCGGAGTCGAGAAAATGATTGGAACAGATATCAGGCAAGCTAAATCTTTTTCTTTTCCCAAACTCCGCCAATCTTCTCGTATTTATTTGGCTTCCATTTATCAGGGCAGTAGAGATTCGTATTAGGAATAGGCGAAGGTAATAAAGAAGATTCTAGCACATTTTCTCTAATATGTTTTTGAAAATGAGAATTGTCTATTAGTGATTTTACTGCATTTTTAGAATCTGTTATAAATAATCCAATTACTCTTTTTAGCTCATTTTTTACTATTTTAAGAGATTCTTTTAAATCACTATCATTGGATATAACGACTGCACAGTCATAGCAACCACTCCATCCATCATGTAATAAGTTAACGGCTAAATTGACATCAGAACCTTTTTCTTCTGATTTTATTATTTTTACAAATTTTTTACCTTTACTCTCTACGGTAGGCATAAATATATTACGACATTTATATTCCCCTTCTATAATTTCAATTTCAGGTATATAAGCTTTTATTGCCTGAAGGTAAATGTCCTGTCTTAACGGTTTGGAAATATCCCAGTCTCCGTTTATCCTCGCAGTGAAGTACTTAATTTTAACGATAGTGTTTTGTGGCTTCAGAAGAATTGTACAAAGCTTTTTTAAATCAAGCCATTTATAAGGGGTACTTTTGAGCTGTCTATAATATAAATTATAGGCATCTACATATATATAAGTTCTCATAATTCCTAAAAAAACAAGGAGTTGCCGAAGCAACTCCTGCACCCTCACCCGGAAGGTTCGGGGATGATTTATTTTTTATATAAATAATACAGTTAAATATTAATATTGCTATTAAGAAACTATAAAAAAACAGAAAATTTTAAAATAATACCCAATTTCTTTGACGCTTTTGATTATTCATAGAACATAAAAAACCTTTTGTTTTTGAGTATCTATGGCTAATCAAACGTATAAACTTACATATCAAATAACAGCTAACGCGCAACAGGCAGAGGCTACCCTTAAAAGATTTCGTGAAATAGCAACTAAAAGTTTCCCTCTTTCACAATGGTTTTCCGGAAGAGAATTTGATGTTTTTAAAAGTAAAATGTCAACAATCGGCAGTTCTCTGCGAGCTAATTTCCTATCTATAGGAACAAATTTAAAGTCTCTCTTCTTTTCAATTCCTTCTGTTTTGTTTTCGGGTTTTACAAAAGTAAAGAACCTGATAGGCGGGATTGTAGGGATGGTCAGAAGTTTAACTTTAGGTGCTTTAAAATGGGGAGGAATAGGATTAGGAGCAGCTGCAGGATTAACATATACAGCTCAAAAGATAATGCGTCCAGCCGCAACTGATGAAGAGCGTGCTATTAGACTCAGAGCTAACAAGATGGATGAAATGCTTCCTTATTTTAGAAAATTTGCTTTAGCTAATTCTCAGCAGGGAATTGATTCTCTCATATCTTCAGCGATTACCTTAATAAATCAGGGGCTCGATCCTAAAAAATATCTGCAAATCCTCTCCGATACATCTATAGCAACAGGTAGAAGCCTTGAAGATTTAACTCATACCCTGGCTGTTATTAAGTCTGGAAATGTCCTGGGAGCTTTTCGTCAACTGACAGAATTAGGAATAAGCAAATTAGACCTTGCAAAACAAAGTATAAAGTTTGAGCTTAATCTGAAAAAGCCAATTCGAGGCCTACAAAATACAATGAAAGAAGAATTAATTTTATTTTTTACAAATCAAAAATAACATTATGAAATACACAAAACCAACAATCAAATTAAAGTTTAAAACAGTAATCGATAAAAATACCTTCTATTTTTTCAATCCGGTTTTTGAAGAAAAATATGAGGGCTATTTGAACTCACTGAAGGAAATGCTTTTGATATTGAAAAATAATGTTGAGACGCAAGGATTAAAAAAAGAATTTTTTGAACACCTGATTTTAGAAAAAGAAAATGGTCTTCGGGCATTACTTGCTTTAATTGGATTTTCAAATGAAACACTGAAAAGATTAACTACAATTATTCGGGTCGTAAATGATCCGGAGTTAAGCAAGATAGTCTATAAAGACAAATGGGTTAAAGATGATAATATTGATAACCTGAAAGAATGGTCGGACGCGCAAATCACAAAATTTATTAAAGAAAATGAGTTTTTCCGAAAGGGAATTATCAATATTTTCTTTGAGGGCTCGACGATACCATTTTTAACAAAAACCATTCCTCTGTTTGAATTGAAAAAGCTCAGCATTTCAAAATTAAAATTTGAATTGCCGGAAATGATAGACACTTTGATTAGGTATAAAGAAAAGGGCAGTTATTCCGGTATGAAAGAAAATAATCCAGAGATTTTGATTGAAGAGATTTTGAATCATTTGGAAATTCCTTTTGAAAAAGGTGACCTCGGCGAGCTTATTGATAACGTCCCAGACAATAAAAGAACAATGGATTTTATTATTCCCAACAAACTAAATCCGTTAATCATTGCCGAAAGCTCATTTTTGGTAACGACTTCTTCAGGCCAAGGCGACAAATCAAAAACAGAAATTTCCATAGATTCACTGATAAAATCTCATTATCCAAAAGCGAAATTTATCGGATTTGTTGACGGCATTGGCTGGTATGTTAGAAAAGGCGATCTGAGAAGAATGGTTACGGCTTATGAAGATGTTTTTACTTTCCACAAGGAAGAGCTGAAAAGATTTGAAAAACTTTTAATAGAAACTTTACTTAAAAAATAATTATGCTTGATAAATATATTAATAAAATTGTCAAAGGTGATTGTTTGGATTTACTAAAGCAAATTCCTGACAATTCCATCGATATGACTTTTGCCGACCCACCTTTTAATTTAAAAAAGAAATATAACGGTTACAAAGATAGCTTGGAATTTAAAGAATATATCAAATGGTGTGATGAATGGATTAGTGAAATGGTAAGAATTACTAAACCGACTGGTTCAATTTTTGTTCATAATATCCCGAAATGGCTTACTTTTTATGTAAAGTTATTAAATGACTATGCTTATTTCAAGCATTGGATTGCATGGAACGCACCCACTTCACCGATGGGGAAAAGCTTGCAGCCAGGTCATTATGGCATTTTGTATTATGTAAAAAATCCTAAAACGGCAAAAATGTTTGAAATTAGAATGCCGCACGAAAGAGAAAGAAAATCAGACTATTTACGGAAAGACTATGGCGGGAAAAAGGCAGGTTTGCATCCTTTTGGCCCACTAATTTCTGATGTTTGGTTAGATATTCATAGAATAAAACACAATAAATATCGTGATGAACACCCGTGTCAGTTGCCCGTACCATTACTAGAACGATTGATTTTAATGACAACAGACGAAAGAGATATTGTGTTAGACCCTTTCGTAGGAATGGGAACAACTGCGGTAGCAGCGAAAAAATTAGGTAGAAAATATATTGGGTTTGATTTAGATGAGGAGTATAAGAAAATTAGTGAGAACAAGTTAAAGAAAGTTCAACCAGATTCAAAAATTGGCAAATCATGGGTTAGTTTTCATCTAGGAGAAGTAAGGACAACCAGAGATAAAGATTGAGAAAATTTATCAAACTATTTTGAAATTCCAAGGGATATTAAAGATATTGATTTTATAAAAATAAAATTAAAAAAAGATAAGGAATTTGCCACCAAAGAAAAACTTGAAATCGTCCAATCCGAAAGGGGCGCTTCTGCTGGTGGGTGGAAGGAGGAGCTGGGAGGAATTTCGTCCGCCCAAGTCACGCGATGCAAAATCAGTTCGAATTTTTTCGAACGCACTTCGCCAGTTGTACTTTTATAACACTCAGGCTAGCTGGAACTACGTATTTAGTAAAGCAAGTTATGATTTCTCTTCAAATATGTTATTTTTGTTTTGTTCGGAATGATTATATTTTTGAGTATTTGTAGTAAGCGGAACAGGTTCCTTCCGAACTTACCATGCACGGGCCCATTGGATTTGATGGATTACATATTTTTGAATAGAGTGGACATTCAAAAGGCCTAATTTTACCTTTAAGCACATCCCCGCATTTGCATCCTTTGTCAGGTATTCCGGTTTTAATTTTGATTTTAAACTTTTTTGATGCATCAAATTGATAAAATTCTTTTTTAAGTTTAAATCCGCTATCAGGTATTAGCCCTATACCGCGCCATAATGCATCATCTTTTTCAAGATATCTGTTGAATAGTTTTTGGGCTTTTTTGTTTCCTTCATAGGTAACGACGCGTTCATAATTATTTTCTACTTTTGTTAATCCATTTATAATCTGTTTCAGGATGGAATTTATTCCCAGTAGAATTTCAACAGGCTCAAAACTGGCTATTACACACGGAATATTATGTTCTTTTACAATCGGTTCATAAGCTCTGGCTCCAATAATCGCACTAACATGCGCAGGGCACAAAAAAGCATCTATTTTAAGTTCCGGATCTGATGTAAGAACTTCTAGTGCGGGCGGAACAAGTTTAAATGCCGTAAGCAGGCTTAAATTTTTAATATTTTTATCAGAAATACTATCAATCATGCTCATTATCGGGGCAATGGTTGTTTCAAACCCAATAGCCAGAAAAACAATTTCCTTGCTTGGACTTGATTCGGCTAAACCAATAGCAGACAGAGGAGAATAACAAACTTCGATCTTGCATCCTTCGGTGCGCAATTTTGCTAAAGTCATTCTATCTGAACCTGGAACATTTATCATGTCTCCAAATGTAGCTATTATTTTGCCTTGCTGAGCAAGTTTTATTGCTGTGTCAATGTATCCGGCATCTGTAACGCATACAGGGCATCCTGGCCCACTAATGAGGTTAATATTTTGAGGTAGGAGTTCCCTTATGCCATACCTCGAAATAGCCATGGTATGGCTGCCACAAACTTCCATAATATTAATGGACATTTTTTGCTTTGAAAGGGTATTAGCATTCTTGTTAATCTCATCGACAAAATAAGCTGCTGCTTCACTATTTCTGTATTCGTCAATATATTTCATGATGCTGTTGTTTCATTGTCTGGCATTCTGGCCTATTTCAGCTAACTCCTTAAAGAGAAGACTTCTTAAATTCGCTTCTTTTTGGTTTATCTTTTCTATCGCATATCCTGCATGAATTATTACGAAATCTCCAACTCGGGGATCGGTTATAAGCGCAGTACTTATGCGGGTTTTTGCTCCATCTGCTTCTACAATGGCAACGTTCTTATCGGCAATTTCAACTATTTTCATTGGGACTGCAAGGCACATAACTTTCTCCTAAATGATAATCTTTATGACTTGTATTAATATTGCTTATTATTGAATAAAAAACCAGTTAACCCAAGGATAGCGATAAAATATCTTGTCCTTTAAAATACACTGTACTGAGCAAATCTATATCTTTAATACAATATTTACCCGGATAAGAATGTTGTAATAGGAGATAATTTTGGATATCATTAGCTTATTGTAAAAATAATCTAAATTAAGTATAAGGTAACACGATGAAAATTGCCGTATTAAATATTGGCAACGAACTTCTTAATGGAACAACTAATAACACAAATCTTGTCGCAATCGGACAGGAGCTTGTAAAATTGGGAATTCCTCCTATTTTGCAGATCGCTATAAATGATACTAAAGAAGATATTCAGAACGTCTTAAAATTTATTGAAAACCAAAACATTGACGTAATTATTTGCAGCGGAGGACTTGGTTCTACAACAGATGATATAACAGCCGAAACATTTGCCGATTATTTTAAGCTAACACTATATACAAATGAAAATGTAATTGAGCATATTAAAAACATTATAGGCTCGAATAAAACCCTTTCTTTTTATAATAAAAAACAGGCGATAGTTCCAGAAGGAGCAACAATTCTAACGAATAAGAACGGTACAGCTCCAGGAATAAGATTTTTTGCAAGTAATAAAACAATATTTCTTCTCCCAGGTCCCACTTCTGAACTGAAGCCCATGTTAATTGAGAAAGTTATTCCGCATGTTAATTCTTTGTGTAAAAATAAGATTTTCTTTGAATCTGTATACACTGCAGGAATAGCCGAATCAGAAATTCAGCGAATAGTTACGGAAAATATCCCGGAATCAAACGATTTATATGTTGCTTACAGAACTGAGCCCGGCTGTTGTGAGATTTCTTTCAGTAGCCCTTTTCACAAATTGGTTCTCAATTCCGCAAATAAGTTAAAAGCAATATTGGGTACTGCCGTTCTTAAAGACGGCTGCAAAAATGTTGTTGAAGATGTTTTGCTTCGACTGAAAGAACAAAAACTTTCACTAGGTACAGCAGAATCCTGCACCGGAGGAATGATAAGCTTAAAGATAACCGACATTCCCGGCGCATCAGCTGTATTTAAGGGTTCTGTTATCGCATACAGCAATGAAATAAAAGAAAGGTTACTAAATGTAAAAAAACTAACTCTCGAAAAATATGGTACAGTTAGCGCAGAGTGTGCACTAGAAATGGCAGAAGGGTGTTGTAGCACTTTAGACACTACAGCCAGCATTGCCGTAACCGGTATTGCAGGTCCAAGTGGTGGAATTCCTGAAAAACCAGTTGGCCTTGTTTTTATCGCAGTAAAAATAAAAGATAAAACTGCCGTAATCTCATATAATATAAAAGGTGATAGAACAAGAATAAGAACAATAGCAAGCATTCATTACGCACTTAATGAATTAAGAAAGCTACTTATTACGTTCTAAGTGTTTTTATATAGCAAGAAATGTATCAATTGCACTATGGACAACTTGCGGATTGTCTATATGCGATGAATGTCCTGCATCAGGTACCACTAACAATTGAGAACCCTTAAAATACGTGCAAAATTCAATATTGCTTTCCGGAGATGATTCGTCGTGATCACCGCAAATAAAGAGTACCGGGTTTGCAATTTCGCCGGCTTTTTCATGTCCTTCATATTTTGCCAGAGTTCCTGGCGCAGTAATAAATTCGGCTGGCCCATTCATATAAACATATATATCATTATTCGCTGTTTTATCGCTCATTTTCATACATTCCGGCTTTCCATGTCTACGGCCATATTGTGTAGCATAATAGTCGTCTGCTTCCTTGAATTCAGGAGTTTCATAATTTCCTGTCTTTATAGCCTGAGCTATTGCTGTACGATATTTTTCAGGCATCTTTGCGATATTATTAGCCGAATCTCTTTGCCATTTTTTACCACTTATAAACGTTCCACTCATAACAACTTTTTTTAAGCCTTGGGGGTTTTCTCTTAAGATATACTCTTCAGCTAAAATAGTTCCCCACGAGTGACCAAATAAATGAAATGTATCCAGCTTAAGCAGTTTAATTACTTCTGCAAGTTCGGACACATAATAATCTATCGTCCAATTTTCTTTTGTTAATGGCCCCGATTGACCGCAGCCCATCTGGTCGTAATATATAACAGGTCGTTTATCTGATAATGAATCCAAAGTCTCCAGATAATTGTGGGGATACGCAGGGCCTCCATGCAAAACAATAAGAGGAGTCCCTGGTTTATCATAACCTGCAATGCGATAAAATATCCGCCCATGACTTGTCGTTAAAAATCCAGTTTTGATTTTCGGTTCATCAGCATTAATGCTACAGAGAATACATACTCCTATTGTTAGAACAAAAAATGTCTTTAGATTTCTAAACATAAAAAACCTCCTTCTTTCTTCTGTGTTGCATAGGATCCTTCTTGAAATACTTGTAAATACTCAAAAAAGTTGTTATTAATTCTATTCCCTCTTAACTAAAATACAAGAAAAAAGCATTTTTTTCTTGTATTTTAGTTATATGTATGGCAATACTAATGAAATCAAAACTGGTTACATACATACATAGTCGCAAAAACGGTCGAGCTTGTCAACTTTGCCGGCTAACTGTATAATTTTAGAAATTCAATCGGCTTTGGTATAAATGGAGAACCTGATGAAATTTTATGTTGGTTTTGTTATTATAATCATAGTATTTCTGATCTGTATACCTAAGGCAGAAGCTGATGATGATATTTCTAAGGCAGAAGCCGCAGTTTCTACTGATTATATTTACGACCAGCAGTCTACCAGTAATAGCAGAGCATTACAACATTCTTCAGACGCAGCTAGCCAAGGGCCAATAAGAAAATTCGGACGTGGCCTTTGCAATACTATTTTTGGCATATTTGAAATTCCTATTCAAGTTGTTCAGATAAATAATACAACAGGCGGAGTCGCAGCTTTGACGTACGGTCTGGTGAAAGGAATGGGACGATTTTTATTGAGAGAGGGAGTAGGAGTTATAGAAATAATAACCTTTCCGATGCCGCTTCCGGGATGTTCCACAGAAAAATACGGTTCACAATGGGGTTACGGCCCATTAATGGAACCTGAATGGATATTTTCATTCCAAACAAACCCATACGACTTCGTATACCCTAACCGCCCGCCAGATTGAATATTATAAGTTGATCATTTAAAAAGTCCGAAACCAGGCTTTTTTATTCCCAAATATACTTGCTTTTACCCGTATAACTGAGATATTTTATAATTTTAATAAGACAATAATTTCTAAAAAATTTTTAATATGGGTTTTTCTTGCGGTTTTATAGGCTTGCCTAACGTAGGCAAGTCGACCCTTTTTAATGCGCTTACAAAAGCCGGAGTCGAGGCGGTAAATTTCCCTTTCTGCACGATTGAACCAAATACTGGTATAGTTCCTGTTCCGGACCCGCGCCTTGCAGTATTGGCAAAAATGCATAAATCAAAAAAAATAGTTCCGGCCGTAATGAAATTCATTGATATTGCAGGACTCGTTGGCGGGGCAAGCAAAGGACAAGGATTGGGCAATAAATTTCTTGGACACATCAGAAATGTGGATGCAATAGCTCATGTTGTAAGACTATTTGAAGATGAAAATATTGCCTATGTTTCAGGGAAATTGGACCCGGTTGAAGATATGGAAACAGTATTAACAGAGCTTGCGCTTGCAGACCTCGAAATCATTGAACGGAGAATAGCAAAAACCGAAAAAAACACACGTACGGGAGATAAGGCAGCTTTAAAAGAGTTGGTAATGCTTAACGAATTTTTTAAAAACCTTTCGGAAGGAACTAATATCGATGTTTCTGATCCTATTACAGCCTCTTTTACAAAGGAACTTGGACTCATAAGCACAATGCCTGCTTTTATATGTGCCAATATAGACGAAAAATCCATACTTGATACAGAAGATATTATAAGTACTCATCCTCTGAATAAGTTTGCTTCTAAACATAATATGGAAATTATACCGGTATGCGCAAAACTTGAAGAAGAAATTACGCAGTTATCATCCGAAGAAGCTGAAGAATTTATGAAAGAGATGTCACTTAAGGAAAGCGGATTAAGTCGTATAATTAAAACTGGTTATCGACTCCTTAACTATATAACATTTCTCACAACAGGAGAAGATGAAACTCGAGCATGGACTATCACGAAAGGAACATTCGCTCCGCAAGCAGCAGGAAAAATTCATACGGATATGGAACGTGGTTTTATACGAATGGAAGTAATTTCCTACGAAGATATAGTTCAATACGGAAGCGAAACTGAAGCGAAAAATCATGGCAAAATGAGAATAGAAGGAAAAGACTATGTCATGAACGATGGAGATGTCGTTCATGTAAGATTCTCGGTATAATTTTTATGAAAACTTTAAAGATTAGATTTTACCTGTTATAATTACCTTAAAAAAAGTAATGAATAAATTGGAGTTATGTAGGAGATTATTAAAATGAATAAGCTTCCCGTAGCTAAAAAAAATGAAACTATTCTTGTCGTTGATGATGATGACGCCGTCTGGAGTTTTGTAATAGAAGCTCTTCAAAAATTAGGATATTCAGTTCTTCTTGCTGGAAACGGAGAAGAAGCTGTTGAAATATATAAAAGCAATCCAAAATTGATAAGTTTAGTATTTCTCGACATGATAATGCCAAAACTTGGAGGGCACAGCACATTTTACAAACTCAAAGCTATCGATCCAAATGTAAAAATATTGCTTTCTAGCGGTCACGTTTCAGAAGCAGAAATTGAGGACCTCTTTGAACAGGGGGCTAAAGGTTTTCTACCTAAATCTCATAAAATCAAAGACCTTGCGTATGAAATAAGAAGAATTCTTGATGAAAAATAAAATTATAAATTTTGTATTTAAAAAGATATTCCTGTTTGTTTTTATTGTTTTTACAGGATGCAGCACTGAATATTTTAAGGATCGAGCTGTGGATAAAGCAAGAGATTATATCTTTGAAAATTATCCCAGAATGTCACATCAAAATGCAAATTATATAAAATACACTTATCCTAAATTTTTAACTTCGCGAATTTCTTCCACATTAAGCGCATCAGATACCGGCGTATATTACTGGAAATACGGTGATAACTATTTTGACCAGCCCCAATTTTCAAAATCGAAAGATTTTTCTCAAGTAGCCATAGCATGGGACATCCCTTCTCCAAATGCCACTATCTTGGTAGTTGGAACTTGTTATGATAACTACTGGAGCTGGGAACCTCTCAGACTTGTTATAAAAGAACGAGATGATATTGATAAATCAAAAATAAAAGATACAAAAACAGATGATAGTAAGAAGGCTTTTGATAAATCTATATCTGCCGATACTGTTTCTGTTCCCTCTGTTTAGCGCAAATGTTATGGGAAAATACAGTCTGGAAAAAATCATTGTAGGCCCATTTGAAGTAAACTGTTATATTTTCACTGTAAACAACAAAACTTTCATAATAGATCCTGGAGCCGAACCTAAAAGAATAATAAGTCTTATCAAGAAAAACTCTCTAATACCTGTTCAGATATTGCTAACACATGCGCATATAGATCACATCTCTGCAACAAAAGAAGTTACTGCTGAATTTAATATTCCAGTATATCTTAACGAGAGAGATAAAAGCCTTTATTTGAGTCCCGCAAATTCTATAATGCCATTTTATCTAGCGCTCAAAGAATATGTTCCCACAGTTAATACAGTCTCAGACAATTTAATAGAAGCAATAAATACCCCTGGTCATACACAGGGCGGGACATGCTTTTATATCAAAGAATATAATCTGCTTTTTAGTGGAGATACAATTTTTCAGGAAGCAATAGGAAGAACTGATTTGCCTGGTGGTAGCTACAATCAGCTAATAGAATCTATTAAAACAAAAATCCTCTCTCTTCCAGATAATACATTTATTTATCCGGGCCATGGACTGGAAACAAGTGTAAGCAGGGAAAAACGAGAGAATCCTTTTCTCTAATAAATAAATGGCATTCCCAAGGGGATTCGAACCCCTGTTACCAGGATGAAAACCTGGTGTCCTAGGCCTCTAGACGATGGGAACGCACAAAGAGAGTTGTTAGATTACTTCCAAATTCTTCTATGTCAAATTGGTTTTAATTTTTCTTTCAAAATTCATTGCGTTTCTTCCTGGTAAAATCCCGGAAGATTCTCGTTGGTTTTTCATATCATTAATCATAAATAGCCGTATCGCAGAGTTGTTCTTCAATTCTAAGCAGTTGGTTATATTTGCAGATACGATCAGTTCTGCTTGCAGAACCGGTTTTGATTTGTCCTGCATTTGTTGCAACTGCTATATCTGCAATGATTGTATCTTCGGTTTCGCCTGATCTATGACTTATGACTGCGTTCCAGCCAGCTCTGTGTGCCATTTCGATAGCATTAAGCGTTTCCGTAAGCGTTCCAATCTGGTTAACTTTTATAAGTATTGCGTTTCCACAACCTTCCTTAATTCCTCTTGAGAGATATTCAACATTAGTTACGAACAAATCATCGCCAACAAGTTGACACTTGCTACCAATCTTATCTGTAAGTATCTTCCAGCCTTTCCAATCGCTTTCTGCCATGCCGTCTTCGATTGAATCAATAGGATATTTTTTAATCAGTTTAGCAAAATAGTCTGCCATCTGTTCGGAAGTTTTCTTTACTCCCTTGCCTTCTTTTTTAAAATCGTATACCCCATTTTTGTAGAATTCACTGGCAGCAGGATCTAACGCGATAGAAATATCGCCTCCTTCGTTTTTCCTTCCCGGTTTGTACCCGGCATTCTTAATGGCTTTCATAATTACATCAAGAGCATCTTCTATTCCATTAAGGTTCGGAGCAAAACCGCCTTCGTCACCTACTGCTGTGCTCAAGCTGCGTGCTTTCAGAACGGCTTTCAGTGAGTGAAATACCTCTGCACCCATTCTCAGCCCTTCTCTAAAACAGCATGCGCCTACAGGTCTAATCATGAATTCCTGAAAATCAATAGGAGCGTCAGAATGAGCTCCGCCGTTGATGATATTCATCATTGGTATCGGGAGAGTTTTTGCGTTTGTTCCGCCAATATAACGGTAAAGCGGTATTTCAAGAGCATTTGCAGCTGCTTTTGCTACTGCTAAAGATACACCAAGAATAGCATTTGCGCCCAGCTTACTTTTAGTCTTTGTCCCATCAAGCGCAATCATCGCGTTATCTATTGAAACCTGATCAAGTGCATCCATTCCTTCGATTTCGGGAAATATTTTTTCCTCAACGTTTTTGACTGCCTTCAGTACTCCTTTTCCAAAATAGCGCTTCTTGTCGCCATCTCTGAGCTCAAGCGCTTCATTTTCTCCTGTGGAAGCTCCGGATGGAACTGCTGCTCTTCCCATTACTCCTGAATTTAATACAACATCAACTTCAATTGTTGGGTTTCCTCTCGAATCAAGAATTTCTCTTGCTATTACATCAAAAATAGAAGTCATCTTTTCCTCTCTTCTTTTAATAATTTTTATGTTAATTTTAAAAATGTTTTTGTTAATTCCAAAAATATAGCGACTTATTGCCATTTTTTTATTAGGGCGAAAAGTTACCCTCTAAATAAAAAGTGGAAATGCGTTTCCATACTCCAAATCATTCTAATATAAACAGCTCAATCTACTAAGTCTTAACTTTAAATTTGAAATATGTAAATTCAATAGCTTTCTTTAGAAAAAAGAGTTTTGCTTTCATAGTAAGACTGTTATATTTGAAATGTTGTACCCATAGCTCAGCTGGATAGAGCGTCTGCCTCCGGAGCAGAAGGTCGTGAGTTCGAATCTCGCTGGGTGCACCAATCCTTAATAATTATGAGTTAAAAATTGGAATTAAGAATTTATAGAGAACCAAATGTCTTCTCTGTTTTTTATTGTAATAGCGGTTTGGGTATTTGTTTTGGCTTACAGGTACTATATTTCATAACTGCAAAAATATTGGTTATAGATGAACGAAGAATTATTTCTCTTACTTTGATCGTACTTCTGGTTGTGATAACAATAGACAATGTTAGCATCTGAAGAAAAAGTATTTGGCCTCCAAACAATATAACAAAGAAATAAAAAGTTAAATAAGATTCATTGAAAAATAAGGAACAACTCTTATTTGTTATCTTATCATAAAATATCCCAAGTCATTAGAAACAGGTATAGGATTGATTTTTATTTCATCGATTCTGCAGTAAGAAGGACCGTGCCGAAGCCATTCCAAAATTACTTCAATATGTTCCTTCTTGCCTTGAATAAGTATTTCTACCTGCCCCTCGTATACATTTTTTACATATCCTTTTATTTCAGGGAATTGAGATACAAAAGCTCTGGTTGAATATCGAAACCCAACACCCGTAACAACCCCGCTTATTTTTATCAGGTATGCCTCAGTACTATACATAGCGATTATCACCTATTCAAAATTATTTCGAGTTGGCCGTTTTCGATCTTTATTTCATCAATTTTTCTCAACAAGGCTTCCAACTTTTGACTAGATGTATAAGGTTTGAAATCTCCAATGAACAACTGGTTGTACCACTCTGGCAATTTTAATTCACCCAGTTTTAGATATTTAAGATTAACTGTCAGAATATTTTCCCTTTTGGTATTTTTTTCAATATATTCCATGTCAAGCTTTGCACCGCAACTTCTGCAAAATATGCTACCACGCTGATTGTCTCCCTGGCAGTTCTTACACTTTATTATCATTTGTAACCTCCCATAACAATATAGAAATATTATATCACAGACTAGCTTTATTCCCTTAACCATTTTTTCTAAAAAGTTAATATTATATTAATGTTCTTAATTGGTGCACCAGTTTTCCCGGATCAAAGCCAGACTATCAAGAGCGTCAGTATAAATAGAGTGCAAATCGTCTGTACCAGAGCTCGAAAATCATTAGTGCCCACAATGTGTAGCTCTGGTCTGTTTTACAGCTATTATGTTCTTCAATAAGTTCTGAGATTCTTTTAACGTTAAAAAAACCGTTTTTAACAGCGTAAGAATCTAGCAATACATCTCTGCATTTTTCTTTCCATTCATTTCTCAGCCATCTTCCTACTGGAACACCAAATCCCATTTTTTTTCGTTTGAGTATTTCTTTTGGCAAATCTGGCGTAAAAATATCGGCCAAAATTTTTTTTCTAGAAAAAAGAGTTTGCTTGAAGTTAAGAGGCAGCGATGCGCAGAATTCTATAAGTTTATGATCCAAAAATGGGCTTCTTATCTCGAGCGAGTTTGCCATAGATGCTGTATCTATTTTTGTAAGGATATCATCGGGAAGGTATGAAAACATATCTGTTTCCATTAGTTTCTCGATTTTGTTTCTAGCTGTAAGGAGACGACCTATTCCTTCCAAAATATTAAGTGTTGGTATAAATGGTTGAGATAACAAAGCTTCTCCATAAATAGTTTTTTTTAGATCTTCGCCGCATCTATCTATTATATTGAGATATCGCTTGTCTTCCTGGCTCGTGATTAAATTGCAAATTCGTTTTAAATTCCCGGAAAAACTTCTCTCATCTCCAGATTTGGAAGCAAAGCAACTTTTTACAGCATTAACGAGAAGCATTTTGATTTTCATTGGAATAAAATCTGTCATTAGTGCATAACGACAGAGAAGATATCTGTAATACCCGCCGAATATTTCATCTCCGCCATCTCCACTTAGTGCAACCGTTATTTTTTCCTTTGCAAATTTGCTGACCTGAAAAGTCGGTATCATTGAAGCGTCTGCAAATGGTTCACCAAAATTGCTGACAAGACCTTCAACCACGGAAAAATCGGCAGGATTAACTATTTTTACATGATGCTTTGTTCCAAAATGTTTTGCGCTAATTTCAGCGTAATACCTTTCATCAAAATCCTTATCATCAAACCCAATTGTAAACGTGCTTAAATTGCCACGCCCTACAATCTCAGACGCGATTAAAGTTATAATACTTGAGTCTGTTCCACCAGAAAGAAAAGCGCCAAGCGGAACCTCCGACATGAGCCTTTTTAAAACTGCTTCTCTCAGGAGAGTTTTGAGCTGATATTGCGCATCATTGTAGGAAATGTTTATCTTTGGTTCAAACTGGCACTGCCACTGTCTTTTTATAGAAATCTCCCCCGTATCTATTTTTAATTCCAGATAATGTGCTGGAGCTAACTTATAGACATTTTTATATATCGTCGATGGGGCTGGAATATAATTCAAACTAAGATAATCATGAATAGCTTGATTGTTGATTTCTCTTTTTATTTCAGGATGCTTTACCAGAGATTGGAGTTCACTAGAAAAAATAAACAATTTGGAGTCTTTATAATAAAACAGTGGTTTTTTCCCTATTCTGTCACGAACAAGAAAGAGCGTACTTTTCCTTTTGTTATATATCGCGAAAGCGAACATCCCTTCCAGCTTGTCTATGTAGCCATTTTTATATTCTTCGTAGAGATGAACAATAACTTCTGTGTCGCTGTCCGTTTTGAAAGAGTGCCCTTTTTTAATAAGCTCTTTTTTGAGCTCTTTGTAATTGTAGATTTCTCCATTAAACGTGATCCAGATTTCTCCTGTTTCATTTGAAAGAGGCTGAGCTCCTCTGGTAATATCAATAATGGAAAGACGCCTGTGCCCCAGTCCAATATTTCCAAAAGTGTTGATACCTTCTCCATCTGGCCCGCGATGAGCTAGCATTCTTGTCATACTGTTTAAGACCACATTATCTACATGCCCCTGATCAAAGTTTACTATTCCACAAATACCACACATAATTATCCACAATTGAAGGTAAAAAAGTTTGTCACAAATAAATACGAATATCCACTAATTTATTTTTCGTATTTGCGCTTATTGTGGCAGGACTTTTCTGAAACTCCTCGAATTTTCAAATTTAGCGTAAAGTTATATGCTTTGCTGGCAAAATCAATAAATTCGGTTTTAGTATTAGAAATTTTTGAAGACTGAATTGGGTATGATATGGAAAAAAATATGTATGTCCGTGTGGATTGGTTTGCTGCGACTGTTTGTTTTATAAACCTGAAATTTTTGAAGCAGCAAGGAAGTTAAAAAATTTAATTAGAGAACAAGATTTTGATGATTTTTTGAGAAGAATAAGTGGAAACTACGAATGGGAAGTTGGAAAACTTTTTGGAATGGATAAAACTCAAGAAGGAAAAAATATCCCTAAGTATTTTGAGTCATTTAAGCAAATGCCGGAATTTTTAAACATTCTGGATAATATAATAAAACTGCAATGTAAGAAAACATGTCAGGAATCTGGAGGTTGCTCAATAGGAGGAGCAATTCATCAATGTGATCTATTAAAATGTATGAAATCTAAAAGTTATGAAGGTTGCTGGGAATGTTCTGAATTTGAAATTGCAGTAAGCTAGAATTGCGAAAGGGGGCTTATGGAGAAACAATACAGTGTAATTTGAGAACTATTAAAACAGAAGGAATAAATGCAGTAAAATCTCGAGGGGAAAAATATTACGCTTGGCAGCAAAATTAACATCCAGCATCGAAGTAAAGTTGGAAGTTTTACTTATGACAACAGAAATAGAGAGAAAATTTTTAGTAAAAAACAATGAATGGCTGAAAAACCTCGAAGGTAAGGGTAAAAGATATAGGCAGGGATATTTTCCCGTCGCTGGAAGAGCAATTACTTTGAGGATAAGAACCTGCGGAGAAAAAACTTTTTTAACAATTAAAGGGGAAGCCAAAGGGCTGACAAGAATGGAGTTTGAGTATGAAGTTCCTGTGAAAGACGCAGATATAATGCTTGATACCCTTTGTTTAAAGCCATTGATAGAGAAAACCAGGTATCTAGTTAAAGCTAATGATGGCCTTTTGTGGGAATTGGATGTTTTCCATGGAGATAATGAAGGCTTAATAATTGCTGAAGTAGAACTTGAATCAGAAAAACAACAGATTATTTTGCCAGACTGGATAAAAAGAGAAGTGACCGGAGACTTGAAATATTACAATTCCACCCTTGTTAGATATCCGTTCTCAAAATGGAGTGAACTAGATACAAAAAAACATTGGGATTAACGGCCTTCGACCTTAGTTGCATTTAACTCCCCTTTGCAATATATTAGCCGTCTTTTTGGCCGCCAATGTAGCTCAGTTGGTAGAGCAGTTCACTCGTAATGAACAGGTCACCGGTTCGATTCCGGTCATTGGCTCCAGTCTTTGTCCTTGTATTTATGAAAATACTAAAAAAGCAGTCAGTTTTAGTATACTATCTTTCTGTATATCAAAAAGTTAAATTTTAGGATTTATGGAGCGGGTGAAGGGAATCGAACCCTCCTCGTCGGCTTGGGAAGCCGATGCATTACCACTATGCTACACCCGCATGAACTTAATAATATTGTTTAGTATTCTTGGATTTCAAACAAAAATTTAAGGTTTTAATATGGCTTGTTTGAATATTTAACTTTAGATGTTACTTTGAAGTAATTTTTCAAAATCAACGTTCCGGCATAGCTCAGCGGTAGAGTAGGTGGCTGTTAACCACTTGGTCGCTGGTTCGAATCCAGCTGCCGGAGCCATCTTTTACTTTCTAACGATTAGCATATTGCAAATAGCTTGATCATCATCGACGTCTTGGAACTAACCAGGAATAGAATCGTAATTTTCTGTTAATCTAGCGTTTTTCTATAACGCAAGAGACCAATAATAGTAACCCCTACAAGGAAAATCACAAGACAGTAAAAATGCCAGGAAAAATTATAAAATTGATTGCCTTTTAGCATAATGCCTCTGACTATTGGAAGAAAGTGAGTCATAGGAAGAATATTCCCCAGATACTGTGCCCAAATAGGCATTCCGCAAAACGGAAAAACAAATCCTGAAAGCAAAATGGATGGCATATAAAAAAGATACACATCTGTATGGCTTGCATCTGCGTTTTTGCCAGAATTGAAAATATCAGACCAACCATCAAGTTAGCCACAATAAAAAATAAACAAACAAAAAGCAATAACCACACACTGCCAAGTATGGGAACACTAAAAACATATTTGGCGCATCCCAAGATCAGCAATACCTGGATATAACCGATTAGAATATATGGTACTATTTTACCTATCATAACTTCTAAGGGCATAGCAGGAGTTGAAAGCAGATTTTCATTAGTTCCTGTTTCTTTTTCCTTCGTTATTGCAATTGAAGTAATAATCACCATAGTCAGTGTAAGAATCATTCCTATAAGACCGGGGACAACATTGTATTGAGTATTTATTTCAGGATTGTAATTTCTATGAATTATTATGTTAAATGGTGGAGTAGGTCTTTTGAGATAAGATATGGCACTTTTTATCTCCGATTCCACAGCACTGTTGATTATCTGATTTATTTCACCAAGTGCATTGGATACAGTTGTCGGGTCTGAAGCATCCGGCTCTATCAAAACAGAAGGACATTTGCCTTTTATCAGATCCCTGGTAAACTGTGTAGGAATCGTAACTGCAAACAATGCATCACCATTTCTCAAATACTGATCTGCTTCTTCATTAGATTTCGCCTCAGCAACTATGTCAAAGTATTTACTATTTCCCATACCTGATACTATTCTCCTGGTAAAATTACTATTATCATAAATCAGAGTTACGGTCGGAAGATTTTTCGGATTGGTATTTATAGCATACCCGAAAATTAGTATTTGAATCAATGGGATTCCTACAAGCATAGCAAAAGTCATCCTGTCTCGGCGTAATTGTAAAAACTCTTTTATGAATATTGCATTTAATCTTCTAAGAGAAAAATCACTGAACATATCAGAAATTATCCTTTGATTTGCCCGTTAAATATATAAAAATATCTTCAAGATTTGATGTTACTTTCTCACATTTATAATTATCTTTGGTAAGTTTTTGAATGCATTCTTCAAGCAACTTATTGTCTTTTCCACTGATATGAAGAGCATTTCCAAAAACCACAATCTGTTCAATTCCTTTTATTTCTTTGAGTTGTACAGAAAGTTTATAAAGGTTCTCCCCAGAAACAGACCATGTTGTTAAATTAGACTGCTTAACTACCTCATGACCTGTTCCACTTGCAAGGAACCTACCATGTACCAGGTAGGCAAGTCTATGACATCTTTCCGCTTCATCCATATAATGAGTCGTTACTAAAGCCGTAACCCCCTGCCCTGCCAATTCATGTATTTCTTCCCAGAAATCCCTTCGTGCTCTGGGATCTACTCCAGCAGTAGGCTCGTCAAGAAGTAAAAGAACAGGTTCATGAATAAGACACGCCGCAAGTGAAAGTCTCTGTTTCCAGCCACCTGATAATGTTTTAACCGCCTGGTTCTTATACTCTCCAAGCTCCATTCTCTCAATGATTTTCTTAATTTTTTCTTTCCTGTCAGCTATTCTATAAATTCTTGAAATAAAGTCAAGATTCTCGCTTACTGTCAAATCCTGATAGAGACTGAACTTTTGAGTCATATATCCTATTTCGCTCTTTATTTTATTCTGTTCTCTAAGTATGTCATATCCCAGGCAAGTTCCATTTCCAGAATCAGGAATCAAAAGGCCGCAAAGCATTCGCAAGAAAGTAGTTTTACCACTACCATTCGGTCCCAAAAATCCATAAACTTCCCCTTTTTTTACCTTAAGGTCAAGATTATTAACGACAATCTTATTGTCAAAGCTCTTTGTAATGCCTTTGACATCTATTACAAAATTATAAGGATCGCTCATTTTATGTGTCTATATAAGCAAAATTCAATATAAAAAATAGAAAACTTTTTAGAGCACAATAGAAACCTGAATGGGCTGCCCAACTGGTAATGTCTTTGCAATATCAGACTTAATAGAAGCTTCTATCATGTAAACCAGTTTATCTCTGTTTTGTTCGCTATATATTACAGGCGGCGTATATTCCACTTTGGAAGAAATATAATTAATTACAGCTGGTATATCATTTTTACCAAGAGCACTTACAGACACTTTTTGTCCAATTTTAAGTTTGTTCAAAACATTTCCACTAACAAAAAATCTTGCTTTAATATTTTCTGGAGGAAGTAAAATAGCCACTGGCTGGCCGGCACCAGCATATTCTCCTTTATGATAAATCGTATCGAAAACAAGAGCTTGCTGAGGTGCATATTGAGTCATTTGAGAAAGTTCCCATTTTGCATTTTCTATTTTTTCTTTAAGCGCGTTAGAGAGTGCTATTGCTGCAGATATTCTATCTTCTCTTGCCGGAAGGTTTGCTATATCGAGATTGGCAATGGCTTCCTCCAAGTCTTTGCTGTATTTTTCAAGATTGTATTTATATTTTTCATATTCAGTTTGAGGCTGCGCATTTTTACTAACCAGCCATCCATACCTTTTATAATTAATATTATACCAGTCCTTTAAAGCAATTACTGAACCTATATTTGCTTCGGCTGCTCTCACATAAGGTTCCTGCATGCCTTTTTGTAAATCTTTCACCATTGAAAGCGATGCTGTAAGCGCAAAATTATAAAAATCCAGTTCAGTTTCCTTGGAAGTCTTATCAAGAACAAAAATTATTTGCCCTTCTTTGATTTCATCTCCTCTTTTAACACAAACATCTTTTATCATTCCGCCAAATGAAGCAGAACTGTATACAAATTCGCCTTCAAGATATCCGGGAAAAACTATTTTGCCTGTATTGGTAGGCTTACATGATACAAAAAGAATAAAAAAAACAAAGCAGATAATTATTTTCAAAAGGAAACCGCTGCTTTTATATCTGCCGTTCATAAAACAGAAAGCAATAAAACCTATTCTTACTCAATTTTAGGACTTCAAAATAGTTTTTATCACAGACATTAGGTTTTTTGTGCATATCAGCTTAAACCCTTAGTGCTTCTAATTTGTAAGCACATCAAGAGCCAACAAAGTCTTTGTGTGGGTAATCCCATCCATAGCTGACATCTTTTCAGTAAGGATTTTTGACAGTTTAGATATGTCATTCAGCTTCAGCATAGCTACCAGATCATATTCTCCAGCAACTGTATATAATTCGGTTACACACTCAATCTCTTTGATTTGCTCCGCTATTTTTTTAAGTTGTGATCTTTCCACATTGATTAATATTATCGCAGTTGTCATTTTGCTTAACTCCTTTTCTCCTTAAAAGTTTGAAGATTATTACGGAAGTATAGCTTATTACATATATTTCTCAAACCTATTATTTTGTTTCTAAAAAAATAACAATAAAATTATTCTGTAATTATTCTGTAATTATTTTAAAATGTATTGCTTTATAGAAAACTCTGTATAAAACCAAACAAAAGATAGTATGAGATTATCTACGTATACTAAAAATCAACAAATAACTAAACAAGAAGGAGAAACTATGCAAAAGACAATGTTAATCACAGCATTTGGTCTACTAACAGTAATAGGAACATTCATACCTGTTACAAAAGCAGTTGAAGTTACTTCAACTGACTTTTCTAGCTTATCCGTGGATGAAGCAAGGAGTATGGCACAATCATATGCGGGACTAAGCGAAACACTAACGGTTGCAAGGGACTCAGTAACTCAAATGTCAGGACCATTAAAATGGGGTGAATATGAGACAAAAGACTTTAGAAAAGTAACAAAACAAGAGATGGTAGACCACGGTTCAAAATATAGCGGCTTAAATGTATTAGTTAAGATAAAAACTGACAGATAATGGTTGAAAAAATAAGTTACTCCTAAGACGTTAATAAAAAAATAATAATTAACAATACGTCCCCTAGGAGTCGACGCCAAAAGGAGTAATAAAAATGACTATAAATGAAAAGATTATCAAAAACAAACTGGGCATGCTAAATCTGGCAGAAGAATTAGGGAATGTGTCGAGAGCTTGTAAAGTGATGGGATTTTTATATCTCCTGGAGGAGTACGTTGTGTTTGGCTTAGGAACAACCTGCAAACATTCAAATTACGGCTATTAGCGTTGGAGAAAAAAGTAGCAGAAGAAGGTCTTATACTTACAGAAAGACAGATAGCAGCCTTGGAAAAGAAAAAAGAAGAAGATGTTGCATGTGGAGAAATCGAAACAGCTCATCCTGGATACCTTTGGCAGTCAGGATACATTTTATGTGGGAACAATTAAGGGTGTTGGACGTATATACCAGCAAACATTTGTAGATACATATTCGAAAATTACTTTTGCTAAGCTATATACGATGAAAACTCCAATAACGGCTGCCGATCTTCTCAACGATAATGTTATGCCGTTTTTTGAACAACATAATATGGGGTTATTGTGTATTCTTACAGATCGAGGAACGGAATTCTGTAGAAGAGCAGACAACCATGATTATCAATTATATTTGGCATTAAATAATATTGATCATACCAAAACTAAGGCAAAATCACCTCAAACTAATGGTATATGCGAAAGATTTCATAAAACAATCATTATTTGTATTATTCTTTTTTAAATCAAGGTCAAAAACAGACTTAAAGAGCCACGATAGTATAATGCTACAAATTTATGATAAAATTATACTGATTTGTCTTACTTTCTATTTATAGCATTTATCAGGGAAAAGTTTTGACAATATACGACATGATTTTAAGAATTTTGCTTTTCTCTCTGAAAGTTTTTTTATTATTTCGTTTTCTGACAGGACGACGTTAGATAATATCTCCAGTGAAATAACAACATCATGCCATTTCCCTATTATTTCCTCAAGTTCACGCAAGTAATGCCTATTCAGATTCAATTTCTTCTGCAGCGGTTTTTGCAAAATCGCATAGACATAGAGCAGTTTTTTTAATGTTTTTCTGCCTTTATGCATATTCTTATGATCACACTTCTTTATAAAAAACTGAGATAGTTTTTTAAATTCATCTTCGTACCAGTCCAAAACGCAATTGTTTTTAATGTCATATATTTTTTCTACAACAAGTGTATGTACTTTTTTAAAATTTTTTACATATAAGGCCATTTTTGAACAAAATGTTTTTATTAAATTCGCTAATCTTGTTTGCTGCAACTCACATAATGACGATTTTTTACCTGTGTACCACATGATTGTTTGAAGAGTTAACTGAATATTGCGAATTTCTCCTGCTTTCGTGAATATTGTTTTAAGAGGTTTAAGACTGATAGAAAGTTGAGAAGTGCGTGTGCTAAAATCAAGCAAGACCGTTAATGCAAAAATTTTTTTTATTTCAACACGCAGCCGATGCAGTTCTTCAACATCCTGTGTTTCAGAAAAAGCATAAAAATGGGCTATCATAGTTTCCCACATAGACTCGAAACGCTTAAATAAATATTTCTTCTTCAACATGAACTTTGGCCCCACCCATCATTTGCTTTAGCTTTTTCGCTCTAATTTTACAGCCATCCTGCAATCGGAAAATATTTTAGGAATAGATACTGAGGTATATTTGTAAAAAACTACTAAACTCAAAGTATGATCTATTAAGGAATAAAAGTATCATTATTGCATCAAATAATCCAGTATGTTTCCGGACATTCAATAAATAAACCTTAAAAAGTGATGAAAAAGCTTAAGACAAGGCGTTGGGATTTATAACTATTTGAGGTATAATTAGTTGTATAAGAGATGAAAAAATGCAACAATTAACCCAAAAGGTAAAAAATGAGGCTGAGAGTAGAAGGCACGGACGAAGTAATAGTATCAAACGGCGGGATAGCAGTAGCCGGAGCGCTTATAAAAAGCCTAAAGATAGGTGAGAGGTTAAATAAGATCAAAATTTCGAGCGAAGAACCGGAAATAAGTAATTGAGACGTATTTCGTTCATATCTCGGACTATTGTTGATGGGAAGAACAAACTATGAAGATATAGAGTTGTTTCGTAATGACAGGACGTTTTAGTTTGTATTGGGGATAAAAAAAGTTCCATCGGCTGCGACTTTACGGCAAAGATTTGACGCAGTCCGTGGAGCATTCGATGAAGCAATAAAGGAGTTTAATGTAGCTGTTTTGAAAAGATGTTTAATTACCTCGATAGTTGTTGAATCCGGGAAATATATACCAGTTGATATTGATGTATCGCCGCTTGACAATTCCGGGAGCAAAAAAGAAGGGGTATCCTGGACATACAAGAAGCATGATGGATATTCACCGAATTTTGCCTATGCGGGACTTGAAGGATATATGGTCAATTGTGAATTGAGACCCGGCAGTCAGCATTGCCAGAAAGGGACACCGGAATTTATACACGAAACTATGGGAATTATAGACAGAGCCTGGGGCTCGAAGCATAAAGCGCTTTTCAGATTTGACTCTGGAAATGATTCGGATGAAAATATCTCCCGGTTCAAAAACAAGGCTGGCCGGTATTTCATTATTAAGAGGAATCTGCGGAAAGAATCTGTTGAAGAATGGCTTGAAATAGCTAAAAAAGAAGGAGTCATGAAAGAGCCACGCACTGGAAAGAAGGTATGGCTTGGCCAGATTTTACGGGATGTTAAAGAGTGCGGACCAACGAGGATGGTATTTAAAGTCGTAGAGAAGACAAGCGATCGGAAAGGGCAGAAACTTCTTATGCCTGAAATCGAAGTTGAAGCTTATTGGACAAGTCTTCCAGATTCCCCGGAAATAATAATCAAACTTTATCATGAACACGGGACATCTGAACAGTTTCACAGTGAGCTCAAAAGCGACATGGATGTAGAGAGATTGCCATCTGGTAAGTTTTTGACAAATTCCCTTGTTTTAAGAAGTGCTATGCTGGCATTTAATGTGTTGAGGAAAATGGGTAGTGATTTACTCTCATTTCCTGAAGACCTTCCTGTTAAGCTCGATGTTACGCGCCGCAGGATAAAAAGCTTGATCCAAAACCTTGTGAATGTAGCCGGGAAATTGGTAAGAACAGGAGGGCGCGTCGTACTGAAAGTAAGCAAACGCTGTCGATGGTTAGATCCTTTTGAACGTTTGTTCACAAGTTATTGTTAAATGAGCTAAAAAAGAAGAAAAACAATATCCACTAACAAGCGGAGAAAGGAGGGAACTATTAAGATTTTGAAAAAATCACTGAAAAATGCCGGATTTTGAACCTATAAATGAGGTGTTTTTTTAATTACGGAATTTTTTCCACAAAACCGGTAAAAAATAATGCAATAATGGTATATTTTTAAGTGTTAAAATTTAAAGGAATTGTGTCGTCAAAAAGATCGTCACGGATTCAGGATAAAGTTACTAGCTTTTCAAGAAACTTTACTATACTTCTAAATTTCATGTTTTTATTATCATAAACATTTTTTATTCTGTAATTGCTATGGTACTTTAGTTTATATAGCTAATGTGATGTTTAGATATTAAAACCGGCTAACTTTGAAGAATTATATAAACAAAATCAACTATAAACTTTGTATGGAAAATTTAATAAAACAGTTGTTATCGAAAATAGGCGATGATCCTGCCAGGCAAGGACTACAGAATACGCCGCACCGTGTGGCAAAAAGTCTAAAATTTTTAACAAAAGGTTATACTGAAAACATTGATGAAATTATAAACAGTGCGATTTATGACGCAGAAAGCCAAGATATGATAATACTCAAAAACATAGAGTTTTACAGCCTTTGCGAGCATCACCTTTTGCCTTTTTACGGCAAGTGTCATATAGGATACCTGCCTAAAAAGAAAATAATAGGTGTAAGCAAGCTTGCAAAAATCGTTGACGTCTTTGCCAGAAGATTGCAAATACAAGAAAGGCTCTCAAGACAGATAGGGACAGTTATTATTGAAAAAATTGATGCGATAGGAGTCGGTATCGTAATAGAAGCTCAGCACATGTGCATGACAATGCGTGGCGTAGAAAAACAACACTCAAATATGATAACATCTTCAATGCTGGGACTATTCAGAAAATCTGCGGCAACAAGAGCCGAATTTTTAAATCTCATCAGCCAACCCAGGCAAAACGATTAAAATATAGCTATTGACTTTCTTGGCTAATTGTGTAGTCTTAATCAGTTGAAGATCGAGAGTTTTTTATCTATGCTCTTGGGTGGAAGTTTTTTAGAACATTTCTAAGGCGATTCTGGTCTACATGAGTGTAAATTTGAGTTGTGCTTATATCAGCGTGGCCGAGCATTTCCTGAATGACTCTGAGGTCTGCTCTATTCTCAAGCAGATGGCTTGCGAATGAATGGCGAAGCGTATGTGGATAGATATTCTTTTTTATTCCAGCAAATTTAGCTGCGCTTTTTACCACGCCCCAGATTCTGGCCCTTGTTAAGGATTTACCGTTAACGGATAAAAACACTTTGGACTGGTTGGATTTATCTTTTAGTAGTTTCGGTCTGGAGAGTTCCATGTATTTTGAAATTATTTTTTCAGCCGGTGCCCCGATCGGAACTATTCTTTGTTTATTTCCTTTTCCTGTTACACAGATTATGCCATCGTCAAATTTCAAATCGTGCAGCTGCAGGTTCACAGCCTCAGATACTCTAAGGCCGCAAGAATACAAAACCTCAATTATCGCTCTGTTTCTGATAGTCAGAGGCTCTTTGGCATTTGAAGGGAACACATCAAGCATTTGATCTATTTCTTTAAAGGAGAGAAAATCTGGCAGTATTCTCCAGAGCTTTGGGGAGTTCATTATATCCGTGATGTCAGATTGGATCAGCCTCTCTGTGAGAAGATATTTAAAAAAAACCTTTATTGAGACCAGCTTTCGTGCTATAGATGCTGCTTCCATTTTCTGGTCTGAACATGATTCAAGATAGTTTAGGATATCATCTCTCTTAAGACTAGCATAATCCCCAAGTTCTTTTGATTTCAAATACTCAAGAAAAAAACTTATATCGGAAGCATAAGCGCTAACTGTGTTTTTACTCAGTCCTTTTTCAAGAATAAGATAGTTTGAAAAGTTTTTTATAGTGGGAGATAATTCCATTAATTTACTTTTTCCTTAACTTTCGAGAAAATTCTTAGCTAGTATTAGCCGTTTATTAGCCGTTTATTTATTTTAAAGTTTCATTATTGAGTATATTAAAAACGCCTCTTCCCGTACTACCTACTTTTTTCATTAGAAAATCAGCTAAATGCTTCCCTTGCAATTCCTGAACAGTACTACCGCTTCTCAAATAGAATTTGCCGTTAAATGATATGGGGACAGAAGAAGGAATAATCTCTATTTTTATAATTTTAGTTCCCTTAAAATTTTCGACTACAACAGTAGTAACAATTCCAAGTTTATTTCTAATTGTATTTGGAATGTCTTCAACAAGTTTTGTAATGTTATTAAGGAGTATGGGGTTATAAGAATCGGATATCCCAATGAAAAGTAAGCCGCCTTTTGAATTCGCGAAGGCAGAAACAACTTTGAGACAGTCATTGCTCCATTGCCTTTTATGCTCTCTTGTGTCTGATTCAAGTCTAGTCATTGCATATCCGTAGGTTAATACTCCCTTGTTGCCAGATATTCATTAAAGTCGAGTAACAATTTTTTATAATTATTGTCAGGAAAATAGTTCAGACTTTTCTCTGCTTTGATTTTTAGTTTTTCTATTTTATTGCAAATGAATTCTTCAGCACCTGAATCTTTCATTATTTTCTTAACTTTTTCAATATCTTTTTGGGGGATGTTATTTTTCCCAAAGAGTGAGAGAAGGAATTGTTTTGATTTGGAATCTGTTCTTTTAAGAGTTTCCATCATTAACAAAGTAGGTTTTGCAGAAGATATGTCAGAGCCTATCGGTTTCCCGAGTTCTTCCGCGTTACCGAAAATTCCGAGCCAGTCGTCTCTTAACTGAAAAGCTATTCCGAGAGAGGTTGTGAATTCTGTTAGTTTTTTAATTTGCTCACGATTATTGTTTGTGGTTTTTAATGCTATTTTAGCCCCCGCAATTGCGCAGAAATTAAGGAGCGCACTGGTTTTAAGGTAGAGCATGTTTTCAACTTCTCTTTGCGTTATTTTTTCAATAGACCTGTATGAAAAAACTACGTCGAGGGCTTCTCCGGATATGAGCTTAACTGAAAGGTCGTGTACCATGTCGTTACAAATAGAGTGAACTACATTTTCAGGTATACCAAATTTTGTTGTCTTTAATAATAAACTTATAGCCCATGACTGCTGAAGGTCTCCTGCAAGTATGGCAAAAGCCGTACCGTATTTTTCTGCCTGTATTTTGTTAAGTTTATATTTCTTTTTTGCAAAAGAGCTTAGTTCTTTATGAGTAGAAGGTTTGCCTCTTCTCATATCATCGTTATCAATTATATCGTCATGAACTAGTGTCCAATTGTGATATACTTCTGCAGCAGCGGCTGCAAAAATGGCTTTTTCTGGTTCTTCTCCGAGTAGCCCACAAGTCCATAATGTTAGTATCGGCCGCAGTTTCTTTCCTCCTCTTAATGGGTAACTTTTTACGGCATTTCGCAATTCTTTGGGCTGGATGTTCAGAAAAAAATCATCAGATTTTAGTAAGTTCGTAATATTTTCAGATATCTCTTTTATCTCTTCAAAGTTTCTTGTCATTTTTTACTCTATCTGGTTTTATAGTTTATTTTTGCTATCTGCTCGAAACTGTATCCGTCATCAAGCCGCAAGATCGCTTTTAAACAATCTGCAAAACAGATATTCCCTTTTTTGTGATTTGCATTTACAATTGCTGTTCGTTGATTGATGTTCAGAAATTCCTTGTATTCTTTCATAATACTAATAAAATTACTATTAATTAAAGTAAAGGAGGGTCTTGAAATGAATTTGAAAGTTTTGACTATTTTAACCATCACCGGGATTGTTACAATGAGAATGCCTGTTTTTTCTTCTGATAAGCAGGTGGAGGGTTCTGCTTCGTCGGAACTGAAAATTGATATTACAAAAGGTAAGCCTCAAACCACTTGTCCAGTACTAGGAGGAGAAATCGACAAGAGTTTGTATGTTGATTTTCAAGGCAAACGAATTTACGTCTGTTGTGAGGAATGCATTGGAGTAGTTAAAAAAGATCCAGAAAGACACATAAGAAAACTGGAAGCGAAAGGCATTGTCCTTGAAAAGACTCCTGAAGGAAGCAAAGAAGGAACAACGGAAAAACGAGAGTATAAAGAGCATTCCTGGGCTAATGAAAAATGCTTTCCCAAAAATGAAAATTAACAAATTATTTCTGATTTTTTTGATTTCTGAGTTTATTACATATATAGCCTTTTCCGAAGAACAAGTACAAGCAAGTCGGAATCAGGAAGAGACAGTTTCTGGACAATCAACATCGTCGCCCTACCAAACAAAAGAAGATAAGACAAATCCAAAAGAAATCAAGCTTGAAGCTTTTCAGTTTGGATATTCGCCTGATACAATCAGAGTCAAAAAGGGCGATAAGGTTAAGATTTCTGCGACATCCCGGGATGTCCCTCACGGTTTTTATATTAAAGAGTACAACATTAATGCCACCATCAGGAAAGGGGAATTTGAGAGAATTGAATTTATTGCAGACAAGGCCGGAACTTTTGATATAATATGTTCCGTTTACTGCGGTAAAGGGCATCATGACATGAAGGCTAAATTAATCGTTGAAGAATGAAGGATTTCCTAAACGACAAACGGAATTTGGTTATTACCCTCTTCTGCGTACTATTATTTATTGAAAGTCTTCAGGACGGTTTCTTGTTTATTATTTGGGTATTGGCAGGAATATCTGTTTCAAGCCTTGCTGATCTGTTTCGGGTAAGAATAGCAAAAAAGATATATATATTTCCAAAGAGTGCGATAATCAGCGGGGCTATTGTTGTCGGAATTCTGGATTACCATCAGCCATGGTATATTCTTGTAATTTTTTCATTGTTGCCGATTTTGTCCAAGCATCTGATAAAATATAATAAGCATCATTTTTTTAACCCGGCTAATTTCTCTCTGGCTCTAGCTACGCTTTCCAGATTCCCCCTCACATGGAGCATAGAATCAAATATTTATATCATAATTGCTTGCGGAATTTATATTGTTTATACGCTCAAAAAGTTTCCACATGTAATAGGCTTTCTTGTTTTTTTACCGGTCTGTTTGCTACACAAGGAGTCAATCCTCTGTTATTGACAAGCTGGTTCTTTATATTTATAATGTTAATAGAGCCGAAAACTTCCGGTACAGGAACTGTGCGGGGCTTTCTGTTTGGTACTATATCGGGAGTATCAGCTTTTTTTATATTCAAACTTTTCCCGCAGTATGATCTTTTTATTGGATCATTATTTGTTGCCAATTTATTCAATCCGTTGCTGGAAAAAATAAAGTCCAAATCAGAGGAACAGAAGAGAAATAGACAATGAAAAAGAAATTGTTTTATATTAGCTTGAGTATAGCTGTTCTTGCAGTTTTATTATTACTAGTATTTTTAATAAGAGGGTGTTTTTCCGCAAATATAGAGAACAAGTCCGAAAAACATAATCATAATGCAGAAACTAAAACTGAAATTTGGACATGTGCGATGCATCCGTTTATAAGGAGTAATAAGCCTGGTAAATGCCCAATCTGTGGAATGACTTTAACTCTGCTCAAGGAAGAGAAAAAGGATTCTGGAACAGCTGTTTTGCAATTATCACCGGAAACAGTCAAACATGCTGAAATAGAGGTTTCTATAGTAGGAAGAAAGGATGCGCAGGCTGAGGTACGTTTGGTAGGGAAAATTGAATATAATGAAACAAGAACAGTAACAATATCCGCACGTTTTCCAGGGAGGATAGAAAAACTGTTGCTTAACTATATGGGAGCATATTTAAACAAAGGAGACCATATAGCCGAACTGTTTAGTCCTGAACTCTATGTTCTTCAAAGAGAACTAATAATAACAAAGGATAATCTTGAAGCAGCAGAAAAAAGTGGAGATAAATCGATGGTAAAACATAAGGGACTTATTTTTACAGCAGCTAAGAATAAGGCTAAAATTTGGGGAATAACAGATGACCAGATAAGTAACATTCTAAATCAACATATTATAACGCAAACGCTTAACTTGTACTCACCTATTTCAGGCGTTGTTGTCAAACAGAATTTTCTTCAGGGACAATATTTCAAAGAAGGCGATACATTATTTGTAATATCAGATACAACAGAGTTATGGTTGATGCTTGAAGCTTACGAACAGGATATTACCTTTCTGTGTTATGGTCAGAAGGTTGAATTTTCAGTAGAAGCATATCCTGGTAGGACATTTTATGGCACAATAGCTTATATAAGCCCTATACTGGATGAAAAAACAAGAACCATTAAAGTAAGAGTTGTTGTCAATAACAAAGATGGCAAGTTAAAACCTGGAATGTTTGTGCATGCTGTGATTTTCGCCCAATTAGGTGAAAAAGGCATTGTAATCCCGCCTGACCTGAAAGGTAAATGGATAAGCCCAATGCATCCTGAGATTATTAAAGATGGACCTGGTAAATGTGATATTTGCGGAATTGATCTTGTACCTACTGAAAAATTTGTGAAAATCAATACAACTTTAGACCAAAAAGTAAATTTACCATTAGTTATTCCTTCTACTGCTCCACTTATTACTGGCAAAAGAGCTGTTGTATATGTTGAAAAAAGCCGTGGGGTATATGAAGGAAGGGAGGTTGTTTTAGGTCCTAAAGCGGGTAATTTTTATATTGTAAATGAAGGTGTTGAGGAGGGAGAGAAAGTAGTCACGAATGGGAATTTTATGATAGACAGTGAATTGCAGATATTAGCCAAGCCAAGCATGATGAACCAGTAAGTAATTCATAATTTAACGAGAAATTAGTACGAAAATCTTCTCTTACAAGACTAAATACTATGGAAAATGGGAATGGGAAAAATTTCAATTTATTGTCGTATCTGATAAAAGTATGCTTAAATAATAGAATTTGTTCTCTGATAATTTGTTTTATAGTCCTGGTTTTAGGTGTTTATTTCGCGCCTTTTGATTGGAATATAGGATTCTCTAGAGATCCGATACATGTTGATGCCATACCTGATATAGGCGAAAATCAGCAAATTGTCTTTACCGAATGGTCAGGGCGCTCACCAAAAGATATAGAAAATCAAATTACATATCCTCTTTCTACCAGCCTTATGGGACTACCAGGTATAAAAACCATAAGAGGCAGTTCAATGTTTGGGTTCTCTTCTATTTATGTAATATTTAAGGACAATGTAGATTTTTATTGGGCTAGAACAAGGATACTGGAAAAACTTAACAGCCTACCCTCCGGATTATTACCTCCTGGGGTTAAACCGGCACTCGGCCCTGATGCCACAGCATTGGGGCAAGTATTTTGGTATACACTTGAAGGAAGAGATAAACATGGAAAACCAACAAGAGGCTGGAGTCTAGTCGAACTTCGTTCTATCCAAGACTGGTACATAAAATATGCATTGCTTTCAGCAGAAGGAGTAAGCGAAATAGCTCCAATTGGAGGTTATATCAAAGAGTATCAGATAGATATCGATCCTGATGCTATGCGCGCTTTTCATGTAAACATTAAAGAAATTCAGGATGCTGTTGAAAAAGCTAATATAGACATTGGAATAAAAACAATTGAGATGAACGGGATAGAATACATAATAAGAGGGCTGGGATATATAAAAAGCATAGAAGATATAGAAAACAGTGTCATAAAAGATAATGATAATATTCCTGTTTTTATTAAAAATGTAGCAAAAGTTTCATTGGGCCCGGCTTTAAGAAGAGGAGTGCTGGACAAAGAAGGAATTGAAGCTGTAGGTGGAGTCGTAACCATCAGGTACGGAGGAAATCCGCTCGAAGTTATTAATAATGTAAAAAATAAAATCAAGGAAATATCTCCTGTTTTACCAACAAAAACACTACCAGACGGAACAGAAAGCAAGGTTTCGATTATATCTTTTTACGACAGAACAAATCTAATATATGAAACGCTTGGAACTTTAAATTCCGCAGTTCTAGAAGAAATACTCGTCGTTGTAATAGTCCTTTTGTTTACAATAAGACAGTTAAGCATGGCTGGTATTATTTCATGCCTTTTGCCTGCTGCTGTTTTGTTTGCATTTGTCCTGATGAAAATATTTGGAATAGAAGCAAACATCATGTCTCTTTCGGGAATTGCTATTGCCATAGGAGCCGTAGATGACTTTGGAATAATCTTATGCGATAATATAATTAAACGCTTTAAGGAAGCTCCGCTAGAAAAGACTCGCTTAGAAATAATTTATTTCGCCTCTTTTGAAGTTGCCGGCCCTCTATTAACTACTATGGTAACAACTGTTATTGGTTTTCTTCCGGTGTTTATGCTGCAGCATTCTGAGGGAAAACTCTTCAGGCCTCTCGCTTTTACTAAAACATTTACACTATTTGGAGCTTATATACTGGCCATGTTTATCATCCCGATACTGATGTATGTTTTTTGGGAATCAAAATTCTGGAACAAGACATATCTTAAACTTACATTTATAGTGTCTATCATAACTGGATGCATTGCTGTTCAGTTTTATTTTGGAGCAATCTTGATAATAATAGCTTTCTGTTTTTATTATTTGATGCGTTACCTTCTTTCTGAAAGATGGAATAGTAAGATTATACAATACATTTATTATCTTATACCTATATTATTTGCTGGAATACTGGCGAAACATGCATGGCCAGCAGGCCCATCAAAAGGAATATTTATTAATGTTCTAGTTGTGCTTATACCTATTGCAGGGCTATTGATATTTTATGCCTTATTTCAGCATTTTTATAGGCAAATACTTAGTGTCTGCTTAAAATACAGAAAAACATTCTTAACTGTTTCTTCACTGGTCATAGTTTGGGGGCTATTCTCCTGGATTGGTATAAGACCGCTATTCTCCTGGCTGCCTTCAGCAATAACACATAGCACTTTTTATTCAAAAGCGATGGCTGTATTCCCAGGTATTGGGAGTGAATTCATGCCTGCCTTGGATGAAGGAACTTTTCTGCTTATGCCGTTAGCAATGCCCCATACCTCGATTAGAGAAATTAAAGATATTATTCATAAGCAGGATGTGGCTATAAGCAGCATTCCAGAAGTAATTTCTGCAGCAGGAAAAGCCGGAAGAGCTGAAACAGCCCTAGACCCCGCATCACTGTCAATGATTGAAACTATCATTACTTATCACCCTGAATTTCTAGCTGATAAAAACGGAAGATATTTAAAATTCAAATATACTCCTGACAAGAAGGATTATTTCAGAAATGAAAAAGGGGGGGAAATATTAGCTCCCGATGGTAAACCATATCTTGTAAGCGGCAGATTTGATAGAGATGGCAATAACAAACTGATTCCAGATGATAAAGGCAATGTATTTCGTTTATGGAGACTCTCTCTGGATCCTTCACTAAATCCCGGCAGAAATTACTGGGCAGGCATTAATTCTACAAATGATATTTGGAATGAAATTTCAAAGGCTGCAAAAATTCCGGGAGTAACTTCCCCTCCAAAACTGCATCCTATTGAAACAAGAATTGTTATGCTACAAAGTGGAATGAGGGCAGCAATGGGTGTCAAAGTAAAAGGACCTACCCTAGAGAGTTTGAGAGAAGCCTCAACATTAATAGAAAAAGTTTTAAAACAAGTTCCTGATATTAAGCCTGAAACCGTTTTTGCCACCAGAATTATTGCTTCTCCTTACCTTGAAATAAATATAGACAGAAAAGCCATAGCAAGATATGGGCTAAAACTGGAGGATGTTCTGGATATTATTTCAGCAGCCTCAGGAGGAGAACAAATCACTACTACTGTAGAAGGGCGTGAACGTTATCCTGTCAGAATTCGGTATCAGAGAGAGTTGAGAGACTCTCCGGAATCCCTAGAAAAAATATTAATTACTACACCTAATGGAGTAAATATCCCTCTTGGTCAACTTGCTGAGATTAGGTATCAGATAGGCCCTGAAGTTGTAAATAGTGAAGACGGATTTTTAATAACTTATGTATTTTTTGATAAGAAGGATGATATTTCCGAAACAGAAACTGTAAATCAGGCAACAGCTTTTATAAAACAAAACATGGAACATGGAGGATTAAAACTACCACTTGGTGTTTCATATAAATTCGCTGGAAATTATGAAAATTACTTGAAAGCAAATCAAACGTTAATAATAGTAATACCTATTGTTTTATTGATTATTTTTGTAACTTTATATTTGCAGTTTAAATCTGTAATCATTTCATTGCAGGTGTTTTCTGGAATCGTGTTTGCATGGGCTGGAGGTTTTATTATGCTCTGGTTCTATAGCTACGACTGGTTTTTAAATTTTCATGTCTTTGGAACATCTGTCAAAGAAATATTCAATATTCACCCTGTAAATTTAAGTGTTGCTGTTTGGGTAGGGTTCTTAGCACTGTTTGGAATAGCCTGCGACGATAATGTGATAATGGCAAGCTATATCAAAGACGTGTTTCAGAGAAACAGCCCGCAAAAAAGCGAAGATGTCAAAGACAATATTCTTTCAGGCGGAAAACGAAGAGTTAAAGCGTGCTTAATGACTACGGCTACTACTATTTTGGCTTTAATACCTGTACTTACGTCCACCGGAAGAGGTTCTGATATTATGATACCTATGGCAATTCCACTTATTGGAGGACTGACTTTTGTAATTATAGGCATGCTCATTACTCCTGTTCTCTATTCAATAACCGAAGAGGTCAGATTCAAAAGGGGAAAAAGACCATTATAAATTTTTTAATTGAATATAAGCGTAAAATGAAATTAGCATGAAGAGAATTTTTCTTGACTATAATTCAACAACGCCTGTGGCAGCTGAAGTAGTTTCAGCTATGCTGCCCTATTTTTCTGAACATTTCGGAAACGCATCGAGTTCTCACAGTTACGGGCAGAAGGCTACGCACGCGGTAGATCTGGCGCGAACGCAGGTTGCAAAATTAATAGGTGCAAATGCTGATGAAATCATATTCACTGGAAGCGGAACGGAAGCGAACAATCTGGCAATAATTGGAATAGCACATAAATTTAAGGAAAAGGGCAATCACATAATAACAAGTTCTATCGAGCATAGTTCCGTTTACAACACCTGCAAATATCTCGAAAGCTGTGGGTTTGAAATTACATACTTATCAGTAGACAATTCAGGCAAAATTAAGCTCTCCGAGCTTGAATCATTTATAAAAAAAGAGACAATCCTTGTTTCTGTAATGGTAGCAAATAATGAAACAGGAGTTGTTCAGAATATTAGGGAAATTTCTGAAATTGTAGCGAAATACAGTATCTTTACACATTCTGATGCTGTTCAGGCTCTTGGGAAAATGTATGTCAATGTAAATGATATGGGAGTAGATTTGCTTTCGGTTTCAGCTCATAAGATATATGGCCCTAAAGGGGTTGGTGCGCTCTTCTTAAGAAGAGGGTTGGGAATATCACCGATAATTCATGGGGGCGGACAAGAAAAAAAAATGAGATCAGGAACTGAAAATGTTCCTGGGATTGTAGGTTTTGGAAAAGCATGCGAACTTGCAATGACTAATCTGGACAAAAATATCGTACATTTACAAAAAACAAGAGATTTGTTTGAAAAAGAGATTAGAAACTGTATTTCAGGAATAAAAATTAATTCGTTTGAAACCGACAGAATACCAAACACTAGCAGTACAACTTTTCCCGATATTAGCAGTGAAACACTGTTAGTAAAACTTGATCTTAACGGTATTGCGGCTTCTTCTGGAGCTGCTTGCAGTGAAGCAGGAACGGAACCTTCAAGGATTCTGAAAGCCTTAGGTCTCTCAAAAAAGGAACAACACTGCACAGTAAGATTTTCGGTAGGATTACATACAACCAAAGAAGAAATAAATTATGTTGTACAAACATTAAAAAATATCGTAAAAAATAATTATTCAAGCTAAATACAATTGAATTTGTTATCAAATCAGTTTTAATATTTCGGTAAGGGTTAATTGACTATAATATTTAGAGATTGTTGAAATGAATCCAAAATTTTTGACTGCTCTAATTATCACAGGGATTGTTACAATGGGAGTGCTAATCTATTCTTCTGATATTCCAATGTCAGAGAATACGAATGATGCCCAAAATAAATCTTCACTAATTGATGCTACAGCAATGACAGAAGGCGAACTTCAAACTACTTGCCCAATACTCTTTTTTGGCGGAAAGATCAATAAGAATTTGTATGTTGATTTTCAAGGCAAACGAATTTATGCTTGCTGCGACGAATGTGTTGAAATAATAAGAAAAGATCCGGGAAAATACATAAAAGAACTTGAAGAACAAGGTATTATTCTTGAGGATATCCCGATAACTGTAGTTTCCAAAGAAGGAAAAATAGAAAAGGGAGAAAGAATATTCCCTTGCAGCTTAAGAAATGTTTCCCAAAGAATTTCCAATAATAGGAAACCTCATTGGGGACTAAATATGTATAGGAGCTGGTTTTGCCAACCGATTTGTTTTTGATTTTTTAGGATAAATATCTCTCCATCTTCTGGCAGCCCAAAGCCATTGGGAAGGATTTTCCCTGACTATCTTTTCGAATTCATCATTGATTTTTTGTGTTAATAACTGTGCGTCTTTGACAATATCTCCTGACGGGACTATGACAAACGGGCCTCTCATTAGTAGTTCAAAGTGAAAATTATCATCAAGTCTTCTGGTTACGATAAGAAGCAATGGAGCGCCCGTTTTCAAACTTAGCAGAGCTGGGGCATTGTGAGTTCTTACCGGTAGCGAGAAAAATGTAGTTGCTGCTCCATTATTGTCTCCCGGATGCTGATCTATTAATATTCCCAATAATTTTTGCTGTTTTAGTCCGATAAGGAGCCGTTTAAGTGCGCCATCCTGCGGATATATTTCCTGCTTGAACGACTTTCTTTTTGAGAATATGTATTCACTTAACTTGGGATTGTCCATTGTCCTTCCGATGCTTACTATCTCGCGAAAGAGAAGGGATAAGCTTAACCCTGAAATTTCCCAATTCCCATAATGAGCACTTGCGCAGACGGTACCTCTAGGATCTGCCAGTGCCTGTTTTATTTCTTCAGAAATGTTATATGTGACATATTTATTTATATTTTCAGGCGTAAAAACCTGGTCAAGCTTTACAAATTCAACAGCAACCTTCCCGAGGTTAATAAAATTGTCAAGAGCTATATTTTTAGCTTCTTCATAATTATCGGTGATGCCTGCGTGCAGAATGTTTTTAATCGTCCGGTTTCTATGCTTTCTATCACAGAAAAATCCTATACGCGATGCCAGATTTGCTATGAAATATGCCAAACGCAGAGGCATGGCTCTGACTATTTCTATCCCAATCCTAGCTGTTATGAACTCAAGATTGATTATAATATTTCCTTTATTCTTGCTAATAATATCCTCAACTTTCAGGAATCAAATCCTGTTTAAAAATTAAATAATTAGTAATAACCTTTGCCCAAAAAAAACACATTCCAAAGGCAGGGGGTATTTCTGCGAATAATAATTGTTTTTATACTGTAATGCTATATTGATGGAGCTGATTTATTATCTTATTACTGACTAAGATAAGAAAAAAGGCCAGCTTATACACTGAGCATATAAAAAACACTTTAACTTATATTCCTTTTATCCGTATGCAACTAAAAAAGTAATAAAAAGTATGCGAAAATGTAGTAGCTGTGCTTGTATCAAGCAAAGATATCACGGCTAGGATAGAGAAATTGGCAGTAGTGTCTTATTTTGTGTGTCCAGATTAGCTGATTCTCTAGGATAAATCCTAGGATTTCTTTCCCTTTCGAAATTTGTAACCCTAAAAATCAAGGGAAATAGTATATTTATCGGTTGTACTTTATACTTAAATGTAGCTTTTATGCACGAAAATAAAAAAAAAGAGAAGAAACCAATATTTCCTTATTCAGGAATATTACTTGTCGACAAACCTGTAAAGTGGACCAGTCATGATGTGGTTAATTTTGTCAGAAAACGGTTCAATGTACCGAAGGTCGGACACTGCGGTACGCTTGATCCTGCTGCAACTGGATTGCTGGTGTTAGTATTGGGAAAAGCCACAAAAATAAGTCAAAGTTTTAGCAGAAGCGATAAAGTTTACAAAGCAGTATTCCTTCTTGGAAAGGAGACTGATACTTTGGACATGAATGGAACAGTTGTTGCTGAAAAAGATTATTTCAACGTAACTGAAACTATGGTTAAGAAAACTGTTGCAAAATTTATCGGGAATATCATGCAAATTCCTCCAATGGTCTCTGCAAAAAAAATTGGCGGTAAAAAACTTTATGAACTTGCGCGAAAAGGAAAAATTGTAGAAAGGAAAGCTGTACCAGTAGAGATACGTTCAATAGATATTTTGATGATGGAATTTCCGTACATTTCAGTCAGAGTTTCCTGTTCTAAAGGAACTTACATACGAAGTTTGACAAGCGATATTGGGAGAGAGCTCGGATGTGGGGCTGTTCTATATTCGCTTAGCCGGATAAAAAGCGGAAAATATTCTCTAGACAATGCACTTACTATAGATAGACTCAAAGAAATGACGCAAGAAGAACTGAGCGGTATCATGATCCAGTCGCTCTTTGAGCTTAAAGGCGAAAAATTATTTCAAAGGTAGGGCGCTTTCGTGCGAAAGCGTCGAACTGAACAGATGGTACTGCAAAACGGCATAAAATTTGGCGCTTGCCTTACAAATGCAAGGAGCCGTCTACCTAATTTTGCACAAAGCTCAACTATAATTTTATTGACTTTATCTGTTAAGTGTATAATTTACAAAAATATCGAAAATTCAGTTGGTTTAAGTCATAAGAAGGAACAATGAAAACAATTGATAAGAAGTTAATAACCGATTTAATAGAACAAGCTAAAGTATCTCCCAGGAAAAGAGCTCACTATAATATTCATCCCCATCTGGATGAGAACGTACACCGTCTCTGTATAGCAGTTGAACCAGGCAGTTATGTAAGGCCACACAGGCACCTTGATCCGAAAAAATGGGAACTTTTGGTAATATTGAAAGGCAAAATAGATGTGTTGATATTCAATGATAACAAGGAAGTTTCTGAACGCTATCAACTGGATGCAAAGGGAGATATTAGGGGCATGGAAATTGAAGCTGGTGCTTGGCATACATTTGTGTCTATGGAAGAAGGATCAGTTGTTATGGAAGTAAAACAGGGACCATATTCATATCCGCCTGAAAAAGACAGCTGTCAATGGGCTCCGCGCGAAGGAGAAAAAGATGCTGTAGAATTTGAAGCTTGGTTCAAAAAAGCAAAGGTCGGAGACAAAGCACCATAAGAGGGAATTACAAATTCCAAATAACAAATCCCGAAAAGAATTCCAAGTAACAATAATCAAATTTCCATTGTAATAAATTAAAGTATTGCTTGTTTTTGCTATAGTTCCATGCTAAAAATGAGTAGGCTGTAATTTTAATATCGAACTTTTAAGGAGGTGTAATGAGTGCTAAAAAAAAGAAATCAAAGGGATTGATAAAGAAAGTATTCAAAAAAATCAGGAAACAATTTCCAAAAGCCATATCAGACGACATTAAAACAGTAAGAACTTCAATAAAAGATGCGGCTAAAAATGTATCGTCATCTATTAATAAAAATGTAAAGAAGACGGTAAAAAAAGCTCGTGATGCTTCAAGAAATATTGGAGATGCTTCCGCTAAAGATCTCAAAACAGCTTTGCGTTCTATTTTTGATTCCAGCGAGGATTTAGGTTCAAAAGTAATGAAAAACCTTCGTTCTGTTTTTGATTCAACTCTTGATACAGTTGAAACTGTTACCAAAGAAACTTCAAAAGATTTGCATAAAGCTCTCGATTCAGTAGTTGACTCATCCAATGATATTTCATCGGAAACTGCAGGAAAAATAAGAAATGCAATTAACAAAGCTGTTAATAAGGTTACAAGGAAGAAAAAAAAGAAGAAAAAAGAAACTGAATCATCCGAAAAAGAAAAGAAACCTATTGTTAAGAAAAAGACCTCCGGCACGAAGACTAAAAAATAGATAAGCTTTCCCTAGGATGGAGAATGATTTTCAAGTCATAATCATAGGGTGCGGTGTAATTGGGGCGGCTATTGCAAGAGAACTATCTAAGTTCAGAATTAGAATAGCCGTACTAGAAAAAGAAGCAGATGTATCCTTTGGTACAAGCAAAGCAACTTCAGGAATTATCCATGCCGGATTCCATTCTCCGCAGGGATCTTTAAAAGCTAAATTTGTAGTTCCTGGAAACAGAAAATACGACCGTCTTTGCGAAGAGCTCGAGTTCCCATTTGAACGCAGAGGAGAACTAATGGTAGCTTTTGATGAAGACGAGCTGCGAATTCTTCAGATTTATTATAAACGCGGGCTTGATAACAACGTTCCTTATATGGAACTACTTGGCAGAGAGCGTGTATTGGAAATGGAACCAAACTTAAGCCCCGATATTTTGGGAGCTCTTTATGCGCCAACAGCCGGCATTATATGTCCTTATGAATATTGTTTTTCACTTATAGGTATTGCCAGAGAAAATGGAACAGAATTGTTACTTAATCAAAAAGTAACTTGGATAGGCAAGAATAATAATAACAGATTTGATATAGAAACAGAATCTGGAGAGAAGTTTACTACTGATTATGTGATAAATGCGGCAGGCCTATATGCAGATGACATTGCCAGGTATGTGGGAATAACAAATTTCAAAATAGTCCCAAGAAAAGGCGAAGAATATTTGCTGGACAGGCGTATAGGAACTCTTGTAAAACGAATAATCTTTCCTTGTCCCTCAAGCAATTCAAAAGGAATGTTGGTAATTCCAACAGTTGATGGGCCGGTAATGGTAGGGCCTACAGCTCTGGATACCGAGGACAAAACTGATTATAGCACCACAAGGGAAGGATTAAACGAAGTATTTCAGCAGGCGCAGCGAATGGTTCCCGGAGTAAGAACATCTGATATAATTACTTCGTTTGTTGGCCTTCGTCCTGCTGCTGTAGGAAATAATGGAGATTTTATTATAGGGAAGACTGCTGTACAAGGATTTATAAATGCCGCGGGAATACAGTCTCCAGGATTAACAGCATCACCTGCAATAGCTGAACACATCCGGGAAATCATAACCAAAGAAGGGTTAAGAATGGAGCTTAGGCCCGATTTTGACCCTTACCGCAAAAAAGTCTGGATAAAAGTAAGACGTTTGTTGGAAAAACGTGATTTTGAAAAATACAGCAAACTTGTTGGCCAAAATAAAGACTATTCCAAGCTCGTATGTCGTTGTGAAAATGTTACAGAAGCTGAAATAATAGCAGCAGTAAAAGACGGGCACACAACACTTGACGGTATTAAGTTTGCTACCAGGGCGGGAACCGGAAGGTGCCAAGCCGGTTTTTGTACTTCAAGGATTATGGAAATTATACAAAGAGAAGCAGGAATACCATTTGATAAAATCACTAAAAAAGGCAAAGGTTCAGAAATTGCGCCGTATCATATAGAGAAAGGGTACAGGAACTAATGATTAAGAATGTTGATGCCATAGTAATTGGTGGAGGCCCTGCAGGGCTGGCAGCAGCGCTTTCTCTTAAAAATAATAAGATAAAGAAGGTTTTGATTACAGAAAGAGAAAATTCCTTGGGGGGAATACTCCTTCAGTGCATACATAATGGGTTCGGTTTGCACAGATTTAAAGAAGAACTTACGGGGCCGGAATATGCCGAACGTTATATTGAAGTTCTGAAAAACACCAATGTTGAAGTTTTATTAAATACTTGTGCGATAGATATAATTTCTATAGGAACCGGGAAAAAAATCTATTTAATGTCAAAATCTAATGGACTTATTGAAGTAAACGCGAAAGCCGTAATTTTAGCAATGGGATGTAGAGAAAGAAACAGGGGAAATATTGCTATTCCCGGGAGCCGGCCGGCAGGAGTAATGACAGCAGGGTTAGCGCAAAAACTTGTTAACCATTATGGATATATGCCTGGAAAAGAAATCATAATCCTCGGGTCTGGAGATATAGGGTTAATAATGGCAAGAAGAATGACATGGGAAGGCGCAAAGGTAAAAGCTGTTGTAGAACTTCAGCCTTATCCAGGCGGACTAAACAGAAATATTGTGCAGTGCCTTGATGATTATAATATTCCATTGTATCTTTCCCATACCATTACGAATATTTACGGAAATGAAAGGATAAGAGCTGTAGATGTAGCTCCTATAAATGAGTTTCGCGAACCGTTAAAAGAAAACAGCTTCAATATTACATGTGATGCTCTCCTGCTTTCGGTAGGATTAATTCCAGAAAATGAATTGTCTTTAAATGCCGGAATATCCCTTGATAAGGTTACAGGCGGTCCCTTGGTAGATTCCAATCTGATGACAAATATTGCAGGTATCTTTGCGTGCGGTAATGTCTTGCATGTTCATGATCTGGTTGACTGGGTTTCTGAAGAAGCGGAGAATTGCGGGAAATCAGTCAGTGCATATATAAAAGATACAGCTGTTCAAAAGAAAGGCATTCCAGTAAAAACAGAGAATCTTGTAAAATATGCATTGCCAGCTACTCTTGAACAAGGTAAGCCTGGACTGATTTCATTAAGGACTATAGCTCCGGCAGAAAATACAACGATAATAGTGGTTGCGGGGAATTCAGTACTTTATAAAAAGACATATAAGAAGATTTTTCCAAGCGAAATGCAAAGAATAAAAATAGACAAAGTACCTGAAAATACTGATGTTATTCATGTTTTTTTTGAATAAGGAACTAATATGAAAAAATCAATAATATGTATAAGCTGTCCCTTAGGATGTAATCTTACGGTCGAGTATAAAAATAAGGTTATTACAAGTATCGTCGGAAATGCTTGCAGCAAAGGCCCGAAATATGCGAGAAAAGAAATTTTCTCTCCAGAGAGAGTCGTGACTTTTACTGTAAAAATCACAGGAGCAAAAACACCTCTTTTGCCGGTAAAAACAGATTGCGCTATATCAAAAGAAAAGATGTTCGATGTAATAAAAGAAATTTTTAAAATTCAAGTAAAGGCTCCGGTCAAACGGGGAAGTATTATTTGCAAAAATATATGCAAAAGCGGGGCAAATCTAGTAGCTACTCGTACTATGGAATAAGAAATTCTGAATATGAAAAAAGGGGTTTTACTATGTGTGCTTCCTACGTTCTTTTTAATAACTTCTTTATTGTCTGGTGAAAGAGACGCTGAACAAAATATCACCAATAATGATATAATAATTAAAGTTACCTTCATAGCAAAGGATAAATCTGTTTTGACTGCTGTTTTTGATAACGCTTCTAGCACCGTAATAATAACGATGAATAACGGGAAAACTTTTACCTTACATAGGGCTTTATCTGCTTCAGGGGCCAGGTATGCTGAAAAAGAAGAAAAGATTGTATTCTGGACAAAAGGAGAAAATGCTTCATTGTGGATTAATGATCAGCTTATTTTTTCAGGAACAGTGAAAGAGAATTAGCTTCAGCTTTTACTTTTTGTTCGTCAGCTAATGTTAGTCTGAATTTTTCTATCGCATTATTTATGGCCCATACTATTTTTTCTTGAAATTCCGGTGTGGATAAAATTTTTTCATCAATGGGGTTTATTATGTATCCACATTCAAGAACTACAGCCGGAGAAATGGCATTTCTCAATACAAAAAGGCTTTTGGGTTTAATCCTGTTGTATAATCCTTTATTTTCTTTAGTAACTTGTATGCCTTGTTTTATAGCATGATAGCTGTCGGGATGGAAGTTGTTGATTTTTATCATTTCTTCTGAAAGCAATTCTGCAAATTTTCTGCTTTCTTTCGGGAATTTGCTCTCTTTGCCGTCTCCGTCATCATAATAAAGAACGCAAAACCCGCTCATACTTTTCCATAACGGACTTGTTATGCCTTCCGATTTTGCCTTATCAATATCATCCTGACTTCCTGAATCATGATGAATTTCAATATACAAATCAGGTTTTATCTTCTTAGCCAGTTCTACTTTGGCTTGGAGCGACAAGTTCTCCGTTGTTGGAGCAAGAATATATTCTACTCCAGCAAGCTGATTTTTCGTGTTTGCAAATAAATTTACTATAGCATCATTGAACTCATTCTCCCATTTCCCACTGTAAGATTTTGCTCCTCTTCCAGTATCTTTCAGCCCGGCAGCTGTGTGCCCTCCTAATATTAAAATTTTATAATCTTTTGAATGATCTTTGACAAGAAATTTAACTGGTTTCGCAGGAACCTTTGATAGTTCAGAATAATAAAAATATAATGCAATTAGAAATAAACAGGTAAAAATAGTAATGCCCCAAATGATAAGTTTATTTTTCATAACACCTTTATTACCTTTCTGAAGCAACAGGTTTTTACTAAGCTTTTGGTAGCAAAGTTATAAAATAAGTTTAATTCTAAAAATAAAAAATTGTTAAATAATAATAAAAATACTCTATTTTGGAGTAAAAGTGGCATTATATTAAACAAAATAAGAGTATTAGTTTGCTATATTCGACAATATAATCAATAACAACTTAAACTATAGGTTAAGGCTATATGGGATTAAAGACTAAAATTGCAATAATGCAGTTTCTGCAGTTTTTTGTATGGGGAGCATGGATGATGACCATTGGTGCGTGGTGGTTTAGAACTCAACACTGGTCTGGCGCTCAATTCGGGGCTATTTTCTCAACAATTGGTATAGGTGCATTATTTATGCCTACAATTGCCGGGATTATTGCTGATCACTGGATAAATGCTGAAAAACTATATGGAATTTGTCATCTCTGCGGGGCAGTAATGCTTTTTTCAGTGCCACATTGCTCTGGCCCATTTTCGGTTTTCTGGGTAATGCTTGCTAATATGTGCTTTTATATGCCTACTATTTCTTTGTCTATTACAATTTCCTATTCGTCAATGGAAGAAGCAGGTATGAATATTGTTAAAGATTATCCGCCTATTCGCGTATTTGGAACAATAGGTTTCATTGTTGCGATGTGGACTATCAGTCTGTGCCATATTGAAACATCTCCATGGATGTTTTATGTTGCAGGTATTGCGTCTGTGGCTCTGGGAATATATGGATTTGCAATGCCAAAGTGCCCGCCTTTGGGTAAAAGCAGCGGATCCATTGTTAGCGATTTGGGATTAGATGCATTTAGGCTCTTCAAAAATTATAAAATGGCATTAGTATTAATTTTCTCCATGTTTCTTGGTGGAGCTCTTCAGCTTACAAATGCCTATGGGGATGCTTTTTTGCACAGTTTTACCGAAGAGCCTAACTATGCGGAGTGCATAGCTGTTAAATTCCCGGCAATAATTATGTCCATATCACAGATATCAGAAACATTTATGATATTGCTCGTACCGTTTTTTCTGCGCCGTTTCGGTATAAAAAATGTTATGCTAATGAGTATGTTTGCATGGGTGTTTCGCTTTGGTTTGTTTGGCTTCGGCGATCCTGCAGGTGGTTTATGGATGATTATTCTTTCCTGTATAGTATACGGTATAGCTTTTGATTTCTTCAATATTTCAGGTTCACTTTATACTGAATTAAATGCACATCCAAGTATTCGCGCGAGCGCTCAAGGGGTATTTATGTTTATGACAAATGGAGTTGGTGCAATTTTAGGTAGTTCCATTAGTGGTTGGATGATAAGTGCATTTTATACTAAAGCAGAAGGCGTTATTTACTGGCAAGGATGGGGTGGGATTTGGACAGCATTTGCTGTCTATGCATTAATAGTTGGAGTGCTATTTGCGATACTATTCGAGCACAAACACAGTCCTGAAGAAATGGCCAATACTCATCACTAAGAAATATCTGACAGCACAATTTTTTATTTTACAATTGCTTGGTCTTTATATAACAGGTTTATTTCAGAAAAATCTATATTTTTCCACTTAAGATATTGAAGCAGGTCTCTGAGCTCTCTTAATTTTGTTCTCAAGTTTCTCGTTTCAGTTATTACTTGCGTCTGTGTTGGCGGTGCGTCTGTATTAAAATTAAAAGGGAATATAACTTTAATTATTTTTTCTTTGTGATCGGCCATAAAAACAACAAGTTTGTTCTGAAGATAAAGGTTTATAACCCTTATGTCCATATCCATAAAACTATTTCCAACTAATGAAATAAAAACTAACGCTGGTTTAATAGAAGTAATTATTTCTCCATAAGGTAATTTTTTGTTCCTCATATATGCAGGCAGTCTGAATCCTGTTATAACGGGAAGAGCATCTATTATATTGCCAAAGTACTTACTGTTTATTACCATACCATCGTTATCGACAAGCATATTTGATTTTTTGTTGTAAAGCAATGCCCTTGGAATTCGTTCTACAATTGTAAATTTTAACGTATCTGGAAGTTCTCTTATTACTTCCACATACGATATTCCTTCTCCGCCCATTTTTTCGAGCTTGCTTCTAAGATTGCTCAGATTTAATGAGAATAAATTTGTTGTTCCTTTTTTCAGAGAAAGGATATTCATAATATCGTCAGCTCTGTTGTCCCAATAGCCAGAACTTTTGACTATAACATTTTTTAGCTTAAAATGCGGGTTTTCATAATAAAGCAACTTCGAAATGTAGTCAAATGTAAAAAAAAATAGAATGGTAATTGCTGTCAGAAAGATCAGTATCAATCCAGTTCTTACAAATGGTTTCCTCAGTAACGCTTCTTTATTATTTCTAGCCATAATTGACTCTTCTACAAAAAGGCTCTTTTGTAGAACATATATTAGAGTTTTGAAATTATAGAATATAATACTACCGCGGCACAATTACCTACATTTATTGAAATTTTCTTACCGAACATAAGCAGGCCTATAACTCCATCACATGCATCAATAGTATTCAGTTTTATTCCGAGTGCTTCATTACCAAAGACCAGTACCAAAGGAAATTCATATTTTTTTTGCCATGCGCATGTTGTGCTGCTTCCAGTCTCGACAGCTAAAATCATTTTATATCCTTCGCACCTTAGTACCATAACTGCTTCCAGGGAGGTTTCAAAATGCCTGTATTTTACATATTGATCTGAACCCATAGCTGTTTTTTCTAACTTTGGATGCGGAGGAAATGGGGTGTATCCGCAGGCAATTATTTCATGTACTCCAACAGCGTCAGCGATACGAAAAATATTACCTGTATTATGTGCGCTTCTCAGATTATCGAGTACTATTGTTATTTTAGGATGGCTTTTTTTCATTGGTATTTTTTACCACAAACTATCTAAATAGCATGAATTATTAATTCCTAACTGTTATAGTATTATCACAGTTTTTTTATTCAGCAAATTTAACTTTATATTTTTTGAGGTCGAAATGTCTAAGAATAAAATTAATTCAGTAGATGTAGTAGTTCCGGCATATAATGAAGAGCTTAATCTTGATGCGCTTATAGAAAGATCTATTAATGTGCTTAGGGATAAGGAGTATTTTTACAGGCTGATTTTTGTTGATGACGGAAGCACTGATAAATCCGGAGATGTAATAAGAAAATGGATTAAGAACTATCCTGAAAACATTGCGTTGATTTCCCTTAACAGAAATTATGGGCAGCATGCCGCAATAATTGCCGGGTTCGAGAGTTGTACTGCAGATGTGATAGTTACGATAGATGCTGATTTACAGAATCCGCCGGAAGGCATTCCAATGCTTGTAGATAAAATGAAGGAAGGAAATTATGATATTGTTGGAAGTCTGCGCGGCGGTGGTCGGAAAGATACTATTTTCAGAAAAACAGCATCATGGGCAAAGGAATATCTTGTTCACAAAATAACAAAATCCAATATTCGCGACAGCGGGTGTATGTTGAGGGCATATAAGAAGGCGATAATAGATATAGTTCTTCAGTGTAATGAAAAATTTGTTTATATTCCTGTTTTGGCTAACTCTTTTGCTAGAAAAACTACGGAAATCACGATAGAACATTCTGAAAGGGCGGCCGGAGAATCCAAATACAATGCGTGGAAATTATTGCAGCTTTTTTTTGACATCCTCACTGGATCGACTTTTATGCCCCTCCGGTTTCTGACTGTTTTTGGAGGAATTATGGCCGTAGTAAGTATATTTTTTGCTTTATTACTAATTGCTTTGCGAATATTCTTTGGTGCTGTGTGGGCAGGCAATGGAGTATTTACTTTATTTGGTATACTTTTCTTCTTTATAGGTATCCAGTTTTTCGTTTTTGGTTTGATAGGCGAATATATCTGTAGAATAAGTATGGATGTCAGACAACGCCCTAAATTCATCGTAGGTTCAAAAGAAGGGAAAATTTAGAAAATATCCAACTTTTATTCGCTTGTGGCAAAACGAGGTAAAGTTTGAACATATTGCAGGAAAATATCTTATGGAAGACGATAGAAATTATTTCACGGAAAATGAAACGATACTTGGATTGAAAATAGATGTAGATACCTGGAGAGGTACTATTATGGGGCTTCCTGCTTTAGTAAATATGCTTCAGGAAGAAGGAATAAGATCGACATTTTTCCTTAGTATTGGACCGGACAACATGGGCAAGCATATCTGGCGGCTTATAAAACCGAAGTTTTTTTTGAAAATGCTAAGGGGTAACGCTGCAAAGCTTTATGGTTTTGATATTTTGTTTAAAGGTTTTTTATGGCCCGGCCCTGACATAGGAACCCACTTAAAAGACATTCTGAGAATGCCTCTTTACCATAATCATGAAGTAGCTCTTCATGCTTATGATCATTACAAGTGGCAAACTAGAATAAGCAAAATGTGTGCGGAAGAAGTAAAGCTTGATAATCTGAAAGCCTTTGAAAGATGGAAAAACATATTCGGAGGAACTCTTCCTAAGGCAGCCGGGTCACCAGGGTGGCAAATATCCAAAGAATGGCTCGATTTCGCTGATTCAAAACATTGTTCTCCCATCCTGTATAGGAGCGACAGCCGCGGCTCTGTTTTCGGTTATCCGGAATTTGAGAGGAAAGTGTATGGAAAACTTCAAATACCGACAACGCTTCCTACTTATGACGAAGTAATAGGAAGAAACGGTGTTACAAATGAAAATTATAATGAGTATATTTTAAGTTTAATTGAACCAGGCCAGCTTAACGTACTTACTATTCATGCAGAGGCCGAGGGAATAGCTTGTTTTGATATGTTTAAGGATTTTGTAAAGGAATGCAAGAACAGAAATGTAAAAATCGTTCCGCTCGTAGATATTTATAATAAGATTAAAAATACTCACAGAGTTGTAAGGCTTCATATGGAACAAATCCCGGGCAGAGATGGCAAGGTTGCTATTGTTTCCAAAAGAGCAAGTTGAAATATTATGAAAAAAATTTTACCAATTTGTTTGAGCTTACTTTTTTGTTCTTGTTCGTCTGTACCTACAAATGATATTACAGCAGATGAGACTTTAAAAAAGGCAATAAAATGGTATAGAAACTCGGCAGAAAAAAAAGCATTATACCTGCAAATTTTTTCAATGGGATATCAATACATTTATGCTACAATCAAAAAGTTAGGATTAAAGCCAAAAACTTGGGGCGTGGTATTAGACATGGATGAGACTGTTTTGGATAATTCAGCGATTTATTTTAAATTTAGTAATTGCTTTGATGGTCCAGACATTGATCAGCCAACGTTTGAAAAGACGGTTACTATCCATGGTAAAGCTAATGCATTACCAGGAGCTGTGGAATTAACAAAGAAAATTCATGAATTGGGAGGATATGTATCGTTTGTAACAAATCGGGATGGTTCCTATAAAGATGCTGAAGGTAATACACTGGATAAAGTAGTCGAAACATTAAGAAACAATGGAATTTATTTTGATCAAGTGATACTGGCAAATTACAGAGATTGTGCTTCTCCTACAGATACGGATAAAAATCCTAGATTTAAAGCAATAGAAGACGGAAACTATAATCCAAAATTAATGATTTGGTCTAATACACTGCCGCCGCATAAAATAATAGCATATTTTGGAGATAATATTCATGATTTTCCATGTCTGAAGCAAGCAGATATTGTAACAAAGGACGGAAATAGTAAAGAGTTTGATAAGTTCGGGCATGGCTTTTTTATATTGCCAAATCCAATGTATGGTAGTTGGGAGGAAAATTATTATGAGTAGTTTAATAAAAAAAGCTGACTTTTCTACAAGAAGCAAAATTGTAGTATCGTTTGTATTCCTAATATTCAATCTTAGTTTTATAAGTTCTATTATTGCCGATGATATCAAAATACAACGAGTCGTAAGTACTGGGACAGAAAATAATTGTATCACACAAGATAAGGATGGTGTTCTTTGGATTGGTGTATGGGGGAAAGGATTATTTTGCTATAATGGCAGGGAAGTATCAAAAACAAAAATTGGGAATAGGGAAAACCTTTCTCCAATAATATGGTCTATTTTTGCAGATAGCAAAGGTCTTATATGGTCTTTAGTAGCAGATCATGGGCTATATGTTTATGATAAAAAAAGCGGTATTTATAACGAATACAAACCAGTTATTGGAAGACATGATACGTTAGTAAGTAACCGTTTCAATGTTTGTTCTTGTAATAATCTTGTAGAAGACAAAGAAGGCTTTATCTGGATCGGAACTGCAGAGGGATTATGCTCTTATAATAAAAAAACTAAAAAGTTTGCTCAATACAAACATAATCCAGACAATCCCAATAGCTTAAGCAATAATAGTGTTTGGGCTGTTTTTGTAGATAAAGATGGTTTAATCTGGATTGGGACAGAAGATGGATTAAATCGCTACGATAAAAACATTGGTAAATTTTATTGTTATAGACATGATCCCTATAATCCAGAAAGTATAAGCGATAATTATATTAGAGCAATAGCTGAAGATAAAGAAGGCAACCTCTGGATTGGAACAAAAAACACAGGAATAGATAAACTCGACAAAAAAGCAGGCAAGTTTACCAATTATAGACATGATTCTAATAATAAAAATAGCTTGTCCTATAATGAAATTCACCATATTATGGTAGATCGAAATAATAATTTATGGATTTGTAATGATGGGAATATCGGATTCGACTTATATAACATTAGAACAAAAATTTTTAAACACTATAGTTATAACCCTGAAAATTCTAATACTATAAGTTCGAACAGTAGACTATGTTCTTTTGAAGATAGTTCTGGAATCGTATGGTTAATAAATGGTTCGGGAGGTCTTAATAAATGTATTTGGCAAAAAAACATTTTTAAAAAAAAATCTTACAATCCAAACGATAAATTCAGTATAAGTTCTAATGAATTGGCAAAAATATATGAGGATAAGAACGAAAATATTTGGCTAGGAACATATAGAGGTGGTTTGTGTTTATATACAAAAGATGACAAATTTGAAAACTTTAATCACACCTCTAATCCAACTAGTTTACCTGGAACTTCTGTCCATTCTATTCTGAACGCATCGGATAATAAACTCTGGTTAGGTATTAAAGAAGGATTTCTCTGCTTATTCGATGCTAAAACAAAGCAGATTATCAAGAATTTCAAAAATCCTTATTCCAACGTTACTCCAGCTTATTTAACTAAAGATAATAAAAATCCTGATATATTGTGGTTTGCATGCTCTTATGCAAAAGGTGTATTTAAATTCGATATAATAACAGGGGAATTTACTACATACAAATATAACCCCGACGACAAGAGCTCTGTAAGCAACGCGCAAACTTTCGGTATCTTACAAGATGGAGATGTCTTATGGCTTGGGACCGGAGGAAGTGGTTTATGTAAATTTGATAAAGATACGGGGAAATGTGTTTATTACAAACATGATCCTAATGACAAAAATAGCATAAGCGGTAACGTTGTAATTGAGCCATATATTGATAGTAAAGGCAATTTCTGGGTTGCGACGGATAACGGAGGATTAAATAAGTTTGACAAGCAAACAGGAAAGTTTACTCATTACAATACTGACTGTGGATTCCCGAGCAAATGCACAAGACATATTCTAGAAGATAAGGAAGGCTTTTTATGGATAAGTACAGATTCCGGCATAATAAAATTTGATCCCCAGCAATTGAAAGTTATTAGATGGTTTACAACTGCAGATGGACTTCCAAGTAATGACTTTGAAGATATATGTAATGCAATTGAAGATTCCAAAGGCAACTTTTGGTTTTCGACAGTAAAAGGCCTTTGCAAATTCAACCCTGAAGAAGCGAGCAAGATTGAACCCAATAAACATATTCCGTCGATAGTTCTGTCATCATTTAAATCAAAAGAGGGAACTTACAATGAAGAGGGACTAAAAAAGCTGACAGAAGTAAAGCTTCCCTGGCCAGATAATTCATTCAGTTTTACCTTTGCAGGGTTGGACTATATGGACCCGGGGAAAAATCAATATGCCTATAAACTTGAAGGCTTTGACAAAGATTGGAATTATATCGGAAACAATAATTTTGGTCAGTATTCAAATCTCAGCCCTGGAGAATACATTCTTCACATGAAAGGTTCTAATAATGATGGTATCTGGAATGAAGAGGGTATATCTATCAGAATAACAATAACGCCGCCATTCTGGATGACATTATGGTTTAAAGGATTAATAGGAATAGTTATTTTATGCACTATCGGAGGAGTATTTCACTTAAGAATAAGAACTCTGAATAAAAAAGCGATTTATATGAGGGATCATGCAATAGCTGAAGCAACAGCACAAGTAGCGCATGATATACGTTCTCCTTTAGCGGCGCTTAACACTGCATTAAGAGATTTGAAAGAATTGCCTGAACAAAAGAGAATACTTATTAGAAATGCGACTCGCCGTATTAGTGATATTGCTCATAATCTTCTGATAAAGTACAAAAAAAAGAACGAAAATACTACAGGAACTGAACAAAACCTAAAAGCTGAGTTAGTATCGAGTCTTTTAGATTATTTGATTTCAGAAAAACGAGTGCAGACAACAGATAAATCTATAGAACTTATTTTAGATATTGGCAATGACGCTCGCAGTTGTTTCGTTAATCTGGAGACTAGTAAATTTAAAAGAGTAATATCCAATTTGATTAATAACGCAGCTGAAGCGATTGAAACAAAAGAAGGAATTATTCGAGTTGTTTTGACTAAGGAATTAGATAGTAACTTAGTTTTAAAGATAATTGATAACGGTAAAGGGATTTCAGAAGATACTCTTTTAAAAATAAAACAAGGGAAAATAAGCTCTACTAAAAAAGAGGGATGCGGCTTAGGTATTTCCAGTTCTGTTCAAAACATCAAGAGTTGGGGTGGAAGTTATGACATTCAATCAAAGGAAAGAGAAGGAACAACATTTATTATCAAACTGCCAATAACAGAAGCTCCTGACTGGTTCCAAAACAGGTTAGAGATCATACCTGGAATGAACGTAGCGGTTTTGGATGATGATCAATCAATCCATGATGTTTGGGAGACTCGATTCCAGGAATATATTAAAGACGGACAAATTACATTGGAACATTTTTATCTTCCATCAGAATTTGTTAAGTATTGCGAAGTTCTAGCCACGCCGACTTGTCCCGCCGAAGCTAAAAGCGAAGGCGGAAGCCATGCGAAGGCGGGCCAGAATTTATCTTCTACAAAAATACTGTTTCTGATAGATTATGAACTGCTTGGATGCGAAGAAACTGGACTTGATTTAATAGAAAAACTTAACCTGAAAAATCAGTCAATTCTTGTAACCAGCCGCTATGAAGAACCTGCTGTCAAAAATAAAATAATAATACTCGGAATAAAAGCTATCCCAAAAAATTTCGCCCCGTATATTTTGATTGAATTTTCGATATTTTGAAAAGTGAAACTTTAAATCTAAAAAGAGTATGGATAATGAAAAAAATTGAAAATTATGTTGGTAAAAATTCAGAAATCTTGATTGCTGCAGACCATGGCGGTCTGGAAATAAAAAGTTTTATTGTAAAAAAACTTTCTGAAGCAGGATATAAATTTACTGATTTAGGGCCGAAGAACTATGACGCTAATGATGATTATTGTGACTATGCTTCGATTCTTGCCGGGAAGATTTCAAAAGGCGAATTTGAGCGCGGTATTTTGATATGCAGAAGCGGTATCGGAATGGCTATAAATGCCAACCGTTTTCACTATGTAAGAGCATTTGTTGCTTATGATGAAACCCTCGCAAAAGTCAGCAGAGCACATAACTGTTCAAATGTTCTGGTTTTTCCTGCCGACTATATAGACATAGAAAGTGCGGTAAATATTGCAAAAACTTGGCTGAACACTCCGTTTACTGGCGATCATAGGCATTTAAGAAGGCTTGAAAAGTTAGAAAAAAAATCTTATGACGAAATAGTTGCGGTTCGAAGTGTCGACCCTGAAATGGCAAAGTATATTGATGAAGAGTTTGAGAGACAAGACAGTGGCTTGGAATTGATTGCTTCAGAAAACTTTGCTAGTACTGCAATCAGAGCGGCTCAAGGAAGTGTTCTAACGAACAAATATGCTGAAGGGTATCCGGCTAAACGCTATTACGGCGGTTGCCAGGTCGTCGACAAAGTAGAAGTTATTGCAATAGAAAGGGCATGCAAACTCTTTGGAGCGGAAGCTGCGAATGTTCAGCCACATTCCGGAAGCCAGGCAAATATGGCCGCGTATTTCGCGATAATTAAACCCGGAGATACTATTTTGGCAATGGACCTGGCTCATGGTGGACACCTTACACACGGGCACCCGATGAACTTCAGCGGTATGCTGTACAATGTCGTTTCTTATGGTGTTTCAAAAGAAACTGAAAGGCTCGACTATGATGTAATTGAAAGGCTTGCGCTTGAACATAAACCGCAGGTAATTGTTGCCGGAGCCAGTGCATATCCGAGAGTAATTGATTTCCCCAGATTAAGAATTATTGCTGATAAAATCAAGGCTAAATTGATGGTAGATATGGCTCATATAGCCGGTCTTGTCGCTGCAGAATTACACCCAAGTCCTGTTCCGTATGCCGATATTGTAACAAGCACTACCCATAAATCTTTAAGAGGCCCTCGTGGTGGACTAATCCTATGCAAGGAACAGTATATTAAAGATATAAATTCTAAGTTATTTCCCGGTATTCAAGGCGGCCCTTTACTTCATGTTATTGCTGCCAAGGGAGTATGTTTTCATGAAGCTATGACTCCGGAATTTAAACAATATCAGCAACAGATTATTGCAAATGCAAAAAGACTCGCCTCAGAACTTGAACAATGCGGATTCCGCATTGTTTCAGGCGGTACGGACAATCACTTAATGCTTGTTGACTTAAGACCAAAGAAGGTTACCGGAAAAGAAGCAAGTATAGCCTTGGAAAAAGCAGGAATAACTGTTAATAAGAATATGATCCCGTTTGATCCTGAAAAACCATTTGTTACAAGCGGTATAAGACTTGGTACTCCGGCGGTAACGACAAGAGGTTTGAAAGAAGAGAACATGGTCTTTGTGGCTAAATGGATAGATAGAGCTATCATAAACCTTAACAATGATGTGGAGCTTGCAAAAATCGCCGTGGAAGTTAAATCGTTTATGGCTGAACACCCCATGCCAAAATTTTGAACATTCAACATCAGTTTGTTTCAACATAATTCCTAACAAGTCTGAAATGATAATATCTGGCGTTATCAGTAAATAATATTTATACGGGGGAAATTTAAATATTAGCCTCTATTTCTTTAAAAAGTTATATTGTAGATTGAGCGTTTATCATACTATCATCACTTACTACAGCTTCACAATTTTCTATACTAAAACCAACACTAAAATAACAGTCTCTCTTTGCTTTGCTAATTGAACTGCGCTATTTTACTGGAAAAATCTAAAATTCAGTCGGGTTTTGTAAATGCTATAAAAATATTTTATCTAAAATCGGCCATTGTCATATCATCACCCTTTGGGTCAAGAAAGAATATTCCGGCAACAAAGTCGATAATTTCAAACGGATGCACTTCAACATCAAGCTCTACAAATGCGGCTCCTTCAGCTCCGATAGAAAATATATCTCTCGGGCCTCTCCAGAAATTATACACGCTGTCGTTGATTGAAGGAATTCCTTGATAACAACAGAAATAACGTTGTACACATCTTGTAGTATCTGTCATTTCAATATTTTCAGCTGTAAGCATCATAAAACTTACGTTCCAGCCAGACTGCAGACCGGCGCCATATTGTCTATTGTATCCCTTTATAATTTTTGCAGAACCGCCGACACCGCCGCCAAATTGGAAGTACCTGGTAGTCCAGGCATTAGCTTTTATAGTAGGCCCAAATCCTAAAGAAATATCAATGATATCAAGGAAGTCCATAACTCTGTTAGGGAAATAAAGAATTAACTTATCTCCCCACGTATCTTTCTGAACAGTTTTTTGTGGGGCCGCTACAGGAGTATCCATTGATATATCCTGTTGAGCATTTGGAACCACTTCATCTGCATTAAGGATTGCAACCGTAAAACTCATTACGCATACAGCACAAAATAGTGCAGCACTAATTTTCTTTAACATTGTTTTTCCCTTTCTTTAATTAAAATATTTTCTTAAATATTGTCATTTATAATTAAATTATATAAGGACACTGTATATTGCAAGAATTTACATCCCATAAAAACATGATAAATTCTCTAAAAGTTTGCTTTTTCCTCTTAATTATATCATCTTAACACTTATTTGGTATAAAAATTCAACAAGAAAACATTAATATAGTCAAAGCCGTTTTTAATTCTCATCGGGATGTAGCGCAGCCTGGTTAGCGCGTTTGACTGGGGGTCAAAAGGTCGAGAGTTCGAATCTCTCCATCCCGACCATTTTTTCTCTTTAGTAATCAGTATGTTACAAATAAAATGTTCTTATTGTGATCTAATCTTAGTGAAACTTTGGGCTATTCTAGGGCTACCAAATTTTCTTATCTTCAGAATTTATACCAGTCAAAAGTAAATCGATAATACAGAAAAACTGGCTGAAAACTATGAGCAGAAGAGAACGTCAAGATTTGTTTTAAAGGTATTAATTTTTGTTTCTTTTATCTCTTAGTTCTTCAATTTTCTTCAATACTTCAAGCTTATCAAGTTCAGATAAATCTTTAATTTTTGTACAAATAGCCTTAGCGTAGGTATCTTCTTCAACATGATGATGAGAATGGATTATTTTAGAATGATGAGAGTTGTTAATGACATTTATTCCGCTTAAGCTAGCAGATTTAACTAAGATTTCATTAATTCTATCCACATCTTCTTTTGAAGCGTTAATAAGCTTTAGAACCTGCAATATCCGTTCTTTAGGGAATTTAATTCTACCTGAGAGCATTTGATTTAAAGAAGCTGATTTTATCCCCATTTCTTTGGCTAATTCTTTTTGTGTTTTGCCAGAACCATAGATTAATGAACCTATGATATTTCCTATAGTCTGCATAATCTCCTCCTCCTTTAGGTTAGGTCTATTTCTAATTTTACTCACATATAATATAGGGTTTTAAACTAATTGCAATATTTTTTTATAAAAATTTTAATTTAATTATTGATTAAGCAGGTGATAAGGCATATTATTAATAATTAAAGAAAGGAGGAAAAGCTATGACGAGTTTAAGAATCATGAGGCAATTAAGAGGGCTGACTCAAAAAGAGTTGGCACAAAAAATGAATCTAAAGCCGGCAAGCGTATGCGATCAAGAACGAAAGGGCATATACGATACTCGAACGGCTAAAAAATATGCAAAAGCATTAGAATGCTCGGTTATTTTTGTGCTCGAAGAGTTAGGTGAATAGGTAAATTTATTCAATTAAACAAGGAGGAGTAATGCAAGAATTAGCAATCTTTGAAACAATGTTTGTAACGAATAGGTACGCCCTGAAATGGGGCATACCTCATACAAAATACATAATAGAAAGGAGATAACCATGAAACTATGTTCAGACTGCGGAATTGTTTATAACGACGAAACAGGGTGTCCGTTGTGTAGAGAACACAATCTGAGAACACTAGCGGAAAAGAGAATTGATAAACTTCTTGAGTTTAGAAGAGAGACTATGGAAAAGACAGTTTTGACAATTCCAGACCTTGCCAAGATTCTCAATAAGAAGGTTAGAACTCTTTATATTTGGCATTCAACAAAGAAACCCTATCCTGATTTTCCGTTTCAAAACATGTGCGGAAAACTGGTCGCGCAAAAACAGAAGGTTATCGACTGGTCTATACAACACAACTATCCTCTTGAGTTAATGGGAGTTTCTGGCTAGGTGAATCAATAACTTTCTAACGTAGTCATTTTTGGCGTCATTGAAATAAATACCATCTAAATGAAAGGGAAAGAATATGCAGGAATTAGTAAAAATTACAGAAAGAAGAGAGGTGGTAACCGACAGTCTGACGGTTGCTAAGTATTTCAAAAAAAATCATAGACATGTTTTAAGAGCAATAAAATCGGTAATTGATGCTGGAACAGTTAATGAGCCGGATTTTGGGCTTATTAAATATAAAGATTCAAGGGGTAGAAAAAAGCCTGCCTATACCATGAATAGAGACGGTTTTACACTACTAGCCATGGGATTTACAGGAAAGGAAGCTCATCAATGGAAAATCAGATATATTCAAGCCTTCAATGAAATGGAAGCCAAGCTTCAGAAATCCCAAAAAACCTTGCAAGAAGCTTACGCTTACATTAGAGATACCTTTGCTCCCTCCGATGAAGAGAGAGGTAAGATTAGCGAACATTCTGGCAATCCCAGACTCTTTCCAAGAAGAGGTTCATGGTGCAGCAGAGGAAAAGTTGTCGTTTCTTTCGATATGAATCAACCTTACCTGCCAACGTTTGAAGCAATTATAAAAAATACCACAGGCAGCCTTGAAATAAACATTACCTAACACAGGAGGAAGTTGTGAAAATCAAATCATGGTTAAGGAGAATCCTGGAGAAATGGTTTCCTGAAATTAAGCAAGGAATTACTTCCCAAGATGACAAGGGTAAAGCTGTTAGCAAGCAAAAGAGATATCCCGTTTGCCGTGGGGACTATTTACCAAGTAAAATTCCAATAAGAAGCAAAGCAACCAATTAACTATAGGAGAAGAAATTATGGCACTTTTAACCAAACCAGTAGACAATTTTGTAAAAGTATTTGAAACCTCAGATGATGCACCCGAAGGGACATTTCAAGCTACAATTATTGACATAAAAGACCAGTTCGGGGTCGAGCGTAAGAAATATCAGTCTGAAGAGATAGAAAAAACAGATGTAACAACATTCCTGTTCGGATTTCGGGACAACGAGAACAAGCCTTACAAGATAGCTTCAAAGACAATGAAAATTTCAGGAAATGAAAAATCAAACCTCTTCTTGTTCCTTAAAAGCATCTTAGGCAAAGCACCTGTCTATGGCTGGGATTACTGTGAGCTTAAAGGCAAGAAATGCCTCCTTACTGTAGAACATGTAAAACGTCAGGACGGTTCGACATACCCGTCTATTGCAGCATTGAGCCCTATTCCAATAGGAATGGCTATTCCTCCAAAATATTCAGAAGGAGTAGCCGATGTGTTTGTTGAAGAAACTCCTCTACCCTTTTAAGGA
>Ga0233425_10001139_pt1 | contig 62028 bp, 53 predicted proteins | sample Watercolumn_Towu_2_FD_181712 | JGI IMG/M metagenome (GOLD analysis project Ga0233425, IMG submission 181712) | Freshwater microbial communities from Lake Towuti, South Sulawesi, Indonesia - Watercolumn_Towuti2014_140_MG | ecosystem: Environmental > Aquatic > Freshwater > Lake | place...
TCGAACCCGCAAATCCTGCGATAATGGCCTCATCCATGCTGGCCTCCTCACCAGTGGCCAGCTTGAATCACACTTCTGAGCCCCTGGGAATCCCCCGCGATTCATTCAACATCGGAAAGACTCTAGGGTCAGATTGAAGCGGAATCTAGGCGGCGTCGGGCTGCCGGTCCGGATGCGCTCTCTTGAACGCGTCGAGTTCGGCGCAGCGGGCATCGATCGCGACGAGCGTCGGCATCCCTGCCAGATCGCAGGCGAGTCGGCGCGCGTTGAAGAGTTGCGGAACGAGGACGCAATCGGCCATCGTCGGCGTATCGCCGAACAGGAAGCGCCCGCTCGTCCCTTCCGCCGCGACAAAGGCCTCGAGCCGCACCAGCCCGTCCTCGACCCAGTGCCGGTACCAGCCGTCGATCGCCGCCTGATCGTGTCCGAGATCGCGTTTCAGGTAGCGCAGCACGCGAAGGTTCGCGAGCGGATGGATGTCGCAGGCGACAAGCTGGGCGGCGGCGCGGACATAGGCACGATCCGCGGCACGCTCGGGCAAGAGCGCGGGCTCGGGATGCGTCTCGTCGAGATATTCCATGATCGCAAGCGACTGGACGATCAGCCCGTCGGCGTCGGTGTCGAGCGCGGGGACGAAGCCCTGCGGATTGACCGCCTGCCGATAGTCCGGCAGCGGCTCGCGCGCGAGCAGGTTGATCGCAACCTGCTCCGCGTCGATCCCCTTGAGCGCGAGCGCAATCCGCACGCGATAGGCGGCCGATGACCTGAAATAGCTGTAGAGCCGCATCGCCCGTCCCTTCGATCAGTAGCGCCCCGAAAGCAGCGCACCGGCGCCCGGCACCCGCGCTTCGAGCCCGAGCCGCTTGAGCATCTGATGCGTCGTGCAGACCGCCGCGGAGACGACCGGTAGCCCGACCTCATCCTCGACCTTCTGGATCGAGGGCAGCGAAGGCATCTGGACGCAGGCCGACAGCACCAGCGCATCGATCCCCGAGAGGTCGAGCTTCTTATAGTGAGCAAGAAGGTTCGCGGGATCCTGCGCCGCGACCTCGAGATTGTCGGGAATCTCCAGCGCGAGCGAATCCTGCACTGCGATCCCCTCGCCCTCGATGTATGACACGACAAGCTCGGTCAGCGGTTTCACATAGGGCGCGACCACCGCGATCCGCTTCGCGCCGAGCGCGTGCAGGCCGTCGACCAGCGCGCCCGCGCTCGTGACGACCGGCGCGGCATGGCCGTTTTCGACGGTCCTCCCGTGAAGCCGCTTTTCCGACACGCGGTGATAGCCGCGGCCCATGCTCATGATCGCAACGAGGCAGGCATAGCCCATCACGTCGACCGCAGCGTCGGACAGCTCGAAGGCGCAGCGGTCGGAGTCGGCGTCCATCGCCGCCAGCTCCTCCTTCGTCACCTTCTTCATCCGCATCCGCGCGCTGTGGAAGGTGAAACGGTCGGGCAGGATGGCCTCGCGCGCGCGCAGCATCGCGGGGATTTCGGTTTCCATGGTGACATTCGAACTCGGCACGATCTGGCCGACGCGGAAAGGACGGGTCATCGCTCTGTCCTTCAGACGGCGACGATCGGGTTACGCAAGGTGCCGATGCCCTCGACATGGCATTCGACGACGTCGCCCGGCCACATGAACTCCTGCGGGTCGCGGCCCGCGCCGACACCGGCGGGGGTGCCGGTGGCTATGATGTCGCCGGGCTCCAGCGTCATCACGCCCGATATGTCGGCGATGAGCTGCGCGACGCTGAACAGCATGAAGCGCGTGTTGCTGTTCTGCTTTTCGACCCCGTTGACCCTGGTCCACATATTAAGGTTCTGCGGATCGGTGATTTCGTCGCGGGTGACGATCGCCGGGCCCATCGGCGCGAAACTGTCCTGCCCCTTCGACACGATCCACTGCCCCGCGCGGCGGCAATCGCGTGCGCTGACATCGTTGATGACGGTGTAGCCGAACACATGACCCAGCGCGTCGGCCTCGGCCACGCGGTGCGCGGTCTGGCCGATCACCACCGCCAGCTCGGTTTCCCAGTCGAGCTGCTGCGTCACCTTCGCATTGTGGCGGATCGGGTCGTTCCACGCGACCACCGCCGTCGGGGGCTTCGAGAAGATCACCGGCTCCTTCGGCAGCGCGTCCGACGTGTCGAGCGCGCGCGCCGATTCGGCGACATGCTCGGTATAGTTCAGGCCGATGCCGAAGATATTCTTGCGCGGGCGCGGGATCGGCGCGAGCAGCGTCACATTGCCCTCGGGCAGCGACGTGCCGACCAGATCGGCGGGGGTCGCGGCCGCGACGGCCTCCTGCAGAAAGCGGAGCGCGATCGGCCCCAGATCGATGAAGTCGAGCATCGTTGCGGGCAGATCATGACCGATCGCGTCGCCGAAATATTCGACGTCGATGACGAGTCCCTGGTGGACGAGGCCGAGGCGCGGCCCGGTTTCGGCCGTGCGATAGGTGACGAAGCGCATGGTTGTTTTCCTGTTGCGGGTTGCGATGAACGATCAGGCCTGAACCTGCTGACGGCCGTCCTTGTCTTCGAGCGCCTCCTCGATCCGGACGCCGAGCGCCTCCATCACCGGGAAGTCGTTGAACGAGAAGAGGAACGCCTCTTCCGACGCGTCGAGATTGACATGCTCGTGCCAGGTCCAGGCGGGAACGCAGAAAATATCGTGCTCCGCCCAGTCGAAGCGCCGGCCGCCGATCACCGAATAGCCGCGCCCCTGCGCGACATTATAGACGACGTTGCCGGTGTGCCGGTGCGCGCGCGTATGCAGCCCGCCCTTCAGCATCTGCATATGCGCACCCATCGTCTGGAGCGCCCAGCCGCCGGTGCGCGGGTTCGAATAGCGCATGATATGCCCGTCGAAGGGCGAGCCCTCGGAAACCTTGGCGAAATTCCAGATCGCGTCGCGCACCTGTTCCCAGCGATAGACCATCGTCGGCGAAAAAGGCCGCGCCCACGCCTCGACCCCGTCGGGTTGCATCGCACCGCCATAGGACAGCGGCAGGTCGTCGGCGGGAAAGCCCGGTGTCTGCGCCGGCGCGTCATAGACCGCATAGAAATTGCTCTCCATGCAGTTCATCAGCGGAATGTCGAGCCCGTCCTGCCAGATCGAAAGCTGGCCGTCGGCGGCGACGCCATGATCGTGCCAGCACCCGTTCGGCGTCAGCACATAATCATTCTTGCCGAGCGTGATGTGATGGCCGTCGACGACGGTATAGGCGCCGCCGCCCTCCATGATGAAGCGGTGCGCAGAGGCGGTATGCTTGTGCGCGGGAGTGATCTCGCCGGGACGCATCGCCTGCAGGCCGCTGAACAGCCAGCCGCAGACCGCGGTGTTCGCGCGCCCGGCATCGCTGTCGTTGAGCAAGGTCACGACGCGCCGCCCGGCATCCTCGGGCCGCACCAGTTCGACCGCGCGTAGGCAAAGCTCGCGCATCTCGGCATATTTCCACAGCGTCGGATTGTACCGGCTTTGCGGCTCCCACGGCTCGATCGCGTTGGCGCGGTTCCAGAAGGCGTCGGCATTATGCGCGCCGAGCTCGGCATAGAATTGCCGGAGCTCGTCGGTATCGGTGACACGCGCGCGCCCAAGCTGCGCATCGCGGGGATCGGGTTTTGACACGACGCTGGCCATCTTGCCTCTCCTTGCCAATCTCAAGCCGTGGGCGGCTGCGCACCGCCGTCGTCGGCGGGCGGCACTTCGTCATCGCGCCAGCTCGCGCTGGTGCGCGGGCGCCGGTCGATGCGCAGGTCGAAAATGTCGAAGCGGTTATAGGCGCCGATAATATCGTGCATCTGCTTGGGCTGGATGCAGCGCGCGAGGTCGATCTCGGCATAGACGATGCCCTCGTCGTCGATCAGCGGGTCTCCGACAAGATTGCCGTCGGGGCCGATCACGCCCGAAAAGGCGCTCTGCCGCCGCTCGAGCAGCGCGCGATTCTCGGGCCGCCCGGCGCTCATCGCCGCGATGATCTCCTCGCTGACGGTCGAGCAGGCGACGATCGTGAACAACTTGCCTTCGAAGCTGTGCGCGGTGGCGCGGATGCGGATCGCGTCGGCCATATTGTACGAGGCCGGCGCGACGGGCAGCGAAATATAATTGGCGACATGGACCAGTTCGCCCGCCGAGAGCAGCGCGAAGCGCGCGAGCGTATTGGTATTCTCGCCGCATGCGAGCGTCCCGAGCGGGCCGACCGGCGTGTCATAGACGCGGAGGCTCGCGCCGTCGCCGCCCGCCCAGGTCAGCTTCTCGGCCCAGGTGGGCACCAACTTGCGATGCCGGCCGAGCAACGTCCCGTCGGCGCCGATGACAAGGTTGGTGTTGTAGAGCGTACCGAGCGCGCGCGGGTCGCGTTCGTTGACCCCGATCACCACGGTGCAGTCATGCGCACGCGCCGCCGCGCATAATTGCTCGACCTCGGGCCCCGGCACGGTGATCGCGGCGCGGCAGAGCCGTTCGAACCATTCGCTCCCCTCGACCGGCGTCATCAGCCAGTTCCAATAGGGATAGCCCGCGACGAACACCTCGGGAAAGGCAACGAGCTTCGCGCCGTTGCCCGCGGCCTCGGCGATCAGCGCGCATGCCTTGTCGACCGTCGCCGCAGGGTCGAGGAAGACGGGTGCCGTCTGGACCGCCGCGACCTTCGATTTGGGGAGTTCGAGCATCGGCGTCTCCTCAGGTCACGGCCGCGCGGACGCGATATTCGGGCTTGTCCCAAGCGCGCGTCACGCAAATGTCGCGCAGCCGCTCGACCGCCTCGACGACGTCGGCGTAGCGAAGATAGAGCGGCGTCAGGCCGAAGCGCAGCACGTCGGGGGCCCGGAAATCGCCGATCACGTCGCGCTCCTTCAGCGCCTGCACCATCTCGTAACCATGGGGGTGCGCATAGGAAATCTGGCTTCCGCGCAGCTCGGGATCGGCGGGGCTCACGAGTGCGAAGCCGAACTCGCCGCAGCGCGCAGTCATCCGCTCGATGAAGAGCTGGCCAAGCCGGACCGACTTCTTGCGCAGCTCGCGCATGTCGGCGCGCGCCATCAGGTCGACGCCGCATTCGAGCGCGGCCAGCCCGAGCACCGGCGGCGTTCCGCAGAGGAAGCGCGTCACGCCCGCGGCGGCGCGATAATCCTCCTCGAAAGTGAAGGGGCTCGCATGGCCGAACCAGCCCGACAGCACGGGCATCGCGTCATGGTGGCGCTCCGCTGCGAACAGGAAGGCGGGCGCGCCGGGGCCGCCGTTGAGGAATTTATAGCCGCAGCCGACCGCGAAGTCGGCATTCGCGCCATTGAGGTCGACCTCGATCGCACCGGCGCTGTGGCTGAGATCCCAGACGACCAGCACGCCCCTTTCGTGCGCGCGGCGCGTCACCTCGGCCATGTCGCGGATCAGGCCGGACTTGTAATGCACCTGCGTCAGCAGCAGCACCGCGACATCCGCGCCCAGCCGATCGAGCACCGCGTCGGGATCGACCGTCACCGATTTGAGCCGCCCGCCGCTGAACGCCTCGATCCCCTGCATCATATAGACGTCGGTCGGGAAATTGGTCGTCTCCGACAGGATCACCGACCGGTCGGGGCGGAGCGAGGCGGCCGCGGTCACCGCCTTGAAGATGTTCACCGAGGTCGAGTCCGCCGCGATCACCTCGCCGGCCTTCGCGCCGAGCAGCGCCGCGATCTTGTTGCCGATCCGCTGCGGCGCGCCGACCCAGTCGGCGCCGAGCCACGAGGTGATCAGCCCCTCTCCCCATTCCTCGGTCACCGTCGCCGCGAGACGCGCTGCCGTCGCCTTGGGCAGCGCGCCGAGCGAATTGCCGTCGACATAGATCAGCCCGTCGCGCAGCCGGAACTCGTCGCGAAACGGCGCCAGCGGATCGCGCGCGTCGAGATCGGCGACTTCGGCGAGACCATCCTTCACTTCGCAAGCTCCCGCAGGATCGCCCGGACGGGGCTGGCATCGGCGGCCGCGATCTTCAGCGGCAGCGCGATCAGTTCATATTCGCCCGGCGGCACGTCATCGAGCACGAGCCCCTCGAGGATGCGCATGTCGCCCGCGAGGATTTCGTGATGCGCGTCCATCGTCTTCGATGTTTCGGGATCGAGCGACGGCGCGTCGGTCCCGACCAGCCGTACCCCGCCCTCGCGCAGCCTTGCGACGACATCGGGCGCGATCGCGGTGAAATCGCTGTCCCATACCTCGGCGGGAAAGCGATCATAGGTGCGGAAGATCACGCGCTCGGCGCCCGCGACCGCATCCCAGTCGACGTCGCCCATCTCGACCCGCGCCGCCGCGTGGCGCACATCCACGAGCACGCAGCGGCCGATGTACGGCGCCAGGTCGCAATCGGCGCTCGCGGCGCCATCGGGGGCATAATGCAGCGGCGCATCGGCATGGGTGCCGGCGTGAAGCGGCGCATCGATCTCGCCGACGTTGACCGGGCAGCCGTCACCGATCTCGACGTTGCGCATCACGCGGACCGGCGGCTCGCCCGGCCAGACCGGCATGTCGGACCGCACGACCTGCGAGATATCCCATATTTTCACGAGGCATCTCCGTCGGCATAGTTGCCGCCGGCCTTCGGTGCGACCATACGCGTTCGCATCGCCCAGAGTTCGGGGAAAAAGCTGAGGTTCAGCGTCTTGACCAGATAATTGACCCCGGCTGATCCGCCGGTGCCCTGTTTCTGCCCGATCACCCGCGCGACGGTCTTCATGTGCTTGAAGCGCCATTCCTGGAAATAATATTCAAGCGCGGTGACCTTCTCGGCCAGCATGTAGAGATCCCAATATTGCTCGACGTCCGAATAGACGGCGAGCCAGGCATCCTCGACCGCCTCGGACGCCTCATAAGGCCGGCTCCAGTCGCGTTCGAGATGCGAGGCGGGGATCGCGAAGCCGCGTCGCGCAAGCAGTTTCAGCACCTCGTCATAGAAGGACGGCGCGTGCAGCACCGCGCTCAGCCGCGCGTGCGTCTCGGCATCGTCGGCGTGGACGAGGAGCAGATCCTCGCGCTTGTTGCCGAGCAGATATTCGAGCTCGCGATACTGGTGCGACTGGAACCCCGACGCTTTGCGCAGATAGCCGCGAAAGGTCAGGAAATCATGCGGGGTCAGCGTCGCCAGCACTTCCCAGCTATGGATCATGTGGCGCTGGATCGTCGCGATGCGGTCGAGCGTCTTGCCCGCATGGCCGAGTTCGTCGGCCTGGATCGCGGCAACCGCGATCCGCGCCTCGTGCAGCACCAGCTTCAGCCACAGCTCCATCGTTTGGTGCATGATGACGAACAGCATCTCGTCGGGCTTGTCGGTCACCGGAACCTGCGCCGAGAGCAGCTTTTCGGTCTGCAGATGCCGGGCGTAGGACAATCCCTTGTCCCACTGGATCATTTCGCCGTCGATCTCGGCCTCGAAGCTCTCGACTCCGTCCTCGACAAATCGCCTGATGCTCAAGCCGTCCTCCCCGCGCGCGTCACGCCCGCGCTCCTTCCGAGGCCCATGGTGTCAGGGGCGCATGTTGTTTGATGGTCTTGAGGCACACGGTCGTCGACAGCCGGTGGACGCCCGGAAGCTTCGACAGGTCGTTGCGCAGTAGCTCGTCCAGATGCTCGACCGAGCGCGCGTAGATGCGCAGCAGATAATCGCTGTCGCCCGCGGTGGTGTGGCATTCGATGATCGCCGGATGCGCGAGCGCCGCCGCCTCGAACGCCGCATGGCCGTCGAACTTGATCCGCACATCGGCATAGCATTGGACGGCGAGCCCCAGCGCCGCGGGGCTGATCCGCGCATGATAACCGCTTATCACGCCATCGGCCTCCAGATCGCGCACGCGCGACCAGCAGGGCGATTTGGAAAGCCCCACGCGTTCGCTGAGGTCGGCGAACGACAAGCGTCCGTCGCCCTCGAGCTCGGTCAGGATTTTCCAGTCGATCTTGTCCATCTTCCCTGCTCCGGCTGTTCACCGGCCAGTCCGCCCGCCGCAGGAAAACAACCAAGTTTCCCGCGAAAGGTCAGAACAGCCTTTTTTGTACTTCAAACCGGACAGAACATTGTTCTGAAATGCGCGCAAGATCAATGCGGGTTCGGGACAATGTTCGCCGCTTCGCGCGCTATCCTGCACAGCCGAAACGCAAGGGAGCCCGGCGATGGCCGCAACGCATGTTTTCGAAGCGCCGCCCGCGGGCGTGGCGGCCGACTGGACGATGCCGCAGAACTGTAGCCAGTTCAGCGCCGACGACCATCGCACCTGGGACCAGCTCGTCGCGCGCCAGTCGCAGGCATTGGGCGGATTCGCCTCGCAGGCCTTTCTCGACGGGCTCGACATATTGCACCTCGCGGGGCCCGGAATTCCCGACCTCGCCGACCTCAACCCGCGGCTCAAGGCGACGACGGGGTGGGAGATCGTGCCGGTCCCGGGCGTGATCCCGAACGAGCCCTTTTTCCGGCACCTCGCCGCACGCCGCTTCCCCGCCGCCAACTTCCTGCGCGGCCCGGATTCGCTCGATTACAGCGAGGAACCCGACATGTTCCACGACCTGTTCGGGCATTTGCCGATGCTCACCAACCCGGTCTTCGCCGACTTCCTCGTCGCCTATGGCAAGGCGGGGCTGCGCGCCGAAACGCTGGGCGCCGCCGACTATCTGGGACGTCTCTACCTCCACACCGTCGAGTTCGGGCTGGTGCGCGAGGCGGGCGGGATTCGCGCCTATGGCGCCGGGCTGCTGTCGAGCATCGCCGAAACCGTCCATGCGGTGACGTCTCCCGGCGCGCGGCGGCTGCGATTCGACCTCGCGCGCGTGATGCGAAGCGACTATCTCTTCGACGACTTCCAGCCGACCTATTTCGTGATCGAGAGTTTCGAGCATCTGCTGAAGGAAACCGACGAGACCGATTTCACCCCGATCTATGCGCGGTTGAAAGAGCTGCCGCTGCTCGCGCCCGGCGAAACGGCCGAAGGCGATAGTCCCTTCACCCTTTGACCGCACAACGGAAAAGGCCGGCCCGCGCAAGAAGCGGACCGGCCTTTCGGACGGAACAGGATCGGCCGGTTTACTTGGCCTTCTTGTCGGTCTTTTTCGCGGCGTGCATCGTGGCCTTCTTCACCGGGGCCTTGACCGCCTTGTGCGACTGCGCCGGCGTGGCGGCCGGGGTCGCGGCAAAGGCGGATCCGCTGATCATCGCCAGCGACAGGGCGCCGGCAGCAACGAGCTTCGCATAGTTACGCATGATTGGACTCCTCAGACTGTTGATCCACCCTTCCGGGGGCGTGTCAGGGGGAGCCGGTCCATTGCCAGGGTTAGGGGGATGGAGCGGACCGGCTCAACCCGACGCCCGAGGAATAGACGCCCGCCCCTGCCCGCCCGATGACCGCCGGATTACGGATTCGTCATCTTGACCGGCCGCGGCCACCGGGGGCGCCAGCGGCGACGGAACGCCCTGCGGCGCGCGCCGGTTCGGTCGATCGCGCTCAGGCTTCGATATCCCGCTTGTATGTTTCGGGCAGGAAGAAAATCCCGACGACTGCGGTGATCGCGGCGATCGTCACCGCATACCACAGCCCCTGGTAGATATTCCCCGTCGCCGCGACCATCGCAAAGCCGATCGTCGGCATGAAGCCGCCGATCCAGCCGTTGCCGATATGATAGGGCAGCGACAGCGACGTGTAACGGATGCGCGCCGGGAAGAGTTCGACGAGCAGTGCTGCGAGCGGACCATAGACCATCGTCGCCAGCACGCCGAACGCGCAGAGGATCAGGATCAGCTTGGGCTTGTCCACCCTTGCCGGATCGGCCCTGTCGGGATAGCCCGCGTCATCCAGCGCCGCCTTTGCCGCGGCGCCGAACGCAGCGACCGCAGCCGCGCGCGCCTCCTTGTCCAGACCCGCCGGGTCGGGGACTGCGATCACCCGTTCGCCGACCCGCACCGACGCCGCCGTTCCGGCCGGCGCCACGATATTGGCGTAGTTGATACCGTTCTTCGCAAGATAGGATTTGGCGATATCGCAGCTTGTGGTGTCGAAGCTGTTCTTGCCGATCGGATCGAACTGGAACGAACATTCGCCCGCGTGCGCGAAGACCGTCACCGGCGCCCGCTCGACCGCCGCGGCCATCGCCGGGTTCGCCGCAACGACGAGCGCCTTGTACAGCGGGAAATAGACGAAGACCGCGACGACGCACGCGGTCATCATGATCGGCTTGCGCCCGATCCGGTCGCTCAGCCAGCCGAAGAAGACGAAGCTGGGGATGATGATCGTCAGCGCCGCGGCAACCAGGAAGTTCGCGGTCGCGCCGTCGACGCGAGCGATCCGCTCGAGATAGAAGAGCGGATAGAGATGCGCGGCAAAGCCGATGACCGCCTGCCCCGCGACCGCACCGAACAGCGCGATCAGGACGATCTTCAAATTCTTCCACTCGCCGAACGCTTCCTTGAGCGGCGCCTTCGACGTCGCGCCTGCTTCCTTCATACGCTGAAAGACCGGACTTTCCTCCAGTTGCAGACGGATCCACATCGCGATCCCGAGCAGGACGATCGAAAAGATGAAAGGCAGGCGCCAACCCCATTCGCCGAAGCTGGCCTCGTCCATGAACAGCCGCAACGACACGACGAAGGTCGAGGCGAGGATCAGCCCGATCATCGCGGTGGTCTGGATGAAGCTGGTGTAGAAACCGCGCTTTCCGGGCGGGGCGTGCTCGGCGATATAGACGGCGGCGCCGCCATATTCGCCGCCGATCGCCAGCCCCTGCAGCAGGCGGAGCAACATCAGGATGATCGGCGCGGCGACCCCGATCGTCTCGTAACTCGGCAGGAAACCGACCGCGAAGGTCGACAGCCCCATGATCGCCATGGTGACGAGAAAGGTGTTCTTGCGCCCGACGATATCGCCGACGCGCCCGAAGACGAGCGCGCCGAACGGCCGCACCGCGAAGCCCGCGGCGAAGGCCATCAGCGCGAGGATGAACCCCGTCGTCTCGTTCACGCCCGAAAAGAAATGGTGCGACAGCGCGCTGGCCAGCAGCCCGTAGAGGTAGAAATCATACCATTCGAACACCGTCCCCAGCGACGATGCGGTGATGACGAGCGTTTCGTTCCGGCCCTTTGCCGCCTTTTCGGCGGGCAAGGCTTCGCTGTCGGTTGCCATATCCTTCTCCCTTTCGACCCGGCAGCGGCGGCGGGCTCTTGTCCGTCCCGTCCATCCCGCCACCCGTGGAATTTCAGCGGCGGGCGGCCATCCTCGACGCGGTGAAGCCCGCGCGCGCGCCTTGTCGTGCCGGCGGCGATGCGGCCAGTCGTCCCGATCCGCCGTCGGCGCCCGTCACACGGGCAACCCGTCCCGCCAGATCCATCCCCGCAACTCCCCTGCCTTGCATATCAATAACTCACCGGTGAGTGAATGAATTGAAGAGATCGAGTCATCGCCAGCCGCCCCGGGTTCAGCCCTCGCGTTCAAGCCGTCGCTGGTTGCAGATATCGCGGAATCCCGCGGCCATGAAGCGCGCCATGCGGGCCTTCACCGCCTCATAATCGTCCGACCGGCAAAGCCCGTGCGACAATTTGTCGATGCGCCCGGTCCGCGCGAGCGTCAGCATCAGCGCGCCGGTGACGAAATGATAGCCCCAGAAGATATCTTCCTCGGCGGCGTCGGGAAGCGCCTTTTTGAGCAGGTCGATCAACCGCAGGACGACCGGATCGAAATATTTGTCCATGAATTCGGCGCCCTCGGGGCTGTTCGACGCCTGCGCGCCGAACGCGCCGTAATTTTTCCAGCCCTCGCCCCCCTGAATATAGAGGTCGAGGTCGGTGTCGAGGAAGGCGTGGAGCGCGCCCTCGACCGTCGGCTTGCCGCGCGCTGCGCGATCATAATCGTCGAGCGCCTTCATCCGCTTCTCGATCGTCACCACCGCGCGCCGCGCGAACACCGCGTCGAACAGCGTCCGCTTGTCGTCGAAATAATAGTTGAGCAGCGTGTGGTGGACTCCGATCTGCTTCGCGACATCCTTCAGGGTCACGCCGTGGAAGCCATGCTTCGAGAACAGAAGCTCGGCCGTGTCGAGAATCTGCTCCATCATCTCGGCACGCTTTTCCGCCTTGGTCGGCCGCTTCACCGCAATCTTTGCGTTCGACGCCAAATTCGCTTCCTTCCGCACCCTTTGGTCCTGAGCCGCGACCCCGGCCGGGCCTACACCTGTCCGTATTCGGCCCGCAATCGCATTTTGTCGATCTTGCCCGTCGGCGCCAGCGGCATCGTTTCGAGGCGGATCACCGCATCGGGGACCCACCAGGGGGCGACGCGCCCGCCAAGCGGGGCGAGCAGATCCTCGTCGCTCACCGACGCCTCGCAGGTCTCGACCAGCAGGATCGGCCGCTCGCCCCATTTGGGGTCGGATCGCCCGATCACCGCCGCGAGCGAAACCTGCGGCAGCGCGCCGACGATCGCTTCGATCTCTGCGGGATTGATCCATTCGCCACCCGATTTGATCAGGTCTTTAGCGCGGCCGGTGATGGTCAGATTGCCCGCGGCGTCGATCCGCGCGAGGTCGCCGGTGTCGAACCAGCCGTCGGCATCGGTCGCGGGCGCGTCCTGGCCGAAATAGCGCTCGACCACCGACCCGCCGCGCACCCGCAAATGCCCTTCCCCGCCGCGCTGTTCGGCCAGCGCCAAACCGTCGGCATCGGTCAGCAGCAGGTCGATCCCCATCGCGGGACGGCCCGACAGCGCGGCGCGGCGTCCCGGATCGCCGGGCAGCGCCGCGGTGCCCAGCGGCGACAGCTCGGTCATTCCCCAGCTCGTCTGCACCTCGACCCCCAGCCGCTGTTCGATGCGGTCCATCAGCGCGGGCGGCATCGGCGATCCGCCAACCAATATGCGTTCGAGCGTCGGCACCTCGCCGCCCTCGGCCTCCAGATGCTCGACCAGCCCCAGCCACACGGTCGGGACGCCGACCACCGCCGTGACACCTTCCGACCGGATCAACCGCGCCAGATGCGCACCGTCGCTATGGCGCCCCGGCAGCACCAGCTTTGCACCGACCGCCGGCGCGGTGAAAGGAATGCCCCAGGCATTGGCATGGAACATCGGCACGACCGGCATCACCGCATCGCGCGCGGTGATGCCGAGGACGTCGGCCTGAAGCTGCCGCATCGTGTGCAGGAAACAGCCGCGATGCGTGTAGGTAACCCCCTTGGGTGCGCCCGTGCTGCCCGAGGTGAAGCAGAGCCCCGAGGGGCTGGTCTCGTCGAACCCGCCCCAGACGATATCGGGGTCGGCCGCCGCGATCAGCGGTTCGAGCGCCCGCTCCCCTCCGTCCGTATCGAGCAGCAGCATGTGCCGCACCGTGCCGACGCCCCGGGCCGCATCCTCGGCGAGGGACAGCAGATCGGGGCTCGCCAACAGCACCGAAGCTTCGGACTGCGCGAGCATGGATCCCAGTTGCGCGGGCGTCAGCCGCGGGTTGAGCGTGTGGCAGATCGCGCCCATGCCCATGATTCCGTACCACGCCTCGACATGGCCCTGCGTATTCCACGCCAGCGTCGCGACGCGGTCGCCCCTGACGATCCCCAGACGCGACAGCGCCCCCGAGACGCACAGCGCGCGATCGCGAAGCGCGGCGTAGCCGATGCGCGCGATCCCGCCATCCGCCCCCGCCGACACCACTTCGGCGCCGGGATGCCATTTTGCGGCGTGGGAGAGGAACTTGTCGAGCGTCAACGCATAGGTCTGCATCGATCCGTCGATCATTGGCACCCCGCGGCCTTTGGGGGCAGCGGCGGCGCGATCACCCCGACGTTCCAGTTCCATGGTATGTCGCCCGCGGCGCGGCGACGGCACACGACCGCCTCGTGCAGCGCCGCGACGCCCGGAAACAGATTATGACCCGCTTTCGGAACGTCGGCGAAATGCATGAAGCCCCGCTTGTCGCCATAGTCGGGCCAGTCGGGATAACCCCTGGCGCGCAGCGCGCCGGTTGCTGCGAAGCTCGCCCAAAAGTCGGTCATCGCATCCGACAGTTTCCGTTCGGCGAGCGTGTCGGGAATCTTCGGCCACAGCGGCGGCGTGCGGGTGGCGGTTCCGAAGACATAGGGCAATTCCGCCGCGTGGAAGGCATGGAGATTCCATTCCTGCGTCGCCGGATAGCCATGATCGAACAGATAATAATAGGATCGCTGACCGATCGCCGACTGGTTCGACACCAGCCGCTCCGACGTCCAGCCGTACATCGCGTCGCGGGTCGCGGCGAGCATACTGTCGTCGATGGTTTTCGCCGGATAGCGCGCGAGAAAGAGGGGCGCCAACTCGCCGTAGCCCGCGCGGACCGCCGCCTCATATGCGGCTGCATCGGCCGGCGCCTTGGGCAAAAGGACGCGCAACGACCTGATCTCGCCGCTGTTGAATCCGGCGAGGATCGGCACAGGCGCCTGCTCGCCCCTGTCGAACGTCTCCACCAATTGACGCGGCACGACCTTGCCGTCGACATTCGGAAAGGGGAAATAGCCCGTCGTCGGCGCCTTGGAGGCGATCTCCTCCGCCGGCAACGCGCGCAGCGCCGCCAGGTCGGCGGCGCCCAGCTTCGCCGCCAGATCCCTGCCCTGCCGCTCGGCCGGAACCATCCCGTTGATCGCAGCCTTCAGCCCGGGGGCCGACACCATATAGGCGCTTTGCGCCACCGCCTTGTGGAACAATCCGCGCGCGGCGGGGGCCGCCATCAGATACATGACGCTGAGCCCGCCCGCCGACTCCCCGGCGATCGTGACATTGCCCCCGTCTCCGCCGAACGCGCCGATGTTGCGCTTCACCCATTCGAGCGCGGCGATCTGGTCGAGCAGTCCGTAATTGCCCGACACATGGTCGGGCGACTCCGCGCTCAGTTCGGGATGCGCGAGATAGCCGAGCGCGCCGAGCCGATAGTTGATCGAGACGACAACCAGCCCGCGCTTCGCGAGCGCGCTGCCGTCATAGATCGCCTCGCTGCTCGCCCCCGAAGTCAGCGCGCCGCCGTGGATCCACACGAACACCGGCGCGCCGCGCGCATTCTTGGGCGTCCAGATGTTGAGCGACAGGCAATCCTCGCTCGTCGCCGGAAGGTCCCCGGCATAGATGCTGGGGCCGCGCGGCTTCGGCTGCGGGCACGCCGCGCCGAACTTCGTCGCATCGCGCACCCCTTCCCAGGCCGCGAGCGATACCGGCGGACGCCAGCGGCGTTCACCAACCGGCGGCGCCGCATAGGGAATGCCCTTGAAGACCCGTATGCCGCGCTCTTCGCTGCCCTGCACGCTGCCCGCCGGGGCCGCGACGACGGCATCGTCGGCGGCCGCCACGGGCGCCGGCGCGAGCAGCGCCATCGCGAACAGCCAATTACCCCAACCTCGAGTCATCGCCGCGTCCTTTTGCCCATGCCCGCAATCAGAAGCGATAATTGGCGCGGACGCCGACCGTGCGCGGGCGCATTCGCGCATAGCGACCGTCGAGAAACGCCTCGGGGTGGACATAGGTGATCGACTTGTCGTCGAAGAGATTCTCGACATAGGCGGTGAGGTCGAGCCCGCCGAACTTCGCCCCGGCATACAGGTTCACATTGGTCCATGCCTCGGTGAAGTCATACGTCGGGCTGGCCGCATTGGGATTACCCGGAACATTGGGGAACTGGTTCGGGAAGGATCCGGCGTGCGATACATTGACCGCCGCGAAGGCGGTATCGCCTCCGCCGATCCCGAAATCATAACGCAGCGTCCCCGACCCCTGGAAACGCGGCGATGCCAGCCGCGCACCGGGCACGGCGCCGGAGACCGCCGCTTCGACCGGCGTGAGGTCGGTGACCTTGGCGCGGTTGAACGATCCGTTCAGCGCGATGCTCAATCCCCGCACCGGCCGCGCGACGATCTCATATTCGAGGCCATAGCTTTCGGCGCCGCCGATGTTGGTCGCGAACTGGACCGAGTCCGACACGCGGTTCGCCTGGACCTGGATATCCTTCCAGTCGATATAATAGGCGGCGATGTTGGCGGTCAGGTCGCCGTTCAGCCAGCGACCCTTCAGGCCGATTTCATAGTTGGTGACGCTGTCCGATTTCGCCCCGTCGGGAATGACGAGGTCGTTGGGATTGATGGTGCTGACCCGCCCCGCAAACGCGTTGACCACCGGCGTGCGAAAGCCGGTCGAGATGGTCGCATAGGTCGTCAGGCTGTCGCTCGGCTTCCACGAGACGCTGCCCTTCCACGACAGCCGGTCGTCCTTGACCTTGAGCCCCGCCGCATAATTGATCGGCGTGACCGTCAGCGCAAAATTCTGAAGATTGAAGAATGCGGCGGTAAGATAATTGCTGTTGTACCCGCCGCCGCGCGTAAAGCTTTGCACTTCGGTGCTGCCATAGCGCAGGCCGCCGGTGATCCAGAAGCGGTCGCTGAAGCGGAATGTCGCCTCGCCGAACCCCGCAATCTCGGTCTGGTCGGTGTAACTGTTGAAGCGCTGATAATATTCGTCGGGCAGGCCGGTGAGCCGGCGCGCGGCCAGATATTCGGGCGTCGAACGATAGGCGAAATCGACCGTGCGGCGCTTGTCGTAGTAGAAGAAGCCCGCGACCCATTCGAACGGCCCGTCGTGGCGCGACACCAGCCGCGTTTCCTGGACGAACAGATCGTCATAGGCATAGGCGTCGAGCGCAAAGGGAAAAGCCTGCGCAAATGTGCCGGCGAGGTCGACATAGAAGGATGCGTCATAGTCCGACAGCGTCGTCGAACTGATGAGTTCGGCAAAGTCGAACTCGTAATTGACGGTGACATTATAGTTGGTGAGCTTGCCCTGGAACAGGTCGGGCCGGTCGGAGCGCCGCACGAAATCGCCGAGCAGCGGGTTGGTCAGGGCGGAATCGGCGGGCTTGCTGTTCTCGTAGGAGGCGAGCAGCTTGACCTTCATCCGGTCGCTCGGCTGAAGCAGCAGGATCGCGCGTCCGCCATAGGCCTCGAGACTGTTCGCATCCTCGACCCCGGTGCCGATATTGTCGATCCAGCCGTCCTCGTCGCGATAATAGCCGGTGACGCGAAGCGCGATCCCGTCCTTCATGATCGGAACATTGACCATCGCATTATAGCGCTGGCGCACCGAATTCGAGCCGGTCAGACCAAGGTCGACGCTCGCCGAGGCTTCGAAATCGTCGAGATCGGGGCTCTTGGTGATGATCCGCATCGCCCCCGCGAGCGAGTTCGACCCGAACAGCGTGCCCTGCGGCCCGCGCAGGAATTCGACGCGCTCGACGTCATAGAGGTTGGGATCGAGGATCGTCGAATTGCCGTTCGCGGAGATCGGCAGTTCGTCGATATAGATGGCGACCGCGCTCTGCAGCCCGGCCGAATAGCCATTGGTGTTGATGCCGCGCGCGGTGAAATTGTTGAAATTCTGCGTCGGCCGGTTGATGACGATGCCCGGCGTATTCTGCGCGATGCCTTCATAGCCGACGATGCCGAGTTCATCGAGCTGTTCCTGGCCGAACGCGGTCACGCTGAGCGGCACGTCCTGCAGCCTTTCGCTGCGCCGGGTGGCGGTGACGATGATGTCTTCGCTGTTCCGGGCCCCTTCCTCGGTCGGCGGCGGCGTGTCGGACGACTGGGCATGGACGGAAACGGGTAGCGCGAACAGGGCGACCGCCGAGGCGGACACAAGCCATTGTGCCTTCATGAAAACTCTCCCTCCTGGGCGGCATTATCGGGGCCGCCTCGTGCGAAACTTATGCCGTCGGATTAGGGTGGTGTCAATATTCACTCACGCGAGCGTGAATAAAATAGCGATGGTCTTTCCGGCCTCGCTGCGGCGGCGCAGGGCAGAAGCGCATCCACCGCCCGGCAGGGTTGCGATGATCGGCCCCGGCGTCAAGAGCAGCGACGCCGCCATGGCCGCCCTCCGGTTCCGCTTCGCTCCACCTGCGGCCGACATGGCGCCGGTGGCAACAATGCACGAACAGTCAATATGGACCACTCAGCGGGGACCGGTCACAGCCCTTCCTGTCGGCGCTCGCGCTGTTCGGGCTCTGTCTTGTCGGGCCGGGAGGTTCGAGACGCCCTTCTCCCTTCCCTCTCGCGGCAGGGGCAATCCGTCCATGACCTCGCCGACCGCTCCCCACGCCATTCGGGCGATTGAGGCCGACGACGACCCCTGCAGCGACCGACTACCCGCAATATTGTCTTTCGGATCACTTAAGTGCTTCCGGGCGCGCATTTTTCCGGATTGCTGCCCCCCACAATCCCGATTAGACATCGCTTCGCCGCCGGGCGCGAGGCACCTGCGGAACGGGGGTTGCATCATATGATTGCTTTGTTCGCCCGCGCGGGGCTTGCTGCGCTTGCGCTCGGCGTCGCCGGGCCCGCCCATGCAGGCGTATCGGACGATTTCTCCGAATGCGACGGACTCAAGAAGCCCAAGAGCAGCGACGACGGGATGCGGGGCGAGGCGACCTTCCCCTCCTACCGCTTCGGCGGCCGCGATGCGCCCAGCCAGACGCTGGCCGCGTGCAACCGCGTGCTGGAGAGCGGGAAACTTCTGCCCGAGCAGACTCTGCGCCGCGCCCATGTGATGCGCGCCCGCGCTGCAGCGAAGCTGGAACTCGGGGATGCGGCCGGTGCGCTCGCGGATCTCGATGCTGCTCAAGAGGCTGGGAAAGACTACGCCGGCGACTTCTTCTACGATCGCAGCATGGGCGTCTCGCTCGATCTGCTGCGCGCCCTTGCCTTGAACGAGACGGGCGATCGCAAGGCGGCGCTGGCGCTGGCCGAAGCGGCGGCGGCCAAGCGACCCTATGCGCTCGAGGTGCAGCGGGTCGCAGGCATGCTCCGGGCCGCCAATGGCGACAATCCGGCCGATCCGGCGATATGGCAAGGCCTGGCCCGGGTTGATCCAGCCACCAGGGGCATAGTCTCGCAGCTCGCACCCCAGTCCGGCGATCTCGCGACACTGGCAGCCTCCGCTGGAACGCCCTCGGTCACCCTGCCGGAGGCGCCTTCGATCAAGGCGATTATGGCCAAGGGTGGGGATATTGCGCCGCTACTGTCCGAGTGGTCCTCCCCCGTCAGAGGGGCCATGACCAAGGCCTATGCGCTCGCCGCCCATGGCCAGCCCGCAGCCGCCCGCGCCTGGGTTGAAGCGACCCGCGCCGCGCTCGACGCCCCCGGTCGAGCCGGGAGTTCCCAGGGTGAGGAAGGCAAACAGCCTCCTGCGGATATCGTCACCCTCCTGGTCAAACTGGCGCGCACCGAACATTTCGAACCGTTGGCCGATCTTGTCGAAGGCCGCATTGCCATCGCCGAGGGGCGGCTCGCCGATGCCGCCGCCGCTCTTCATGGCAAACAATGGCGCACGACCCCGGTGACGGAGGAGTTCTACACTGCTTATGCCGCCGCGCGTGCGTCGGGCACCGTCGGCGCACCCGATCTGCCTGCACTGGCCCCCGCTGCCAAACGCGGTCCGGCGCGCCTTTCGGGAATGGCAGACAATCTGCTCATCCGCCCCGAGTCCAAACGCAAGCTGATCGACTACGAAAAATCGCGCCCGAATATTCTCGGCGCGCTGGTAGGCGCGGCGTTTTCGATGGGCACGACGCTGCTCGGCGGGATCGACCGCACGGCGGGGTTTCGCTCGACCCCAAACGAGGACGGTTCGATCAAGGTCGAATATACCGGTAATACCACCTCCGGACCGGTGGTTCAGGAAATGACTTTGCTACGGGCTGCCGAACTCGCGCGCGAGGCGGGCAAGACGCATTTTCACGTCGTCGGGCGGAACGATTACCAGCGTTATCTCACGCAGACGATGAACGGCGTGCCGATGAACCGGACGCTGACCGGCTATAAAACCGAACTGACCATCCGTCTGGTGGGCGAAGGCGAAGCCGACGCGCTCGACGCAGTCGCTGTAATCGACGCGCTGGGACCGATCTATTATGAGAGCTGAGCATGGGCGCAGGACCGGGCTCAGCCGCGCAGACGTAAGCAGCACAATGGATCCGGCTTCCTGAACGGAGAGCAATGCTGGCGGCGATCGCCGGGCGGCCCCTCCTATCGGCGTATCAATCGGCGAGGATCCACCCGCTCCGGCTCGATCCCGATGGCGCGTTTGCCTCTGTCGATTGCGCTGCGAAAGTCGAGGACGCTCTGGTCAATCCAGCCGGGCGGAGACAGCTGCCGCGCGAGGAAGCCGAGCGCATCGGCCATCCGCGGCCGGAGCGACGGACCGACGTGATCGGCGCCATGGACCAACCGGTACTCATGCGCGACGCCGGCGTCGAAGAGGATGCGGTGCAGATGTTCCGCCCCTTCGTAAAGATAGAGGGCGTCCTGGTCGCCCGCCTCGAGATAGATGCGAAGATCGAGCAACCGTTCGGGCGCCGCGCTCGCGATCGTCGCGGGATTATTCGCTGCCCAATAGTCCGGATCGACGGGCTCGCCAAACATCGGATAGAGGGCAGGCTCCGGCCGCCAGAAGCGCGTCCCGGGCCCCACCCCTTTCCATTCCAGCGCGGCTTCGATCGCGGGTTCGAGCGCGATCACGCCCGCAAACGGTTCGGGATGTTTGAACGCGATCCGCAGGCTGCCGAGGCCGCCCATCGACACGCCGCCGATAAAGGTCCGTTCGCGTGATGCGTCGACATGCGCCGACCGGCGGACGAAAGGCAGCACATCGGAGAGGATATAGCGTTCCCAGCGCTCGCGCCCGTCGCGGAAGTCCATATAGAGCGAGCGGCGTCCGCTCGGCGTCGCGATGACGAGCGGCGGGACGCGGCCGGAGGCGATTTCGCGGTCGAAGACGCGCTTGAAGAAGAGCAGATCCTTCTCGCTGCCATTTCCGCCGTGAAGGAAAAGCAAAAACGGGTACGCCTCCGCGCGTGCGGCGTCATAGCCCGGTGGCTCGTAGATCGCGACGCCGACCTCGCCCGGCACGTTGGACGACGGCAAGCTGTGAAATCCGATCGTGCCTTCGGCCGCCGGCACGGAAGCCGAAGCTGGCCCGGCCACCGAGGCCGCCGCGCCCGCGACCGCGAGTCCCGAAAATGCCCTGCGGCTCAGCATCCGCCCCTCACCGCCCGTCCGTCGCGACGCAGCTGAAACTGCTCGCCGACGCCGTCGAACCCCATCCGCGATAGACCGCCTTCTTCGGATAGGCGCAGAGCGGCCGCTGCATTTCCACTTTACCTGCATCGTCGACCGCGAACTTTGTCGCGATGATGCTCTCGGGCGCCTTGCCCCCATCGGCCCAGTCGATCAGCGCCGAGAAAATGTCGTGCTTCGCATCATAGCTGGGCGGCTGCGGCGGAATACCAAGCGTAGCGTTGAACGCATCGGGACCGGCGCCGCCGCCGCAATGCATCATGCCGGGCGCGAGGAACAGGCGCGCGCTGTCGGCGAGCTTGTCCATGCCGCCGAAGTCGTTCGCATGCCGCTCGTAGAAGGCGACCGACTGCCCCGGCGCGACGAGCGTATCGGCGAGCCCATGATAGACGATGAGCTTGCCGCCGCGGGCGGCGAAGGCCTTGAGGCTACCCCGCGTCGCATCATTGACGATGGCGTCCAACCGCCGATCGACCAGCGGCATGTCGCGGTCGAAGTCGAAGCTCTTCCAGTCCCAGTCCGCGCCGAACACCCACTTGAACAGGGCGCTGAACGGCGGCTCGTCGTTGATCGGCTTCTGGAGAAAGGCCCAGCCAAAGGTATCGGGCATCTCGCTTCCGGGCAGCCAGCCGAAATAGCTTGCCTTGCCTTCCGCAGTCGTCGGCCCCGAATAGAAGGCGCGGGCGGTCTCGACCTCGTCCGGGGTGAGACAGGCGTCGGATGCCCCGCCCTTGCAGGCGAGAACCGCAGGGTCGAATTTGCAGCTCATCGGATCCGTGATGAATCGGTCGCCCGCGAGGCCGTGCCCCTGTTTCCAGCAGGTCGTGACCGCGGCGCGGTTGAGCAGCTTGAGCTTGGCGTCCGACAACAGGCTCCCCGGCGTGCGATGGGCGGCGGCATAGTCCCAAAGAACGGCGGCGTGACCCCAGGTCCGGTTCATGACCGGCGCACCCACCAGAATCCCGTCATAATCGTCGGGATAATAGAGCGACTCGATGAGCCCTTGCTGGCCGCCAGTCGAGCAACCGGTGTAATAGGAGCGCTTTGCCGGCCGGCCGTAGAAGGCTCTTGTGATCGCCTTGCCGGTGGTGGTCATGACATGGGTCGAGAGCCGTCCCCAGTCGCGCCATTTACGGTCCTGGCCAATGAGCGGATCGCCGTCGAGCGGGGTCGCAGGTGCGGTGCCTGCATCGGTCGTCGCAGTTGCAAAGCCGCGCCGCAGACCATCCGCCATGCCCGAATAACCGCCCGCGAGAATGCCGGCGAAGCCCCCGTTGCCATTGCCGTGAAATACGCCGGCCCATCCTTCAACCGGCAACCAGATTTCGACGCCGATATCGGAGCCCGGCGCCGCGCGGACATGCGCGACGACGCGGCAGAAGCTGCGATAGCCCGCCGCTTCGCCGACGATCGACCTCTCGGCCGCCGTGCCCGGCACAAGGACCGCGCTCGTTATGCTCGTGTCGGCGAGCTTGAGCCCGGAGAGGCTCGCACAGCGCGCCGCGGACGCGACGGGCGCGGAGGCTGGCTTCGCAGTCGGCGCTTTCGCCTCACCGCTCGCCGAAGCCAGCGCTCCTGCCGCAACGCTCGCCAGAATGGCGATGCCAGATATCCGCTTCATCATTGTCTCCCGAGGGTTGATGCGTCCGCCGGGCCGATCTCCGATTTATGGATCAACCGGGCGAGCCAGACGAACAGCAGCGCTGCGACGAGATACATCGGCGCCAGCGCATAATAGGCCATCTGCAGCGCATGCTCGCCATGCTCCGGCCGGAAATAGTCGCTCGCCATGCCGACGAAAGTCGGACCGAGGCCAAGGCCGACCAGGTTCATGACGAGAAGCAGCAGGGCGCCCGATATCACCCGCGCGCCCGGATCGACTTCGCCCTGGACGAAGGTGACGGTCGCAGGAAGGAAGAAGGAATTGAGGAAGAGCGGAACAAACAGCAACGCAAGAGCGATCTCCCAGCGATCGACCATCGCAAAACCCAGAAAGAAGGGCAAGGCGAGGAGCAGCGAGAGCGCCGGAATGCTGGCATAGGCGGCCTTGTTCTTCACGGCGAAGCGGTCGATCAGGCGGCCGGCAACGAAGATGCCGGCGCCCATGCCAAGCCCGACCGCCAGCGCATACCAGATCGCGACATCTTCGAGCGTCATTCCCTTTTCGCGCATCAGGAAGAGGGTGGCGAAATTGCTGAGTCCGTAGGTGATGAAATTGGCGGCGCCGCTTGCCAGTGCAGCGACCGCCAGAACCCGATTACCGAAGAAGGCACGGATCGCCGATCCGAAACTTTGCGTCGGAGTGGCGGCCGATGTCGGCACCGGATCAAACCGGCCGCGTTCGGGCTCGGGAATAACGAGATAGACGATGATCGCGGTGAGCACGCCGACCGCGCCCACGACATAAAAGGGTATGCGCCAGTCATAGGCGGCCGCCAGCGAAGCGCCAAAGGCGACCCCGAGCGCGGAACCCAACGGCGGTCCGAGATTGAATATGCCCATCGCGGTGCCGCGTTGTTCGCGTGGATAGGTGTCAGAAATGATGGCATAGGATGGCGGCACACCGCCCGCCTCCCCGATTCCCACCGTCATGCGGGCGACGACAAGCTGGCCATAATTCGCCGCCATGCCGCAGGCGGCGGTCGCGGCGCTCCACAGGCCACAAGCCATCGACAGGACCTTCACGCGGTTCGTGCGGTCCGCAAGCCAGCCGACCGGGATGGCGATGAAGCAATAGAAGAGCGCGAAATAGAAGCCCGTGATCCGGCCGAGCTGGCTGTCGCTGATCCGAAGGCTGTCCTGGATCGGCTTTGCGAGGATCGACACGAGCTGCCGGTCGAGGAAGTTGAGCACATAGACGAAGCAGAGCATGCCCAGCACCAGACCCCGCTTGTCCCGGCCGGTCGTATGGGACGCGGCCGGGCGGTCCTGCAATCCGTTCAAATCCATATGCGTCCCTCCGCCATCATGTGCTGTGCTTATCGATCGGCTTTTACATCCGATGCGCCCCCGGCCTTTGCCTTGCTGCTCTGCCAGCGCCTGGCCTGTTCGATATACCAAGGGAGAATTTCAGGCGTGGCCGTCGCATCGGCGTTGATGACCTTGGCGACCGGCCAGCCGGCAAAGAGTCGTTTGATCGGAAGCTCCTGCTTCTTGCCCGACAGCGTAAGGGGAATCGCCGGCGCCGCAATCAGGCGATCCGGCACGAAGCGGGGCGAGAGCCCGGTGCGGATGGCCGATGCGATCGCCGCTTCGGCCTCGGCATGAAGTTCGTTCCCCTCGTCGGGAACCACGAACATGATGAGCTCGCTGCCCCCGGCGCCATCCTCCACGTCGATGACCATCGCCTCGGCAACGCCCGGCAGGCCCTCGACCGCCGCATAGAGTTCGGCGGTGCCCATGCGCAGCCCGTGCCGGTTGATCGTCGCGTCGCTGCGGCCCGAGATCGTGCAGCCGCCATCGGCACCGACCGTCAGCCAGTCGCCGTGGCGCCAGATCCCCGGCCATTCGGCGAAGTAGGAGTCGCGGTAGCGGCTGCCGTCTTCGTCGCCCCAGAAATAGAGCGGCATGCTGGGAAAAGGGCGGGTGCAGACGAGCTCGCCGACCTCATCGATCACCGGCCGGCCGTTCTCGTCCCACGCCTCGATCGCGGCGCCGAGATGACGGCATTGCAGTCTGCCGGGGGCGTCGGGCAATTCGGGATTGCCGGCCATGAAGGCGGCGGCGATTTCGGTCCCGCCGCTGACATTGCACCACCAGATGCCGGGCCGCCCGGCGGCTTCGAACTCGGCCGAGCCCCAGCGCTGCACATCGGGGGGAAGCGGCGAACCGGTGCTGCCGAGCGCGCGGATGGCGTCGAGCCCCCCAAGACCTTTCAGATCAAGGCCCGCCTTGCGGCAGCTTGCGAAAAAGGCCGCGCCGGCGCCGAACCAGGTCACGCCGGTGCGCGCGGCGAAATCCCAGAGCCGACTCCAGTCAGTATCCGTCTTCGTGCCACTCGGCGAGCCGTCGAAAAGACAGATGGTCGTGCCACTGAGCAGTCCGCCGACCTGAATATTCCACATGACCCAGCCGGTGGCGCTGAACCAGTGAAAGCGATCGCCGAAATTGTTTGCGGAATAGCTCGGCCCGAGATCGAAATGGAGCCGTCCGGCTGCGGTCGCCAGCAGTACGCCGCCGTGCCCATGCACGATCGCCTTGGGAAGCCCGGTCGTCCCGCTCGAATAGAGAATCCACAGCGGGTGATCGAAGGGCAGCCACTCGGGCTCGAACGCCTCGACCGCGGCATCGCCGCGGCCGACCGCCTCGGCGAAGTCGAGCGCCCCCGGCACCGCCGCCTCGCCATATCCGCTGGTGATAAGGAACAATTGCTCGATGCAGGGCAACTGCGCGCATATTTCGGCGACCGCGGCGCTGCGGTCCATCGCCTTGCCCGCATAAAAGACGCCGTCGACTGCGATCAAGGCCTTGGGCCCTGTCTGCCGCAACCGGTCGAGCACCGCGCTCGTCCCCATGTCCGGCGAACAGAGCGTCCAGATCGCACCAAGGCTGGCAGAGGCCAGCAGCCCCACGACCGCGGCCGGAATATTGGGCAGGTACGCAGCGACGCGGTCCCCCTTCCCGATCCCGTTCCGGCGCAGCTCAAGCGCCAGCGACGCCGCCTGCCGGCGAAGCTCGGCCCAGCTCATTTCAACGGTGTCGCCGCGCTCGTTCATCGCGACAATCGCCGGTTGGCCGGCTTCGTCGGCTGCAACCGCGTGCCGGAACACATGCCGCGCATAGCTGACCTCGGCGCCCTCGAACCAGCGCACATGCGGCATCGTGCCCGCGCTCAGAACTGCGGTGAACGGCGTCGGAGATTCGATTTCGTCATAGTCCCAGATGCTGCGCCAGAAGGCGTCGAGATCCTCTACCGACCAGCGCCGCAAATCCTCGAAGCCTGCGAACTCAAGGCCGTGCTTCGCCTCGAGCCATTCCGAATAGAGACGCATCTGCGGGACCGGGGTCGAGACATTTGCGCTGATGCTGGAATGGGTCATCGAGGGGCGAAACCTTGTTCAGATCGCAGGGAGATCGAGGATTGGTTCGGCGTCGCATCGGGGGAGGCTCCCCGCTGCGGCGGCGAAGAGGGGCGGCATCTCTACCCTGAGCGCCGCCCGAGGCGTCAGAAGGCGGTCCGCAGGCTCATGGCTGCATAGCGCCCGATCGCATTATAGGTCCCGCCAATGCCGTCGGTTCCCGGGAAATAGGGCGGCGTCTTGTCGAACAGATCGTTGATCTGAAGGCCGATCTCGGTTCCCTTCATGAAGCCCGTGTCGGGCAATTTTACCGAAAGACGCAAGTCCGCCGTCGTATAGCCCTTCGACTTGTAAAGGCTCGTTCCGGTCGGAGTGGCGAAGGACGCGGTAATGCCGCTGCGGTGGTTGACGAAATTGACGAACGTCACCGGTCCCGCCGTGAAACCAAGCGTCGTGCGCAGGGTTGTCCTGGGGATGCCGGCATCGAGCGAGTTGCTGACCGCAGAAGTCGGCGACAATTGGGTCCGGTATTTCAGGATATAATTGCCGGCGATCCCGCCGAAGAGCGTCCCGAAGTCGGCGTCGTGCCGATACCGCACATCGAAATCGATTCCGTTGGTTTTGCGGATGCCGAAATTGCCTTGGCGAAGGTCGAGAATGTTGCCGATCGCCGGCACCGCGGAGAAGGTGTAGAAAAAGGGCACGGTATTGGCGATCGCATCGCTGAGCTGCGCCGCGCCCGGATTGCGGATCACCCGCGACGCGAAGGTCGGATCGCTGAACAGGAGGGCACCGAGCCCCGAGGGAGTCCCGATGACATCGTCATATTTGATATCATAGAAGGTCGCTGCGGCGGTCAGATTCGGTGCAAATCGTGGCCGCAGGTCAACGCCGAAGGAGAAGGTTCGGGCTTTCTCGGGCTTCAGCGCCTGATTTCCGCCGAAGAGAAGGATGGTGTTCACCTGCGCCGCGCCGCGCGACGGGTCACGCGCGCCAAACGCGTCGACGAGCGCCGCGGCGGCATAATAGGAACCGACCGTCGAGCCGAGATCGCGCAGTCCGGGCGCGCGGAAGGACCGGCCGTAACTGCCGCGGAAGTTGACGCCCTCGACGGGTTCCCAGGTGATGCCGACCTTCGGATTGGTCGTCGAACCGAAGTCGCTGTAATGATCGTAGCGCCCCGACAGGGACAGGGCGAGGCTATGGACCATCGGCCCGGCATTGCCCTCGCCGAAAATCGGCACGAACAGCTCGCCATAGACCGACGCGATGTTGCGGCTCAGATCCTCGGGAAAGCCCACGCCGCCGCTCGATCCGCGCTGCATATAGGTTTCGCGGCGATATTCGCCGCCGAGCGCAACCTTGAGCTCTCCGCCCGGCAGGCTGGCCAGCGGTCCGTCGACCTTCACCGCACCGATCCGGGTGCGCTGGCGGTTGGTAAAGTCGGTGGGATTGTCGAGAATGGCGGCGACGACCGCCGGATTGGTGCGCGTTCCGAACGGATCGAGCGCGGTCGCGGTGGTCGTGCCGGCGGCCGCAGCGGTCAGGGCCGTCGTGTTGATCCCCGGCTGGAACGTGTCGTTCCGCGACCAGTTGAAGGTGCCATACACGCTCGCCTTGAAGTCGCCGGGGAGCTTGACGTCGACCCCGGCGGTCGCATTGCCGCTCCTGACGCGGAACGTCTGGTCGAAATGATCGGCGCCGACCAGATTGTCGGGCCGGAAATCGACGAATTCGAACGTCGCCCCGGTACCGGGCGGCGCCTGGAAAAAGGGATTGGCCGCGGTGATCAGGACAAAGGTCTGCCCGGGCAGTGCGGCCTGAACCACGTCCCTGCGGTCCGAGTAGAGCAGATCGCCCCACAGGGTTACCGCCGACGACAGCTCCTGTTGCGCCGAGACGAACACGGCATGGGTGCGGTTTTCGGGCACGAGATCGACGGGCCCGCGGGGATCGCAGGTGTTGAGCCCCGGCGCCAGGCTGGGCGCGGCATAGATCGTGCCGGTGAACAGGTTGACGTTGGCGTTGGGGCACACAGCCGAGCGCGTATCGACGCCGCCGGCGGCGCGGAAGTCGAGCGAGCGATAGCGCCGGTCGGCGCCGGTGATGTTGCTGTTCTCGGAATATTGATAGGCCGCGACGAAGGAGCCGCTTCCCCAGTCGTGGCCGAAGATGCCGCCCGCGTTGAAGGCGTGATAATCGTCGGCGAACCCGTAGCGGACATTCGCCTCGACCCCCGCGACGCGCTTGCGCGTGATGAAGTTGACCACGCCTGCGACAGCATCCGACCCGTAAATCGCCGAGGCGCCGTCGGCGACGATCTCGACCCGCTCGATCGCGAGCTCGGGCAGAAAGGGATAGTCGGGGTTGGTCTGCTGCGTGCTCCCCGAGATCAGGCGATGGCCGTTCATCAGCGGCAGGGTGGCTGCGGGGGGGAGGCCGCGAAGGCCCGGCGCAAAGGAACCAAGCCCGCCATTGCTGGTGCGCGGCGCGGTGTTGAAGCTGTTGAGCTGCGGCACCGTTGCGAGGAGTTCGGGCGTGCTCGCGGCCCCGATCAATTTCGCATCCTCGCGCGTCACGCCGATCAGGCCCGATCCCGTCGGCGGGATACCCCGGATGCTCGTACCCGTGACGACGATTTCGGCGTCGGCGTCGCTGTCCGCGCTCGCCCGACCGGTTTCGTCCGCCGACTGAGCCCGTGCGGCAGCGGGTACAAGACACGCCGCCGCGATCGCCGAGCCCGATAGCAGACACGCTCGGCGAGCCATGAATAGAATATTGTTCGACATGATGGTCCTCTCCCTCGCTTATCGAATGCGGCCTTGGCCGCGGCCGGGCTTTGCCGACTTGATGCCCTGCTTATGGTCTGACAGAGATGTTTGTAAGCGCCCCGGCGGACATCAATGTGTCTTTGGCGGACATGGTGGAGGAGATGAAAATGTCCCTTGGCGATCTGCAAGCTGGCGGCGTGAGCAGCCGCAGTCGTGCCGGCTTTCCGTCACTCAACCAGCGAATCTTCGCGCCGTTCAAACTGGCGACGGTGATCGACGCCGTCGCCGCCCGCGGCATCGGGCCGGAAACGGTGCTGGATCGCACCGGTTTGACACCGACCGAAGTCCGCGATCCGCATACGCTGACCTCGATCGGCCAGTATCTGGTCGCGTGCGAGAATATCGTCGCCGCCGGCGCCACCTTCTCCGACGCTTTCGAGATCGGCTCGCGCCTCCACCTTTCGGCCTATGGCATGTATGGCTACGCCCTGATGTGCTCGCCGACGATGCGCGAGTTCTTCGATTTCGCCGTGCGATACCAGCCGCTCGCCACGCCGACCGTAAGGCTCGGTTGGCGAACCGAAGGCGCGTTCGCAATCTGGCGATTCGAGGAGATCTATCGCGACGTGATGAGCAACGAGGTCCGGACCTTCCTCGTTCGTCAGCAGATGAAGATGACCTACACGCATATCAGGGACACTGCCGGAGCGGACAATCTGCCGATACGCGCTATATTCGCCTTGCCCGAAGACGGACAGGCATCGGCCGACGAGCAGGCCCTGTCCTGCTCCTGCTCCTATGGACAAGAGGGCAACGAGCTTCACTATCCGATCGGGATCCTCGACCAGACGCCCGAACTGGGGAACCGGCTGACGCGGACGATGCTCGAAGAGACCTGCGAACGGCTGATCGGGCAATCACGAATCTCGTCGGGGCTTTCCGGCGAAGTCTATCAGCTCCTGCTTCTCGCGCCGAACCGATCGGCCTCGATGACGTCGATCGCCGAGCAACTCGGGTTGCAGGAGCGCACCTTGCGCCGCCGGCTCGCCGCCGAGGACACGAGCTATGGCGAGATCGTCGACGATGTCCGCCGCAAGCTCGCGATCGAGTATCTGCAGACGACCCGGATGAGCGTCGACGATGTCGCCTGGAAAGTCGGCTTCAGCGACAGCGCTAACCTGCGCCGTGCCGTCAGACGGTGGACGGGGAAGACCATCGGCGAAGTCCGTGCGGAGCGTTAGAACTCCCAAAGCTTGCGGAGGTGAACCGGATTTCCCCTCTCCTGAACAGCCTCTCGCCGATGTCGCCGAACAGCCGCGACGCCCGTCTGGCCCCACGTCGAAACGCTATCCCTTATCAAGCCGGAATCTGCCCTTCTGCGCGCAATCCATCAGGGGAAGCCGAAGCCGGTAACCGGTGTGCGGATCGAATGGCCGCCTGCGGCCGGACGCCAATTGCGATTGCAGCGGCCGACGTCGGACGCAAAGCGGCCTCTCGGCTGAGCCCGCCGACAGCATTGCTGATGGCGACCGGCCGGGCATCCCCCACGACCATCCCGATGCCGCCGCACAGCTACGCGATGAGACTGCCGGTGTCGTCGCGGCAGCAAAATCGCACCCGCAAAGCGCGCCAAACGCGCGGCCCCGCACCCTGCTCGTCACTCTTCGTGAATTATATCCATTACTTTACGTGCATGGTGCGCCCGACAGGATTCGAACCTGTGGCCCCCAGATTAGGAATCTGATGCTCTATCCTGCTGAGCTACGGGCGCGCCGGGGTCCGTCTAGCGGTGTCGGGCGGCCAGCGTCAATCGGCGGATCAATTCGCCGCTTCGGGCGGAACGAAGGGAACAAGCAGGGGCATTGCCGCGATGCCGTCGTCGCGAAGCGCCTGCGCCTCTTCGGGAGAGGCTTGTCCGTGGATCAAATCCTCGGCCGCGCGGCCTTCGTGCATCGCGCGCGCCGCGTCGGCGAACTCGCGGCCGACCCAGCGCGACCGGGGCAGCATCTCGGCCTGTTTCGCGGCAAGATCGGCCAGCAGCTTACGGACGATTTCCGGCCCCGGGCCGCTGTCGTCGGCGACCGGCGCCGGCGCCCGCGCGCCGCTCGTCATCTGGTTCGACTTCGCACCGACGCGCGGCGCCATCACCGCCTTGCGGACATCGGCGTCGCCGCAGACCGGGCACGCGATCAGGCCGCGCTCCTGCTGGTCGGCAAAGCTCTCGCTGCTCGCAAACCACGCCTCGAAGCGGTGATCGCCCGCGGAACAGCAAAGGTCGAAGACGATCATTCTCACCCCGTGCCCAGCAGCGCGTCGAGCTCGCCCTTCGCTTCCAGTTCCGCAAGATCGTCGCTGCCGCCGATATGCTTTCCGTCGATGAAGATCTGCGGGACGGTCCGGCGACCATGCGCGCGATCGACCATCGCGTCGAAGCCGGCGCGGTCCATCGTCACGTCGATTTCCTGAAAACCGGCGCCCTTGCGATCGAGCAGCGCCTTCGCGCGCGAGCAGAATCCACAAAAGGCCTTCGTATAGATTTCGATCTTCGCCATTCGGCTATCCTGTCATTTCTTCGCCACCATATCGGAATCAACGTCCGCAAAGTCAAATATGTTGCCCGTCATCGGCGCGTCGGGAACGACCCGCGCCCAGGTCAGCGCCGAAACCTGCGCCGCCCCGCTGCGTTTGAGCGCCTTCGCCGCCGACCGGAGCGTCGCGCCGCTGGCATGGACATCGTCGATCAGGACAAGATGGCGCCCCGCGACACGCGCCCTGGCATCGGCCGCCAAACCGAACGCGCCGGCAACGATCTTCTCACGCTCGCGCCGCCCTTTGCCGCGCAGCGCGACCGTCGACTTTTTGCGCAGCAGCAAATGATGATCGCGCGGCACGCCGGTCTGCCGCGCCAGCGCGTCGGCGATCATCGCCGCCTGGTTGAAGCCGCGCGACCAGAGCCGCCAGCGGTGCAGCGGCACGGGGATCAGCAGCATGTCGGCGGGATCGCCGAGCGCGAGCAGCTTGCGCGCCATCAGCCCTGCCATTAGCCGCGCATGGCCGGTGCGCCGACCATATTTAAGCCTGAGCGCCACGGTGCGCGCGACGGGGCCATAGGCAACGGCCGCGGGCGCCCCCGCCAAGGACGGCGGATCGGCCATGCACGCGCCGCATTCGACGCCCGTACCGGCCACGGCGGTCGGCAAGGGGATCGAACAGCGCGCGCAAGCCGCGCCGTCGAGAAAATCGAGCGAGGACCAGCAATCAAGGCAGAATTGCCGGTCGCCGTCGACGATCGTCCCGCACCCGGGACAGCGCGGCGGCAGCGCATAGTCGACGACCGCCCGCCCGACCGTCCGCAACAGCTGGAGCGGCGCAATACCGCCCCCGGCTCGCCCATCGATCCCTCCGTCCCCCGAAGCCGCGTCCATGACGGACTTGTGCCGCATCGCGCGGGACGGCACAAGCGCGCCCATGTCGACCCCCGCGATGCTCTTTTCCCCCGCCCGCCACGCCGCCCAGCGCGACCGCATGGGACGATTGCCCGCCGATGCAAATTTCCTGGCCCCGATCATCGCCGACACGCTGCTCGACCGCCTGGCGATGGTCACCCGCGAATTCGAACGCGTGCTGCTCATCGGCGCGCACGACGCATCGCTCGCCGGCGCCTTACGGGTGCGAGGCGGCAACCTCGCCATCGTCGAAGCCGGGCCGAAACTCGCCGCTGCATCGGGCGCGATCGTCGGCGAGGCCGACGCGATCGACCTGCCGTTCGCCAGTTTCGACCTGATCGTCTGGCCCGGCGGGCTCGACGCGGTGAACGATGTTCCGGGCGCGCTCGTCCGGCTGCGCGCCCTGCTCGCTCCCGACGGGCTCCTCCTCGGCGCCTTCGTCGGCGACGGCAGCCTGCCGCGCCAGCGCCGCGCGGTGATGAGCGAAGGCGTGCGTCCGATCGCGCGGCTGCATCCGCAAATCGACCTCGCCGCGATGGGCAATTTGCTCCAGCGCACCGGTTTCACCCTGCCCGTGGTCGATGTCGACGCGCTGACCGTCCGCTACGGCGACTGGTTCGCGCTCGTCCGCGATTTGCGCGCGGCGGGGCTGTCGAGTCGGCTGGCCCCCGCCCCGGCGCCGCTGACGCGCGAGGAAGCGGCGCGCATCGCCGCCGCCTTCGCCGCGCAGGCCGATCCCGACGGGCGTGTGGCCGAAAGTTTTCGCATCATCCACTTCAGCGGCTGGGCCCCGCACCCGGACCAGCCGAAGCCCGCGCGGCGCGGCAGCGCTGCCGCTTCGCTCGCCGATGCGCTGAAACCGCAAGGCTGATCAGACGAGCGCCTCGAGCAGGCCGATCAGCGGCTTGTCGGCGGGCGGCATCGCGAGCCCGTGAAGCTCGACCGGCCGCACCCAGCGCAGCGCGCTCGCGTGCCGCGCCACCGGCGTTCCGCGCCACTTGCGGCAGACATAGAGCAAGAGCAGCAGGTGCCGGTCGCCGATCCGGTCGCTCGCGAAACAGGCGGGGGCGAGGCACGCCTCCTCGACGTCGATCGCCAGTTCCTCGGCCAGCTCGCGGATCAAGGCCTGTTCGGGCGTCTCACCCGGCTCCAGTTTTCCGCCCGGAAATTCCCACAACCCGGCCATCGCCCCGCCATCGGGGCGTTGCTGGACGAGCAGCCGACCGTCGCGATCGACCAATGCGGCCGCGACGACCAACAGGCCCGGCATGGCCGATTTCATGGCCTCGGACACGGACAATTTCTTAACCTTCCTATGCGACGCTCGCCATCCTCGGGAACTATAACTTCAGTAGGGGCGGAACAATGAACAAGTTTCAGAGGCTGCTGCGGTCGACCAGGGCCGCCACAGCCGTCGAATACGGGCTTCTCTTGGCCCTGATTTTCCTTGCCGCGCTCAGCGCGATGGGAGCGGTCGGAAACTCGACCATCAATATGTGGAATGACGTGTCCTCGTCTGCGGGCGCGGTGCTTTAACGTCTTCATGTTGTTCGAATTCGGGACTCGATCAAGGCGTTTTACAGGGTCCCGGCATTAAGATTTTCAAAACCTATTTCACCTAAACCCGTCGATGTTGACCCAGACCAGACCGTCAACAGGGTAAGTGAAGCATCAGGAGACCAGTCATGAAGTTCATCAAGAAGTTCGTCCGCGACACCAAGGCCGCGACCGCTATCGAATATGGCCTGATCGCCGCTCTGATCGCCGTCGCCGGCATCGCCGCGATGGGTGCAGTTGGCAACAGCGTCAGCAACACCTTCAACACTGTGTCGACCGAACTCGACAAACAGTAAGGTTACTGGTCGCGCGCTTGGCGCGCGGATCAAATCGGAAAGGGCGGCGGGTCATCTCGCCGCCCTTTTTCGTTGCCCGACCCGATCAGCGCGCAGCGTACACCACGATCTTGACCTTCTGTCCCGGCGTCAGCCGACTCGTCGCGGTCAGGCGGTTGAGCACCTGGAAGCGTTCGGTCTGCAGGTCGGTATAGGCCATGCGCCGCGCCAGCGTCGCCACCGTGTCGCCGCGCGCGACCGTCACCACGTCGACCCGCCGCGGCCGGATCGCCGACGCCTCGCTCGCGGTCAGCCGCCGGACGCTCTGGAACATCGTGTTGAACACGCCCGCCCCGCCCGCCTGCGTCAGCGCGACGAAGTGGAACGCGCTGGTCCGCGAAAATTCATAGGCGAAGACAGTGACGTCGACCTGCCCCGACTGGGTGTTGGCGCGCGCGACCGCATAATAGGCGGGGATGCCGTTCACCGTCGTGCGCTGGATATTACCCGGCGACAGGTTCGCATTGCCACCTACCGCCTTGAAAATAGATGCAATATAGGCGTTCATATCGCCATTATAGGCGGCGGTCGAGAATTGCGCCTGCCCGCCATTGCCGCTGACCAGCACCGCGCTCGCCCCATTCTGCATCCCATAGCCGTTCGGCACGGTGAACTTCAACCGCAGGTCGGGGTGCAGGAAATCGCGCCCCTCGACGACGCCCTGCGCGGGGTCGTCGCCATAGAGCACGCCATCGACCGAGGCGAGGAAGGCGTCGGCGTTGCGCACGCCGCCGGCGCCGACCCTGGATGCGAGACTCTGGGCATTGCGGACGCGCGACGCCGGGTCGGGGTGGGTGCTCGCCCATTCGGGGATCGAACGCGCGTCGCCGCCCGACAGCCGCGCCTCGAGACTGGTCTGGTTGGCAAGGCTCGCCAGCATCGTCGACAGCGCAAGCGGATCATAGCCCGCCTTCTTCAGATATTGCACGCCGAGCTGGTCGGCCTCGAGTTCCTGGCTGCGCGAGAATCCCAGCGTCGCAAGCTGCGCGACCTTCATCGCATTGTTCTGGAGCAGGCCGCCGAGCCCGCCGAGCAGCCCGCCATTGTCGCCGATCGCGCCGCCAAGCACCGCGCCGAGCACACCAAGGATCGTGTTGCGCGTCGCCGCCGACTGGCGCTTCTTGCTGTGCTGCGCCGCGACATGCCCGACCTCGTGCCCCAGCACGCCCGCAAGCTCCGCCTCGTCGTTCATCAGCGCCATCAACTGGCGCGTCACATAGACATAGCCGCCGGGGATCGCGAAGGCGTTGTTCACCGGCGAGTTGAGCAGGGTGACGGTGAAATCGCTCGGGCTCCGCGAGAGGCCCGACTGGACGGCGATATTCTGCCCGATGCGGTTCACATAGGCGGCCTGCGGCCCGGCATAGGCACCGCCGAACTCCTGCAAAAGCTGCGGATGCGCCTCGTCGCCCTGCTTGCGCTCGGCCGGCGTGATCGCGGTCTGGGTCCGGATCGCCTTGAGCTGCGCGTCCGCCACGCCCGTCAGCGCGACGCTGGCCGCGAGCATGATCGCCAGCCTGCTTGCCGTCTTTCGCTTCATCGATTGCCTCCCACTTATGCGCCTGTCGGGGATAAACCCGAAACGGGACAAGGCAAGCCGTCTGGTGGACGACTGGCCGGACCAGGTGGAATTTCAACGCGATGAGGTCGCTTCAGGTTCCGGCGACTATGCTCGCCCCATGGCGAGAAACTTTTCCTCGCGCTCGGTGAGCAGCGCTTCGGACGGCAGCTTCGCCAGCGCATCCAGTTCCTGCGCAATCGCATCGCCGAGCGCCTTGATCGCAAGCTCGGGGGCGCGATGCGCGCCGCCAACCGGCTCCGGAACGATGCGATCGATGACCTTCAGGCCCAGAAGATCCTGCGCCGACATCTTCATCGCGGTCGCGGCATCGGCCGCCTTGTCGGCGGTGCGCCACAGGATCGACGCGCATCCTTCGGGCGAGATCACCGAATAGACAGCATGTTCGAACATCAGCACGCGGTTCGCCGCGGCCAGCGCGATGGCGCCCCCTGAGCCGCCCTCGCCGACGATCGCGGCGACCATCGGTACGCCGAGCGCAAGGCATTGTTCGGTCGAGCGGGCAATCGCCTCGGCCTGCCCGCGCTCCTCGGCCTGGATGCCGGGGAAGGCGCCCGAGGTGTCGACCAGCGTCACCACCGGCAGCCCGAACCGGTCGGCGAGTTGCATCAGGCGGATCGCCTTGCGATAGCCTTCGGGCTTCGCCATCCCGAAATTATGCTTCATGCGCGACGGAATATCGTCGCCCTTTTCGTGGCCGATCACCATCACGCGGCGGCCGCGAAAGCGCGCGAGGCCGCCCAGGATCGCCTGATCGTCGCCGAAATTGCGGTCGCCCGCCAGCGGCATCCAGTCGTCGAACAGCCCCGCGACATAATGTTTGAAATGCGGACGGTCGGGATGGCGCGCGACCTGCGTCTTTTGCCAAGGGGTCAATTTGCCATAGATATCGCGCAGCAATTTCGAGGACTTATCCTCAAGCCGGGCAATGTCGCCCTCGATATTGAGCGAGGGGTCTCCCGCCATTTCGCGAAGTTCGGCGATCTGCCGATCCAGCGCCGCGACCGGTTTTTCAAAGTCCAGAAAGGCTGTCATGCGCAGTCGCTAGGACGATGATGCCGCAACGTCAACGGTCGCGGCGCCAAGCTCCATTTGCGCGAGCGGGTGGCGCCTGTTCACCAGCTCGACGAGGCGGCGGCTATCGACATGCGTGTAAATCTCGGTCGTCGCGATATCGGCGTGGCCGAGCATCAGTTGCAGCGCGCGAAGATCGGCGCCGCCTTCGAGCAGATGCGTCGCAAAGGCGTGGCGCAGGACGTGCGGGCTGATCGCGGTGGGGTCGATCCCCGCCCGCGCCGCCAGCTCGCGCAGCATCTGGAACAGCCGCACCCGCGTAAGGTGCGCCTTGCCCGACGGAAAGAGCCATGGCGATCCATCGGCGAGCAGCGGCAGCCAGCGGTCGAGCGCCGCGCGCGCGCGGTCCGACAGGGGCACCAGCCGTTCCTTGTCGCCCTTGCCCCGGATGATCAGAAACTCGCGGCCGCCCGCCACCGCGCGGCGCGGCAGGGATACGAGTTCGCTCGCGCGCAGACCCGAACCGTAGAGCAGTTCGAGCAGCAGCAGCATCCGCACCGCATTCGCGGGCGGCGCCTCGCCCGCCGCCGCCTCCCCGGCCTGCGCGAACAGGCGTTCAACATCGTCATGGGTCAGGATGCGCGGCAACGGGCGCCGCGTGGCCGGGCGCGCAATGTCGAGCGCGGGATTGTCGCCACGTTCGCCCTCGTCGAGCAGGAAGGCAAAGAATTGCCGCAGCGCGGACAGCTTGCGCGCCGCGCTGCTCGCCGCAAGCGAGCGATATTCGGCCATCAAAGCCCGCAGATCGTCGGCGCCCGCCCGTTCCAGCGATCCGCGCACCAGTTCGGCCGCCTGGACCAGATCGCGGCGATAGGCCGCCAGCGTGTTGCGCGATGCGCCGCGCTCGGCGGCCATCATTTCCAGAAAGCGGTCGATCAGCGGCCCGTCAGACATCGTCCGACAAATCTCGCCCGTCAGACATCGTCCGACAAATCCCGCCCGTCAGACATAGTCTGACAAATCTCGAACATCAGACACGCACCAGCGCCTCGGCAGCGATCATCCGCGCTTCGGCATCGAGCCCGACCTCGCGCAGCGCGCGGACGATATAATAGAGATGATAGGGCGGGACCTTCGACCATTCGCCCTGCATCCCCGCGGCCGCGATCAGCGCGACCATCCCCGGCTCGCGCCGCTCGGCCGCGGCCATGATCGCGCGCGACCAGCGCGTCTGTTTGCCGAGGTCGAGGTCGAGATCGCCCGCCGCCGATGCGGCCTGCTCCGAACTGAGTCGCCCAAGCCCCGCGAGCCCGGCGACGAGGAATTTCGAGCGCAGATAACCGGTGCTGTCGTCGTTGCCCGCGAAGCTGCCGACGCTTCCGGCGCTGACGCCCGCCAGCGGCCGCGGCGAGCCCACCGCCATCACGCCCCACGCGCGGCTTCCCGAATTGAGCTGCGACGCCCAGTCCATCGCGTTGCGATCGTAGCCGCCGGCAAACATCGAGCCCAGAAGCTGCCACGGATCGTCGCCGACCTTGGTCGAAGTCGGCAGTCCCGCCGCGGCGCGGGCCGTTGCGACCAACGCGGCATAGCTTTGCACCGGATTGTCTCCCGCGCCCCACAATGCCTGCATCGCCGTATAGCGATCGGCGCCGCTCGCCGCGCCAAAGGCATTGCGCAGCTCGTCGATCTGGGCGGCGAGCGCCTCGGGCGGTTCTTCCTCGCCCGATGCGGCGCTGAGCAGCGAGACATAGGCCTCGCTCGACAGCACGCCGCGCGCCGCCGCATCGGGCGCCGCGGCGACGCGATCGGCCATCTCGGTCATCGGCGCAAGCACGGTCCATCCGCGCATATAGGCGGGTTCGGTGCTGCGCAGTTCGGCGGGAATGGCGATCGCGGTCGCCGTCGCCATGCCGAAGCGCCAGCTCGTCAGCGTATCGACCTTGTCCCATTCGATCGTGGTCGAGCGGCGCCCGGCGCCGGTCGCGCCGAGCACCCGCTCGGTCAGCAGGATGTCGAAATTGTCGATGCGGCCGCTCGACCGGACGCGGCCGATCGCCCAGCCTGCGGGGCCGGCATCGCCCGACAGACCCGAACAGATCGCCGAGGCAAGCCGCCACGATTGTTCCTCGCCGTGCGCGAGGCCCGCCGGGACATAGGGACAGAGCCCCGCAGGATCGGCGTTGGCGAGGAACGTCTGCTGCGCGACCTGCAGCATCCGCGGGCTCGCGCGGTCATAGTCGACCGATTGGACGATCCAGCGCGCCGCGGTCGATTCGCCCATCCTCAGGAGCAGGCCCGCGCGATCGGCGGCGAGGTCTGCGCCATTGATCGTCTGGGGCGTATCGATCGCCGACGACAGCGCGCGGCGCAGCAGGATCTGGCCCCAGCGCGAGGCAAGCGCACCATTGGTCTTGCGCATGATCGCAGCCGCATATTGGCCGCGCACCCCGAACGCATCGGGGGCGAGCCCGCCGGTCTCGGGCGTCAGCGGCCCGATCCGCGTCAGCAGGCGGCGCGCGCCCGGTGGCAGGTCATATTTGAGACCGCCCGCGGTCTGCTCCTCACCCTCGGCAGCGTCCTCGCCTTCCTCTTCGCTGGCCGCGCTCGTAGTCGGCACGGCCGACGGCGGCGTCACGCCGGGCAAAGAGGATGATGACGAGGGCGACGGCGTCGGCGCGGAGGTCGGTGACGGTGTCGGCGACGATTTGGGCGCCGGCGTTTCGGCAGGGTTACCGAAGCCTTCGGGTAACAGCGATTCCTGTGCGAGCGCGGGCAGCACCAGCGCCGCGGCCATCGCGGTGCCCGACAGGCCCAGCGTCAAGGTCAGCCATTTCCTCGTCATCGTTCGTCTCGGGGTCCGTCCCTGGTAGCCGTGGTTTCGGCAAGCTTGTCGGTCACATCCACCTCAATCGTCCGGGGCTCGACCGGCCGGCCCAGATAGAAGAGCCACAGCAGGAAAGCCAGCAGCGCGAGCAGCAGCCAGGCGAGCCGCCGCCGCCATCGGCCTTTTCCCGATCTGCCCGTTTCGCGCAATATCCAATGCCCGCCGTTCGTCCCATAAATGCGCGGCGAAAACCATTGTCCCGCGCAGCCTGCGCGGTATAGCCGCGCGCACCATGTCGCGAAACCCGAAAAGCCCGGCACCCGCCGCCCCTGCGACGCTTCCTGCGTCGATCCGCGAGCGCTCGATCGTGCTCGTCGGCCTGATGGGATCGGGCAAGTCGACGATCGGACGCCGCCTCGCGCAGCGGCTCGGCATGGCCTTTGCCGACGCCGACGACGAGATCGAGCGCGCCGCGGGGATGACCATCTCCGACATTTTCGCCAAGTTCGGCGAGGCGCATTTCCGCGACGGCGAGCGCCGCGTGATCGCGCGCCTGCTCGCGGGAAAGCCGCACGTCCTCGCAACCGGCGGCGGCGCCTTCATCAACGAAGAGACGCGCGCGCTGATCCTCAAGGACAGTCTTTGCATCTGGCTCGACGCCGATATCGCGACGCTGGTCGAGCGCACCGCCCGACGCAGCCACCGCCCGCTGCTCAAGGGTCGCGACGCCGGCGCGGTGCTGCGCGAACTCGCCGAGGTGCGCAATCCGATCTATGCCAAGGCGCACATCCGCGTCAGTTCGGCGTCGAGCCCGCACGAGCATACGGTGCGCGCCATCATGGAGGAATTGTCGCAGTGGAACGCCTGACCGTCGACCTCGGCAGCCGCAGCTATCCGATCCTGATCGGCGACGGGCTGATCCGCGATATCGGCGCGCACGTCGCGCCGCTGCTCCGCCGCCCGCGCACGATGATCGTCACCGACAGCAACGTCGCGCCGCACTATCTGGTCGGGGTCGGCGCGTCGCTGGCGAACGACAATATCTCCTTTTCCTCGCTCGTCCTGCCCGCCGGTGAGGGGACGAAGAGCTGGGAGGGGCTGGCGCGCCTCACCGAATGGCTGATCGGTGAAGGGATCGAGCGCAGCGACCATGTCATCGCGCTCGGCGGCGGCGTCATCGGGGACCTCGTCGGCTTTGCGTGCAGCATCGTCAAGCGCGGCTGCCATTTCATCCAGGTGCCGACCACCTTGCTCGCGCAGGTCGACAGCAGCGTCGGCGGCAAGACCGCGATCAATGTCGAGGCGGGCAAGAATCTGATCGGCGCCTTCCACCAACCGGCGCTGGTCGTGATCGATCCGACGACGCTTGCCACGCTGCCGCGGCGCGAACTGGGCGCGGGCTATGCCGAGGTCGTCAAATATGGCCTGATCGACGACGCAGCGTTTTTCGACTGGTGCGAGGCGAACGGCGCTGCGCTGCTCGCGGGCGATGCGGGAGCGCGGCACCAGGCAATCGCCCACAGCGTCGCCGCCAAGGCGCGCATCGTCGCCGCCGACGAGCGCGAGACGCAGGACATCCGCGCGCTGCTCAACCTCGGCCACAGCTTCGGCCACGCGCTCGAGGCCGAAACCGGCTATTCGGACCGCCTGCTCCATGGCGAAGCCGTCGCGGCGGGGATGGTGCTCGCGCATCAATTTTCCGCAGCGAACGGCCTGTGCCCCCCCGCCGACGCCGACCGCGTCCGCAACCATCTGGCCAGCGTCGACCTGCCGCACAGTCTCGCCAGCGCCGGGGTCAACACAGGCGGCGCCGCGCTTGCCGCCCATATGGCGCACGACAAGAAGGTCCGCGGCGGCAAGCTGCCGCTGATCCTCACGCGCGGTATCGGACAAAGCTTCGTCACCGAAGACTATGGACTGGACGCCGTGGCGGCGTTCCTCGATCGTTGAGGACGGCGGTTAGCGACCGGAGGTTGCCGTTTGGTTCCTCCCCGTGGCGAAGCCATGGGGAGGTGGCAGCGCGAAGCGCTGACGGAGGGGCAAATGGCGCGAGGTCGCGGCCCCTCCACCATCGCCTGCGGCGACGGTCCCCCTCCCCACGGCTGCGCCGCAGGGAGGATATTCCTTTCTTCGTCATCCCGGACTTGATCCGGGATCCATCGCGGCGTTGAAGTCGTGGACCCCGGATCAAGTCCGGGGTGACGAGTGTCTGGAATCCACCCCAAATCCGCCATCGCCTTCGAAAAGGTCTTTCCTACATTATCCGGCTATGCCAGCCTTCGTCCGGCCCATTCATCCGGGGAACGAAAAGCGGTCGCTGCCCGGTTCGCGGGTTCAGCTCCTGTGGGCCTGCCGGGCGCGTCCAGCACACCGCGAAGTCCAAGCCCGGGTGCGCGTAAGGCTGAACTTTCCTGAACTTTGGCGACGGCCACGCGCCCTCGCGTCGGCCGCACAGCAGGGCTAGGCTGCCTGATCCGCCTCCGCTTCCTCGCGCGCCCGCTTCGCGGCCTGCCGCCGTTCGCGCAGCGCCTCGAGCACGCTCGACGCCTGCCGTCCACCGCCGGCAACGAACCGGTAGTCGCGGCCCGCCGCGATATCGCCCTCGCTGATCTGCATGTCGAGCCGTTCGGCGTCGAGCTGGCGCAGCGCGCTTTCGACATCCTCGATCTCGCGCGGTTCGACCTCGAGCTGGCGCAGCGCCATGAGCCCGAGCGCGATCGAGCTTTCGAACACCTCGCGCACCGCGCCCACGGCCCCGGAGCCCTCGATCGCAAGCAGTTGGCGGCGGTCGAACACCCGCGTCAGCACGCGGGCATTGGGAAAGGCCTCGACGATCGGCGCCAGCGCCGCCGCGTCGATCGTCCGGTCGTCGGTGCAGAAGACGATCAACCGCGCCTCCTCTGCTCCCGCACGCCGCAGCACGTCGATGCGCAGTCCGTCGCCGAAATAGACCTTGGTGTCGAAACGGCCCGACAGCTCGATCTGGCTCGGCTTCTTGTCGATCAGGGTCACCGAACAATCGACGGCATGGAGCATTTGGGCCACGATCTGGCCGAAGCGGCCATAGCCGATGACGATCGACGACCCGCGCGGGGCATTTTCGGGATCGTCGAGGTCGGTATCGACCCCCGGCGAGAATTCGAGGTTGCGCGCGAAGAGCATCAGGAACGGCGTCGTCACCATCGATAGCGTCACGACCGCGCTGAACAGGCTTGCCGCCTCGGGCGCGATCAACAGCGCGTCGGCCGCCTGGGTGAAGAGAAGGAAGCCGAATTCGCCGCCCTGGCTGAGCAACAGCCCGAGCCCGAGGCACATGCTCCACGGCTTGCCGAACGCGCGCACCAGCAGGGTGAGGACGACGACTTTCACGGCGACCAGCCCTGCCGCCAGCGCGATGACCTGAACCGGCTTCTGAAGCACGACATTGACGTCGAGCACCATGCCGACCGCGAGGAAGAAGAGCCCGAGCAGGACGAGGCGGAAGGGCTCGATATCGGCTTCGATCTCGTGCCGGTACGGAGAGTCCGCGAGCATCATCCCCGCGATGAACGCGCCAAGCGCGGTCGAAAGGTGCAGGCTGTGCATGAAGGCGGCGCTCGCGAGCACCGCGAGCAGCCCGACGACGACGAACAGCTCGCGCTCGCCATAGCGGCCGATCAGCCGCAGCAGCGGATTGACCAGGAAGCGCCCGACCAGCACCAGCACCGCGATCGCACCAACCGTATAAAGCCCCATCTGCCATCCCGGCGGCGCCGACGGATCGGCCGGCGCGCGCGACAGCGCAGCGATGATCGTGATCATCGGAACAATCGCAAGATCCTGGAACAGCAGGATCGAAAAGGCCTTCTCGCCGAAAGGCGAGTTGATCCGCCCCGAGCTCTTGAGGCTGGGGAGCACCTGCGCGGTCGACGACAGCGCGAGCGGCAGGCCGAGCGCGAGCGCCGCCTGCCAGCTGAACCCGAGCGTCAGCAGGATCAGCCCCGCCAGGATCAGCCCGGTGATCACCACCTGTGCCGACCCCAGCCCGAAGATCGCCTTGCGCATCTGCCACAGTCGGCGCGGATGGAGTTCGAGGCCCACGAGAAAGAGGAGGAAGGCGATGCCGATCTCGGCGAAGGCGAGCTTCGACTCGCCGCCGCCGACGAGGCCGAGCCCGTGCGGTCCGACCAGCGCGCCGGCGATCAGATAGCCGAGCACGGCGCCGAGCCCGAGGCGGCGGAAGATCAGCACGAGCAGCGTCGCAACCCCGAGCAGGATCGCGCCCTCGAACAGCGCGGTGTCGGTCGCGGTCTCCGAAGCCGCTGCGGCAGCCTCGGCCGAGAGGAGGATCGGACTCATGCCGCTGCCGCCTGTCCTTTGAACGCCGCGACCGCGGCGTCAAAGGGCAGCAGGATGGCGCCGTGCCGCGCAGGATAATCGCGCGCGGGTGCGAGCAAATCGAAGCCCGGCCAATCGGGCACGGCGCCCCCGTTCCCGAACCAGTTAGCGATCGCGTCGCGGGCGGCGCGAATGTCGGCAAGCCCGCGCCCCACCGCGTGGCGGGCAAGCAAAGCCGCCGACGCCTGCCCGAGCGCGCAGGCTTCGACATGCATCCCGACGGCGGTCACATGGCCCGCATCATCGGTATCGAGATCGAATATGATCGCGCTGCCGCACAGCGGCGCGCGCGCGGACACGCGGTGGCGCGGCGCCTCCAGCGGCGGGAAATCGGCGGTCGCGACGGCGAGCGACAAGATGTCGCGATTATAGAGCGGCGCGCTCATTTCGGCGCCGCTGCAGAGGCGCCTTCGGATTCGGCGGCGCGCGCTTCGGCGCGGCGGTCGGCGATCACCTTGCTCAGCGCCCCGCTGGTCGCGTTGAGCGCGGGATAGGTTCGGCTGTCGGTCATCCACGCCGGTTTCTGTGCATCGCCGTATCCGATGTCGTAGAGAAGCGTGACCAGCATGAAGCCGATGGTCGCGATCATCAACCCCTTCACCGCACCGAAGCCGGCCCCCAGCCCGCGGTCGAAGCCGCCGACGAGCGACGCGCGGCTGCGCTGGCCCATCGCACGCGATCCCCATTTGGCGACAGAGAACACCCCGCCGAACAGCAATACGAACGCCAGCACCGCCGCCCCGCCTTCGGTCCCGACCCACGCCTCGAGGAAATCGGTCACAAGGGGGTGGCCGAAACGCACCGCCGCGATCGCGAGCACCCAGGCGAGCAGGCTCGTCACCTCCTGCACCAGGCCGCGCATGAACCCGAGGATCGCGCTGCCGCACACAAGGGTCAGCACGATGATATCCAGAGCCGTCAGACTTGCCATTCGCCGGTCGCTAGTCGCGCCCGAGCATCAGGTCAACGAGTTCGCCGAGTCGGCCGAAGCCGTTGACCCCGATGCCGTTCACCGGCTTCATCCCCTTCGGCCCCCAGCCTTTTGAAAAACCGAGCTTGGCGGCCTCGCGGAGGCGCAGCGCGTCGTGCGAAACGGGGCGCACCTCGCCCGACAGCGACAGCTCGCCGAAGACGATCGCGTCGGCGGGGACGGGCCGCTCGCTGAACGCCGAAATCAGCGCGGCGGCGACCGCGAGATCGGCGGCCGGATCGGTCAGCCGGTAGCCGCCCGCGATGTTGAGATAGACTTCGGCGCCGCCCATCTGCAGCCCGCAGCGCGCCTCGAGAACCGCGAGCACCATGGCGAGCCGCCCGCTGTCCCAGCCGACGACGGCGCGGCGCGGCGTCGCGCCGCTTGCCAGCCGCACGGTCAGCGCCTGCACCTCGACCAGCACTGGCCGTGTGCCCTCCAGGGCCGGAAACACGACCGACCCCGGGACGTCGCGGCTGCGGTCGGTCAGGAACAGGCTCGACGGGTTCGAGACCTCGCCCAGCCCCTCTTCGCCCATCGCGAACACCCCGATCTCGTCGGTGCCCCCGAAGCGGTTCTTCACCGCGCGGAGGATGCGATACTGGTGGCTGCGCTCGCCCTCGAACGCCAGCACGGTGTCGACCATATGTTCCAGCACCCGCGGCCCGGCAATCGTTCCGTCCTTGGTGACATGCCCGACGAGCACGATCGCGGCGCCGCTGTCCTTGGCGTAGCGGATCAGTTCCTGCGCGCTGGCGCGGACCTGGCTGACCGTGCCCGGCGCGCTGTCGATCAGGTCGCTGTGCATTGTCTGGATCGAATCGATCACGACAAAATCGGCGGTGCGGCTGTCGAGCGTCGCGAGGATGTCGCGCACCGACGTCGCACTGGCGAGCGCAACCGGCGCATCGCCGAGCCCCAGCCGCTGCGCCCGCAGCCGCACCTGCCCCGCGGCTTCCTCGCCGCTGATATAGACGACCGACTTGCCCGCCTTCGCGAGCCGTCCCGCCGCCTGCAAAAGCAACGTCGACTTGCCGATCCCCGGATCGCCGCCGATCAGCGTCGCCGATCCCGCGACGAACCCACCGCCGAGCGCGCGGTCGAATTCGGCGATCCCGCACAGCATCCGCTCGGGCATCGGGCTATGGACATCGAGCGTTTCGAGCGCGAGCGCGCGCCCGCCGCGGCTCAGGTCATGCTTCGCCGAAAAAGCCGTCTCGCCGGCCTCCTCGACGAGCGTGTTCCACTCGTTGCAATCGGCGCATTGCCCCTGCCACCGGTAGGACACCGATCCGCAATTCTGGCAGACATATTGACGTTTCGCTTTGGCCATGCGGTTTCGATTAGCCAGAACAAAGAATGAACGCCAGAAGATAATGACATCGTCATTGCGAGCGAAGCGAAGCAATCCAGAACGGTTTACGCGACTCTGGATTGCTTCGCTTCGCTCGCAATGACGAGGAAAGGGTTATAGGGGATCGCCAGCATCCGAATCATCTTCCCATAAGGAACGCCAGCGCCATGAAATTCTTCGCCGACACCGCCGAAATCGCCGACATCCAGGAACTCGCCGCCACCGGCCTGCTCGACGGGGTCACCACCAACCCGTCGCTGATCGCCAAGTCGGGCCGCGATTTCAAGGAAGTGACGAAGGAAATCTGCGCCATCGTCGACGGCCCCGTCTCGGCCGAAGTCGTCGCGCTCGACCACGACACGATGATGAAGGAGGCCGAAATCCTCCGCAGGATCGCCGACAATGTCTGCATCAAGGTGCCGCTGACGATCGACGGCCTCAAGACCTGCAAGGCGCTCACCGGCGACGGCACGATGGTCAACGTCACGCTCTGCTTCTCGGCCGCGCAGGCGCTGCTCGCGGCGAAGGCCGGCGCGACCTTCGTTTCGCCGTTCGTGGGCCGTCACGACGACAATGGCTTCGACGGGATGCAGCTGATCGCCGACATCCGGCTCATCTACGACAATTACGCCTATGAGACCGAGATCCTCGTCGCGAGCGTGCGCCACGGCATCCACGTTCTCGAAGCCGCGAAGATCGGCGCCGATGTGATGACCGCGCCGCCGTCGGTGATCAAGGGGCTGTTCAAGCATATCCTGACCGAAAAGGGCATCGAAGGCTTCCTCGCCGACTGGGCGAAGACCGGGCAGTCGATTTAATTCTGCGCAACCTATTATAACGGTGTGTCCCCGCGAAGGCGGGGATCCATCTTCTGTCGGTTCGAAGTGGCGCCGACCGGTGATGGGCTCCCGCCTTCGCGGGAGCACACCGCATATTTGCACAGCCACCCTTTCCAGTTGACGTAAACGTCAACCACCCGCGATACTCGCCCGAAAGGGAGAGATTCGCGATGACCGACACGACCATCCTCACGACACGCAAAGACCATATATTGATCGTCACGATCAACCGGCCAGAGGCGCGCAACGCGGTCAATGCCGCGGTCCATGTCGGCATCGGCACCGCGCTCGAAACCGCGGAGAACGACCCCGAAATCCGCGCCGTCGTGATCACTGGCGCGGGCGACAAGAGCTTCTGCGCAGGCGCCGACCTCGTCGCTCTGTCGCGCGGCGAAAGGCTCGCACCCGACGATCCGGCGCAGCAGGCGTGGGGCTTTGCGGGCATGGTGTCCCACCCGATCTCGAAGCCGATCATCGCCGCGGTCAACGGCTTCGCCTTTGGCGGCGGCTGCGAGATCGCGCTGATGAGCGACATCATCGTCGCGGCCGATCATGCGCAATTCGGCCTGCCCGAGGTGAAGGTCGGGCTGTTCGCTGCGGCGGGCGGCGCTTTCCGCCTTGCCCAGCAACTACCGCGCAAGCTCGCGATGGAATATATGCTGACCGGCGACCCGATCCCTGCCGCACGCGCCGCCGAATTCGGCCTCGTGAATCATGTGGTCCCGCTCGCCGAACTGATGCCGACCGCGCTGGCGCTCGCCGGGAAGATCGCCGCCAATGCGCCGCTGTCGGTGCAAGCATCGAAGCGCGTTGCGCTCGGGATTCACGATGGCCATATCCCGGCCGACGCGCCCTATTGGGAGCACAATAGCCGGGAACGCAGTGTGCTGATGCGCAGCGAAGACGCCCGCGAAGGCCCGCTCGCCTTCGCGCAGAAGCGCAAGCCCGAATGGAAGGCGCGCTGATATGAGCCTTGCCGATCCCGAGCGCATTCCTGTCATCATCGGCGTCGGGCAGGTCAACGACCGGCCCGACGATCCCGATCGGGGATTGGACTCGCTTGGCCTCATGATCGCGGCGCTGAACGTTGCGGCACAGGATGCCGGCGTCTCGCTGACCGAAATCGACAGTCTCGCGATCGTCGACCAGATCAGCTTCCACAGCCTCGGCAAGCTGCCCGAGCCGCTCGCCGCCGCGATCGGGGCGACCCCGGCAATCAACTACCAGTCGGCCGCGCCACACGGCGACACGCCGGTGCGCCTGCTCAACGAAGCCGCAAATCGCATCGGCGCGGGCGAGGTCAAGCTCGCCGCCATCGTCGGCGCCGAGGCGCTGCGCACCGCCGCCGGCCGCGCTGCCAAGGCGGCGACCGGCGAGGACAAGAGCTATAATGCGATCCGCAAGGTCGCGACGCGGCGCGAACCCAATTATGCGCAGAAGCACGGCCTTGCGGCGCCGGTCGACGTCTATCCGCTTTACGAAAATGCAACGCGCGCCGCATGGGGACAAAGCCTGACCGAGGCTCAGGCCGAGAGCGCGGAAATCTGGTCGCGCTTTTCGGAGATCGCGGCCGCCAACGACGGCGCATGGATTCGCAAACGCGCGACGCCCGATGACATCCTCCGCGTCGACGAGCGCAACCGCCCGATTGCCTTCCCCTATTCGAAGCTGATGGTCGCCAATTCGTCGGTCAATCAGGGCGCAGGCTTTCTGGTCGCCAGTCTGGCCGAGGCACGCCGCCGCGGGATCGCCGAGGACCGGCTGATCTATGTCGGGATGGGCGCGGCGGCGAAGGAGCCCGCAAGCATCCTCCACCGCGATCGCTACGACGGCAGCGTCAGCATGGAAACCTCAATCAACCGCACGCTCGAGCTGAACGGCATGTCGGTCGGCGATTTCGACTATGTCGAACTCTACAGCTGCTTTCCCTGCGTGCCCAAGATGGCGCGGCGCACGCTCGGCTGGCCGGTCGACAAACCCGCAACCGTGTTCGGCGGCCTGACTTTCGGCGGCGGCCCGATCGCCAATTATATGAGCCATGCGATCGTCTCGATGGTCGAGAAGCTGCGCAAAGAAGGCCGCTACGGTTTCCTTTTTGCCAATGGCGGCTTCGCGACCGACAATCACTGCATCGTGCTGGGCAGCGAGCCGATCGCGGCGGCGAGCTTCCCGCAGGATTTCGACTATCAGGCCGAGGCCGAGGCCAAACGCGGCCCGGTGCCCGAGCTGGTCGAGGATTATGCGGGGCCGGCGACGATCGAGAGCTATACGGTATTTTACGGCCGCGATGGCGGCCCGAAGGCAGGCGTCGTCGTTGCCCGCACACCGGAAGGGCGACGCACGCTGGCGCACGTCGATGTCGGCGACGCCGCGATGCTGGCCTTCCTTACCGATGGCAAGGTCGAGCCCGTCGGTACGGCGGGGCATATCGTCGCGCTGGACGAAGGCTTCGGCTGGCGGGCAGCCTAACCTTCTCGTCATTGCGAGCGAAGCGAAGCAATCTCCAGCTATCGACCTAGCGCGACATCGATGGCTGGAGATTGCCGCGTCGCCTGCGGCTCCTCGCAATGACGGAGGTCTGAATCTCGAACGAAACCCCCTGCGCCAAAGGCAGCGTGTCCGAATAATTCACCGTGTTCGTCGCCCTCCGCATATATTGGCGCCACGCGTCCGAACCACTCTCGCGCCCGCCGCCGGTTTCCTTTTCACCCCCGAATGCGCCGCCGATCTCGGCGCCCGAGGTGCCCAGGTTGACGTTCGCGATACCGCAGTCGCTCGCGGCCAGAAACCGCTCGGCCTCGCGGATGTCGGTGGTGAAAATCGCCGACGATAACCCGGCCGCGACGTCATTGTGCAGCCGGATCGCCGCATCCAGATCGTCATAGCGCATGACGTAGAGGATCGGCGCGAAGGTTTCTTCGAGCACCGGTCCGACCTGGCCCGGCATTTCGACGAGCGCGGGCCGCACATAGAAGCTCGCGCCCTCGCCGACGCGCTCGCCGCCATGCACGACGCCGCCGGCTGCCTTTGCCGCGCCCAGCGCCTCCTGCATCATCTCGAACGCCGCGCGGTCGATCAGCGGGCCGACGAGCACCTCGCCCTCCAGCGGGTTGCCGACGCCAACGCTCGCATAGGCGGCCTTCAGCTTGGCGACGAAGCCGTCGTAGATGCTGTCGTGGAGGAACAGGCGCCGGGTCGTGGTGCAGCGCTGTCCCGCAGTCCCCATTGCTCCGAACGCCACGCCGCGCAGCGCGAGGTCGAGGTCGGCCGACGGCGCGACGATCACGCCGTTATTGCCGCCGAGTTCGAGGATCGCGCGTGCGAAACGCTGCGCGAGCCGCGGCGCGACCGCGCGGCCCATGCGCGTCGATCCCGTCGCCGACACCAGCGCGACGCGCGCGTCGTCGACCAGCGCCTCGCCCGCCTCGCGCCCGCCGATCAGCAATTGCGACAGCCCCGCGGGCGCATCGCCGAAGCGCGCCACTGCGCGCTCGAAAATCGCCTGCGTCGCGAGCGCGGTCAGCGGCGTCTTTTCCGACGGCTTCCAGACGACACTGTTGCCGCAGACGAGCGCCAAGGCCGCATTCCACGCCCACACCGCGACCGGGAAGTTGAACGCCGAAATCACCCCGACGACGCCGAGCGGATGCCAGACCTCCATCATCCGGTGCCCCGGCCGCTCGGTCGCGATGGTCAGACCATAGAGCTGGCGCGAGAGGCCGACCGCGAAGTCGCATATGTCGATCATCTCCTGCACCTCGCCCGCGCTTTCGGACGGAATCTTGCCCGCCTCGATCGTCACCAGCTTCGCGAGATCGTCCTTCGCGGCGCGGAGTTCTTCGCCGAACAGGCGGACGAGTTCGCCGCGGCGCGGCGCCGGGACGCCCCGCCACGCGCGGAACGCCGCGGTCGCCTGATCGAGCGCCGTGTCGATATCGGCGGCGGCGTCGATGCGCACCGACGCCACTTGCTCGCCGGTGAGCGGCGACAGCGACGGCATCGACCCTTCGGCCCACGCCGCACGGTCGACACCCAATGCGTCGAGCAGCCGCCCGACCTCTTCGCCTATCCCGGCCATAAACGATCCTTTCCAGGGGCGGCACCGCCCTTGCAGTTTGTGGCTCGCGGGTTATCGCAGCCGTCAGACGAGTCAAATCGAAAGCCGGAGAATCAAGCGTGTCCGATCTGCCCCCCTCCGAACCGCTGGTTCCCGTCCCCGCCGACGCCGCCGCGAACACGCATTGCACCGCCGCCGATTACGACCGGCTCTATCGACAGAGCGTCGACGATCCCGACGCCTTCTGGGCCGAGCAGGCGAAGCGCGTCGACTGGATCGCGCCGCCGACGACGATCGCCAACTGGTCCTACGACCCGGTGAGCATCAAATGGTTTGAGGACGGCGTCCTCAACCTCTGTCACAACGCCATCGACCGCCATGTCGCCGCAGGTCACGGGACACGCACCGCGATCATCTTCGAGCCCGACGCCCCCGACGGCGAGACGCGCACGATCAGCTATGCCGCGCTGCTCGCAGACGTCATCCGGATGGCGAACACGCTGAAGAAGCTGGGCGTCCGGAAGGGCGACCGCGTCACCATCTATATGCCGATGATCCCCGAAGGCGCGGTGGCGATGCTCGCCTGCGCGCGCATCGGCGCGGTGCACAGCGTCGTCTTCGGCGGCTTCTCGCCCGAAGCGATCCACGGCCGGATCGAGGATTGCGCCAGCGACTGGGTGATCTGCGCCGATGAAGGATTGCGCGGCGGCAAGACCGTGCCGCTCAAGGCCAATGTCGACAAGGCGCTCGAGCGCATCGACGTGAAAGCCGTGCTCGTCATCGCGCACACCGGCGGCGACGTGAGCATGAAGGAAGGCCGCGACCATTGGTACGACGCGCTGTCCGCCGACGTCCCCGCCGATTGTCCGTGCGAACCGATGAACGCCGAAGATCCGCTGTTCATCCTCTACACCTCGGGATCGACCGGCAAGCCGAAGGGCGTGCTTCACACCGTCGGCGGCTACAGCGTCTGGACCGCGACGACCTTCTGGTACGGTTTCGACTATCGTCCGGGCGAAATCTTCTGGTGCAGCGCCGACATCGGCTGGGTCACCGGGCATAGCTATGTCGTCTATGGCCCGCTCCAGAACGGCGCGACGACGCTGATGTTCGAGGGGATTCCGAACTATCCCGACCACGACCGCTTCTGGCAGGTGGTCGACAAGCACAAGGTCAACATCCTCTACACCGCGCCCACCGCGATCCGCGCGCTGATGCGCGAGGGCGATGACTATGTGACACGCCACAACCTCAGCTCGATCCGCCTGCTCGGCAGCGTCGGCGAGCCGATCAACCCAGAGGCGTGGCGCTGGTATCACCAGATTGTCGGCAAGGGCCGCGTGCCGGTGATCGACACCTGGTGGCAGACCGAAACCGGCGGGATCATGATTACGACGCTTCCGGGCGCGCATCCGATGCAGCCGGGGAGCGCGGGCAAGCCCTTCTTCGGCATCCGCCCAGAACTCGTCGATGCCGAGGGTAACAAGCTCGTCTGCGAAGAAACGGGCGGCGCGGCCGAGGGAAACCTGTGCATCACGCACAGCTGGCCGGGTCAGGCGCGGACGATCTATGGCGACCATGGCCGCTTCGCCGAGACCTATTTCTCGACCTACAAGGGCAAATATTTCACCGGCGACGGCTGCCGCCGCGATACCGACGGCTATTGGCGGATCACCGGCCGCGTCGATGACGTGATCAACGTCTCGGGCCACCGTATGGGCACCGCCGAGGTCGAAAGCGCGCTGGTGTTGCACGATCTGGTCGCCGAGGCCGCGGTCGTCGGCTTCCCGCACGATATCAAGGGTCAGGGCATCTACGCCTATGTGACGCTCAACGCCGGGGTCGAACCGACCGCCGAGGTCGAGGCCGCATTGAAACAGCAGGTGCGCAAGGAAATCGGTCCGATCGCCACCCCCGACCATATCCACCTGACCCCCGGCCTGCCCAAGACGCGCTCGGGCAAGATCATGCGCCGCATCCTGCGCAAGATCGCCGAGAATGATTTCGGATCGCTGGGCGACACCTCGACCCTCGCCGACCCGAGCCTGGTCGACGGACTGATCGAAGGGCGGAAAAACCGCTGAGCCTTCGCCCTTCCCGCAAGCGGGAGGGGGATTTAGAAATGAAAGTCCGGCAATTCCGCCAGCGCGATCCCCAGCGCTTCGGCCCAGCCGTCGGCGACGCTTTCGAAATAGGGATCGTTGCGCTCGAAGCGCCGCTCGCGGACGGTCGTAAAGTCGTCGCGCTCGTGGACCTTGAGATCGATCGGCAGATCGACGCCGGCATTGGCGCGGATCGTAGAATCGAACGAGACGCAAAGCAGCTTCACCGCATCCTCGAACGACATCGCAGGATCATAGGAGCGCACGATGATCGGGCGGCCGTATTTCGTCTCGCCGATCTGGAAGAAGGGATTGTCCTCGCCCGCCTCGATGAAATTGCCTTCGGGATAGACCAGGAACAGCCGCGGTTCGGCACCCTTGATCTGCCCGCCCACGATCAGCGAGGCGCGGAACAGCGACTCCGCCGCCGGTCCCTCGTCATTGTGGCGCATCACGATCTGGCGCAGCGTCTCGCCGACGATCGTCGCGACCGCGAACATCGACGGCGCGGCGAGGATCGAGGGATGGCGTTCCTCGGGAGCCTTGGTCCGCTCGTCGAGCAGGCTGACGACCGCCTGCGTCGTCGCGAGGTTGCCAGCCGACATCAGGGTGATCACGCGCTCGCCCGGCACATGCCAGCTGCGCATCTTGCGGACCTGCGAGATATCGTCGACGCCGGCATTGGTGCGGGTGTCCGACATGAACACCAGCCCCTTGTTCAAACGCATGCCAACGCAATAGGTCATCGAATCCCGTTTCCCCGCCCCGGTTTGAGTCCGCTTATTGCTGGACCTGCAATTGGACAACCAGATTTTCTTGCGCTGCACCATAGCGCATGCCGCGAACCGGGGCGGCGTCGCGATAGTCGAGCCCGGTTGCGACGCGGATATAGCGTCGGTCGGGCGAATGCCCGTTACTGACGTCGAAACCGATCCATCCGATATTGTCGAAATGCGCCTCGGCCCAAGCGTGCGTCGCATCCTGATGTGTGCGGTCGTTCATCATCAGATAGCCCGACACATAGCGCGCCGGATGGCCGAGCTGCCGCATCGCCGAAATGAAGATATGGGCGTGGTCCTGGCACACCCCGCCCTCGCCAGCGAGCGCCGCCTCGGCGGTCGTTTCGGCATCGGTCACGCCGATCCGGTACGGCAGTTTTTCGAGGATCAGCGCCGACAGCGCGTGCGCGCGCTCGATATCCGATGCAAAGTCGCGACCGAGCGACGACACCAGCGCGCGCACCCCGCGTCCCGGCCGCGTCAGCGGCGTGCGGCGCAGGAAACCCCACAGCGGCATCGGTCCGCGATGCGGCCCGATCACCCCGTCCCATGTTACCAGTTCGACCTCGCCGGTGCAGCGGATGACAAGCTCCCTCGCGCCGCCGTCGACCGCGATCAGGTCGACGCCGTTGCCGTGGTGGTCGGTATAGTGGAGCTGCTGGGTCCCGCCCTCGATCGCGATCGTCCAGTCGTGGATCAGTTGTTGCCCGGGCCGCTCCTTCGGCGTCAGCTTGACCTGCTGCAGCGCGTAGCTAACCGGGCCGTCATATTGATAATGGGTGGTATGTTCGACACGCAGTCTCATCGTCATTCCACAAAACGGTAGTCGCGCTCGATCTGCTGCGCGAGCGCGGCGTTGGCGCGAAGGAAGTCGGTGATGAATTCGTGCAGCCCGCCGTCGAAGATCGACCCGATCGGGCGCGACAGGCGTTCGCGGCACATCGACGAACCCATGCGGATCGCGTCGGTCTCCTCGCCATAGGCGCGCTGGAGCAGGCCGAGATTGTCGTTCATCTGGTCGCAGCAGAAGGCAAGACTGCGCGGCATCTGTTTGTAGAGGATCAGGAACTCGGCGATCTTGAGCGCGCTGATCTCGGTCCCGTAGAGCCAGTGATAGGCGCGGTGCGCCGAAACCGAACGCAGGATCGTCTCCCACTGCACATTGTCGATCGAGCTGCCGATATGCGCGACCGACGGCAGCAGCAGATAATATTTGACGTCGAGGATGCGCGCGGTGTTGTCGGCGCGTTCGAGGAAGGTGCCGAGCCGTGCGAAATTATAGCCGTCGTTGCGCAGCATCGTCCCCGAAAAGGCACCGCGCACCAGGGCATTATTCTGGCGGATCGCGGCGAGGACGTCAGGCAGATCGTCCTCGCGCACCTGCCGCTTGAGCAGCGCGCCCAGCGTCATCCAGCTGGTGTTCACGGCCTCCCACACCTCGCGCGTCAAATAGGTGCGCGCGGTGCGGGCATTGTCGCGCGCCCGCTTGACCACCGACAATATGCTGGACGGGTTCGCGGGATCGCGCAGCATGAAGTCAACGACGCGCTGCGACATATAATCATCGCCATGCGCCTGCCGGAAATAGCTGTCCTGCCCCGCGGTCACGAGAACCGAGCGCCATTCGGAGCGCGCGGTGCTCGACCGCGTCAGCGCGATGCGGAAGCCCGCGTCGATCAGCCGCGCATTATTCTCGCTGCGCTCGAGATAGCGCGCCATCCAGAAGAGCGATCCCGCGGTCTTGCCCAGCATCAGTCTTCCAATACCCAGGTATCTTTGGTGCCGCCGCCCTGGCTCGAGTTGACGACCAGCGAGCCCTTGGTCATCGCGACGCGCGTCAGCCCGCCGGGCGTGATCGTGATGCCCTGCGGCGACATCAGCACGAAGGGCCGAAGGTCGACGTGCCGCGGCGCCAGACCCGCCTTGGTGAAGATCGGGACGGTCGAGAGCGACAAGGTCGGCTGGGCGATATAGTTGCCGGGGTTCGCCTCCAGCTTCTTGCGGAACGCGGCCACCTCCTTCTTGCTCGCGGCCGGGCCGACGAGCATCCCGTAACCCCCCGACCCATGGACTTCCTTGACGACCAGTTCGGGCAGCCGGTCGAGCACCTCCTTCAGGTGATCGGGGTCGCTGCAGCGCCATGTCGGCACATTGGGCAGCAGCGCCTTTTCGCCCGTATAGAATTCGATGATGTCGGGCATGTAGCTGTAGAGCGCCTTGTCGTCGGCGATCCCGGTCCCCGGCGCATTGGCGATCGTGATCCCTCCCGCGCGATAGACGTCCCAGATGCCCGGCACGCCCAGCATCGAGTCGGGCCGGAAATTGAGCGGGTCGAGGAAATCGTCGTCGACGCGGCGATAGATGACGTCGATCGGTGTATAACCCTGCGTCGTGCGCATCGCGACGCGCCCGTCGACGACGCGCAGATCATGCCCCTCGACCAGTTCGGCGCCCATCTGGTCGGCGATGAAGCTGTGCTCGAAATAGGCGCTGTTGTGGATACCCGGCGTCAGCACCGCGACCGTCGGCGTGCCGTTGCACTTCGGCGGCGCGCAGGCCGAGAGCGACTTCAACAGGTTGAGCGGATAGTCGCCGACTTCGCGCACCGATATTTTGGCGAACAGCTCGGGAAACATCTGGAGCATCGTCTCGCGATTTTCGAGCATGTACGACACGCCCGATGGCGTCCGCGCATTATCCTCCAGCACGTAAAACTCGTTCGGCCCGGTGCGGACGATGTCGATGCCGCTGATATGCGTATAGACGCCGCCGGGCGGGTCCATTCCCATCATCATCGGCAGGAAGGCTTCGTTGCGCGAGATGAGATCGACCGGCACGCGGCCGGCGCGAAGGATTTCCTGCCGGTGGTAGATATCGTGGAGAAAGGCGTTGAGGGCGCGCACGCGCTGTTCGATCCCGCGCGACAGGCGGCGCCATTCGCCCGCCGAGATGATGCGCGGAACGACGTCGAACGGGATCAGCCGCTCGTCGGCCTCATCCTCGCCATAGACGTTGAAGGTAATGCCGGTGGTCCGGAAAAACGCCTCGGCCTGCTGCGCCTTGCGCTGGATGCGGGCCGCATCCTCACGATCGAACCAGTCATGATAATCGCGGTAGGGCGACCGGACCTCGCCCCCCTGTCCGGGACTTGCCTGTCCCGTCATCTCATCGAAAAAAGGAATGCCCCAACCCTTTCCACGCAACATGCCTTCGGTGCGGCCGCACGCGGTGCGCGGCCCCGGTCATCCCTGCCTGCTGCGTCGCTTGTAGGCTACGCGGCCGCCAAGCTTGTGCGACGATGCTAGCACTGACGCGCCGGAAGGCAAGAGCGCTGAAAGCCCTTAAAAACCAAAGAGCAGGCGCACCGCCACAAAGCCGACGAGCAGCGCGGTCAGCCGCCGGATCAGCGTCGCGGGCCCGGTCTTGACCGCGAGCTGGATACCAGCCGCGCCGCCGACCAGCACCGCGACGAGCAGCGGCCACTGCCCGGCGACCGCGGCGATCATCTCGGCGCCCTTGCCCTTGATCAGCTGGCCGGTCAGCCCGAACAGACTGTTGACGAGGATGAACAGGCTGGCGGTTGCGGCGACACCGCGCGCCTCGGTCCAGCGGATGAGGTGGAGAATCGGCGCAAGGAAGATGCCGCCGCCGATGCCGACAATGCCGGCGAGATAGCCGATCGCCGCGGCGATCGGCAGCAGCAGCTTCGGTGACAATTCGACGGACTTGGCGGTCTGCGGCTGGACCAGCAGCGCGATCGCCGACGCGAGCAGCGTCACGCCGAGCAGAATGACGAGCACGCCCTGTTTCACCGGGGTCAGCCCGCCAAGAAAGGCGAGCGGCGCTGCGACGACGATCAGGGGAAGCGCCTTGGCCCACGGCATCAACCCTGCGCGCGCGAAGCGGATCGTCCCGCCGGTGACGACGACCACGTTGCACGCGAGGGTGATCGCCGGAACGAGCCCCACCGCGACACCACCCAAGAGCAGCAGCGCGGTATAGGTCGACCCGCCGCCGAAACCGACCGCGGCATACAGCAGGGCGGTGAGACCGAAGAGCGCAGCTAGCGTGGTCATCGCTCCGCTTTGCCGGCGGAAAACGCAGCCAGACCCGGCGCAGATATGGCCCCGACTTCGCTAGGCACCGCCCCTCGGCTCCGCTCGGGGAATCGGATCCCAAATTCCATGCAGGACTCTACAGCTGCCCGTGGCAATGCTTGTATTTGCGCCCCGACCCGCACGGGCACGGCGCGTTGCGGCTGATCTCGAGCGCGGCGTAGGGATTCTCCCCGTCGGGAAGGTCCGGGCGCGGCGCCTGCATCGGCGGCAGCGTGTTCGCGATCACCCCCAGCTGGCCGCCGTCGATATCGGCGCTGTCATCCTCGCCGGTGAACGGATCGATATGCGTGGTCAGGAAGTCGGGCAGCTCGGGAAGCGGCATCGCCTCGGGCTCCTGGAACTGGAAGTCGATCCGGGCGACGGTGCGCGTCACATCTTCGCGGATATTCGAGAGCATCCGCTCGAACAGCGCGAAGGCTTCCTGCTTATATTCATTGATCGGCTGCTTTTGCGCATAGGCGCGCAGGAAGATTGCCTGGCGCAGCGCGTCGAGCGTCGCGAGGTGGTCCTTCCAGTGATGATCGAGCGTCTGGAGCAGGATCGACTTTTCGACGCTGCGCCACGTTTCGGGTTCGACCTGCCCCGCCTTTTCGGCCGCGGCCGCGTCGGCCATTTGCTGAATGCGTTCCTCGAAGATTTCGGGATCGACCGCGTCCTCCTGCATCCACGCGTCGATCGGCGGATTGAGGTCGAGCACGTCGGCGACGCGCGCCTTCATCGTCTCGATATCCCACTGCTCGGGATAGCTGCCCGGCGGGCAGGCGTCGGCGACGATCGCATTCACCGTCTCGGCGCGCATCGCCATCATCACTTCGTCGACGGTCTCGCTGTCGATGATCTCGCCGCGCTGTTCATAGATGACCTTGCGCTGGTCGTTCATGACGTTGTCATATTCGACGACCTGCTTGCGGATGTCGTAGTTGCGCGCCTCCACCTTCTTCTGCGCGGTCTCGATCGCCTTCGACAACCACTTCGATCCGATGGCCTCGCCATCTTCCAGATTCTTGTTCATCATCTTGGCGAACAAGGTGTCCGGTCCGAAGATGCGCAGCAGGTCGTCGTCGAGGCAGAGGTAGAATTTCGACAGGCCGGGGTCGCCCTGACGCCCCGAACGGCCGCGCAGCTGGTTATCGATGCGGCGGCTTTCGTGGCGTTCGGTCGCGAGCACGAACAGCCCGCCCGCGGCGCGCACCGCTTCGCGTTCGGCCGCCACCTCGTCGCGGATGCGCTGCTCGGCGGCGTCGCGCTCGGGGCCCGCCGGCATGTCCTTCAGCTCATCCTCGATACGGAACTCTTCGTTCCCGCCGAGTTTGATGTCGGTGCCGCGGCCCGCCATGTTCGTTGCGATGGTGACCGCGCCGGTGCGGCCCGCCTGCGCGACGATATGCGCCTCGCTTTCGTGGAAGCGCGCATTGAGCACGCTGTGCGCCACGCCTTCCTTTTCGAGGAAGGACGACAGCAGCTCCGACTTCTCGATCGACACCGTGCCGACGAGCACCGGCTGGCCGCGCTCCTGCGCCTGGCGGATCGTCTTGGCGATCGCGCCGAACTTGTCGGTGATATTCTTGTAGAATTCGTCCTCCTCGTCCCGCCGCGCGATCGGGCGGTTGGTCGGGATGGTAACGACGTTCATCTTGTAGATGTCGAAGAATTCGGCCGCTTCGGTCGCCGCGGTGCCGGTCATGCCGCTGAGCTTCGGATACATGCGGAAATAGTTCTGGAAGGTGATCGACGCGAGCGTCTGGTTCTCGGGCTCGATCTGCACGCCTTCCTTGGCCTCGACCGCCTGGTGCAGGCCGTCGGACCAGCGGCGGCCGTCCATCATGCGGCCGGTGAACTCGTCGATGATGACGACCTTGCCGTCCTTCACGATATAATCGATGTCCAGCTTGAACATCTGGATCGCCTTCAGCGCCTGGTTGACGTGATGCACGACCTGCGTGTTCTCGATGTCATAGAGGTTGCTGCCCTGCAGCAGGCCCGCGGCTTCGAGCAGCCGTTCGACATGCTCGGTGCCTTCCTCGGTCAGGCTGATCGACTTGGACTTTTCGTCCTTCTCATAATCCTCCTCGACGAGTTGGAGCACCACCTCGTTGACGCGGACGTACATCTCCGACTTGTCGTCGGTCGGGCCCGAGATGATCAGCGGCGTGCGCGCCTCGTCGATCAGGATCGAGTCGACCTCGTCGACGATGGCGAAGTTGAATTCGCGGTGGACCATCTGCTGGCGGTCGAACTTCATATTGTCGCGGAGGTAATCGAACCCCAGCTCGTTGTTCGTCGCGTAGGTGATGTCGCTGTTATAGGCCTCGCGGCGTTGCGTCTCGTTGAGGTTCGGGACGATGATCCCGGTCGTGAGACCGAGGAAGCTGTACACGATGCCCATCCATTCGGCGTCGCGGCGCGCCAGATAGTCGTTGACGGTCACGACATGGACGCCCTTGCCCTCGAGCGCGTTGAGATAGCAAGGCAGGGTCGCCATCAGCGTCTTGCCCTCGCCCGTCGCCATCTCGGCGATCTCGCCGCGGTGGAGGACGATGCCGCCGATCATCTGCACGTCGAAGTGGCGCATGCCGAGCGTGCGCTTCGCCGCTTCGCGCACCGTCGCAAAGGCTTCGGGCAGGATGTCGTCGAGCGTCTCGCCGGCCTCGAGACGGTCGCGGAATTTTTGTGTCTGCGCCCTCAGATTCTCGTCGCTCAGCGCTTCGAGTTCGGGTTCGAATGCGTTGATCTTGGCGACGATCTTGCGGATCGAGGCGACATAACGGTCGTTGGACGAGCCGAACAGGCTCTTGGCAAGGCTGCCGAACATAATGGATTTCCTTGGAATTCTATGGCTTCAGCGCAGTTTCAAACCGCACGCGAATGATATGCGAAGACCCCCGCGCGAGCGGAGGCAAAGCCCGAAAGGGCGTCGGCAGCCAATACTATTCGAGCGCGCGGTCGCTGCCGGTGAGGAGGCCGGGAAGATGCGGCGGGCCCGCCTTGCGCGGCTTGCCGCCGCCGCCCCCGCTGCTGGTGCGGCGGGTCGGCGTGGTCGCGGTGGGGCGACGTTCGCTGTCGCCGGCATCGGCCTTACCCGCGCTTTCGGCGAGCATGACGAGCGACCCCATCGCCGCCGGAACGGCAGGCGCAGCCATCGCGGGGTCCGCACTCGCGAAACCGGTGAGCAAAGCCAAAAGGGTCAGCAAAAGCCGCAAGAATCGCCCCTCTAAACGTCCGGAGCCCGGATTATTGCGCCCCGTTCCCTGAACATAGGGTGAAAACGGACCGGCGTCTAGAGTCGGGATCCATTAATTCCACGCTCGAGGCACCGGTTCCGGAGCGGAATTTCAGGCCGTCGCGTTATGGAGACGCATTGCGCCGAAGGCTTGATGGGCGGCCCAAAAGCCAGACGGGTAAACGGGGTGCGGGGCTGTCATGCCTTCCGGGCATCGCGGCCCGGATTTCAAAGTTCAGGAAAGTTCAGCCCATTGTGCGCCCCGTTCTGGACCGGGAGGGTTGCCGAACGCATCGCACCCGCCTCCCCGCAGCTCCACCCGCAAGCCGGGCCGAGACCGCCTTTTTCCCCACCGGATGAAAGCTGGCACAGCAGGATAATGTAGGAAAGGCTTATTTGAGGTTGGTCTCTGCTTTTGGGTGGAGAGCGGACGCCCCCAAGTCCGTCATGGGGGAAATGTCGTGCTTCGGTCGTTTTCAAACCTTCGTCATTCCGGACTCGATCCGGAATCCATTTTTCCAGCGCTGCGCGAATGGACCCCGGATCAAGTCCGGGGTGACGAGACAAGGAAGGACAACTT
>Ga0233425_10001140_pt1 | contig 62009 bp, 50 predicted proteins | sample Watercolumn_Towu_2_FD_181712 | JGI IMG/M metagenome (GOLD analysis project Ga0233425, IMG submission 181712) | Freshwater microbial communities from Lake Towuti, South Sulawesi, Indonesia - Watercolumn_Towuti2014_140_MG | ecosystem: Environmental > Aquatic > Freshwater > Lake | place...
ATGTAAAATATTTTTTGATAATTTAAATTTTTCCGATTCGAAGCAGATAATTTCCGAACCGATTATTAAAGAAATTATTAAACGTCTCGGATTTCTCGAAAATGTTGGTCTCGGATACCTTACTCTCGAAAGAAGTGCAAAATCCCTTTCCGGCGGCGAAGCACAGAGAATAAGACTTGCTTCTCAAATCGGCTCACAGCTTACCGGTGTGCTGTATATTCTCGATGAACCTTCAATAGGACTTCATCAAAGGGATAATATAAGATTAATAAATTCTCTTAAGGAACTTCGCGATTTGGGAAATTCAATAATTGTTGTTGAACACGACAGGGAAATGATTGAATCTGCAGATTATATGGTTGACCTTGGTCCGGGGGCGGGTGAACACGGCGGAAATGTTGTAACAACAGGCAATCCGGAGAAAATCAAATGCGATTCGGTTACACTCGACTATCTGTCAGGAAAAAAAGAAATCACATTTAATAAAGATAGAAGAAATGGAAACGGAAAATTTTTATTTCTGAAAGGTGCAGTTGGAAATAATCTGAAAAATATTAATCTGAATCTTCCACTTGGCAAATTGATATTAATAACCGGAGTCAGCGGTTCGGGAAAATCAACACTTATTAACGATACATTATTTCCTGCTTTATCAAAAGCATTGAATTTAACTCACGACCCTGCACTTAAATATGAAAGCATAGAAGGAATGTTTGATATAAACGGGGATGGAAGAAAAATAAAGTATATAGATAAAATAATCGAAATAGACCAGTCTCCGATTGGAAGAACTCCAAGAAGCAATCCCGCAACATACACGGGTTTGTTTACATTTATCAGGGATATTTTTGCATCTCTTCCGGATTCAAAAATCAGAGGATACAAAGTCGGAAGATTTTCTTTCAATGTAAAAAGCGGCAGATGCCAGAGCTGTGAAGGTGATGGACTCCAGAAAATCGAAATGAATTTCCTGCCTGATGTTTATGTGACCTGCGACGAGTGCCACGGAAAAAGATATAACAGGGAAACACTTCAAATCAGATACAAAGGAAAAAATATTTCCGACGTGCTCGAAATGACGGTCGATGATGCACTTGAATTTTTTGGTTCAATTCCTTCGCTAAAGAGAAAACTGAAAACACTGAATGATGTTGGTCTTGGATACATTAGACTGGGTCAGCAGGCAACTACATTATCAGGCGGCGAAGCCCAGAGAGTGAAATTGTCTTCCGAATTATCAAAAGTTCAGACCGGAAGAACACTATATATTCTTGACGAACCCACAACAGGTTTGCACTTTGAAGATATTAAAATGCTGCTTGATGTGTTAAATAAACTCGTTGACAAAGGAAACACCGTTGTTGTGATTGAACACAATCTCGATGTAATAAAATGTGCTGACTGGATAATTGATTTAGGTCCCGAAGGAGGTGAAAAAGGCGGCTGGATAGTAGCCGAAGGCACCCCCGAAGAAGTTGCAAAATGTAAAAAATCATATACAGGAAAGTTCTTAAATAAATTAATAATTAGTAATTAATATTTAGTAATGTAGCCGCAGACTTTAGTCTGCGTAAATATTGTATAAATAATTTGACAAAAAAGAAATTAAATAATCACAAAAAAAACGAACCCGCAAAACTACCCGATGCGCGTAAGTATATTATTATGCGCGGAGTCAAAGTGCATAATCTGAAAAATATTAATCTCGACCTCGAAAAATATAAACTTATTGTCGTAACCGGCGTCAGCGGCTCGGGAAAATCATCAATCGTATTCGATACAATTTATGCCGAAGGACAACGTCGTTACGTCGAAAGCCTTTCCTCCTACGCAAGACAGTTCCTCGAAAAAATGAATAAACCCGATGCAGACTATCTCGCAGGACTTGCACCCTCAATGGCTATCGAACAAAAAACACGCATCAAAAACCCCCGCTCTACAGTCGGCACTATGACTGAAATTTATGATTACCTCCGCCTGCTGTTTGCCCGTGCCGGTATTACGTTCTCTCCCGTTAGCGGCAGGGAAGTGAAAAAAGATTCTGCCGACGTAATTCAGAAAGACCTTGAAAATTTAAGCCCTGTTAAAATTTATGTAATGGGAAAAATATTTTATGATGAAAAACTTACTATCGAAAACATTACTGCAAGACTGAAAGAATTAAAGGAAAAAGGATTCTACAAAATTGTCTGTGAAAACGAACTGCTTGAAATAGATTCTGTTAATACAGATGATTTACTTAATTCAAAAAAAATAAAATATTACCTGCTCGATAGATTTACTTACAATAAAAATGATAATGAAAGTTTAAGCCGTCTGTTTGATTCGGTTGAAATGGCTTTCAGGGAAAATAACGGTTATGTTACAATCAGAATATTAAACGGAGATAATTATGAGGATACCGGTTACAGCCAGTACCTTGAACTCGACGGTATAAGATTCGAAGAACCCGAACCGCGTCTCTTTTCATTCAACAATCCATACGGTGCCTGTGAAAAGTGCCAGGGATTCAGCAAGACTATGGATATCGATATGGATATTGTGATACCCGATAAAAGAAAATCTATAATTGCAGGTGCAATCGCTCCATTCAATACTCCGAAATTTTCGAAATATCTTTCGGATTTAATTGCAGAAGCGGATAAAAATAATCTCGATATTGCAATACCGTATTATAATCTGAACGAAGGCCAGCGTCGCTTTGTGATGGAAGGAAGCGGCAGGTATATCGGTATCAAAAAATATTTTAAAATGATTGAAAGGGAAGCTTCATATAAACTTCATTACAGGATTTTGCTTAATAAATACAGGGCTTACACAATCTGTAATGAATGCAACGGCTCAAGACTGCGGAAAGAAGCACTGTATGTGAAAGTTGCAGGGAAATCAATTTTCGATATCGTCAGAATGAAAATTTCCGAAGCGTATGATTTTTTCAGGAATATCGAACTTACCGGATATCAGAAAAAAATTTCTTCCCGCTTGCTTGATGAAATAATTTTCCGTTTAAAATATTTAAATGATGTCGGTCTGACATATCTTACTCTTGACAGACTTTCCAATACTCTCTCAGGCGGTGAATCACAAAGAATAAATTTATCAACATCGCTCGGTTCGTCTTTGGCGGGGTCGATTTATGTTCTTGATGAACCTTCAATCGGTCTTCATCCCCGGGATAACAGGAAACTTATTAATATTATGAAATCCCTCAGAGACCTCGGAAATACAGTCGTTGTTGTTGAACACGACAGGGATATAATGTCCGAAGCAGATGAAATTGTAGATGTAGGTCTTTTCGCAGGTGAAAATGGCGGTGAAATTATTTTTCAGGGAACTTATAAGGAATTATTAAAACAAAAAAATTCCATAACGGGAAAATATTTAAGCGGAAAAGAATTTATTCCTGTTCCGAAAACAAGACGCAGTATCGGAAGAAAAACTCAATTCTTAAATATTAAAGGTGCACGTGAACATAATTTAAAAAATCTTGATTTGAAAATTCCTCTTAATATGTTTGTATGCGTGACAGGTGTGAGCGGCTCGGGAAAATCAACTTTGGTAAATGATATTCTTTATCCCGGACTTAAGAAAAAACTCGAAGGTTTTTATACTTCAAAAACAGGTGCATTTGATTCTATAGAAGGTTTTGAAAATATTGACTGGGTGGAAATCGTTGACCAGTCGCCAATCGGCAGAACTGCACGGAGTAATCCTGTCACTTATATAAAAGCATTTGATTTAATCCGCGAAGCTTTTGCAAACACCACCGATGCAAGGCATAAACATCTCAGCGGAGGTTATTTTTCTTTTAATATTCCGGGCGGCAGGTGCGAAACCTGTGAGGGTACAGGCACTCTGAAAATCGAAATGCAGTTTATGGCTGATATTGTTCTTGAATGCGAAATCTGCAAAGGACAAAGATATAAACCTGATGTCCTTGAAATTTATCTCAAAGGTAAAAACGGACATTTGAAAAATATTAGTGAAGTACTTGAAATGACAGTTACAGAAGCACTTAATTTCTTTGAACCATTTAATAAAATTATTAATAAATTAAAAATCCTTGAGGAAGTCGGACTTGGATATATACGACTCGGACAGACAGGTGCTACGTTATCAGGTGGAGAATCACAGAGAGTAAAACTCGCATATCACCTCACCTTCGAGGAAGAACAGAAAAAAACTTTATTTATTTTCGATGAACCTACCACTGGTTTGCATTATTATGACATCGCAAAACTTTTAAAATGTTTTGAAAAATTAATTGCAAACGGAAATTCTATACTTGTCATTGAACACAATCTTGAAGTAATTAAATGCGCCGATTATGTAATCGATATGGGACCCGAAAGCGGCGACGAAGGCGGTGAAATAATAGCCAAAGGCACCCCCGAAGAAATCACCAAAACCCCAAACTCATACACAGGAAAATACCTCAGAAAATTATTAAATATAAATTGAGAATTTAAGAATACAGGAGTTAAGAAGTTAAAAATAAAACTGTAGGGGTTATGAAGTTAAGAATAAAACTGTAGGAGTTAAGAAGTTAAGAATAAAACTGTCATTGCGAGCGAAGCGTGGCAATCCCTGACATTTTTTGTTAAGTATTTCATTAACATTAAAACAAACATGTGTCAGACCCGCCTCTGCCTGTTGCAGACAGGTGCGTCGGGCAGGGATTGCTTCACCCGCAAAAAATGGGTTCGCAATGACAAGATGACTATTTTTCCCCTTATTGTCATTGCGAGCGAAGCGCGGCAATCCCTGACATTCTTTTGTTAAGTATTTCATTTACATTAAGACAAACATATATCAGACCCGCCTCTGCCTGTTGCAGACAGGTGCGTCGGGCAGGGATTGCTTCACCCGCAAAAAATGGGTTCGCAATGACAAGTTGACTGTTTTTTCTGCGTCCCTTTGCGTTCAATATACTTCGCGAACTTTGCGTTAAAAATATAATTTAAATCCGCGTTCTATTCTTCATTATCAAACGCCAACGTGAAAAATTTTATCTTCCTGTAATATTACATAATTACCGCATACCCAATGTCACCCCCATATTTACTTATGGTATATTTTTTATTATATTTGTACGGTTATGAAATAATAATTACCATAACCTGATAAGTTTATAATTATTAAATGTTTTTTAAAATACCAATTAGAGACAACTGAAAAACAATAAAACCAAAGCTTGTCATTCCAGCGAAAGCTGGAATCCAGAAAAAAAATACATTTTTTTGTCTGTCGTTTTTATAAAATCAACGTTATTCAGAAGTCTCTAATTATTAAATTACTAATTGCATTATGGCACGACCATTAAAAAATGGACTCGACTATTTCCCGCTCGATGTTCGCAATGACGATAACCTCGAATTGCTCGAAGCGGAATTCGGAATCACCGGATGGGCGGTTATAATAAAAATCTGGTCAAAAATATACGAAAACGGATTTTATTATAAATGGACTCCCGAACATCAGTTATTGTTCAGCAAACGGATAAATGTTGACATAAACCTGATAAATGCCGTCATCGACAGGTGTTTTGAAAGGCAAATGCTCGACAAAACAAAATTCGATAAATACAAAATACTCACATCCGATGGTGTTCAGCGGAGATATTTTTCAGCAATAAAACGGCGTAAAATTGAATGTACTCACACGGAATATCTGACGGAAAATACAAAAAAATTAATTAATGAAATCAATAATCAGGATATTGCAGACATTAACTCAATTAATGTAAACAATAAGTACACAAAGGAAAGGAAAGAAAAAGAAAATAAAGTAAAGAAAAGGGGAAAGGAAAATCAGGAAGAAAAAACTGTCCTCCCCCCTTCCCCTGAGTCTTTTAATCATGTTCAGAACAAAAACGGTTACGAAGGATTTCTGAAATATATATCCTCTGAACCCGGTTCGGCAGAGCTGGAAAAATACGACCTCAGGTTTTATTACGATTCCGTCATTGAAAAAAATCCGGCATATATTCAGGATTACAAAGCCCTGATTTCGGAGGTGAGGAAATACATTAACGCAGACAAAAAGTCGGATAAATATTCCGTGAAGTTCAGAAAACCTAAAACGACTGACGAACTGGCATCAGAGCATATATCCAAAAATCTTCGAATCCTGAGAAAGCTGAAAAAAGACGGCTGCACGTTAACCACCAACGGTGAAACAGCAAACACCATTTCAAAATATTTCGAACTCGCACCTGACCCATACGGCGATTCACGCTTCCGCACCCGCGTCGGAACAATCGTAGAAAAAATCTGGAAGGAACTGTGAGAGAATTAAACACGCCCGCCTGTTTACGCAGGGTAGACATTCTTCTGGCAGGGAATTCAGTTTTATAATTTTGTTCATAAAAATTCATATTTTACATTTTAAATATTTTGCGTAATTTTTAAATAAAATTTGGGAAAATAATGAATTTTTTAAAACGACTCTGAAATAACATTTATTCTCAAAGAAAAAACTTGATATTACACGAAGAATTAACAATTAAAGTGAAAGTTCATATAACATATATTGGTGAAGTTGAATGTGGAGAAAAAAATATTGCATTTGAAAATTTATATAAAATATCAAAATCTTTTAATATTCCTGTTATTGAATTAACATCAGGAATAATGTATTGCGAAAAATAATGATGTATATCTTAAGTTGCAAGAATACATGATTAAACAAAATCTTAGGAGAAAAATTATAAAAGTAAGCGAGCAGAGGAGGCAGATAAAATAGATGAGAGATGAAAGAGTAAGTTTGGAAATAGCCATCTAGGAGTATAAATAGATGGTATTAAATTCAGAATTATTTATTTTTTAATAATGAAAAATATACAAATGGAAATAGAAATCCCGGAAAAATTAAGTGGTTATACTTTTTATAACGATATACTCCCAAATATTTACAATAATATTATATCTAAATGTTTTGAATTAGATTTTGATATGTCAAAAACAAAATTAGCTAATCCCGAAGGGTTAATCAATTTTTTGTCGGCAATCTTAATGATAAATAAAAAGTATAATTATATTCCCAAATTGAAAATACCTATAAGTAAAAATTTACGTGCATATTTGGAATTGACAAATTTTTTAGATATTTCTAGAATATTAAATCAGGAATTATTTAAAATAGATTCATTAACTAATTTGTTTTATAACAAAGAGAAATTTGAAGGTTTTATTCCAAAAATATATGGAATTTTAACTCAAACTAATTCTAATGAGCATTTTTCGAATATTAATAAAATTTTAGAAAATATTAAGATATCTTTGAATGAAAAAACGGGCTTTATGGATGAAAACGAATTTAGAAATTTTAACATATATACAAATCTTCAATCCTCGCTTTCTCAACTAATTCGCAATACTATTGAGCATAATTGCAATTATAGAACATATAATTTATTAGGATTTTATATGGCCCAAAGAACGCCTTACAATACAATCGAATTAGCATATAGTGATATTGGGAAGGGATTTCGTGATCGCATAATTGAAATGATTAATGAACATAAAGATTCAGAAATTGAAAAATATATAACTATTCAAGATAAAATTAGTGATAAAAAGTATCTTTTAAGAGAAAGCGAGTTAAATCCAAATTTAATATCAATAAAAACAGCAGTTGATTTTAGATCAAACTCTGAAATACCTGGATTATTTCAGATTAGAAAATATACTCTCTCAAAAAATGGATCTTTTTTTGTTCATTCAGGAAATTATTCAGTAAAATATAGTAATGAAAAGGTATCATCAAAATATTATAATTCATATTTTTCTGGTTGCCATATAAGGATGGAATTACCAATTTAAATTAAATTCATGGAAACATTTAAAATTTCGAAAGATAAAATCTTATATATTAACATTGAATTTATCTTAAAATCATCATATGACATAAATTCATTAGACGAAAAAAGTTATCTTATTATTAAGGAGGAGTTAAAAAAATATGATATTTCAGGAATTAATTTAATAATTATAGATTTTAAAAATGTTGATGTTCCTTTCATTTCTATTATAGATGAATCAGACCACAAAAAATCACAGCTTTATTTTGCATTCAATGATTTTATAATAAATTCAAAAAAAGATATTATATTTTTAAACACATTAATGAATGTAAGTATTCATTTAATAGAAAAGGATTTTCCAAATATAGATAATGTTTTCATTATATCTTATGAAGAAAATAATAAAATTATTAGATGTTGTAATGTGAAAATTGCTATTACCGAAGATACGTTTCAAAAGAGATGGGAGCTTATTGATAATTTCAATTTTTTGAATTCAAGCATCAATTTATTTGAGTTTGTTGATTTTTTGATTAGTAATAAAATTAAATACCACCTACTTGAAAAAGGTTGTAAACAACTAATAAGTGATGAAAATAAAGAAGAACATATCTTGAAATCGACATCTGTTCATGTTAATATGTACATTAATATTAAACCTTTAATTGAAAATTATAAAACATTTAATGAAATATGTTTCTACATTAGTAAAAGAATAATTGATAAATTAGGATATCCCGATTATATAATTGCTTCTAGTAAAAACTCTGAATCTATTGCGTCGGGAGTATTGAGATATTTGAAAGATTCTGATCTAATAATAATTAATCAAGTGAGCCCTATCACAGCTTATAATAGTTATACAAATATTCTTTCAATCCGTCCTAATTCAAGATGTGCAATTATTGAAGATTTTCATTGTATGGGAACTGAAATAAAAGTTGTAAAAGGTATATTATGGTGTCAGGGTATTAATGTTAAAAGTGATGTTTATACATTTCCGGTTGCCTCAACAAGCGTTTACGATGGTAGTAAATACGGATTTGAATATCATAAAATATTTCCCTTATTTAAGCTTGATTCAGAATTTAAATATTTAATATTTACTAATAATTCTTGCCCTATATGTAACAATATTAATTGCGATCATAAAAAAAATTTTTGTATTTATGAAACTTAGAGATAAATTAAAAAAAAATAATACTCTTTATAGATTTTTTGAAGCAAACATAGAGAAAATAAAACCATATTATAATAAAACAACACCAATTGATTATACATTTCATGGAATAGAACACTGTGAGCAGATAGAAAAAGATCTTGACAGACTCATTCCCGATAAATTACTATTAGCAATGTCAACTGATGAGATATTTGTATTATTAAATGGGGTTTATTATCACGATATTGGGATGATCGGATATAACAGAAAATCTATTATAGATTTAATCGATGAGGGAGCTGCAAAAACTTCTTTAATTTTAGCTATTAAAAAACATCCAAAATTAGATAAAGAGTTAAGCATTTTGGAAGTCAATAGAGATTTTCATAATGTTGTATCTGCATCAATGATATATTATGGAGATACCGAATATAACATGGGCATAATTGATGTTCCCGATTTTAATTATGCAAAATCTATAGCATCACTCTGTAAAGGTCATAGAAATTACAAATTACTGGGAAATGAAATTGATACTTTAAACGAAATCGACGAAAAAGAGCATTATACAGATAAACCCATGCATACTAGATTTTTAGCTAGTCTTTTAAGAATTGCTGACGAACTTGATGTTAATTATAGAAGAGCACCATTTCAAATATTTTTAGAATTAAGAAGTATTTTAAGTGAGAAAAGCAAAAACGAATGGAATGATCATCGTTTAATTAATTCTGTTGAGATAGATAGTAATAATTCAAAAATTATTTTTCATCCTAATAAAGAAATCATAAAAGTTAGAGATAAAGAAAATAATAACGATAGAACAATAGTTAGGAATGTTTTATTTACAAAAAGAAAAAAAGTAGAGCAAGAGTTAGAAAATGTAAGAAAATATATTTACGATAACGCTACCGAACCATATAAATTAGGCTATGAAAAAATTAGTATTAAATATGATGAAAGTTTAGTTACAAAAAGTGATTCGTATAATTATAAAATTTACTATGCTAAAGTGTTTGAAATAGAAACTAGCAGTACAAAATTAGATCCTATTGATTCAATTGAAATTCCACAAGAAAAAGTAAAATCAGTTCAAAAGATAGATAAAGTAAATAAATTTAATAAAATTATTAAATCGATGCATGATTGTAGTACGCTTATAAGCTCTGGTAGTTTCTTTAGAAGATCTAAATATTATACGAGATTTTATTTAAATACAAATATTTTTCTTCCACAAAGCGAAATTTTAAATTTAATTACAGACATATTTACTGAAAAATATAACAATGATTTAATTGATTGTGTAATTGGTGTCGATAACGCAGGACACATATTAGCGCCTAATTTATCGCTAAAATTGAAATGTAATTATACATATTTAATAATCAAAGAAGATGATAAGGAATTATCAATTACATTTGAAAAAAATTCCGATATAAAAAAATCAAAAAATTCATTAATAGTAACAGATGTTATTTCTACCGGTGATACAATAAAGAAAGCTATTGAAGAAGTTAAAGGAAAATTTAAACCCGAAAATCTCTATGTTGCTTGTGTTTTTTCTACTAATAACGAAAGTGTAAATTATATAAAATCTAATTATAAAGATGATATATATATTCTTAATGATGATTATCAGTTTAAATATTATTCCCAAAATGAAATAGAAACAGATATTTCGTTATTTAATGAATTTAATATTTTAAAAATTATAAGCAAATAAGAATGAATATTATTGAACCTTTTTTCATTATTGAATCGGAAATCGATGGTGATAAAATATTAAAGAAAATTGAAAAAGCAGGAAGAACCGCATACAAAAGTGAAGATAAAATTACTAAAAATTCATCAAAAAAATTTATTTCATTAATAAACAAACTTGGCCATTACTCCGTAATAGAACACCAAAGTATAACCGTAAGAATTATTTGCGATAGAGGTATTAGCCATGAAATTGTTCGACATAGGTTAGCGAGTTATACACAAGAATCAACTCGATATTGTAATTATTCGCTTGGTAAATTTGGAAATGAATTAACCGTAATTAGACCTTTTTTTTGGGATGAAAAAGATGAAAAGTATATAATTTGGAAGGAAACTATTGAAAAAATAGAAAATTCTTACAATCAATTAATCAAATTAGGTGCTACACCACAAGAGGCTAGAAGTTTGTTGCCAAATTCATTAAAGACTGAAATAGTAATAACAATGAACCTCAGAGAATGGAAACATTTTTTCACACTTAGAACATCAGAAGATGCACATCCTCAAATGAGAGAAATTGTGATACCATTATTGAAAGAATTCAAAAAAAGAATTCCAATAATATTTGATGATATTATTTATAATTAGAAAATTGAATAAATCTTATTTATGAATTTTATTGAAAAAAAATAAATATTATACTATTAAATACACTTAATAAACAGAGTTTCATAATATTTAAATAAATATATGGGTAAATTAGATAAAATAGATATTCAAATTAATGGAATAGGTCATTATTTAATGAATAATAAGTTAAAGGTTCCAAAATATCAGAGGTATTATGCATGGGAAGATAAACATGTTGAAGATCTATATAATGATATCGAAAATGCTATTTATAATGGAGTTAAAGAATATTTTATTGGTTCAATAGTGGTTAAAAATAATGAGGACCAAAGGAATGAAGTTGTTGATGGTCAACAAAGATTAGCAACTATTTTAATATTATTGATTGCAATAAGAAATTATGTAAATAAGTTTGATAAGCAAAAAGCATGGAAAATAACTAATGATTTTATTGCTTCTCAAAATCTTAAAACTGAAGATATTGATCCACATTTAATCTTAAATGATACCGACAATGAATTTTTTGAAAAATATCTTTTCGAAACAACAGATAATTATAAAGATAGTCCTAGAAAATTAAGCCATAAAAGATTATTAAATGCCTTCAAAATTGCTAATAATAGAGTGAATAAGATAAACGGTGAAAAGGATAATGTTATTAAATTAATAGAGTGGATTGAATATATTCAATTGAATGTTAGAGTTATATGGGTTGAAGTTCCAGATTACTCTAATGCCTTTACAATATTCGAAACATTAAATGATCGGGGTTTAGATTTAGCAATATCGGATTTATTAAAAAATTATATTTTTCATAAAGCTGATAAATCTATTGAAACAGCTCAAAGTAATTGGATATCCATGATTAGTACATTAGAATCTGCGGTTGATGAAACCATTGTAGTACCGTATATTAGATATTTATGGTCTTCAATTCATGGTAATGTCAGAGAAAAAGAATTATATGATAAAATAAAAGAAAAAATAAAAAGTAAACAAGCTGCAATGGAATTTTCTAATCTATTACAAGAAAATTCTGCATTATACCTAGCAATATTGCATTCCGATCATGATTTTTGGGTTGAATTTGGAACAAAAACCAGGAATGATATAAAAATAATAAATTTATTGGGTATGGTTCAAATAAGACCCTTGTTATTAGCTCTTTTAGTAAAATTTAAAAAATCTGATGTAGTTTATTCATTAACATCATTAGTATCTTTAATTGTTAGATTATTAATTTCAGGGACATTAAGTAGTGGAGTCTTTGAAACTAATTTTTCTAATGCTGCAGTAAAAATTAGGAAAGGAGAAATTAATAATAAAAAACAATTATTTGCAGAACTTAAACCAATAATCCCTAATGATACTAAATTTAAAGAGGAATTCTCAAAAGCAAATGTATCAAAAAGTAATTTAGCTAAGTATTATTTATCATGTTTAGAAAACTTTAATAGAAATAAAGGAAATTCAGAATTAATACCAACTGATGATGAAAATATAGTTAATTTAGAACATATATTACCTAAAACATATAATTTAGAATGGAAAAATTTTAGTGAAGATGAACATGGAATTTATTACAAGAAATTAGGGAATCAAACCTTGTTGAATGCGATATCTAATTCATCAATTGGAAATCAAGATTTTAATATTAAAAAACAATATTATAAAAAATCAGAATTTATCATAACAAAGAGTATTGCTGATAATAAATATTGGACGATAAAAGAAATAAATGAAAGGCAGAAAAAATTTGCAGAAATAGCTATTAAATGCTGGAAAATATAAAATATTAAATATATATTTTAACAATTTAAATTAAAGTATCAGAGGTTGCGAAAAATTATATAAATTTCATCATTTTATTTTTATAATTATTTTTGCCATCCATTTCTAATCTACGAAGTTTAAGATTTTTAAAAAATAATAATAAATTATTCTGATTATGAAAACACAGAATAAAAAATTATAAATTTAAATTCGGAAAAAATATTTTTATATAAAAACGATTTGAAAATCTATAAGTTATTCAAAAAAATTAATTTAGTAAATATGTTTTGATTGATATTAAATTTGAGATTAAAGAAACTATTTTATTGCATCAAAGAATTTCAGTATGGAACGATATTTTTACAATAATTCTATTGCGAATTTTAATAATTCTAATTCAAATGAAATTATAGGTATATTATCTATTCTTTCAGGAGCTTTACCAACTCAAATTGATGCATGGCGTGAAGAAATAAGTATTTTAAAAGTCGTTTTAAAAGATTTTGATGGTTCAATATTTTTCGAGTATTCAATACCAAGGATGGGAAGGCGAATTGATGTTGTTTTAATCATTAAGAATATCGTTTTTGTTCTAGAATTTAAAGTTGGAGAAAAGGAATTTCCGGCTTATGCAATTGACCAGGTTTGGGATTATGCACTCGATTTAAAAAATTTTCATGAAACTTCACATAATATTTTAATTGCTCCAATTCTCATAGCCACTAATGCAATTAGAGCTGATAATGATTATCCTTATTTAGTTTCTCTTGATAATTTACTTTTTCCGCTAAAGGCAAACGAAAACAGTTTAAAAGAATTAATTCAGGATGTACTAAAATCTTTCAGTGGAGATATTATTAATTCTGACAAATGGTCAAACGGTAGATATTCACCAACGCCAACTATCATCGAAGCAGCAATGTCATTATATAATAATCATTCTGTTGCGGATATTTCAAGGAATGATGCCGAAGCAACAAATTTGTCGATAACAAGTAATATTATTGCTAAAATAATTCGTGATTCAAAAGATAATAATAAAAAAGCTATTTGCTTTATAACAGGTGTTCCAGGCTCAGGCAAAACATTAGTCGGACTGGACATTGCCACTAAGCAAATATCAGAAACAAATAAAGATAGAAGTGTTTTTCTTTCTGGTAATGGACCACTTGTTGCCATCCTAAGAGAAGCATTAACTCGCGATAAAGTGAAAAGAGTAAGAGATAAAAAGAAAAAAATTACAAAAACTGAAGTAATGCAATCTGTTAAAGCATTCATTCAGAATGTTCATCATTATAGAGATGCATATTTGGTTGATAAATCTGCTCCTTATGATAATGTCGCAATTTTTGATGAAGCTCAAAGAGCATGGAATAAAGAACAGACCTCTATTTTTATGAAGGTAAAAAAGAAACAATTAGGTTTTGATATATCCGAACCCGAGTTTTTAATTTCTTGTCTTGATAGACATAAAACTTGGGCTGTTGTTATTTGTCTTGTAGGTGGTGGACAGGAAATAAACAAAGGCGAAGCAGGAATAAGCGAATGGATTGAATCTATTAATCGTTCTTATCCGCACTGGAAAGTTTATATTTCTGATAGATTAACCGATAGTGAATATGCGGCAGGTAATTCGCTGAAAATGTTAGAAAAACATAATAATATAACAACTTATAAAGAATTACATTTAGCGGTTTCGATGCGTTCATTCCGAGCAGAAAATTTGTCAGAACTTGTGAAAAATATAATTGATATTAATATTAAGTCTGCAAAAGAAAATTATCTGAAACTAAAAGAAAAATATCCGATTGTAATTACAAGAGAATTAACAAAAGCAAAAAAATGGTTAAAGGAAAAAGCAAGAGCAAGTGAAAGGTATGGTATTGTAGTATCTTCACAGGCATATAGACTTAAACCACTTGGCATTGATGTAAGAGTTCAGATTAATCCTGTCCTTTGGTTTTTAAATGATAAAGATGATGTTCGTTCTTCTTTTTACTTAGAAGATGTTGCTACTGAATTTGATATACAAGGACTTGAACTTGACTGGACTTGCGTAACTTGGAATGGTGATTTGCGATTGACAAAAAACGGATGGGATTTTAATTCTTTCGTAGGTTCAAAATGGCAGAAGATAAACAAAGAAGAAAGAAAACAATATCTTAAAAATGCATATCGTGTTTTACTCACTCGTGCACGACAAGGAATGATAATTGTTGTACCACATGGAGATTTAAATGATGCTACAAGAAATCCTGAATTTTATAATGGAACATTTGAATATTTAAAAAATATTGGTTTTGAAGTTATTTAAATAAATAGGATTTACAAATGAAATCTAACATATTGAAATATCCCAAACCCGACATGCTTGTTTGTTTACTGAAGGAAAAAGATGATTTTATGATTTTAAAAAATGAGGGGTGGTACAGGATTCCTGTTAAATCAAGTCCTGTTAATTTATATCACATGAAATATTTATCTTTTTATCAACCAAAGAAATTCGGAGATGATAAGTATCTTATAAAATATTATGGACTAATAGGCAAAAAAAGTATAAAAAAAAGAAAAGATTTATTTCCACAGGAAGAATTAAATGAAAAAAGTGAAAAAGAATATTATAAGATTGAAATCCCTAATCTTCTGCAAAAAGAAGTACCTATAATAAGTAAAAAAGGCAGAATGATGGTTTTTATAAAAACTACATTTGAAAAATTCAATAGCACTTGTGAATTAAATGATTTATTTCATGAAAGTCCGTTAGAAGATAAGCTTTGGATTGAACTTAAGAAAAATAATATAAAATCAGAAAGACAATTTTATTATTCAACTAAAGCAAAAACATATATACTTGATTTTGCTACTTTTTGCAAAAATGCAAATCTTGATATTGAGTGTGATGGAGATTCTTTTCATATTTCAAAGGAAAAAGCAATAGAAGATAACCAGAGGGATAATTTTCTCACAAAAAAAGGGTGGAAAATATTACGTTATTCAACAAAACAATTAGACAATATAAACGAATGTGTATCAGAAATTTCAGAGACCATATACAATAATGGTGGAATTCAATCCGAGGAAAGAATGAATAAACATATTGAAAAAGAAAATTGTTTTTATAACAAAAAATCCCGAACCAAAAAAATGAATACAAATAAATCCACATATCCTTTGTTTTAGAAATCTAAAAGTATCAAAAATAATGCTGAGTTGTTCGAAAAATGAGTAATCTTAAAGAATAAACGGTTTGGATTCCAGCTTCCACTGGAATGACAAAATATATCATCCCCCTTATTGCCTCTTTCCCGATTGAATCGGGATAAACTTCGGGGGAATCTGTTGATTTTTATAATGGAACATTTGAATATTTAAAAGATATAGGATTAGAAGTGATATAATTATTCCCAATAGGTTAAGGAATTACTTCCATATAAAAATATTTCAATAATTCTCCGGGGAATATTTTTTAAGAATCTTTTTTAATGATGGATTTCTTTTAATTATCATGTCGTATAAATATGGCCAGTATTCGGTGGCTTTTTTTCTACCCTGCATGCTTGCTCTGATAAAACCTGCAGTTTTTAATATACGGTGATTTTGTAAATCTTCTAGAAATATTGGAGCATCTAAATGGCAAACCCGTCTTATATAAGCAGAAGGGTCACCTTCCCATTCTTTTCCCTTTGCAAGGAATACGTTATCAGCTAAATAAAATAAATCTTTTATACATTTATCCGGGGAATTATGATACATCAATATAAGGTCTTTTTTATGTGCACTCTTTGCGACACTCCATTCTTTAGAATAATTAATTCTTGAGATTTCATTTTTCCAATCATTATTTACCGGCTGAATCCATACATTAAAACCTAATCCGAAATAATCTCTGAGTTCAATTATTTCAAGATGTTTTGGGGCGTTGGGCCAGTTGTGTTCCCAGCAAACTATCATATCACACTTCTTAGGGTCGTGATTATGTAATTCAAAATTTTTTGATTTATGCTCAAATTCAATTCTTAACTTCTTTTCTTCTTTGCCGGTTTTCTTATAAGCAATGCAGTCGGGAAAACCTGCTCCGATTTTATCAACACTGCTTATTCCGAGTCTTTTAAGCATTCGTGCAAAAAGGAATACGACACCGTGTTCGTTAACAGGTGCGTATTTTAATGGTCCGTCATCAAGGACTTCCGGTCTAGTATCCTGTGAATTTTTGTTTTTCATATTGATTGATTTTTAATAAAATATTTAAAGTTAAAGTAATATAAAATGGATTCCCTTGTTCCCAGCTTCCGCTGGAATGACAATGTGGGATTGTATTATGTGTATATTAAAATAAACGCAGGCTAAAGCCTGCGACTACATAATTATCAATTGTCCCTGCCTGCCTCTGGAAGGAATTATCAATTATAAATTGTTTTTGAGCCACTCTTCACTGTGATACTTGCTGATGTAACGTTCACCCGTGTCGCAGATTATTACCACAACTATGGCATTTTCGTCTAATGGTTGTGCTATCTGTAATGCAACGTGAACATAAGTCCCCGTGGATGCACCTGAAAATATTCCTTCGTATTTTGCAAGCTTGTGGCACATTTCAATTGAATCTTTGTCGCTTACTTCAATCACTTCATCCACGTACTCGAAATTCATAATCTCTGGTATTATATCCATTCCTACTCCCTCGACCAGATGAGGTTTTGCATCGGTTTTTTTACCCGTGTCGAAATATGCTTTCCCGATTGAACCCGACGGGTCAGCCGCTATGATTTTTATACCGGGATTTTTTTCTTTCAGATATCTTCCTGCACCTGTGATTGTACCTCCTGTACCAAGTCCCGCAACAAAATGCGTTATTTTTCCATCCGTGTCATTCCAGATTTCCCGTCCCGTTGTTTTATAATGGCATTCGGGATTTGCAGTGTTTGTATATTGATTTACGTAAAAAGAATTTTCAATATTTTCCGCAATGCTTTTTGCCTTATTAAGATAATATTCGGGAGAATCGAAAGTCGCATTTGACGGAGCAACAAAAATTTCAGCACCGAGTGCTTTCAGATAATTTTTCTTTTCAGGACTTGTTTTTTCTTTTACCACAATGACACATTTATATCCTTTCACCGTTGCTGCCAGAGCCAGACCTATTCCCGTATTCCCGCTTGATGCCTCGACAATCGTCCCGCCCGGTTTCAGCTTACCGCTTTTCTCAGCATCTTCTATCATAGCAATTCCAATCCTGTCTTTCACGCTTCCGCCCGGATTGAAATTCTCCATCTTTGCAAGCACTGTGCATTTAAAATCTTTTGTCAGGTTGTTCAGTTTAACCAGCGGCGTATTCCCCACACATTCCAGTATGTTATTATAATATTTCATTAATTATTTTATTTGATTTATGTTTGTCATTGCGAGGAGCGAAGCGACGAAGCAATCCCTTTATGAATTTTGTTAACGATACAAATGTCAGAGATCACTTCGTCGCAAGCTCCTCGTGATGACATTTTTTTCATTACTCATTAATCATTATTCATTATGATGTTGGTTTCATCAGCGGAAACAAAATCACATCTCTTATATTAACGGAATTTGTCAGCAGCATTACAAGCCGGTCAACTCCAAGCCCCACGCCTGTTGTCGGTGGCATTCCGACTTCAATCGCTCTGATAAAATCATCGTCCATAGGATGCGTTTCTTCTTCTCCGCCTCTGCCTCTCTCCACCTGTTCTTCAAGTAATTTTCTCTGCAATATCGGGTCATTCAGCTCGGTATATGAATTTCCCATCTCCCATTTATTTATAAACGGTTCGAATCTTTCTACAAAAATTATTTCTTCGGGGTTATTTTCCATTTCTTTCAGTTGTTCGATGGAATATTCTCTGAGCGGTTTGCAAAGCGGAGTCGTGTCAATCGGATGGTCAATCACAAAAGCCGGCTGAATTAAATCTTCCTCGCACATTTCTTCAAACAGCAGTGCCGCAAGCAATCCTTTTTTTCCAATCATACTTTTATCAATTTCAATATTCTTTCCCTTCATATAATTAATAATATCATCTTTACTTACCTTCAAAACATCAATTCCCGTTTTTTCTTTTATTGCATCTGCCATTTTAATTCTTTTCCAAGGTCGTTTAAAATCAATTTCCGTTCCCTGATAATTAATCTTCGTGGTTCCGTGTACAGCAATGCAGGCTTGCTCCACAGCTTCCTCGAATAAATTCATACTATCGTTATAGTCTCCGTATGCCTGATACCATTCCACCTGTGTGAACTCAGGATTATGTGTCCTGTCAATTCCCTCATTCCTGAAATCTTTTACAAATTCATAAACCCTGTTGAATCCTCCCACAATCAATCTCTTTAAAAATAATTCATTTGAAATTCTTAAATACACATCAAGAGACAGTGCATTGAAATGTGTTTTAAAAGGTTTTGCATTTGCACCGCCGTAAATTGTCTGAAGCGTAGGAGTTTCCACTTCAAAAAATCCGTGATTTTCAAGAGTGGTTTTTATTGATTTAATTATTTTTGAACGGTTGATGAAAGTTTCTTTCACATTGTCATTCACAATCAGGTCAATGTATCTTTGTCTGTACCGCAGTTCAATGTCCGCAAATGCGTCGTGGATAATTTTTTCTCCCGTTTCAGTAATTTCTTCTTTCACTACAGGCAGGGGATAAATTGCTTTTGTCAGCAATGTGAATTCATTTAAGTGAACCGAAATCTCGCCCATCTTTGTTCGGAATACATATCCCTTTGCACCGATTATATCACCTATATCGAGAAGTTTCATCACATTATAACTTAAATCTCCGACGTCATCTTTTCTTATATATAGTTGTATTCTGCCCGTTTCATCTTTTATATGACAGAATGTAGCTTTACCCATTTTTCTGATAGCGGTTATTCTTCCGGCAAGAGAAACAATTACAGATTTTTGTTTTTCCTTTTCTTCTTCTGTTTCCGCATCTTTGAAATTTTTTAAAATGGAATCTGCAGTGTGGGACACTTCATATATATGAGGATAGGGATTTATACCGAGTTTTTTGATTTCCTCAAGTTCCTCAAGCCGCCTTTTAATTAATTCGTTTTGCTCGTTCAATTTATTATTATTTTAATTTTTATTTTTAATTTTTTGCCACAGATTTTCACAGATTTTTACAAGATATTCACAGATTTTTTTTTAACATTCATTTTTTTATATGTCAGAGATTGCCGCGCTTCGCTCGCAATGACAATTATTATGTTCTGAATTATTAATAATATCTGTGTAATTCTGTTTAGTCTGTGTCATCAGTGTGCTATTATTAAATCAAGCGCAGGCTAAAGTTCCGAACATTTCCGGGACAGGCTCTGCGACTACAATTATTAATTAGAGACATCTGAAAGACAATAAAACCAAACTTGTCATTCCAGCGAAAGCTGGAATCCAGAAGAAAAACACAGTTTTTTGTTTGTCGTTTTAATAAAATCATCTTTATTCAGAAGTCTCTATTTATTAATCTTCAATCTGCAATCTTCAATCTGCAATCTGCAATCATATTAACTACTAACTACTAACTTCTTAACTTCTTCCTGAGTAAGATACCTCCACTCGCCTTCTTTCAGATTCCCGGGTGTTAGTCCTGCATATTCGCTCCTGTGCAGTTTCTTCACAAAGTAACCGAATTTTTCGAATATTCTCTTCACCTGGTGATTTCTGCCTTCGGTTATAGTAATTTGAACATTGGTAAAATCATTTCTTCTTGTGAATTTGATTTTACCCGGCTTAGTTTTTACTCCGTCGAGCATTGTACCTTTTTCAATATATGCTCTGTGTTTTTCCTGCAGAGGTCTTGATAATTTCACAATGTATTTCTTTTCGAATTCATATTTCGGATGCATAAGTTTATTTGCAGTCTCTCCGTCGTTTGTCAGTATCAGAATTCCCGTCGTATTATAATCAAGCCTTCCGATTGGAAAAATTCTTTCATTCACTTTAACTAAATCAAGAACCGTCTTTCTTCTTTTTTCATCGCTCGTAGTTGTAATGATACCTTCGGGTTTATTCAGCATTATATAAATTATTCTTTTATCCGTTTTAATTTCTTCACCGTCGACACTCACTTTATCAATCGAAGGATTTACTTTATATCCCGGTTCGGTGATTGTTATATTGTTAAGTGTCACTCTGCCCTGCAAAATGTATTCATCCGCTTTTCTTCTCGCAATCTTTCCGAACGCTGCAATAAATTTATTTATCCTGTATAAACCAGCTGTACCGTTTTCTTCCTGTTGTTCCATACTTTTCTATTTAAATCTTAAACGCAAAGTTCGCAAAGAAAAACAAATGTTTTTAAAATTATAAAATAATCCGTGCATATCCGTTTTTTCCGTTTAATCCGTGTCAAATTGTTTTTGTTTTTTTATTTCTGCGTCAATCTGTGTCAAAATAATTATATAAAATCTGTGTTAGTCTGTCTAATCTGTGTCATCCCTGCCTGCTGCAGGCAGGAGTGTGCTATCCTTCTTTCGAAGTCAGGATTCTTTTTGTGAATTGTATTCAGTCTCGGATTCATCGTCAGAAATTTCTTTTTCTGAAGAATCATTCTCCTCTAATGGAAAAATATTTTCCTGCTTTTCAAATTCATCGCCTTCTGTTTCCTCTTTTTTCAATAATTCCATTGTCGATTTCGATTCTCCGCCTTCATCCTGCAATTCAATTGCCTGCTGAGCATTCACCGAGTTAAATAATTCAATATCTTCCTCGGTTATTCCTTCCACTTTTTCATTTTTGAGTATATCATTTATTTCTTTCAGCTTCGGCAGTTCATCAACTGAATTTAATCCGAGCACTTTAAGAAAATTTTTCGTAGTTCCATATAATATAGGTCTTCCCGGAGACTTTGCTCTTCCGATAATTGTAATTAATTCGCGCTCGAGAAGGGAATTTACAATGTAATCGACATTCACACCCCTTATAAATTCAATCTGGGAGCGGGTTATCGGTTGTTTATATGCAATTATCGCAAGTGTTTCGAGTGATATCTGCGTTAATTTTTTTCTTTGTGTTTCGGTGTACAATTTTCCGATGTATGAAGCAAATTCTTTTCGTGTTGCAAACTGATATCCTCCTGCTATCTTCACAATTTCAAATGCACTCTTGTTTTCAGAATAAAGATTATTAAGTTCGGAGATAATCTCATCAATCTCATTAAGTTTTACTTCAATTCTGAAAGATGATAAAATACCGGATATATCTTTTGCAGAAATCTCGGTGTCGGAAGCAAAAATCAAGGATTCAATTATTTTTTTTATTTCTTCCCTGTACAAAATTAAAAGGTTTTCTTTAATGAAAATTTTGAAATGTCCATACCCGAAACAATAATTTTTATATATCCGTCAAGTGCAAGTTGCAGCATTGCAAGAAATGTGCATATAATAAGCATTTTTTCGTCCATATCCTTAATTAATTCTGAAAAATCTATTTGTTCGCTTTTTTCAAAAAAGTTTAGCAAAAATTCCCTTTGAATTTCAGGTGTTACTTTCAGCAGTTCTATCGGGTGAACTTTTCTCTCGGCAGCAACGTTCAAAATCGCACTTTTAAATCCGATTATGAGATTATATATATTCAGATTTTTCAGACTCGGGTCGTTCTCGAAATCCTTTTCGTACACCCTCGCATCCTGCTTGAAGTATTCCCTGAAAAATCTTTTCTTTGCTTCATTTTCATAACCTGACAGGTCTCCGGTTGCATCCTTGAATCTTTTATACTCAAGCAATTTTCTCACAAGAGTCAGTCTCGGGTCTTCTTCTATCTCATCACTTTCAAATACATCCATCGGTAGCAGCATCCTTGCTTTTATCTTCATTAATTCCGAAGCAAGAAGTAAAAATTCTCCCGCTACTTCAATATCAAGTTTCTGCATATAATTAATATATTCAAGAAAATCTTTTGTAAGTCTTGATATCGGTATATCATAAATATTTAGTTCATCCTCTTTTACAAAGTGAAGGAGTATATCCAGCGGACCCTCATATTCATTGAGTTTCGCCCAGTATTCCTTTCCTCTTCCGCGGAATTCTTTATGTTCTATGTTTTCCGTTACCTCAAACAAATTTTTTCTTAAATAATTTATTAATATAACAACATCATTCCTTAATTTAAATGAAATATGAAAAAGTTATCATTCAATATCATTTCATTTGTCTCCAATTAAATGTTTTTGCTATTACTCTTTTAATGCGTGCCATAACAGGCACGTCTGGTTGGAAAGACATTCATAATCTACAAATATGCTTGCCCTACGGGCAAGAAAAAACATTAATAAACAATGACCACTTGTCCCTATTTTATGGAATTGGTCACTGAACTTTGTAATTTTGAATAGCTATTTCTTTTTTCGTAAATGAAGGACACACATATTTGAAATTTTATAAAATCAGTTTTTTGTGACCGCCTGTCCCGACTTGGCGGGATAGGTCACACATATTTGAAATTTTATATAATCAGGTTTTTGTGACCGTCTGTCCCGACTTGGCGGGATAGGTCACACATATTTGTAACTATTGAATTATTTCCATCATTCGTGCCTGCTATGGCACGCACATCATTTATTTCATTTTATTTTTTTTAATAATCATACATTTTATAAAAAAAGCTTATGGCAAATACATATACTCAACTTTACATTCATTTAATTTTTGCAGTATCTGGCAGAACAAATTCAATTAAATCCGAATATAAAATAGAAATCGAAAAATATATCTCCGGATTTTTGAAAAACAAAAAACACAAATTACTTGCCATAAACTGTATGCCTGACCACTCACATATTTTCATTGGATTAAATCCCGAACATTCAGTTTCAAACTTAGTTAGAGAAATGAAAATATCTTCCGCAAATTTTATAAATGAAAAAAAATTGACACTTGGAAAATTTTCCTGGCAGGAGGGATACGGTGCATTTTCCTATTCAAAATCTTCAATCGATAATGTAATAAAATATATTAATAACCAACAGGAACATCATCGAAAAAAATCATTTCAGGAAGAATACATAAATTTTCTAAATAAATATAATATTTCCTTTGACGAACGTTATATTTTTAAATCCGACTAATTTTATGCGTGCCATAACAGGCACGTCTGGTTGGAAAGACATTCATAATCTACAAATATGCTTGCCCTACGGGCAAGAAAAAAAACAATGTCCGCAGGTCAAATAATACCTATTTCATTCATTAATGAAAGGGGTCTGAAAAAAATATCGCCATTTCTGTATTTTGATATCCAAATTTTTTATCCTTAACTCCTTTACTTCATAACTCCTTATAATATTAACTTCTTTTAAAATTATTATTAAGTATTTTTGTTATTATTAATTCAAAACAGAATAAAATGGAAATCGAAAAATTTATCATCAAAAATGAATTTGTTTCTTCTAATGAAACTGCGGAAATAATAAATCCATACACTCAAAAAGTTGTTAAGAAAGTTTATAAAAGTTCTTCTGCTCAGATTAATGAATCACTGGATTATCTGAATTATATTTTTGGCAAATACAGAAATCTTCCGACTTATTTAAAAGCTGAACTGCTGGAAAAAATATCTGAAAAAATAAAACAAAATAAAGAAGAATTTGCTCAATTAATGACAACCGAAATGGGCAAACCGATTAAATTTTCGCGTATAGAAACCGAGCGTGCTATATTTAATTTTAAAGATGGTGCAGAGGAAGCTAAAAGAATTATGGGAGAAATAATTCCGCTCGATTTGTTAAAAGGTTCGGAAAATAAATTCGGTATTGTAAAAAGATTTCCGCTCGGAGTTATTCTTGCTATTACTCCGTGGAATTTTCCTCTTAATCTCGTCGCACATAAAATTGCTCCTGCACTCGCTTCAGGTAATGTGGTTTTGCTTAAACCAGCATCAGCAACTTTTGCAACGGGTATTGAATTAGTAAAGGTGATTAAAGAATCCTGCGATGAACTCGGACTTGATTTTTGTCCGGTCAATGTCGTTACTGCATCCGGTTCTGAAATAGAAAAATTCGTTTCGGACAGCAGGGTGAAGATGGTAAGTTTTACAGGTAGTCCGATTGTCGGATGGGGAATGAAACCAAAACTTATTATGCAGAAAGTCGCTCTTGAACTTGGCGGTAATGCAGGTGTGATTGTGGATAAAACAGCAGACCTCGAACTTGCAGCAAATAAAATTGCACTCGGTGCTTTTGCACAGGCAGGTCAGAGTTGTATTTCAGTTCAGCGTGTATTCGTTCATGATAATATTAATTATGAATTCGAAGAACTGCTTTTGAATGTTACTAAAAAAACAAAATTCGGGAATCCCTTCGAGGAAGATACAATTGTCGGACCGATGATTAACATCGATGAAGCAAAACGTGCAGAGCAATGGATTGATGATGCTTTGAAAGACGGAGCAAACATTCTTCACGGAGGAAATAGAAAAGAAGCAATGCTTGAACCGACAATTCTGGTAAATACAAAAAGCAAGCATAATGTGAACTGCAAGGAAATATTTGCACCTGTACTGACGCTTAGAAAATTTTCAGACTTCAAAAATGTGATTGAAGAGGTGAACAATTCGGATTTTGGTTTACAAGCAGGGGTTTTTACGAAAAATATTGACAATGCATTTTTTGCCTACAATAATATCGAAACAGGGGGAGTGATAATTAACGACGTACCGACCTATAGAATGGACTCAATGCCCTACGGCGGGATGAAACAATCGGGCACAGGCAGAGAAGGCCTCCGCTACGCAATCGAAGAAATGACAGAGAGGAAGGTGATGGTGGTCTCGTAAGATGTCAAACGTCAAAAGTCAGATGTCAAACGTCAAAGGTCAGATGTCAAAGGAAAAACATTTTTTTAATTTTAAGAATATAATATGCTCAATTTAGCACATAAAAAATTAGAAGTTTGGAAATTAAGTTTAAATTTAATTAAAGAATTATATGTTATAACTGATAATTTTCCAAAATCTGAAATCTATGGTTTAATAAATCAGATAAGAAGGGCAGCGGTGTCAATTTCAGCTAATTTAGCTGAAGGGTGTTCAAGAAAATCAGCACAGGAAAGATACAGATTCTTTGAAATTGCACGATCATCTCTTGTGGAAATTGATACACATTTAGAAATAGCAAAGGAAATAAATTTTTTAAAAGAAAAAGATGAATTAAATTTAAATCAAAAAATTAATAAATTGTTTGCAAAGTTGACAGTTTTTTTGGATAAATCAAAATGAAAAAATAATACGTCTGACGTTTGACCTTTGACTTCTGACTGTCAGATGAAATGAAAATGAAAAAATACAAAAATGAATCTAAATGAAAAAATAACAATCTTCGGTGCCAGTGGAATGCTCGGCTCTTCTGTTATTAGAAGATTGAAAGTAAATGGATATAAAAATCTTTCTACACCAATGTGGGAGGAGGGTTTTGACCTGCTTAATAAAAGTATGGTGGACGATTATTTTAAAAATGAAAAACCTGATTTTGCTTTTATGGTCGCAGGACTTGTCGGAGGTATTCAGGCAAATAACACAAGGCAGGCGGATTTTCTATACCAGAATTCCCTGATGATTCTGCACGTTTTGGAATCTATTAAGAATTTTTCTCCTCAAACTAAGTTGTTATTTACAGGTTCAACTTGTATTTACCCGAAAGAAAATCCCCAGCCGATAAATGAAAGAAGATTTATGATGGGACCGCTTGAGGAAACAAATAAAGGATATGCAGTTGCAAAAGGACTTGGTATTGTTGCTTGTGAAATGTATCGTAAGCAATACAATATAAATTCAATTGCCGCTATGCCGACTAATATGTATGGAATTAATGATAACTTTAATATCGAAACAGGACATTTCATTGGAGCACTTGTTAAGAAATTTGCAGATGCAGTTACGAAGGGAACTCCGCTTGTTTTCTGGGGTACGGGAAAACCGAGAAGAGAAGCTTTATATGTTGATGATTGTGCCGATGCATTGATTTTTCTAATGAATAATTATAATCAACCTGAAATCGTAAACATCGGGACTGGATTCGACCATTCAATTAAAGAATATGTTGAAGTCGCAAAAAAACTTTTTAAATATGATGGTGAAATAAAATGGGATTTGTCAAAACCCGATGGAATGTATGAAAAAAGAACTGATGTAAGTTATTTAAAAAGTCTAATGCCCAATTTCAATCCACACACTTTTGAAGAAGGATTAAGGGAAGTTGTAAAACACCATTTTAATATTAATGTCTGAACCGGAACAGGAATTACCAAAAAACGGGATATTTTTTAAAAGAGTTAAAAGATGGAAATTAAAATTCCGTTATAAATTAATCATTCTGTTACTTCTTTTATTAGTTATCTTTTTCAGTTATGAAGAAATATTAACTTCCGTTTCTTATTTTCTTGTTAAGGAAGATAAACAATTTGAATTTGCCGATGCACTGCTTGTCGAGGAAGATTTTGCAAATAAAAATGCACTCGATTTCTGCCACAATCTTTTTAAAGAAGGGAAGTGCAAAGAAATTTTTATGGTGAAAGTAATTAATAAATCTTCAATTTATTCCGACAGGCAATATGAATATCTTCTGAAAAAAACTATCGATTCTCTTTACTATAATATGCCTTTGACTTTTATAAATCTTGACATTGAACATCCGATTACTCTGAATAAATCCAGAATCATTATAGATACACTGAATTCCAGAAATTTCAAAAAAATTATTCTTGTTACAAGCGGATTCCATTCAAAAAGAAGTTTTCTCACGTATAAAAAATATTTCAAAGACACGGATATAAAACTTTCCGTATTTGTTTATTATTCAAATTACACCCCAAATAACTGGTGGAAGAATATTGAAGGTTTCAGAGAAGTTATAACCGAATATCTGAAACTTGTATATTATTGGCTTAGAGGATTGCTATAATTTCAGAATAGGAATTTTAAATTTTAGATTTTTTTTTATTAATCATTATTCATTACTCATTAATCATTTTAAGACTGCCATCTTCAATACCTTTGAGTATCCATTTACATTTAACCTGTAAAAATATATTCCGCTCGATAAAACGGATGCATTGAATTCTGCCGTATAATATCCTGCTATTCTGAATTCATTTACTAATTTTGTAATTTCTTTACCTGTCATATCGTACACAACCAGAGATGCAAATCCATCTGCCGGTAAATCAAAATCAATTTTTGTAACAGGATTAAATGGATTCGGATAATTTTGCGAAAGATTATATTTCTGCGGAATTCCAATTTCAACAATCGATTCAAGATTATAGTATTGATAATTTCCGTTATAATCAATTTGCTTTAACCTGTATTTGTATTTTCCGGTTTGAAGTTTTTTATCCTCAAATGAATATTCTGTTTGTAATGTGCTATTGCCTTTACCTTTGATAAATGTAATTGTTTTCCAGTCTGAATACTGACTTCCCGTACCTGAATACTGTTTTTGTATTTCAAATCCGCTGTTATTTTCTTCTCTTGTAGTCACCCATTTTAATAAAACGTTCCTATCAGTAACCGAAAAATTTAAGTTTGAGAGATTTACAGGCAGCGAACCCTGATTTTTTCCCATACCAAGAGCCACAGGTGAACTGAACATCGCCCCTCCGGTTATTGATGTATCTCCGACTGCATATCTGTAATTTATTCCTGCTGTTCCTCCTGAATTTTCCATCCCTACTGTACAAGCATTGGTAATCGAATTTGTTAGCGGAGTACTTGTCTGTGCGTCGTTATACTGAATATTTATTGTGCTGTCGCTGTTTAATATTATCTGAAATGTTATATATTCACTTGAACCATATTTATGTGCATGCATCCAGGTAACAACAAATTTGCTGGCATCTCCTCCGTAATATATGTGTGCATCGGGATAGGTTGAATTTGTTACATCAAGGTCTGTCCACGCACCTGTAATGAAATTATTTGGTGCCGCAGTATTTGGAATTGCTACATTCACATATGCTGTCGACCCTCCACCAAATGTTATATATCCGTTAGTTCCTATATAAACATTACTGGTTCTGTAAGTTGTACCGAAGAAATTAAAATTAAATCCGATATCCGGTACACGGAAATATCCGTCATCGCTTGTGCCGCTCGTCCAGGATGTAATTTCCGTTGTTGCTAAGTTTGACCAGTTATACAATGGTTGTGAAGGAGCCCCCATTGCATCGGATGTGGAATTTGCAAAATAGTAATATCCATGCCCGCTTTGTCCTCCTCCGTAACTTGCATTTGACTGAGTCGTAAAACTCCAGACAGGACAACCTGTTGCTGAACCGAAAGAATTATATGGTACAATTTGCCAGTAATACAGTGTGTTATAACTCAATCCTGCAGGAACATAAGAAGTTACATTTCCAATATCTACATTGTTCATCAGATTTGTCGGAGGATTATTTGTCCCGAGTGATAACCTGAATCCCGTTGCACCTCCGGAAGATATCCATTTTAAATTCAGATATGGCTTATAAACATTTGGTTTTCCGTTCCATGGATTCTGTACTGTTGCAGGTTGCGGCGGTGCAGAGGGAGATGGAATTGTAAAAGAAATTGTTGCATCCGGTGCTGTCACGTTATTTATCTGCAAACCTCCGTAAACCCCGTTTGAAAGAAACGGTGTCGGGTCTGTTGAATTGTCAATGGCTGTTCTTCCGACTGTACTGTTATAAAAAGCATTGGCAGGAGTACCATTTACTGTCAGAGTTCCGCCCGGTCTGTAAATATAGACTTCATCCGGCGGTCCGCTTGCATTTCCTGAAACCGAATTGTTTATTCTATAAACCAGTAATCCGTCTCCGGGTATTCCGTTCTCAAATAATGTATTTCTTTTTCTGTATTCAAGAACGTAAAATTCATTTGCAGGACCTGTAGAATTAATCCTGTAACAGTTATTTGTTGATGATGTCAAAGGATTTAAGGTATATGTACCCGGGGCACTTATTATGGGAATTGAAGAAATCCATGTTCCGTATCTATATTTCATATATGCTCCCATATGCTGCGGAGGATTCAGGTTATTTTCCATAACATCCCATCGGTAAACTGGAGCAATGCCATTACTTGTGTAATGATATAAATCAGGTGAACCAAGTGAATGGAACATTTCGTGACAAAGCACTCCCACACCGCTGGATTTTAAACTTGTCTGTAATTGAAAATTATAATCATATACTCGTTTGCCGTTTATATTTACAGTCAGGGAATATAAACTCCATCTGTGAGGCCATAATAAATCTGACCATGCTCCGGGACTTCCATAGATATTAAAGCAAACATTGTCAACTCTACCGTCATTATCACCATCTAAATTTAAACCAACAGGTACCTGCGAAGCTATATAATTACTTGCATCTCTTAACAAAGCGTGCTCTCTGTTAGTACGCTGTGTACCGTTATTTCCACCCTGATATCCTATTGGATTTGTCGTTGCATTATACGGCTGAAAATATCCTCTTGTATGTGCCGTGTCCTGAAATGATACTACAAATACTGTTCCGCTTATTGGATAAAAAAATGAACGTATTGATAATTGATTATAGGATACTTCCCTGAAATAGTTTATCATCGAATTCGCACCGGATGTTGAATCATTAAATAACCTGTTATAATATGCAGTAGAGTCTGTAAATTCAGATTCATTCTTGAAACGGATAAATACAACAAGATTATTAATTGAACCAATTCTCGGTGCATCTCCCATATCAGGCGGAGTATTTTCAAAAAATTTCATTCTTCTTTCCCGCATTTTTTCAGGTGAAATATTCACTCCTTTTTCAAGTCCTGGAATAAAAGCGGGAATAACTCTTCCGACAATAAATTCAGATGCAGCAATATCATCTCCTGCTTTAACTGCATAAACGTAATATCCTGTTACAGGATGTTGTATAATTGTGTAATTGTCTTTATCATGTACCCAATTGTAAAACTCATCACCCGATGCAAAAACATTCAGAATTATTCCATTCGGTTGAGTGAGTGTAATTGGGACATTAAACAGAGGGGCAGAAAAAGAAATTCCTGATATTATCAGGAATAATATAGTTAATTTTGTTTTCATTTTGTTACCTGCTTTTTACCTTTTACTACTTATGGTTAATAATTAAGGCTTTGAATATAATTATAAAAATTGACATAATAAGTATAAATATTTATGGAATATAGAATCCCTTTTTCATTAATTGGTTCGGGAATTTCCGGATTTTTTGAATAAATCATCAATTATATCAGCACTCAATCACCTTTCTATAAAACTCCTCATAATCCAGAACAATTTTTTCTTCGCTCAATTCCTCTGCCCTTTTTCTTGCATTTCTGCTAAATAATTTAAATTTCTTTTCGTTTGTAAGCAAATCTATTGCATACTTTGCCATTCTGTCTATGTCTCCTATTTCAGCAATATATCCCGTTTCCCCGTGAATGTTTAATTCAGGCAATCCTCCAACACTTGAAGTAATACACGGAACTGAACAACTCATTGCTTCAAGTGCAGAAAGTCCGAAACTTTCCGATTGTGACGGCATCAGAAATAAATCCGCAATAGAAAGTATCTCTGCAATCTGGTCCTGCTTTCCCATAAACTTAATGTGTTCAAAAACATTTAACTCCCTGCCTAATCGTTCGGATTCGCTTCTGTCAGGTCCGTCTCCCATAAGCAGTAATTTTGAGGGTACTTTCTCGTTTACTTTCGCAAATATCCGGATTACATCCGGTACTCTTTTCAGTGGTCTGAAGTTTGATGTATGGACTAAAATCTTTTCATTATTCGGTGCAAATGTCTTTTTGAAATTCAGTATTTTTTCTTCTTCAGGTCTTTTATATTTATCTATATCGATAAAATTCGGAATCACTTCAATTTCTTTATTAATCTTGTAATTTGATAATGTTTTATCTTTTAAAAATTTCGATACCGCTGTCACCCCGTCCGATTTTTCTATACTGAATTTCATTGTTGGAAGAAAACTCGGTTCAAGCCCTATTAAAGTAATATCTGTTCCGTGCAGTGTAGTTATTACTTTCACTTTTTTCGAAAGTTTGTTTTCCGATTCAAGTATTTCTTTTGCCATAAATGCACTCGATGCGTGCGGAATTGCATAATGTGCGTGTATTAAATCGATATCATTGAACCTTACTACTTCCACAAGCTTACTTGCAAGTGCGAGACTGTAGAGCGGAAATTCAAACAGGGGATAGCTGTACATTTCTACTTCGTGATATAAAATATTCTCAATGAAATGACTTAATCTCGAAGGCATTGCATAGGATACAAAATGTATTTCGTGTCCCCGCATTGCAAGGCATTTACCAAGTTCCGTTGCCACAACTCCGCTGCCCCCGTATGTTGGATAGCAAACTACTGCTATTTTCATAAATATTCTATTTAATTGTTTACGAATTGGTTAATAACTTTATTGATGTGTTAAAAACTTCGTCCACTTCAATATCATTTATGTTTTCAGTTTTTGATTGTATATAAATACAATTTTTCCTCATCGATGCCCATTCATACCCTTTCGTTTCTGCGAATAAAGAGATTACTTTAACTCCCGTATAATCCGCAATATGCATTATACCGGTATCATTCGAAATAAACATATTGCACAATGATATCATTGCCGCAGTCTCTATGATATTGTTATCTTTAATAATTTTGTACTTTACATTTTTTCCTTCTAAATTTTTTTCAAGTTCTTTTGATACTTGCCCGTCCATCGGACCATTTGAACAATAAAAATAACAATTGTATTCTTTATTCATCTTTTCCATTAATTCAGCAAATTTTTTAACATCCCAGCGGTTCTGAATTTTCCCTGCACCGCAATGTATACCGATTATCATTTTACTTTTATCCGGGAAATATTTTATATATATATTTTGAGCATTCCTTATTTCTTCATCATCTAAATTAATTCTTATATTATTGATTTCTTCTGTTGTCAATTCTGCTCCGATTTGTTTTACGATTTCAAGATTTTTATGTTTCTGATGTACTTCTTTGCCCCGCCAATCAAAATCTTTTTTCAGATTCAATAGTGACGAATATTTATTTTCTTTTCCGTCTAAGCTTTTTACTCCGACTTTGATTCTTGCTTTCGATAAGGCATTTATTAAATGAGATGTTCTTGAAATTGAAACTGTAGAAGGTACTATCCCGATATCATATTTTACTTTCCTGATTTTTATTATGAACTTAATCAGATTCCATAAATTAAATTTTTTGTATATCAGCAGTTCATCAATGTAAGGGTCGGTACCTGCTTTTAAAAAAATACTGTTTTCCTTTGACGCAACAAGAGTAATTTTTGCTGTTGTAAACCGTTTTTTCAATGCAGGGAATATTGGATAAGTGCACAGCATATCACCGAACTGGTTATGCTGTTTTACAACTAATATTTTTTTTATTTCTTCTGGATTGATTTCTCCGTCAGTGAATGGCTTTGCTTTGAAAAAAAAATTTATTAGACGGAAAATCATAAAGGAAATGGTTAATTAGTTTATATCTTCGTAATCCACATCTTTTACGTCGCTCCTGTTAATTTGTGGTTTGTCTTTAGACCGGGTATTATCCTTTTTTACCCCGGTATTTTTATTAGCGGATAAAGTCGTTATTATTCTCGATATTGCCATAACAAATAATATTACAAGGAATAAAATTATTCCAATTACAAAAAATATAATTATCCTTGCCATTAACTACTTTGCCGCCCTTTTTGCCGAAGGATTAAAATATTCAATTGAGGTGTGTTCCGGTTTCAGTATCTCCGCTACCAAATCTTCAAAATCCCGGTTATTGTTTACAAAATCAATTTCTGTCGCGTTTACTACCATCAGTCTTGTAGCTTTATAGCGAAAGAAAAAATAATTGTACCCTTCGTTTAAATCCGAAATGTATTCCTCCTTCATTTCCCTCTCATATTCTCTTCCCCTGTGTGTTATATTTGCCATTAACCTTTCAACATTTGACTGAAGATAAATTATCAAATCGGGTTTTCGGATGTTTTTTTCAATAAATGAAACAATCTTTTCATACAATTGCAATTCGTCATTTTGCAGGTTCAGATAAGCAAAGATTTTATCTTTCTCGAATATGTAATCCGCAATCATATAATTATAAAATAAATCTTCCTGCTGCAAGTCGAGAAGTTGTTTATACCTGCTTAGTAAAAATGTAATCTGCGTATGGAAAGCATATCTTTCGGGGTCTTCATAAAATTTCGGCAGAAAAGGATTCTCTTCGAATTTTTCAAGTATCAACTTTGCATTCAGTCTTTCTGCCAGTTTTTTTGCAAGTGAAGTTTTCCCCGCTCCAATCACTCCCTCGATTGCTATGTATCTTATTGATTTATCCAATTTATTTTTCTTTATATATTCTGACTTTTAATTTATCTTTTGAATCCTTTAATAATTTTGACACTTTCTTTTTCATTCGCGGATGTCTTAAATCAGGTGCAATTTCATTTAAAGGCACTAATACGAAATTTCTATTATGTAATTCTTTATGCGGAATCATAATTCCGTCTTTTTCGTAAATTAAGTCATCATAAAATAAAATGTCAATATCAATTTCTCTTTCAGACCATTTTTCCGTTTTTGTTCTGCCTGCTTTTATTTCGATTTCCTTTAGTTTTTTCAGAAGATTTTTAGGACCGAGTCTGGTATTTATATTTATAACTGCATTAAGAAATTTATTCTGCTTCTTTTTCCCCCAAGCATCTGTTTCATATATCAAGGAACATTTCTTAACTTTTAATGATTTGTCGTTCATAATATTCAACATCGCTTTTCCAAGAAAAGATACCCTGTCTCCCATATTCGTGCCTATTCCTATATATACATTAGCCATTAATGTCTTTCCTCCGAGTGCTCTATTTCAACTGAATCAAGTATTCCAAGTGGTGCATTAGGTTTTCTTATCCTTACAGTTACTTTCATAACCCTGTCAAATTTAACTAATATTTCATTGCAAATTCTGAAAATCGCCGTTTCAATTAATTTGAACTTTTGATTGTTGAAAATTTCTTTTACAAGATTGTAAACCGATAAATAATTTACCGTATGCCGAAGGTCGGCACTCTTTTTCAAATCTTCGAGGTCGCATAAAAGCTCGATATCAAGCTCGAATAAATTTCCGTATTCCTTCTCGTGGTCATATACACCATGATAAGCATAAAATTTCGCATTATTTATTTTGATAGTCGTAAGATTCAACTTTCTTTCTGCTTTATTTTATTTATTCTTCTCAAGTCCGATGTTCATTAGAATTGCATTCTGTAAACACAGACCAAACAATCTTCCATTCCAGTCCCGATAAATCGGGATAAACTTCAACTGCCTGCCAGCTGCAAGTCTACCTGTTGTAGACAGGCAGGGAATCCAACCAATTTGTCATTCCAGTCCCGATAAATCGGGATAAACTTCAGCTGCCTGCCTGCCGCAAGTCTACCTGTTGTAGACAGGCAGGGAATTCAACCAATGTGTCATTCCAGTCCCGATAAATCGGGATAAACTTCAGCTGCCTGCCTGCCGCAATTCTACCTGTTGTAGACAGGCAGGGAATCCATTTTTACTTTTTACCTTTACCTTTTCCTTTTCCTACCTTCTTAATTTTTTTCACCGCCTTCTTTGCAATAATAACTTTTTTCTTTATAATTTTTTTTACCTTTCCCTTTTTAGGTTTCCTCCATTTATTATCCATTACTGATTTTACGGTAATCCCTATATCTGCAGGGGAATTAACCATTATTATTCCGCAGGATTTCATCACTGCAATTTTTTCAGCGGCAGTGCCTTTTCCGCCTGATATTATTGCTCCTGCGTGCCCCATTCTTCTTCCCGGAGGAGCCGTCTTTCCTGCTATAAAACCTATCACAGGTTTTGTAACATTCTTCTTTATATATCTTGCAGCCGTTTCTTCAGCACTCCCGCCTATCTCGCCAATCATCACTACCGCTTTTGTTTTCTCGTCTTCGTTGAATAATTTTATTGCATCAATAAATTCAGTTCCTATTATCGGGTCTCCGCCGATTCCTAAACAGGTCGTTTGTCCTATTCCGAGTTTTGTCAACTGGTCAACAGCTTCATACGTCAACGTTCCGCTTCTTGATACTACTCCGACTGCACCTCTTTTGTGAATGAATCCCGGCATTATACCAACTTTGCATTCTCCCGGTGTAATAACTCCCGGACAATTCGGACCAACTAATTTTACTTTTCCATCCTTCTTTTTTAATATGTCATACACTCTCACCATATCTTTAGTCGGTATTCCTTCGCTAATACATACTATCACGCTTACTCCCGAATCTGCCGCTTCAAGAATCGCATCTGCTGCAAACTGCGGCGGTACAAATATTACCGATACATTTCCTCCCGTTTTTTTAACAGCATCACTTACAGTATTGAAAATAGGAACTTTTTTTTCCCATACAGTTCCTCCCTTTCCCGGGGTTACTCCTGCCACGACGTTTGTTCCGTATTCTATCATTTGTGTTGCGTGGAATGTTCCTTCACTTCCGGTTATTCCCTGTACAATAACTTTCGATTTTTTGTTTATCAATATGCTCATATTTTACCTGATTTTTATTTAATTTTATTTTTGTATTGCATTATTTTTAATTAACCATTTTCCGTTTTTATCAGCAACAAGATTATATGTTATATTCATATCTTTAACCTCGTCACCTTTTTTCGTTTTATTTGTTACCTGAACTTTTACTTTTACAGTTGCTTTGTTATTTTCCTGTGACACTATAACGGGATCACTTACTAATGTAAACTTTGAAGAGGTTTTATAACTGTTTTTCATTCTGTTATAAGCTCCGTCCTGATTGCTTTGCCACTGTTGTGAAGCTTTCTTGATATTCTGGTCGAATTTCTTTTTATCGGCAACTCCTCTTTGTATATATTCAAGATAATCCTTTATTGTAGTTGTAGGGCTGTCAAGTTTTTTGTTCAGTTCTTTTTCTTTTTCCTTATTTTTCTTATCAGTTTTTTCTTTGTCTTTTTCCTTTGTCTTAGTTTTTGTTGTATCTGTTGTCTGGGTTTGTTTTTTAGTAGTATCGGTTCCCGATATTCCCAGTTTTTCCTCCCTTGCCTTTAAATCCTGTTCTCTCTTGTTGAGATTTTCCTCCCTTATCCTCAGCAGTTCTTCCTTCTCCTTCAATTCCTTTTCCTTATCTACAAACTGTTCTTTCGGTTGATTTAAATTCTGCTGCTGGTCCTGCTGTTCCTGCTTTTTATTACAGCCTGTATAAACTAATGTTAATACAAATACTGTCAGAATTAAAACTTTGATGTTTTTCATAAAATTTTTTTATTATTGTTCATCAAAATAATTTATTTACTTTTCATATTCAATTTATAAACTGCACTGAAAAAATAGTTTTTATAATGTCATTTTAGTTTATCCCTGTTCTGTTTAGTTTTACATTTCAATATGAAAACAAAATATTTAAAGCATTTATCATCAATTCATCCCAAATATATTGTTTCTATTTTTATCGCTATTGCTGCACTTATGATATTATCAGCTATATATGAACTTTCAGAAAATAAGCGTGAAATTTATCATATACTCGATGAATATGCCAATTCAATTATTTACCTTGTAGATATAAGTAGTGCAAATACTGTTGTATCAGATCAGGAAATGGAAAATCTTTTATCCCAGCATTTAATGGGAGTGGCAAGGAATGTTAAAAGGATTGATAGTATAAAAGGTGTTTCAGATGAATTATTAAAAACAATTGCCATTGAAAATGATGTGTACAGGATAAATATTTTTAACAATAATGGTGAAAAACTTTTCAGCAACCATACACCTGACTCAATTCATTCTGGAATGCAAAGCAAACATTCTCCCAAAGAATTTATCAATCCTATTATAAGGGGTGAAGAATCCGAAATAATTATAGGTTTTAAAGAAGCTCGTTTTGAACAGGGAAACCGATTTGCTGTTGCTGTTAAAAGGGCAATAAACCATAGTGGTGTTATCGTTGTCAATCTCGATGCGGATTCTTTTCTTGAATTCAGGAAAAAAATAGGTTTTGGAAAAATGATTCAGGATATTGGTAATAAAAGCGGAATTGAATATATTATACTTCAGAATAATAAAGAAATTGTTGCGGCAAATAGACCTGTTGATAATATTTCTAAATTTGAAAACGATAATTTTCTTAAGAGTTCTTATGAGTCTGGTATCACAAAAATACGTGTTAATGAATTTAATAATATTGAAATTTACGAGGCAGTGAAACCTTTCATTATAGAAGGTGAAAAAATCGGTATTTTCAGGATTGGACTTTCAATGGATGAAATTAATTCCGCGGAATCACGAATGTACAGGCGGGCTGTTATTATTTCGGTAATTCTTATTATAATTTTAATGATTGTTATAGGGATAATAGTTTCAAATCAGAATTTCAGAATGATTTCCGATGAATACAGAAAGATTCAAACTTTTACCGGTAATGTCCTCGATAATATGTCTCAGGCTGTAATCACGACGGATATAAAAGGTAATATTATTATTTTTAATAAAAAATCAGAAGAAATATTTAATATCAAAGCAGACAGTGCTGTCGGTAAATCGGTTAAAGATATTTTCTTGAAATTTCCCGCTTCATTAATCAATTTATTTGAAGGTGATGAAAATATTAATAATCTTGAAATAAATATTAAAAATAAAAATTCCAATAACAGAGTTTTTATTATTGATAAGACTGTTAATTTTGACACTGTAAAGTCACCGGAGTTTCTTACGGTTGTTATGAGCGATGTTACGGAATTGAGGGAAATTGAACAACAGGTAAGACGCAATGAAAAACTAATTGCAATGGGGGAACTTGCTTCTGCTGTAGCACACGAAGTCAGAAATCCTTTGAATACTATTAATATGATTTCACAAAGAATGAAAAAAGAATTTAATGGAAAAATTAATTTCAGTGATTTTAATAATCTTAATGATGTGCTTCAATCTGAATCAAAAAGGATAAATGGAATTATAGAAGAATTCCTGCGTTTTGCAAGACCGCCGAAACTCAATTTAACCGAAGTAAATACCGTGGATTTTCTAAATGAAATAAAATCCCTGGTAGAAGTTCAAACGAAAGTAAAAAATATTGAATTCAGATTAATTTCGGAAAATGATGCAATTATTAAAATTGACCCTTTGCAGATGAAACAGGCATTGATTAATGTTTTGAATAATGCAATTGATGCCGTAAATCAGGGTGGAAATGTTACACTGAAATTTAATAAATTACAGAATAAAGTGCTTTTTGAAATATCCGATAATGGTGTGGGAATTTCCAAGGAAAATTTAAATAAAATTTTTAATTTATATTATACTACCAAATCAAAAGGCACGGGACTTGGATTAAGCATAGTTCAGCAGATAGTTTCACAGCACAATGGCACGATATTTGTTGATAGTCCCGAAGGAAAAGGTACTAAATTTATAATTGAAGTACCTGTTTAAGTAAATTATTTAATATGAAAATATATAATATTTTGATTGTTGATGATGAATCTTCACAGAGAATAATCCTGAGTGGTCATCTGAAACAAGCTGGATTTACGGTTTTTGAAGCAGAATCAGGAACAAAAGCTCTTAATATCATCTCCGATAAAATAATAGATATTGTACTGACAGATTTCAGAATGCCGGATATGAATGGCGTGGAATTGCTTAATAAAATTATGCTGATAAATCCGGAAATCTCCGTTGTAATAATTACTGCATTTGGAACTATCGAAAATGCTGTAAGTGCTATGAAAAAGGGAGCTTATGACTATCTCACTAAACCTATAGACCTTGATGAACTTGACCTTATAATTAATAAAATTACTGAAAGACAAAATCTTATTTCTGAAAATAAATTATTAAGGGAACAGTTAACTGACAAACATAATTTTGCAGGTGTGATTGCGGATTCCCAAAAGATGCAGGAAGTTGTAAATACTGCAGGCAGGGTTGCAGGGAGTAAAGCAACTGTTCTTATCAGGGGGGAAAGCGGCACGGGGAAGGAAGTTATTGCAAAGGCAATACATTATTCAAGCCCGAGGAAAAATAAACCCTTTATAGCAATTAACTGTGCCGCACTAAATGAAAATTTACTTGAAAGCGAATTATTCGGACACGAAAAAGGGGCTTTTACCGGAGCCGAAAAACAAAAGCAGGGAAGATTTGAACTCGCCGATGAAGGTACCTTATTTCTTGATGAAATCGGCGACCTGCCGCTTCCCACGCAGATAAAACTTCTGCGTTTCCTTCAGGAATCACAGTTTGAAAGAGTTGGAGGAACTCAGACTATTAATGTAGATGTGAGAGTAATTGCCGCTACTAACAGGAATATTGAACAACTTATTTCTGATAAAAAATTTCGTGAAGATCTGTATTACAGAATTAATGTAGTTTCTATTTTTATTCCTGCACTTAAGGATAGAAAACATGACATCCCGCCGTTGATTGACTACTTTATTTCAAAATATATCTCAGATACAAATAAAGAAAAAATCGAATTCTCAAAAGAGGCGATGAATTTGATTTTAAGATACGATTATCCCGGAAATGTCAGGGAACTTGAAAATATTATTCATAATTGTCTTGTTCTATCAAGAAATGAAATTATTACATCTTCGGATTTACCAATTAGTATAAAGAATTTGTCGGCAGATTCTGCTTTTTTTAAGACTTCTGATGATATCACACTTCCGGCACAGGTTGAAAAACTTGAAAAGTCACTTGTTCTCGAAGCGTTGAATAATACCGGAGGAAATCAACTGAAAGCATCAAAACTTCTCGGGATATCTGAAAGAAATCTCAGATACCGCCTCGAAAAATGGGGATTGAAAAATAAATAAATTTCTGCTGAATCTCTGGCATTCAATTTGTATTGTCTTTAAGTAGAATTTATTTTTCAGTTAAATGTATAAAAGTATGCTAATAGGTTTGACAATTGTAAATTTTTGCTTAATGGTATTTTTATTATATTTTATTTTTAATAACAATAATAAAGTGGCAAATAATAATTTTCAGCTTTCATATATGAATAATGATTCTTTACCTGAATTATTAATTAATAAAAATCAATATATTGACACTCCGGATTACGTTCCTCCTAAAAATGGAATAAACAACCGTTATTGGTGTGGTTACGGACATAGATATTTACTAAAGGAAAGAAAGTGTTATTTCGGAAATAGTCTTAAAAATCGTTATCGCTGGGGACAACGGCAATAAAACAGAATAAACATTTCGTCAGTTTTGTGTTCATAACTACAATTTTGACGAATTTTTATAAATAAAAAATATCATTTTATGCAAAAAAAATTAATTTATTTCAGTTTCATTTTTTTATTTACTTTTGTATTTAAAACTTTCGGACAGATTGATTCTGCAGAAATTACTTCAAGTGTTCCGGAATTAGATAATTTTCACGAAGTAATATATGTTATGTGGCACGATGCGTATCCAAATAAAAATATTCCTCAAATAAAAAGTCTAATCCCGGATATAAAATTTCATATCGAAAAAATAAATAATGCAAAACTACCCGGTATATTAAGAGAAAAAGAAGTAAAATGGAGAGAAGGACTTGCTGACCTTAATAAAACTGCTGACGAATATTATATTGCCGCAAATGGAAACGATGATAATCTTATGCTTGATGCTGCAGAAAAACTTCATATGAAATTTGAAATGATGATTCGTATTCTGAGACCTGTACTTAAAGAAGTTGATGAATATCATAAAATCCTTTATGTAATCTATCACAAATATTTTCCTGATAAAAAATATTCCGATATTCTTTCAGTAATGGATGCCCTTATTGAAAAAGCAGAGGCAATAACAAAAGTTCCGGATGATAAGCTCAAAAAAAGACTTCCTGATAAAATTTCTGACTTTAAAACTGCTTCAAAGGAATTATATACTGCAACTATCGAATTTAAAGATATTCTTCAAAAAAACAATTCTGTTCAAATTAACATATCTATGGAAAATATGCATTCGAAATATCAATCACTTGAAAAAATATTTGATTGACTTATAACTTATATAATAATATTAAGACACAATTTTATGAATATTTCTTCCTTCCGCCACTCGTCTTCCCTCTGACGTCTTAACTTTTTTCAGCAGAGTCTCTTTTGGTTTCTAAAGAACTCTGCTGATCTAAGTCTTCTTTAAACGAAAAAATTTTTTATTCCTTGAAAGATTTATAAAGTTACCTTTCTGACGAATGCCGGGAAAAATATGACGAAATAAATTAAAAAAAGTTAGAATTTTGTACCTGTCATAAAAATTTTTTTGGCATTTTATTTGCAACAATAAATTTAAAAAGATTTTTTAAAACTTAAAATAAAGGAAAAATTAAAATGAAAAATCCATTTGTAATAATTGTTTTGCTTTTTATAACATCAGTATCTTTTGCACAAAGAGGAAACTGGAACTGGGGAAATGATAATGTACAAACAATCTCAGGTACAATTACTGATAATCAAAGACCGTGTGCTTTTCTGAAAGGAAATGACGGAAACACATACCAAATACATATGGGACCCGTTTGGTACTGGAATCAGAATAATTATTCTCTTTCTTTATCGGATGCAACTATAAAAGGAAATGTGAAAACATTTGACGGTACATATAATATTTATCCGTTTACCATTGAGCAGGGAACCAATAAAATGACATTCACAGATAATAATGGAATTCCCAAATGGAACAATGGTAAAGAATACGGATGGGGAAAAAATAGTAAAGGAAAAGGAAATTGCTGTTGCAGATGTAATAATAAATAAAATACTCATAAGAAAAAAATTAATGTAGCCGCAGACATTTGTCTGCGGCTATTTTTATTTTATATGCTTACTGTGATTTTTAACGTTTCTGCTTTCATTGCAGATTCTCTTTTACCTTTCAAAGTACTCTGCTGAAACAAATCTTCAAAAGTCTTATTGTCTTTCTAAATTTATATGAATTAAATAAAAACTTTTCAATGAATTCACTTTCGTTTTACGTCTTGCTTCTCGCGTCTTGCTATTAACATCTGACTTTTGACCTTTGATTTAATCCTCCTTTTTCCTTCTTCCCTCAAAAAATCCTTGTTCATTGATAAAACTGTTATTAAATATTATCTTAATGATTAAATAATTTTTAATTTTTTAAATATCTTTATTTGATGTCAGAAATATATAAAGAACCTGCTCCTTATAAAAAGGGTGAACAGAATCCTTTTGAATCAATGCTCATACGTTTTGATAAAGCCGCTGAAATGTATAATCTTGACCGCGGTATTTATAATTATCTTCGTCAACCTCTAAAGCAGGTCATTGTCTCAATTCCTGTCCCTATGGACGACGGAAGACTTGAAGTCTTCGAAGGATACCGCGTTATCCATAATAATATTCTCGGACCGTCAAAAGGAGGTATCAGGTATTCTCCCGATGTTGATATTGATGAAGTAAAGGCGCTTGCTTCGTGGATGTCGTGGAAGTGTGCAATTGCGAATCTTCCTTTCGGCGGTGCAAAAGGTGCTGTGAAATGCGACCCGTCTAAATTGTCGATGACAGAACTCGAAAAAATAACAAGAAGATATACTGCGAATATGCTCGATACATTCGGACCGGATGTCGATATTCCCGCTCCGGATATGAATACAAATGAACAGATTATGGCATGGATTATGGATACCTACTCAATGCACAGACGAGAAACTGTTACCGGTGTGGTAACAGGAAAACCCATTGTACTTGGCGGTTCACGCGGCAGAAAAGAAGCAACAGGCAGGGGAGTTATGATTTCTACTCTTTCCGCTCTCGATAAAAAAAGTATTGCACCTGAAATTACTACCTGTGCTGTACAGGGATTCGGTAATGTAGGTTCAATCGGTGCAAATCTGCTTCAGAAAAAAGGAATTAAAATAATTGCCGTGAGTGATGTATCCGGAGGATATTATAATGAGAATGGAATTGATATCGAAAAAGCAATAGCATTTGTAGAAAAAAATAAAGTACTAAAAGACGGAAAATTCGGTGACAGTATAACTAATGAAGAATTGCTGGAAATCAAATGCGATATTCTCGTTCCTGCAGCAAAGGAAGACCAGATTACTTCTGCAAATGCAGATAAAATAAAAGCAAAAATTATTGTCGAAGGTGCTAACGGACCAACTTCGGCAGATGCTGACCAGATTCTTACTGACAAAGGAATTATGGTTATTCCCGATATACTTGCAAATTCGGGCGGCGTGATTGTTTCTTATTTTGAATGGGTGCAGGACAGGCTTGGTTATTTCTGGGATGAAAATGATATTAATAACCGGCTGAACAGAATGATGACCGAAGCATTTGAGAATGTATATAAATCCGCACTTGAATATAAAACAACATTAAGACTCGGTGCTTATATTTATGCTATCGATAAAATTGCAAAGGTGCTTAAATTACGCGGTATTTACGGATAAATTTTCTCAGTAAATTTTGAAAAATTTTTTTATATATCTGTCTTTCAATTTAATTTGTTCTCTTATATTATTTTCTGATGTATCCGCTCAGGATAGAACTGTGGAATTACCAAAGTCAAATCAGCAGATTTTTTCCGATTTGATAAAAAGTAATATCGGCAGATTTCAAAACCAGCTTGCAATAAACGGTGCGGACAAAATATATCAGGTAATTTTTATTAATAAGTCTTTTTCCGATGAATTTTTACTGAATAATTTAAGAAATTTATTTCCGAATTATATTTTAATCTCCGAAGATAAAAATTCTAAAAGAAATATTGATATTGTAATTAATGAATTGAAGTTGAAAATTAATTATGATAAAATTAAAACCGATTTAATACTGAATAAAAAAATAAAAAGAAATTTAAGTTATTCGTGTTCTTTTGAATTCAGAGATTCAGTAAATTTATATAAAGGTTCGGTAAATGATATTTATATTGATACTGTAAGGTATGAAGATGTTGATTTCATTGAAAAAGATGAATATGTTTTTACAAAAGAAAAATTACCGGAAGAATCTTTCCTGGAGAAAATTTTAATTCCGGGAATTGTAATTATTGCTTCGGCAGTTACAATTGTTCTTTTTTTCATTATTCGAACTAAATAATTTTTAATGAATATATTATATAAAAAGTATTTTCTGTTTTTTTTATTAACCATCATCCCGCTTATTCTTTTTTCCTGTGTCTCGGGAAGTAAGAGCGATATTAAAACCGAAGACCCCGATGAGGCTTTTAAAATCGCAAAAGCAAATTATGATAAGAAAGATTATCTTCAGGCAATTGAAGATTTCTCTCTTATCAAAATTAAATTTTCCGGCTCAAAAATAATCGATAAGTCACAGTATTATCTCGCAATGTGCCATTATAATAGAAGTGAATTTGTACTTGGTGCCTATGAATTCGATTATCTGATGAAAAATTATTCGACAAGCGAATTTGTAAGTACATCGAGATATATGCTGGCAATGTGTTATTATAATTTATCTCCCGATTATTCACTCGACCAGGCTTATACATATCTTGCAATTAATGAGTTTCTGATTTTTATAGATTTATATCCTGATGACAAAAACGTTTCTGAAGCTGAAAAGAAAATAAAGGAACTTAAAAATAAACTTGCATATAAGGACTTTCATAGCGGCGAATTATATTTCAAAATGGATAATTATAAAGCGGCAATTGTTTATTTTGATAATGTCCTCGATGAATATTTCGACACCGAGTGGGCGGACAATTCACTCTACGGTAAAATACAGGCTTTGATTAAAAAGAAAAAATATGAAGATGCAATGAAAGAAATTCAAAGATTTGAAAAAAAATTCGGCTCGAGTGAATTGCTTATGAATGTTTTATCTCTCAAAAAAGAAATCCCGCTCTAAAGTATATGACGAAAAAAGTTAAAGATTCAATTATAGAAAATATTGAACTTGTACAGCCGAATGATACGAATATTCTCGGAAATCTTCACGGTGGAAGGCTGATGCATTTTATGGACGTTACTGCTGCAATTGCAGCCGCCAAACATTGCAATAATGTTGCTGTAACTGCCGCTCTGGATAATCTTGTATTTCATCATCCGATTCATCTCGGTGATATAATAAGATTAAAAGCTTCGGTGAACCGTACATTTAATACTTCACTTGAAGTGGGGATTCGTGTAGAGGTGGAAAATATACAAACAGGGGAAGTATTTCATTCCAATAGTGCATATTTCACTTTTGTAAATATTGACAGAGAAACCGGAAAACCTCTCAAAGTAAACGAAATCATTCCGGAAACATCCGTAGAAATAAGAAGATTTGAACAGGCGCTGCAGCGAAGGGAACAAAGACTGAAAGCAAAATCGGGGATTTTCAAAAAATAAAATGAGCGCACCTGAAATTGAACTCAGATGTATTGAGCTTGAAAAAAAATATCTCAGTAAAACAATATTCAGGGGAATTAATTTAATCCTTTCAAATTCATCTTCCCTGTCGATTACAGGAAAAAACGGTTCGGGAAAATCAACTCTATTAAAAATTATTTCCCACCTTATCAGACAATCGGGCGGAAAAATTGAAATTAAAATTAACGGCAAATTAATTGAAAAAGAAAATATTTTTAAATATACCGGGATGCTTGCTCCTTATATTAATTTGTATGATGAACTTACCGCATCCGAAAATCTTCACTTTTTTTGCAAACTGAAATCAACCTCCTCAAATAATATTTCCGAAAAAGAAATAAAAGAAAGAATTAATTTCCTTCTTGAAAAAGTAAATCTCTATAAACGCAGAAACGATTTAATCAGGGATTTTTCATCGGGAATGAAACAGAGAGTGAAACTTGCATTTGCAGTAATTAATGAACCTCCTTTGTTACTTTTGGACGAACCCCGCACAAATCTTGATACAGAAGGTATTGACGTTGTTTATGAATATGCAGATTTGCAGAAAAAAAACGGAATTTTGATTGTCGCCACAAACGAACCACAAGACACCTCCCTCTGCGAACAAACAATTAATATTGAAAACTATAAAAAAATATTAACTTCTTAACTCCATAACCTGGCAAAGCCAGAACTAAAAGGGAAGTATTTAAAAATTAAAAGTGAAAATTTAAAAGTTTAATTTAAAATTGAAAATATCCTTTCTCATTAAAATATAATTTTAATTTTTTTTCTCTTTGTCTTTTAGAATATTATATTAAATTAAAGTATTTATATATATTTAAACTTTTAAAATCTGCGTAAATCTGTTTTGTCTGTGTTATCCGTGTGCTGTTCTTATTTTTTCTTGCCATTTTATACAGAATTTGGATGCTAAAGGATTAACTTCTTAACTTCTGAATTCTTAACTCCTTAACTCCTGAATTCTAAACATTTTTTTTCTTTTCAATTAAACCTTTTTTTTTTTAATTTTGTCTAACAGATAAATGATTTCAAAAACTTAAAAATAATAATATGAAAACAAACTATTTAAAACTATTTATTGCTCTGCTTGCAATAAGTACTGCAATTGTAATTTCAAGCTGTAATAAAGATAATACAGTTAGTAACGAGATGACAGATGAAGAGTATGTGAGAAATGTTATTCAAAATGGATTTAACTCAGGAAACGCTTCGGAGGATAACCTTATGTCACAGGAAACAAACGACCTCGATAAAGGGGGGGCTGTTCCGGATAATGAAAATGGTCCTCTAAGTCCCATTGACTCTCTTAAAAGATGGGGTAGAAAAATCCTGAATGTAAACCTTAATTTTAATATCACAACAAGCGGGGATACATTGTTTAATGTTCTTGTAACAAGAACCATTACAGGATTTTATAGAATTATTGGTTATCATAATGGTGGACAGATTGATTCCGTACAAAAACCTTATACCGAAGTTTTTTACCGGAACATTGCATTTAAAAGAGTTGCAAGAACTCCATACCCGAGATTAAACTGGAGATTGTACCAGTTAGGTTGTCTTGACGGTGGAACAACCCAGCCTCAGATTGGAAGCAATTATGTCCAGATTACAAAAATAGAAGTTTATATTAATAATTCCATAATGCCGACATACACTTTCAACGGACCCGATTTTCAAAATGTTAAGTTTACTACTTATCAGTTTGGTGGTACCGGAATTCCTGTTGTCCACCGAAATGATATTGTTAAAGTGAAAGTATATACTACATCACAAAATGTCGACCCCGATTACGTTGCCTGGCATTGGGCGAGAAACACTTTCGGTTTTCATAGACAGAAATATGAACTTGAAAGCCAGACAGGTTCAGGACCTTATTACAGAGTATTCTCAAAAACCTATAACATTTATTCAAATCACCTGATTGGATTCTTTAATGGATATATCAGTGCAAGTACTAAAGAATCTTTGTATGATGACGACCCGACAAAATTTGCATCCGATATGATTGGAATCCCGTATTGGGTAGCACAATAAAAATTAAAATCAATTATTTTTAAAAATGTAGAGACGACCCGGTGGGTCGTCTCTTTTTTTTGTGATGTAAGAAGTTTCCTCCTGGCACTTTAAATAAATGTTAGACAAGGGGGCTTGCCCCCTTGTATTGCATATATTTAACATTTATTTTTTCAATTTTAAATATTAAACTGTAACCTTTAATAAAATATTACGTATTTTAGTATTAAATCAAATAAGGAGATTGTAATGAAAAATTATTTTATAGTTTTATTTTGTTTGTTATTCATAAACACTTATGCCTTAATCAGAAATGTCACGGGTTCTTATTCCACAATTCAATCGGCAATTAATTCTTCACAAAACGGAGATACCGTACTCGTCGAACCGGGAACATATACTGAAAACATAAATTTCAGAGGAAAAAAAATAGTTCTTACCAGCAGGTTTTATTTAAGCAATAATCTTTCATATATTCAAACAACAATTATCAACGGCAGCAATCCTTCAAATCCCGATTCCGCAAGTTGTGTCATAATCAATAATGGAGAGGATTCCACAACGGTGATACAGGGATTTACAATTACCGGGGGTTCAGGTACAAAATGGCTCGACGAACACGGTGCAGGATTGTACAGAGAAGGCGGAGGAATTTTAACAGCTTACACATCACCCATTATACGATTCAATATTATTAAAAATAATTATGTAATGAATACTGCAGGAGTTGTAAGCACAGGCGGAGGAGGTATGAGACTTGGCGACGGAAAACCGCAGGTTTACAATAATATTATTATGAGCAATACAGGAAAATACGGTGCAGGTGTCGTTTTGAATTATACAGGGTGCATAATGAAAAATAATATTATATGCTTTAATTCGCAGAGTTCAAGCTACGGCGGCGGCTCAGGTGTCTGGGTTAATAATAACCTTGGAACTGCACCGAAAATAATTGAGAATAATACAATTGCAAATAATTCTGCGACCGGTTCAGGGGTTGCGGGAATTTATTTATATTCGGGAACATTGATTGTTCGTAATAATATTATCTGGAATAATTCGTCTCCGTTGAATAATCAGATTGGTGGAAGTGTTACTGCTACTTATAATAATGTTCAGGGTGGATATTCAGGTGCAGGAAATATAAATGTAAATCCTCTGTGGGCGGATACAAATTTTATTCTGTCAAACGGTTCTCCCTGTATTGATAAAGGTGATTCATCAATAATTTATAATGACCCTCCCGACCCGGGAAATCCTTCAAATGCGAAATTTCCGGCAAAAGGAACCTTGAGAAATGATATGGGTGCTTACGGAGGTGCAGGCAGTTCATTGCTTTCTCCGAATGCAGTTATCGGAATTGAAAAATTAAATCAGATTATCCCCGATGGATTCAATCTTCACCAGAATTATCCAAATCCATTTAATCCAACAACCAAAATCAAATTTGACATCCCTGTTAGAACTGTCATTGCGAGGAGCGGAGCGACGTGGCAATCTCTCAAGGTCTCTCTCAAAATCTTTGACGTTATAGGTCGCGAAATCGCAACACTCATCAAAGAGGAATTAAAAGCGGGCACATACGAAATCACATTCAATGCCGGCATCCTTCCTTCAGGTGTTTACTTCTATAAATTACAGGCAGGAGATTATTCAGAAACAAAAAAAATGATTCTGCTGAAATAATTTTTGTTGGTCGATAAATAAATATTTTACTTTAAAGCAAAAAATATACCTATTAATTTTCAATTGTCCATTATCAATTATCAATTGTCCATTATCAATTATCAATTGTTTTATCAACCTTCCTTTACTTATTCTTAAATTTTTTTTAATTTGAAGAAAAGTAATTAAATAAGAGGATTATTTTATGAGAATTGGAATTTTAAAGGAAACTCAACTTGAAGAAAAACGTGTTGCTCTCACGCCGGGTGGAGTAATTTCATTAATTGAACACGGTAATCAGGTCTATATAGAAAAAGATGCCGGTTTAAATAGTCATTTCAAAGATGTGGAATTTGAAAAAGTTGGAGCAAAAATTGTCTATTCCCCGGAAGAAGTTTTTAATCGTTCTGAAATGATTGTAAAAGTTGCACCTTTCTCGGATAAAGAAGCTGAATTGCTGAACCCGGAACAGATTATATTTTCATTTCTTTTCCTGTTTATGAGAAAAAAACTGATTGAAATTTTTAAACAGAAAAAAATTACATCTATCGGTTTTGAGATGGTCGAAAATGAAAACGGAGAATATCCGTTTATAAGCGCAATGAGTGAACTTGCAGGACCTTTAGCCATTCAAATTGGTGCAAGGTATCTCGAAAATCATTCTCAGGTAAGCAGGGGAGTTTTACTCGGAGGAATAACCGGTGTTGCACCCGCTGTTGTTGTTATTATAGGAGCCGGGACGGTCGGACTTAATGCCGCTCGAACTGCACTCGGGCTTGGAGCACAAGTTGTCGTTCTTGATAATAGTATTGCAAAGCTCCGCAGAATTGAGGAAATTATCGGGAACTGTGTCACTACTCAGATTTTAAATCCATATACAATAGAACGTGCTGTGAAATTTGCAGATGTATTGATTGGAGCAGTTTTGATAAAGGGTGAATTCACTCCGCACATCGTTACTAAAAGTATGGTGCAGAGTATGAAATCCGGTGCAGTTATAATCGACATTTCAATTGACCAGGGTGGTTGTATCGAAACAAGCCGCCCTACAACAATTTCAAATCCGACTTACGTTGAAAACAATGTAATCCATTTCTGTGTTCCTAATATTCCTGCAATGGTTTCAAGGACAGCAAGTTACAGTTTGAATAATATTATTATTGATTATATCAATTTGATTTCAGAAAACGGACTTGAAAATGCTGAAAAGGAAAACCCCGGTCTTGCAAAAGGAATTTGTACAAAAAACGGAAATTATTACTACGAATAAATTTAAAAATTATTTTTGAAATAAAATAAAACCCGGTTTCTTTCGAAACAGGGTTTTTCTATTTGTGCCCGAGATCGGAATCGAACCGATACTGCCCTTACAGGCAATCCCGACTATTCGGGACGCGGTTTCCTTGAGAAAACAAAAACCCCTTAACACATTTCTGCATCAAGGGGTCAAGTGTGCCCGAGATCGGAATCGAACCGATACTGCCCTTACAGGCAACAGGATTTTAAGTCCTGCGCGTCTACCAATTCCGCCACTCGGGCTATGAAATCAAACTCTTTAAGAACTTTCTGCCTTTTGTTTTTTTTAATTCCTTCTCCCTATTCACCGATTCCACTCTAGTACCAAATGTTTCTATATGAATTATTTTGTAAGGTAAATATGGTTTTGTTGATTCAACTTTACCTTTTTGATGTTGCTCATATCTTCTTTGAATATTATCAGTTTGTCCAATATATAATCGTTCGAATTTATTTGAATATAATACATAAGTATAATAATATTTAGTCATAATAATTTTCCTGCGCGCCTGTCTACCGCCAGGTAGATCTACCAACCAGACTACCAAAGGTAGTTTCCGCCACTCGGGCTACGAAACGGCAACTTCGCTAAATTAATAATTTTATTCAATTCAATTATTTATTTTTTCAACAATTCTGCTTCATTTTAATATAAATAATGTAAAAAAATACAACTCAAATAATTTCTGAATTTGTTATTTCTTTGTATAGCCTCATTATTAATTAAATTTTTTTATATTGCAAATTAAATTTAATTACAATATCATTATATTAATCAATATGAAAATAATCAACAGCTGAGGTTATTTTTATAGTTGAATAAATTCTTTTAAATAAAACTTTTTATTAACAAACAAAAAAGAGGTATAAAATGTTTAAAAAACTACTTTCAGGTATTTTACTGATATTTTTATTTGTTACGATGCTTAATGCTCAGGATAACAATGGAATTTCTATGCTTCCTGCACCAAGAATTAATAATTATACAACTCCGAATTTCTTCAGCCCGATGAATTTTAACAGCAGGGCTTTCGGATATAATGCCTATGGTACAACGATAGCACTCGGACCTTTCAAAATGTGGCTTTCAATGCCTTTTGGAATGGTCTCCCTTTTCACGGACCCCAGCAGTTCGAACTTTGTACAGGCGGGAAGTTTTTGCGGTACTAACGGATTATGGTATGGTGTCCGTTACGGTACAAATGCCCTAGTTACAATTGATACTTCTACCGGAGTAATTACTCAGGTTGGTACAGTGACAGGAGCAGGTTCTCTTACTGGTATAGGATGGGACTTCACAACAAATACTATGTATGCCAGTAATTATGTCTCGGGTGCAAGTAATTGCGGTACATTGAATTTGACTACAGGTGTTTATACTCCGTTACCCGGTACTTTTACCGGAGCAGGATTACCGATTGATATGGCAGTCAGTAATAGTGGTACGATTTATGTAAATAATATTACTTCTCCGTCAACTAACTCACAGATATACACTGTAAATAAAACTACAGGTGTATGGACTGCTTTACCACAGCCATCGGGTTATAATGCAAACTATGCACAAGGTATGTCCTGGGACCACAGTGTTGATACAGGATATTTATCTGCTTATAACTATACGACAAGTGCCGGTGAACTTCGTAGAATTGATGCCGCAACCGGTGTAACTACACTTATTGGTGCACTGGGAATTGAGTGCGACGGATTTGCAATCCCTGGTTTTCCTGGTCCGCAGGTTGTTCACACCCCGCTTCCGAATACTCAGAATCTTACAGGACCCTATGTTGTGAATTGTCAGATAGTTCCTCAGGGTTCTCCAATAACTTATGCAAAAATATTCTGGTCAAGAAATAATCCGACGGTTACAGACTCGGTTACAATGACAACAAACGGCGGTAATAACTGGACCGGAAATATTCCCGGAAACGGAGCTGCAGCAATTTACAGATACTATATTAAAGGTATGGATGCAAGCGGAAGAGTCGGAACTCATCCGGCTGGTGCACCTGCTGCTTTAAATACATTTACTGCTACTTCAACAGATACAACAAAGCCGGTGATTACTCATACTCCTATCGGTGATATTCCAAAAGTGACCTGGCCGGTTACAATTAATTGTACAGCAACTGACCCCTTTGGAATCAGTTCGGTTATTGTTAGATGGAGAAAGAATGCTGGTTCATGGAGCACCTTCAACTTAGTAAAAGGCAGCGGAAATAATTATTCGGGCGCTTTCAACTCTGATACTTCTCAGATTGCAGTTGGAGACTCGATATTCTACAGAATAATTGCAACAGACTCTTCACAACAGCAAAATAAAGATTCCACAGCTCTTTATGGTAGAGTAATTATCAATCAGGTTACAATTACTGTTGGTACCGGTACTACTTCAAGTAACTTCCCGTTCACAACATACTGGATGGATGGAAGAACCCAGTATTTATTCACAGCCGCCGATATGGGAAATGTCTCAGGTTATATTCAACAGGTTGGTTTTAATGTCCTTACCGCTAGTTCACAGGTAATGAATGGCTTTAAAATCAGTATGCAGAATACATACTTGACATCATTAACAGGCTTTGTAACAACCGGATGGGTAACATGTTATAATACTCCTTATACAGTACCCGGAACAGGCTGGCAAATGATTACGTTGACCACTCCGTTTGGATATGCGGGTGCTTCAGGTTATAACTTATTAATTGAAGTTTGTTATAACAATTCATCCTATACTTCATATTCAACAGTGAATTCATCTTCTGCAACTGGTATGTATTGGGGCAGATATGGAGACCTTTCATCAGGCGATGGATGTGCTACTACAACCTGGTCTTCAACAACTGCTCCTACAACAAGAGCAAATACCAGATTCGTGGTGAATCCGGCAGTTATAGTCGGAATTGGTAATAACAATGGAATTGTTCCTAATATCTATTCATTATCACAAAACTACCCGAACCCATTCAATCCTGTAACTCAAATCAGTTACGGAATACCGAAACAGGGATTGGTGAAACTCACTGTTTACGATATTCTTGGCAGAGAAATAACTAAACTTGTAAATGAAGTAAAACCGGCTGGAACCTACATGGTAGATTTCGACGGAGCAAAACTTGCAAGCGGAACTTATTTCTACAAACTCGAAGCAAATGAATTCACTTCAGTGAAGAAAATGGTTTTGATTAAATAATTATAAAAATATTTAATCAAAAAAGGGAGAAAAGAAATTTTCTCCCTTTTTATTTTATACAAGAAAAGAGACGACCCTATGGGTCGTCTCTACTTCTAACTTCTTTATTCTAAATTCTTATTTGAGAAGTATCATCTTCCTTACTTCATTAAATCCATTGACCTCAATCTTATAAAAATAAATTCCGCTTGGTAAATTTGAAGCCTCAAAATTTATTTTATATGTTCCAGCTTGCTTTTCATCATTCAGCAAATCTGCAATCTCTTTCCCGAGTATGTCATAAACTTTTAATGTTACTAATCCTCTAACGGGAATGCCGAAAGATATTGTTGTTAATGGATTGAACGGATTCGGATAATTCTGGTTTAATGAATATTTATTCGGAATTCCGTTTTCAATAGTTGTAACACCTGTCAGCGAACCAAATCTTGCTCCGAATGTTCCCCATTGACCTGAAGTCGGGACAAAACTTGATGTCGAAGAACCTGCTGTTGCAAGTGTCGCTCCTTCTCTGTCAAAAATCGTATAAGGAAATGTAGCTCCTCCGTCAGTGGATACTTTTACCTTTAATCTGTCAGAATAGCCCGGTCTATTTGCATATGCCCAGTCAAATTTAATTGAATCGTTTGGATTTACATCATTATATATTTTTGAACGTAATATATCAGATGTTCCGATATTTTCAGCATATGAATAATAATTTATTCTTATACTTTTTGTACCTGCAAATGAAGGACCATTAACTGCTGCATAAATATACTGCCAGAAAGTGTGATTTGTATCAGCATTTATCAAGTTCCATCCTGGTGGTGGAAATACTCCCTCCATCGTTTCTACAACAATTCCACCAGTTACATTTGAGGGATAATAATTATTATTCAAAGAAAAATTTGTAACTTCGTCATTTTCGCTGTTTTGAGCATATTTTATATTTTCATCAGCATAATAGTTTCTTGCTTTTGCACAATTTATGACCTCTTTTGTTGTTTCATTTTGTATGAAAACGGCTGAATAAATCATTGAATCAATCCATGCAGATTCACGCTTATATTTAAAAACATAAGAATAATTTCCCGGAGTTGTATTTATAGATATTCCATCTGTCGAAGGAAACATTCTTCGAAAAACATCATAAAAAATTGTTTCTCCGTTTGTACCCGGAGCAGTTGCATACGTTATTTTTCTTTCAATTGCCGAAAGCTTAAGTTTTAAATTCGCATTCGGAGATAATGGAGAAAGCACCTGATAATTTACAGTTGCCTTAATTGTATCACCGGTCAGTCTCGTGTCCGTTACAGAAATAGCGATTGGTGAAGCTTTTGCAAGTCTGTTATTATATGGATTCAATAAGTTTGATAATGTAGTGTATCCGCTCACTTGTTGAAGAACACCATCTATTTGAAGTGTAGGAACTGCACTGATTGAATTATAAATGGTTCTGACCCTTGCCTGAGGTATATTAATTGTGTACATTGGGTCTGTTGGTCCTGGCCACCAGGTGTGGTATTTTATTGCTATTATAGTATCGAATCTCTGCTGAACAAATGCATCTAATGCTGGATTCTGTGATGCACATGGTCCACATGAAGCATTTGTAAAAGCCTCAAATAATACTTTTCTTTTAACTCCGGGATAATAAACACAACTCTGAGCTAACGTATCATTGAATTTATTCTGGTCTGTTGAATAATTCAAATATACTTTAACGTTTTGGGCTGCACTAAGATTAAATGTTATTGGGTCGAATGTAACTTGTTGTGTTCCGCCGGAAGTTATTGCCGGTACACTTTTTGTAGAATTATAAGAATTCCCCGTCATTGTTATTGTAGTTGCTGCAGAAGAGTTCCTTCCCGCATTAAATACAGTTACAACTGGTGAGAACGTAGTTGATGGTACACCCGGAAGTAAATAATTACAATCATCTATATTTAATGACGAAACTGCAAGGTCATCATTGTATCGCGTGCCAATTGAAAAATTATCCAGCCATAAATTATTTCCATTACCGTTGATTCCTTCAAATTGAACTACAATATTATTCACCATTTGAACCTCTGTATTATCACTCTTAAACGTAAAAGCCGATAATAAGATTATTACCAGCATCAAAAACGGTATATACTTTTTCATATAATATAATTTTTAAGTTTTAAGAAAAGAGAAAATTCAATATTAATTATTCAAAATTTAAAATAATTGATGGATAATTCAATATAAAAAATAAAATCTTTTTTACATAAAAAAACAAGGGAGAATATCCCTTGTCTAAAAATAATCAGAATTTCACAAGTTGCATGATTTATTACATATCTCCAATTACAAATCACACTAATTATAACTCATTAATCATTATAACTTGATACTGAATCCTTAATCCGTATCACTAATTCCTTATCCCTAATCACTTCACCAGAATCATCTTCTTCGTATCGGTATAATTCCCTGCAGTGATTTTGTAAAAGTAAATACCTGATGTCATGTCTGATGATTTCTCAAAAGTGTGTTTATAATTTCCGGCTTCCAGTTTTTCATTTACGATAGTTCTGACTTCTTTTCCAATTGCGTCATAAATTTTCAGCGTTACAAATTCTGTTTTAGGTATTGAGAAACTAATTGTTGTTGACGGATTAAATGGATTAGGATAATTTTGTTTAAGGATATATTCAGACGGTATCAAAGAGTTTTCCGTTGAAATTAAAGTAACACTCTCGGTCAATTTTAAAATCATTCCTGTTGGTGCAATAGCAAATCCTGTAACAGTTGTTCCAACTCTCACGAAATCAAAATGAGTAAAATTTGCTCCTGTAGGTGCTGTCATAGTTGTCCAGTTTAATCCTGAATTTGTGCTTTTACGTAAAGCCAGACCCGCTGACATAGACCCGTTATAATAACACGTATTTGAGTTGTCAATCCATTTCAATACGCTGAGTGTAGTTGTTCCTGTACCTCCGACATTTACCGGGCTCCATGTGGTCCCACCGTTTGTTGTTCTGGCAATATTCGGAAATGAATTACTCGTTGATGCAACACCAAATAATTTATTATCATGAAATGCCATACCTGCAACGAACGTGCCTGTAATTCCTAATGTACCCGTGAACCAAGATGTTCCTCCGTTACTTGTAAGCCGGGCTCCTGCTGTTGTATTCAATCCCCAGCCATAAAACATATTATCAATTATTACTATTGAGTTTTGAGCTGAGGCCTGTCCCGATACACCCGGGGGATTTGATAATGTCCAGTTCACGCCTCCGTTTGTAGTTTTCTGTAAATAATATGCCTGACCTGTTCCGGCCGGAGGGTCACTTTCTGCGATGCCAATCATAGGATTGCTTCTTGAAAATACAATACCATTAAAAAATCCCGCTGAACCGCCTGTATTAAAAATCGTAGTCCATGTTGTCCCGCCATTTGTCGTTTTTGAAACGGCCGCATCTCCTCCCGTTTGTCCGGGAGCATCGCCGCCGTCACCTACAAATGCAGTCATATCATCTATTGCCCAGACACACATTAATGCTTTTGCGGGTAAACCTGTTACCGGAACACTTACCCAGTTTGTACCTCCGTTAGTACTTTTGAAAATAACAGGTGTGTTTGCTCCTCCTACTATCCAGATTACATTTGGATTTGCAACCGATATGCTCGGATAACTCCCGCTCATAGTAACCGTTCCGGATAAAACCCATTGTGAATAGGCAAAACTGCTAATGCAAAAAAATAAAACAAAGCACAGTAAAATTTTTTTTGTTTCCATTTTATACCCTTTCTTAAGTTTTTTTATGGTTTTTAAAATTACGTGTTTTTTTATTACTCGAAATTTGAAATAAGAATATGGAGAAAAGTTTTATAAATAACTCGGTTTTTGATGTTTTTATCTTCATTATACCCAATGAATTATTAAATTAAAAATTACTGCTATTTTAAATAATTTGTAACTTTAACTTCTGTTTATATCAATCTACATTGACAGACTAATATTCATTAAGGGAACATATAAACTATATTGTAAATATATCTATTATAATTTTGAATGTCAATCTTTAATAAGTTATTATTTACTTGAAACATTATAACTGAATATATATCTTAACCAAATTTTTATGAAATATATTAAAGTCATAATAATACTTTTTTGTCTGATTATAATCTCGTGCAATGATAATCCGGTTGTCATTCAGCAGTCTAACACACCCGTATATAATAAAATTTTCTCACTTTCAAATGACACTGTAAAATATGAATTATGGAGTGCGACCGGGACGCAATTATATTACGGATATAATGACCTTGGTATTAAAGTATTTTTAAATGGCGTTGAACAGAAAACCGGAACTGTGAAATTTGAACCAAGAATGACACATTTCATTGGAACTTATGCGCATGGAACCCCTGCGAAGCAATCCTTTTATTATAACAGTCAGAAAGGATTTTTTACCGGTTATGCAAGTTTTATTATGGTGTCGGATACATTCAGCATCTGGCTTGCAGATTTTTCTATTGATAAACGGTACAGAATTAAAGACAGTATTTTTAATGTTGTTCCAAATTCGTCTCATAAGATTATAGCATGGCCAAATATTCCGGATGAATATATTTATTACATTTCTTTAATAGCTCCGTTCGACCCTGTTAAAGGTTTAAATGATTTTTCAGTTGTTATGAGCCGCGCACATAATGACTCAAATTTCACTGAAGTGGATTCTGCCCAAATATTTATTAGAACATTAATTGAAGCAACAGGACAGACATCTAATAATAATGTAAATCCTGTGTGGATTGGCGAAGGTAAATATAAAGGTGTGATAAATATGCCGAATACCGGTACCTGGTCTGTGTTTGATTCCGTTATATATCAGGGCATTTTGAAAACAAATGTTCCTTCTCCGAAATTTACATTCACAATACCATAAATCTGAAATATTGTTATGATTGTGAATTCATTTTGTTTTTTATAAATTTTTAATCTTTTATGTAAATGAAATATTTTCATCTTGTTTTGTTACTATGTCTTTTCCTTCTTTCCTGCAATAATGACCCTGTTGCACCTCCTGTTACAATTAATACTTCCTATACAAAAATCAATTCAGTTGAACGTGGTAATATTAAGTTTGATATATACAGTAAATCGGGAAATTCTATGCTGTATGGCTATAACAAAATTGGTTTCAAAGTATTTGTTAGTGGTGTCGAAATGAATTCCGGGTATGTAAAATTTTTCCCGAAAATGTATCACGCTCCGGGAAGTCCTATGCATTCTTCTCCAGCCCCGGAAAAATATTTTTATAATTCATCTGAAGGGATTTTTACCGGATATATTTGCTTTACAATGGTATCGGATTCATCAAGTTTTTGGTACGGATTTTATAATTACAACGAAACATCCAGAATTGATTCTGTCCTTTTCACTGTTAATTCGTATTCTTCCAATCAGGTTCTCGTTTGGGATGATATTGTAAGTCAGCATACTTATGTTCTTTCTCTTATTGACCCGATGACTCCAAAAGTCGGTTTAAATGATTTTATGTGTATACTTCACAGAACTAATGATGATATTCATTATACTGAAGTGGATTCTGCAAATTACAGCATCAGAACCTGGATGCCGGCTATGGGACACGGCTCAAGCAATAATGTTAATCCTGTCTGGCAGGGAGGAGCAATATATAGAGGTAAAGCAAATTTGACTATGGCAGGATTATGGTGGGTTTATAACATAATTGAATATAATGGGATTCAAATTACAGGTAGCGATTCGAAATTTATTTTTCAGGTACAGTGATGAAAAAAATATTTATTTTAATTCTGTTTTTTGCTGTCGCACCGGAAATTTTTTCTCAAAGCTGCTGCGGTGGAAGCTTTTATGATATTGCAGTTTTATCACTGGATAAAAAAGCATTGTTTATTCTCGGGTATACTTTTGATGATTATAAAGGTGTTTGGGACCAGAATGGTAAATGGAATAAACTTACTTACACTTCCTGGCAGATGAAACCATCCTTTTCTTCTGCTTACAGATTCAATAATTTTCTTCAGGCAGGAATTTCTTTTCCTCTTGTTATAAATAGAAATGTTATTCCCGGACTTGAACCAAACGGAATTGGTTTTGGTGATATTACATTAAGCGGAAGATATGAAATTTTTCAAGAACCGTCAGTTTTCTTTTCCAAAAGGAAGTCCGAAGAAGGAATAAATAATCCTTATCTTGCGTTGACATTCGGAGTCACACTTCCAACAGGGAAATCAGAACAGACCGCAAAAACCGAAGCGGAAATACTCGGAAAAGGTTTTTTTATAACATCACTTGGAGTTTCAGCAATGAAAACAATTGTGAAAAATAAATTTCAAACCGCTGTTGATTTAAACTGGCAGCATTCATTTTCAAAAACGTATTCCGAATATTTCGGACAAACATTACCGGTATCTTATAAAAAACAACCCGGAGAACGGTTTAATTATGCAGTCTCATTTAATTATCTTATTAGCACCTGGCATGCCGCTTCTGTTTCTGTAGGTGGATTTTTTCAGGGAAAATATAGAATTGACGGAGTTGCAGGTGAATTTTCGGATGAAAATAGTCTTAATTTTTCCGCATCATATACGTACTATCCCGATATTAATATTCGTATCACACCGTCAGTAAAATGGTTTATCCCCTCAGATAATATTGGCAAAAACGCCCCCGGTTCTGTTATGCTCGGAATCAATCTTGTCTATTACCTCGAAAATGACGACTGAAATATTGTATTGTAGCCGCAGACTTTAGTCTGCGTTTTAATATTAACACTTTCACTTCAAAAGTCTTCTTGTATTTCAATAATCTTAAATTTCAACAAGACTTTTGAAGTCTTTGTTTTACTAACTTCTAAATTCTTTCTCCTGACTCCTGACTTCCGAAGTAATCCCTTTCCCACGCTGGAGCGTAGGAAAGATGAGCCTCCCTGACTGCCGTTCTACCTGCCTGTCTATCGCCAGGTAGATCGGCAGACAGGCAGGCAGGCCCTGACTGCCGTTAGGCAGGCCCGGCACGGGTAGTATCTTCTTAATGTTTCTGCTATTTCCCTTAGTTGCACGTTAAAAAAAAAGCCGGTGCAGCGAAGCATCGGCTTTTTGATGTGTCTTATTAAAAACTATTTTACAAGCATCATCTTCTTCGTCATCACATAATCACCGCCATTCGATTTAGCCGTAATCCTGTAGAAGTATGTACCGCTCGATAAATCAGATGCATTAAACTGTATAGTATAATAACCTGCTGTTCTTGCATCGTTAACAAGGGTTTTTACTTCTTTGCCTGTAATATCATACAATACTATACTTACTTTACTATCGAACGGTAAATCAAAGTCAAT